>Ga0224557_1001726_pt1 | contig 20214 bp, 16 predicted proteins | sample 714S31014metaG_FD_180677 | JGI IMG/M metagenome (GOLD analysis project Ga0224557, IMG submission 180677) | Peat soil microbial communities from Stordalen Mire, Sweden - 717 S3 10-14 | ecosystem: Environmental > Terrestrial > Soil > Wetlands > Peat | place: Sweden: Norrbotten County, Stordalen...
GCCCAAAATCGGTCACATTCAAGCGGAATTCGCGGTCACATTCGCCCGGAATGACCGGTCACGTTCCTCCGGAACGGTCGGTCACGTTGCGCCGGAATCGCCGGTCAGATTGGTCCGGAATACTCACTATGCTTTAGTGGATGTTGCCGGCATGGCCAATGTAGCGTTGGGGAGCGCGCTGGCGCTTCGCACCGATGTTCAATACACGAAGCACAGCTCGTACACCGGCGATGGATTTAACGATCAGGACACCAAGTCCGCACGTGTCAGCGCGCTCTATGATCCCGGTTCAATCTTTCGGATAGAGCTTGGCGCCGACTATTCGAAGCAAGGCGGCCAAGGTGCAGGGTTCTCTGCCTGTCCCCCAGGCTCAGGTCAGGCAGGACCGGCGCTCGCGATATCCGGTGGCCCTGTATTGATACCGAACTATTGCGCCAATTTTTCGTGGAACCCCTATCACAGCACCCTTCGCGATTCGCACACCGACCTGAGCTTTGTCGACATCGACAACTACGGGATACATGCCGAAGTGGACGTTGATTTGCCGTTTGGAACTCTGACCTACATCCCTGGTTATCGCGACGTCAAACAATCAGCATTGTCGCTCGGCATCTCAACGTTCACATCGCCGCTGGCCGGTGGAGACTACGTCCACGTTGGCAACGATATCGTCGACGACAAGAATCACACGATAACTCAGGAACTACGCCTCGGTTCCCCGAGCGAGTCGACACTGAAGTGGGTCGCCGGTATTTTCTACCTGCACGACGATGTCAAAGACTACCGAGATAGCCTATCCAACCTGCCAATCGAAGGCCCTTTGACGCCCGGCATCCGAGCCTTCGATCAAGGCCGGCAAGCGCTCACCACCGATTCGTATGCCGGATTTACACAGGCAACTTACCCGATCGTCGATGCGGTACGAATCACTGGCGGCCTTCGATACACGAAAGACCGAGAGGAGAGCAGCGGCGTCACCAACGTCATCAACGCCGACGGCAGCATACTTCCGGTCCCTGCTGCTGGCTCACTGTCCTTCGACAAGGTCACGTGGCGCGCCGGCATTGATGCGGACATTGCAGCGCACTCGCTGCTTTTTGGTACGGTGAGCACCGGGTATAAAGCCGGTGGCTTCAACCCCGGCATACAACCGAGCCTCTTTCCCGCGGAGACGATCACCGCTTATGAACTGGGCATCAAGAACGACTTTCTCGACCGCACCCTGCGTCTGAACCTGACCGCGTTCTATTACGACTACAAAAACTACCAGTTTGAGTTTTTCGGCAATATCGACGTGCCGAATCCTGCGGGCGGCGCACCCCTGATAATCCAGCAGACCGTCACAGCGCCGGCTGCAAAGGTAACGGATAAAGGCGTCGAACTGGAAACCGTGTATCGGCCATGGACAGACAGCACTTTGAGCCTCAATGCCTCTTATCTCGACGCCACTTTCAGCGAATTCTCCTACCAGGGTCAAGATTATTCCGGTAATAGCCTGCCGTTCGCGCCGAAAGCCACCGTCTCAGGCGCCATCGAGCAAATCTTCCACCTAGCTTCGGGCGGTCGGTTGGTTGGCCGGTTGAGCTCGTTATACAACTCCCGGCAGTTTGCTTACTTTTACTCCGCACCAGGATCCGTACAGGGCGCCTATACACGTACGGATGCCAGTCTGGCGTATGAGCCTACGAGCAGCAAACTCACCGTGACGGGTTGGGCACGAAACCTCGAGAATGATTACCACATGACCCAATACCTGACACAGTCTCCATTCAACCCTACGGTCGCACTGGTCGGCGCTCCGCGTACCTATGGGGTCACTATCGACGTCAAATTCTGAAAACGCTGGGTTTCACCAACGTTGTGGGAAGCAGTCCATGTCACAGCAACCAGCCACCAGTATGTTTCTCAGAGGTCCCTTCGCTCCGGTGGGACGGGAGATCGATGCGGTCGAACTCCAAGTGGACGGTCAGATACCGCGCGATCTCAATGGAACTCTTTTTCGAGCGGGTCCGAATCCGCAGTTCGAGCCGTTGATCCCCTCGGCTCATCATTGGTTCGATGGAGACGGCATGGTACACGCGTTGACCCTGCAAGAGGGCCGTGCATCGTATAGAAATCGTTGGGTTCACACGGCTGCCTTTCTTGCAGAGCGTCGGCGTGGAACCGCCGCCTACGGCAGTTTTATGAATGGCGGCACTCCGGCCCCGCGAATGACGGGCTTTCCTCCCTTAAAAAATCCAGGCAACACCAACGTGACCGTCTTCGATGGCCGCTTACTCGTATTCTGTGAGGGAGATCTTCCCCACTCCCTTGGCGTTGACACGCTGGAGACGCACGGCCAATACGATTTCCATGGCGACGTGTCTGGTGTCATTACGGCGCACTTTAAAATTGATCCACGCAACGGCGATATGCTGTTCTTCGGTGCGATGGGTCCATCGATCACGTGGTACCGAGCCAGCAACGATGGGCGTTTATTGGAAAGCCATGCATTCTTGACCGGCGTCCCCTGCTTCATCCACGATTTTGCGGTGACCGAGGGTTACGCCATCTTTTTCATCAACCCCTCCATTGTCGACATCGAAGGTGTGTTCGAGGGACGTCCTAGCACAATTTGGAATCCCGAGATTCGAAATCGAATCGCAGTCATGTCGCGCGACACGGGCAAGGTGCAATGGATAGAGCAAGACGAAACGTTCGCGCCGAGTCATTTTCTTAACGCTCATCAAAGTGGCAGGAAAATAATCGTCGATGCGAACCGGGCGCCGACCTTCGGCAATCGAATCGGTCAGCGCAATCCGTTCGAAGTCGCACTACCGTGGCGCTGGGAAATCGACCTTGACAAGGAATCCGTCACGTCGAAGCAAATGGCAGATTTCAACAGCGAATTTCCACGACACAACGAGTCCTTCACGGGCCGCAAGCATCGGTTCGCATACTATGCCGCCACTCGAACCGGCCGGTTTTGCGAGAATTGGCTGTTTGATCATGTGGCGAAACACGATCTGGACACGGGAAATGTCGAATATCAAAACGTCGGAGCCGAGTTGACAAGCCCTGGAGAGCCTCTTTTCGTTCCCCGTGCCAACGGAAAAGCCGAGGACGACGGCTGGGTACTATCGATGTGGTGGGATGAATCCCGCGATTGCAGCGAAATCGTGGTGCAGGATGCCCAGGACTTCGCCGCCAGACCGGTGGCCAGAATAAAGCTCAATCAGCGCGTTCCCATGGGATTTCACGGTAACTGGGTATCGGCCGGCTAAAGATGCCGGGTCGACGCGTGAGCCAACCGTGAGTTCTCCCATGAGCCGCAATCTCGAAATCCGCAGCGCATTGGTCACTCCCAGTGCCAACCAGTTCGTCATTTCAGAAACTTGGCTGGCCCCGCCCAGGGAAAAGGAGGCGCTGGTTCGGCTTGTCGGGTGCGGCATTTGCCACACGGACCTAACGTTTCGGCATCAACCCGCGCCGAATGGGCGCCCCAGAGTACTGGGTCACGAGGGCTCCGGCGTCATTGAAGCGATAGGCCCGGATGTCACCGGCTTTTTACCGGGAGATCACGTCGTACTCACCTTCCTGTCATGCGGACAATGCCGGGGCTGCCTTTCCGGCGTGGAGGCAGCCTGCGAAATGTTCCTGCCGCTCAATTTTGGCGGCTGCCGCCAGGACGGGTCTCACGCCTTGCATGATCACAACGGCCCGATTCACGATCGCTTTTTCGGCCAATCGGCATTTTCCACCTACGCCATCGCGCACGAACGCAATATGGTCCGTGTACCGACGATTGCACCTCTCGAGCTACTTGGCCCCTTTGGCTGCGGCTTCCAGACGGGTGCCGGTGCCGTGATCAACGTCCTGAAGGTCCCTTCCGGGGCCACGGTGGCTGTCTTTGGAGCGGGAGCGGTAGGGCTATGTGCGGTCATGATGGCGCGATACCTGGGGGCGATCACAATTGTCGTGGTCGACGTGAATCCGCAGCGGCTAGAACTGGCGTTGACCCTCGGCGCCACCCACATCATCGATGCTCGTACGGCAGACGTGGTCCATGAAATTCGGCGCATTTGCGGGGCGGGAGTCGACTTTTCCCTGGATACCAGCGGGCACTCCGCGGCGATGCGACAAGCGATCGACGCCCTGGGCTGGCGCGGTGTCTGCGGCCTCGTCGGAGTGACTCCCGGGTCCACCGACGTCGCTTTTGACGCGGGCGACCTGCTGGTCAAGAGCAAATCCATACGGGGAATCGTAGAGGGTGGAAGCGCTCCGGGCTCCTTCATTCCATGGCTCGTCGATCTCTACTTGAAGGGGTCGTTTCCCATCGACCGACTCATCACGCTCTACCCCTTCGAAGAGATCAACCGCGCCGCGGCGGACAGTCTCGACGGTCGCACCATCAAACCCATTCTTGTAATGAGCTAAAGCGGCGCGCTCGCGCGCCATGAAAGAGAGCCAGCATGCCCAATGTCCGATTTTTGATTGATGGAACGCTCGTCGACGGCGAATCGAATATGCCCGTCGTGAATCCGGCCACCGGAGCACCCTTTGCAACCGCGCCCCGTGCGTCCCCAGCCCAAGTCGAAAGGGCGGTGGCAGCGGCTGTGCAGGCTCATCCGGACTGGTCCGGCCGACCATTGGCGGAGCGCCGGGCGGTGCTCCTGCGAATCGCCGATATCATCGACGCGAACCGAGACGAGTTGACCCGGCTGCTCACCATGGAGCAAGGCAAGCCGCTTGCCGAGGCCGGTTTCGAGGTCATGATCTGCGCCATGATGTGCCGGATCGTCGCTGGACTAGACCTGCCCGGCGTGCTCCTCGAGGATAACGACAATCGCCGGGTGGATGCATATCGCCGGTCCCTCGGCGTGGTCGCAGTCATCACCCCGTGGAACGTGCCTCTCGCCATGTTCGCGAACAAGGTGCCCGCGGCATTGTTGGCCGGAAACACGGTGGTTTTGAAGCCCGCCGGCACCACCCCCCTGTCGAGCTTGCGGTTGGGTGAACTCATCGTCGACGCCGTCCCCCCGGGTGTGGTCAATGTCATCGCGGACGCAAACGATCTCGGTGATCTGTTGACGGCTCATCCGAATATTCGCAAGATTTCCTTTACCGGCTCGACTGCCACTGGAAGACGAGTCATGGCGAGCGCGGCGCCCACACTCAAGCGTTTGACCCTGGAACTCGGAGGTAATGATGCCGGTATCGTGCTGGACGACGCGTCTCCGGCAACGGTGGCTCCTCTGATCTTCCAGAGCGCATTCGCCAATAGCGGACAGATCTGTGCCGCAGTCAAGCGACTCTATGTGCATGAGTCGATATATGATGACCTGGTGACCCGGTTGACGGAACTGGCATCCGCAGCAATCGTCGGCGACGGACTGGCAGCCGACACCCAATTCGGTCCTGTCCAAAACAAGGCACAATTCGAGCGAGTAAAGGCTCTCATAGAAGATGGGCGCGCCCACGGTACCGTACTCACGGGCGGCGTTGTGAGCGACTCGGCCGGCTATTTCATTCGCCCTACCATCGTTCGCGATATCACGGACGGCACTCGTCTGGTTGACGAAGAACAGTTCGGTCCGGTGCTGCCGGTCATAAAATTCTCCGATGTGCAAGACGTTATCAGGCGCGTAAATTCATCGGCCTACGGATTGGGCGGCTCTGTCTGGTCGAGCGACCGCCTACGCGCTGCCGAAATCGCCCGTCAATTGGAATGCGGGACGGTTTGGGTAAACAAGCATCTGGATCTGGATCCTCATATTCCCTTCGGGGGCGCCAAGTCTTCGGGCATCGGCGTCGAGTTCGCCGAAGAAGGTTTGCACGAATTCACCCAGTTACAAATTATCAACGTGGCGAAGTGACCGGCGACGGTCGGCGCCTTACGTAGCGGTCAAGGAATCCGCTTTGGGTTTGATGGCCCAATGCGCGATGGACGCAAGGAGCGCCGCGCCGAGAGTGATTGCCCCCAGGATTTGAAACCCCGGAAGGACTCCGCCGGCGGCGTGCGCGGCCGCGGTGATCGCGATGGCACTGAAGAATTGGCCGGCGGCAAAACTGGACTGAAAAATCCCCATACTCCGACCTCGTGCCTCGAACGGGAGATCGCGCATGGACCAGGTCAACAAGGTGGGCAATGCGATTCCACATCCCACCTGATTGACGAACGCGGCTCCTGCCATGAGCCTGAAATCATCCACATGTGAAATAGTTACGAAGCCGACCCCGGCAAGTCCGAACGCCATTGCCAAGATTGTCGCTGGCGGACGGGACGCCAGCACGCGAAAGAGCAGTGTTCCGGCGGCAATGCCCAGGGTGCTCACCGCCATCACGCCACCTATGGCGGCAGGATTGCGAAGGCCCACAGCGTGGAGGGCCATGCCCAGGTCAATCGGCAACGTGAAAAAAATCACAGACGCAAATCCAGATATTGCACATATGCCGATCAGGCGCGGAGTGAGAACGGACCGCCATGAAGTATCGCGCACTGGTTTAAGATTATGAGAAATGTCGGACGAATCGGGTTTGTGTGTAAACAACCATACCAACAAGAACATCAAAAGACTGGAGGAATAGGCGATGAAAGGACCGCGCCACCCCAACCCTCCGAACATGCCTCCCAGCAGACTGAACACGACTGCGGAAATTGCCGCCAAAGCCGTCTGATAAGCCAGCCACTTCTCCCGCTCCGGGCCCTTGAAATAGTCCACGATCATGGTCGTGCTCATGGTGAGAATGACCGCTTCTGTAAGTCCCAGCACAAACCTGGAGACCAAAATCACTACCAAGCTATCCAGTGCCATCGGCGCCACTCCGACGAAACCATACGCCGTCAAAGCGACGAGGAGGAAGCGACGTCTGCCGATCTTATCTCCGACGAATCCGGCGAGCGTAGAGAACAGGGCTATACAAATGGACGGCATCGTCAGCACCAGCGGCGCGAGATAATCCACATGAGGAGTATCGGCGAAATGCTTGAACAAATCCGGCAACACGGGCCCGAGAATTGCGGTTCCCATGACAGCTAGCGTCGACGGAAGCAGAAGTGCCGTTGCAACCAAACCCACCGGCACTCGTCTCATGTCCGCGGCCACGTTTACCCCCTGGGAAACCTATCGTCGAAAGCCGGGAGCCGGGTCTATCCCGCTCCAGACCTCCACGGCTGTCTAGTCAGCGACCGTCTCGGCCTTCAGCCTCGGCGCAGGCCGCCCCAATTCTTGAACCTTTCCTGCGTAGAGAGACAGCCAATCTTCGTGTTCACCGGATCCCTCGATTCCGCCCGCATAGGCCGGCAAATTCAGCTCTGGACGGTCCAGCACCGCCGGCAAAGAGCCATTCTCCTCTCTTGCCAGGACCGCGGCGAGCAAACGGCGACGGGTCCGCACAACCATGAGGTCGGCCACAGTGAGATGCTCATGGGTCCGGTCTACGATCGGTCCCATGCTCTCCACGATCGCCTTGTCCTGAATCTGGATGCCCTCGATCCCTGAGAAGCTTGCTTCGCGCTGAACATCGCGGTTGATGAAGTAATCGTTCTCCGCGGCGGGGGAAACTCGCCAGCGGCCGAACCAATCCGTCGTGTTGGGCAACAAAAACTCCCTGGCTCGCTTGGCCACGCCCGGAAGTCTTGACAGTGCCTTATCGAAGAATTTCGGCTGACCGCCCGCGGTCAACCCGCTTGGAAGCATGAACTGCACACACATCGAATGCGTGTCGTCCATCGGAACCCACGCACGGACGATCGGATACTCAACGTCCATCCGGTCCTGTCCCGGCATGGACCAGAATGGAAACAGATACTGCGAGTAGTGCCAATAATTGGGCGAGCTGCCGTAGGGGCGCACATGCCCCTCCATCGTACCCCAATCGGTGTCCACGACCTTGGTGCGGACCCTAGGATCCGTCGTCAGCCACTGGCCGATGAAATCGTCCTTGACGTCGCTTGGTCGATGATTCCCATGATGAAGAAAGCCCAGATGGGAAGGATCGATATCGCCCTCGTAACTTTGCAGCCAATTCGCCTCGCGCATGACCATATCAACCACGAGATTCTCGAAGCCATCGGCCACGATCGCGATATTGGGCAGAGGGGGAGGCTCCTTGCGAGTTCCCATGTAGACCCAAATGACGCCGTTGCGCTCGCGAACGGCATAGGAGTTGAGCTTGATGCGCTTTGGAAAAGCGTGCTCCGGCAGCACGTTGGGCATGTCGACACAGGCGCCCGTGACGTCGTACTTCCATCCATGATAAGCGCATCGTATACCGTTGTTCTCGTTTCGACCGAAAAACAGCGACGCGCAGCGGTGGGCACAGCGATGATCCATTACTCCGACGCGACCGCTCGTGTCGCGGAACGCTATGAGCTTCTCGCCGAGAAGCATCAGCCGAAGCGGATTTCCGTCCGGCGTGACCTCGGTTGAAATCGCCGCAGGAATCCAGAACTCCCTGAAGAATTCGCCGGTTGGTGTGCCAGGACCCACCCTCGTCAATGAATCGACATCCAAAGGAGCCATATCCGTGACCTCGCTACCCCCACCAGATGCCTTACACTACGCCCAGTTCTCACAGACAGTCAATATAACGTATACATATTTTTAAACGCGCCGGCGCCCAATGGCCCAGAGTTATCGATGACTCTGCCACTGAGCATCACTCAGAGAAGGACACCATTCGAACATGAAGCTGCAGCCAAGAGACGGCGTGACAACAAAGCACTCTCATCGCCTATTGGAAATCAAGGACTCGCCCGTTCATTTGATCCGCACTGCACACCGGTGGATTACCGCCATTTTTGAAGCGAACGTCGCCTATCTGGGCCTGACAACCGCGCAGTTCGTGATGCTATGGACAATAGACCTCGAGCCGGATCTCGAACAGGGGGAACTGGCCGCACTAGCCGGATTCGACCCGGCCACAACGGGGGGAATCATCTCGCGGCTCGAGAAATTGAAGCTCGTAAAACGAAAAAAAGGAACTCGCTCGAGGCGCGGATGGGCCGTACGAGCAACTTCCATGGGTCACTCCTACATGAAAGAAGTGAAACCACACCTACCTCACCTAAGAAAAGAACTCTTTCATCGCCTCACCGACGCAGAGCAAGAAGTATGGATGCAACTGACGACGAAATTGCTCGGCGTCGCCAATAGCTACTCCGACACCTAGACCAAGAGTCCGCTTACTCGACTTGACCTGTGGATTTCATTCCTTCATTTTTAATAATACGTAGACTTACTATTGACAATAGACCTGCCGGTAGCCTACCTTTTCCACAGGCAACCGACGGAGCGCTACGTGCCGGGTTGCTCGGCCACATTCCATTTCATTTCGCGACGGTCTGCCTATGGGAAGCGATGCACCGCGGGGCATAGATGTCGATCCTGAACTTCGGGACGCGCTGGCGCGTTCTGCCGCGATTCAAGCTCAATTAGGCGCCGCGCCGCAGGATATTGCCGGATTGCGCGCGCACATGAAGGCAGCAGCAGCATGTTGGAATGAGGGGGGGCCATCGGACGACATCACGGTCACCCGCACCGCTGTTCCCGGTCCATTACGCGACATTCCGATTGTCATATATCGGCCAAAGACCGACGAGCCGCTTCCCGCGTTCATATATCTGCATGGCGGCGGGTATCGCTTCGGAGACGAGGACTCGAACTCCCGCCAATTGCGCGAGATAGCATCAATATGGGGCGGCGCGGTGGTCAGCGCGGACTATGCTCATCTTCCGGAGCGAACTTTTCCCCATGCGGTCATCGAGATCGCCTCGCTGATTCGTCACATGGCCTCTTGCCCGATAGGATGGAACCTAGACGGAAGCAATATCGCATTCGGTGGAAGTTCTGCCGGCGCCAATGTCGCACTTGGCGCAATGGTCGAGGTCGGCGGTGTTAGTTCAGGAATTCTGAAGGCCGGCGCGATCATTTCACCGGTCATCGACCGTGACTTTGAATCCCCATCAATGGTTTCCTATGGGCGGCTGCCCTACTTTCCGAGCCGCAACATGGCGATCGAGACCTGGGCTGCTTATGCGCCCGAAAGAGATAGCAGCGGCGATCCGCGAGCAGATATCAGCCTCGCCGATCTTGCGATCTTCCCGCCGCTTTTCATTGCTACGCCCGAAGTCGACGTATTTCGCAGCGGCGCGGAGCTCCTCGCGAAGCGACTGCAGGAAGCCGGTCGATCCGTGCAACTCGTCATGTACCCCGGCATGACTCACCTCTTTTTTGGCTATAGCCGCATGGTCTCGGAGGCCCGTCGATGCATCGGGGATGTTGCGGCATTCTTGGCCCGCCATGTGCCGCCTAGGCGTAACTCGGATAATTCATCGCGAACTTCGAAGGAGACCCTCACTTGAACGAAGACACCAGCAGCGAGGTGGCGAGCCACGCATACAGCCATCCGGCTCCTAATTATGATCCTACTCTCATCAACGTGGGTAAAGGACGTCCGGGGGGAGAACTCCTGAGACGTTACTGGCAGCCGTTTGCACTGGCGGGCGAAGCAACCAACGTTCCTCGGAAGATTCGATTATTAGGCGAGGACCTCATTCTGTTCCGTCCAGGCAACGGTGTTGCAGGGCTTCTTTATCCGCGGTGCATGCACCGCGGAACCAATTTGTTTTTCGGACGCGTCGAGGACGATGGGATCCGTTGCTGTTACCACGGATGGAAGTACGACGTCGTCGGTCGCTGCCTTGATCAGCCTGCTGAGCCCGGCGGCGGCCGGCAACGCGCCCGGGTGCGACAACCATGGTACCCGGTGGTGGAGCGCTATGGCGCTATCTGGGCCTACATGGGCCCGCCGGACAAACAGCCCGTATTTCCGCGATTCTCCATATTCGAGAACATGACCGCTGACGAGGAAGTTTTGAGTTATTACCTCACCCGTAATGGCGAGCTCGCTCCTTGGCCGGAAGATTTTTGTTTTTTTGCGCTGTACGAGAATGCACTCGACACCCATCACGTGCCCATCCTCCATACGATGATAAGTGGGCCGCAATTCTCCGGAAACTCCTCGGCGGGCCGACAGTCGGTGAACTTCCCGAAGGTTCAATGGAAGAGCACCGAAAACGGGGTGGTCGCCATCGCCGAGAGGAAGCTACCCGATGGCTCGCGCCACATTTCCTATTCCGAGGCGTTGATGCCGAACCTGATTTCCTTGGCGCCGTTCTTTACGAAAAACGGGCCAGGAAACGAGCTCTTTTGGGTCGTACCTTGGGATGACGACAACCATACGGTTCTCATGATGAAGAGGCAAAAAAAAGGCACCCCCGCACCGGACAATCGCAAGATATTTACCTTCGGTCCGGACGGAAAATACTGGAGCGAACTCACGCCCGAAGAGCACCAGCGGTACCCAGGAGATTATGAGGCGGAGGCCAGCATGGGCAAACACGTGATGCACTCGGAGGAGCATTTGGTCACTTCGGACTTCGGAGTCGCCCTGCTCAGACGACGCTTTCGGGAGCAAGCCAAAGTGGTCGCGGATGGCGGCGACCCGGTTGGGGTGTCGTTCGATCCGAATGACATTTTCAAGATCAACTCCGCCGCCGTCACGCTCGCGCCTGAGGGAGTTTCCGCATGATATGCGATGCCGGGATGCGGGGTGCCGCAGAACAATCCCTCCGGGGCGCCACGTGAGATTGTTCTACCACCCGGTATCGTCCAATTGCCAGAAGGTGCTGATCGCGCTGTACGAGAAAGAAATGCCTTTCGAGGCTTGTATCGTAGATATGTTCGACCGGAAGGCGAACGCGGACTATCGCGCGACGGTAAATCCAATCGGTAAAATACCCTGTCTCATCTCGAACGAGGGCGAATGGATTCCAGAATCATCGATCATCATAGAATACATCGACCGATTTTCGAACGGCCATAGGCTCATCCCTGACGACCCAACCCTGGCACGACGCACTCGATTCTGGGACCGATTCATCGATCTTTATGTGAATGATGCTTTCTCGAAAGTGTTGCAGGACAGGATCCGGCCTGACGACGGAAAGGATCCGTTCGGTGTCAAGCAGGCTCGCGCAAGACTATCCGCCTCGTACGCCGTCCTCGATAAGCATCTTCAAACGAACGAGTGGTTGAACGGGGATGGATTCTCCATGGCGGACTGCGCGGCCACACCGTCACTTCATATCGGCCAACGCGCATTGGCCACCACAGGCTACCCGAACCTCGACGCTTACTACCATCGCATGGCGTCGCGTGCGGCATTTCAGCGCGTCTGGCAGGAAAACCTTCCTTGGCGCGAACGAATAAACGGCGATATCGCCTCCATGCGCATAGCCCAAGGATGGAGCAGCGATTGTCCGTCCGATGCGTAAAATTTGTATACTTACTATCTGCGGATCGCACAGCAATAGAGACCGCAAGACGCGGTCCATGCGGGCTACTGCGTCATATTCCGGCACCGGTCGATTCATATTCAAAAGCTGAGGTTCGCAATGGACAACACTGGCTCCCCTAAAACCCACTTCTCCGGCAGCGTCGCCAATTTGACCGCGAAAATCTCGGTGGAGGACAAGCTCAGTCAGGAATACTACGATGCCGTCATCGAGAAGGTATTCAAGCCCTCATGGTATGTGCTCGGCAACTTGAACGATATCCCGACGCCCGGACGCTTTTTCGTCTACGACGTTCCAACCTTCAACATGTCGGTTCTCGTCGTGCGCACCGAACAGGGTGTAAACGCGTTTCATAACGTTTGTCGCCACCGCGGCAAGAAAGTGGTGCAGACCAAGTGCGGGTGGGCACAGGGAAACGCAGGCGTTTTCACCTGTTGGTTCCATGGGTGGGCCTACGGTAAGGACGGCGCGTTGTTGAACGTACCCGACGAGATGGCTTTTCGCGACTTCGATAAGTCGAAATATGGGCTCGTGCCCATCAAGGTCGAAGTGTGGTCCGGCCTGATACTGGCCTATTTCGGCGACGGGGAACCCCAACCACTCAAGGAGTGGCTCGGCGAGCTGTATGAAGGTTTCGAAGATTATTACACCCGCATGGAGCGCATAGCCACGTTTTCCGCCGACGTCAAGTCCAATTGGAATTGGGCGATGGACTCTTTCTCGGAGGGCTATCACACCGTGTTCTTACATCGAAACACTCAGCCCGAGCTCACCGGAAAGAAGAATCCGATGAGGCACGCACCGATCATCGACCTATATGGCCATACGGTAAGAACGAGCGGCGTTGCAAATCCCGACTACGTAGGGCCGCCGGCCGAGCGTGCGCTGTACAAGCACGGGCGCAAGCTTTCTCCCGCGGTTGAAACCGACTACAGTGAACTGCCCCCGGGAGTCAATCGCACTCGCTATACACCGTGGTTTTTCGACGTTGTCTGGCTATTTCCCAATTTCGCGATACTGAACGGTCCACATTGGGTATCAACCCTGATGATTTGGCCCATCGATAAAGACCATTCCCGCGTCATCACGGATCACTATGCCCGCAAGGCGCGGCATGCGGGGGACCGTCTGGCACAAGCCTACATGCGAGGATTGCTCGTGAGCGTTACCCGAGAGGATTTATCCGCCATGGAAGATGTTCAATATGGTCTTTCCAGCGGCGCACTGAAGCATATCCATGTGTCACAGCAGGAGATCGTATTGCAGAAGCGATACGCTTTTCTGGAGGAGATGATCAAACCATGACGCACCCATCGCTTCCGGATGCCTTCTCCGACCTACAGCCTTTCGTAGAGCGCTGGTGTCTGGTCGGCCAGCCCAGCCGCTATGACCAAATGCGCAAGGCGGCAATCACCGACCTACGTCTATTTTACGATGCCATGTTGCCGCGCGTAGACGCGATCGTTGAGCATCTCAATTCCTTTCCGCTCGACTCACTTCCGCCGCCTGAACAGGCCCTGTTCGATTTAGCGTTGACATTTGCTGAGGTTGCTCACCCAATCGACTTTAAATGGAAGACCGCGGAGTTGGACGGCGTATTTCCTTTCGAGCGAATGAACTTCATGAGTGCGTCACTCCTCTGGTAGTTTCTTCGGGCAGCTACTAGGGGTTGATTCCCGGAATGAACAAAAATTTAGCGGTCTGAGTGATGCCTATTGGCCGCCCTCCTCCACATACCGCCGACCGGTTAAGCTGACGCCCGATCGATCGCTGCCCCCACTTGGCGCTTCATCAAGGGCAACGGTTGAATCGCAAACAACGCCCCACTCTTTGAGGATGTGCAGGTAGCTCCCAGCGGCAAAGCGCCGTCTCCGGGATACTGCCGGGCTAAGTACACATGACGCGACGTGTCGATGCTTACCATGTCCGCCGACGCCTCGAAACCCAGACCCGACCCCAGGACCAGTGGCAGCAATAGCATCCATTCGACGACTGCCTCGCTGGCTCGCCGCAGTGCCGGCTCACCGTGTCGGGCCCGCGTCGACGGACGCACCAGAGGCCGGATATATTTGTGCAGTCCGATCCTGTGATCCAAAAGCAAAAACGCTGCTTGCAACGTAGGGGGAGTCCATATATTCCGACTAGTAGGCCGCGAATAGCTCGACCAGCTAGAATTTTCGTTTAACGGAGAGCAACCACATGCGCGGCTCGCCCGGACGGCCGTTGACATAACCTCCCTGCGGCACTGCCGATGTATCGACCTTGTTCAGGTAATAGAACTTGTCGAATGCATTCATTAGTGCGATCGACCCCTCCCAGTGATTCGCGGCCTCTGCCCACAACAAATGCACATTGGCAAGACCGTAAGGGGCTACCCGGTTGAATGCAGTATTGACGGCACTGTTCGTATAGATAGCCGACTGGTAACTCCAATCAACGCGGGGAGTCAGAATTCCAGCGACGCCCAACGGAATCTTATAGTCGATTGCCGCATCAAACTTTTCCTTTGGCGTGTAGGTGGTAGTCATTCCTTTGGTGATGCCCGTATCGGGATTGACGCTCGTGTAATCGAAATTGATGAGACTCACGGAGCCTTCGATGGACAGCGCATGGGTCACTTGCGCCTGGCCTTCGAACTCGACACCCTTGATGTCCGCGTTACCGGCATTCACCGGCATCAGACAGGGTGCGCCTGGAAATGGCGAGAACTGATTACACACCGTGATGTTTTGCTGAATGTCCTTGTATTGGCTGTAGAACGCCGCCAGATTCACGCGTGCTCGATGATCAAGCCAGTCGCTTTTCATGCCGACCTCGTATGAGGTCAGGGTCTCTGGGCTGAAGGCGACGACCTGCGAGGGGAAGAACGGCCGCGGATTGACGCCGCCACCCTTGTAGCCGGTGGAAACATCACCGTAAGTCATGAGATCGGGCGTCCATTGGTAGTTCAGTGCCACGCGATAGTCGTCGTGCGAGCCACTATAGCTCCCTACCAGGCCCGACAGCCCGTAAAGTTGCCAATTGCTATTGATCGTACAGGGAGGTATGCCGCAAGCGATCGAAGTCCCGTCTGCGTTATAGCGGTTGTAAGTGTAATCTTTGCGATCGTCCGTGTACCGATCGCCGACACTCAAGCTCAGCTTATCCGACACATTCCAGCGCACGTTGGCGAACCCGGAGGTGCTGCGCGTGACTGCAGAGTCATCGCTTAGAAAATCGAGACCACTGAAATCCAGGTCTAACCGACCCCCAGTGATATCGTGCGAGCGGAAGTAGAATCCTCCAAGTGTCCATTCGATAAGGTCATCAGCAAGCTTGCCGTTCAGCTGCAGCTCCTGCGTGAACTGATGCGTCGCGTACTCATTGTTGGATAACTGCACATCGAGCGGCGAGCCATCGGGATCGTAGCCGGTGGTACCGTGGTTGCCCTGAACGCCGGTAATGAGTTTGAGGCCGATCGCGCCCGGCATCTGCAGGTTGAAGGAGTTGGAGAATTCCCACGCCCGCAATGTGTTCTGCGGTAAGACGCAGAATGACTTGCCGTCGCTGGGCGTACCGCAATAGTTTGCATAACCCGAATACGATTGAGCACCGGTCAGGAAACGGCCATCGAACGGCACGCCATTTGCTGTGACCCCCGGATTGTTGGCATAAATCAGCTTCGTCGGCGCCGCTTCTGACGTGTCGTCGACTAGGCTAGCGATCAGATCATCCGTAATCGCATCCGTCGGCATCCAGCGCAAAAACAAGCGGCCGCCATCGAGACTCTGCCCGCCTTCGGTGCCGAGTTTGCAGCCGACACCCATGCGGGACGTCGGCGCTCCCGACCCCGGATGCGTACACGCGTAGTCATAGTCGGTAAAGTAGCCATCGGCGTGTTTGGACACCGCCGAGACGCGAGCCAGAAGCGTGTCCGGCACGATTGCAAAGGACGCGGCGGCCTTGACATCGACGCGGTTATAGCTGCCGTAATCGGCTTGCACGTAGCCCCCCTCCTCGGTCGGCGCTTGGGAAAACAGTTTGATCGCGCCGCCGATGGAGTTCTTGCCGGCGAGAATGCCTTGGGGCCCGCGCAACACCTCAACGCGCTGCAGATCGAGCAGATCCAACAACGAGCCAAACAGAGTACCTTGATAGACGTCATCGACGTAGATACCGACCCCGGGCTCCAATGCGAAGCTCGGATCGTACTGGCCGACACCGCGAATGGACGCGGTGACCGAATTGCCGAATGCGGCCGAAGCAGCGGTAAGGGTCACGTTCGGCGCCCGGCTTGCCACATCAGCGACGGTGTTGTCCCCATGCGCCGCCATCGACTCAGCGCTGATGGCACTGATCGACACCGGCGTGTGCTGCAGATCCTCGCGGCGAAACTCCGCCGTCACGGTGATTTCCTCGAGCGCATCCACCGGCGCGCTGCTCGCTGGCGTAGCCTGATCGGCGGTGGTCGCGTGGGCTCGCTGCATCCCCAGCAGCAGCAGCACGTGGAAACTCGCGATGGCAACGCCTTTCGAGCATCGGCGCGACGATCTCGCACAGCGGGCACTAGTATGATCGGCAGCTGCGCAAATTATCATCGTTCCTCCCCTCTCATCCCGTGTTGCGGCGTTGCACCTGTGCAACGCGCCATGGATTTCGTTTCTATATATGATTATGCGCGCGAGCAGCGGCGGGTATCCAGTTACATACCGTTACACGCCTCTGCCGAGGCTTGGGATCAAGGCATTGAATCCCGGTTCGGAGCGCAACGGATCAAAAAACGGTAACTGTCCCTGAAGGATATCGGCGATGGAGTTTTGCTCATTCGCGATTCTCAGCCATTTCAGAGCATTTTTCGGCTCGCCCAGCCCCAGGTAACTCAGGGCGATCGAAGGCGCCGCATAGGTGGACTCACCGGCCGACGCAAGCAGTTCCTGCAACACATCATGTGCCCGCGCAGAGTCTCCTGTAACACCGTAAGCGTAGGCAAGTTTGCCACGGGCGAGCGGGTGTCGATCGGAGGATGCACTGAATTCAGCCATTGCCCGCAACGCCTCTGCGGTATTGCCGGCAAAGAGATCGATGTCGGCCAACAGCATGCGGCTTAAGGGAAAAGAAGGGTCCAAGCTCAATGAGCGCTGGGTCTGCACACGCGCATCTGCAAAACGTCCCAGAGCCATGAGTGATAATGCGACCATGCCGCTGCTGGAAGCCGATAGCGGATCAAGCCGCTCGCCGACGCGCGTTTCATGCAATGCGTTTTGCCATTCGCCGACGTGCAAGAGAAAGGTTCCTAGAGCGGTACGTGCGTTGGCGTTGGTCGGATCCAGTTCGGCAGCCTGATACAGCATATCCGCCGCGAGGCGATGCTCGCGGTTGAACATCGCCGCCACGCCGGCGGCAATGCGAGCCTCGATCGAGGACGCACTCGAGGCCGTCGTGTTTTCGGCATGCGCGCGGAGGCGCCCCAGGATGTCGGGCAACGCGCTGGGGACCAGATAGGCGAACGTCGCAAGGCTCAGCATCCAGCGACGACGAGTCACAGGATCATGCGGATCGCGCTCCATGGCATCGTCAGAATGGGCCATGAACTTCGCCGCATCGAGCACCGCGCCGGCGCGATATTTGAACCGAAACCGGAGTCGCATCAGGCTGTCCAGATAGGTTGTGCTCACGTCGATCGCTGAATCCGGCGGCAGGGTAGTATCACGGCACAACAACTGCCCGTGGATGTCGTTGGCCATCTTCCTCGCGGCAAGCTGTCGCTCCGCAAGCCCGGCCTCGATGTCGGTCATGCCGACATCGAAATAGATGCAGCCACCGCTTCGTCCGTCCCACATGCGAAGCTCCAGGCTTGAGTGTCCACGGCTTCGTTGGATGCTGCACTCGAGAATGATCTCGGCGTCGACCCGATCGGCGAGTGTGCGCACATCCTCGAGTCTTGCGGGCGACCGCGCCAATGTCGGCGTGGTGATCTTCAATCCGGGTAATATATTGAGTTCGGACAGGAGGAGTTCGGACAGTTCCGCGATGCGGGAATCGTCACCCTTGGTCAGCAGCGCAAGATGATGCTCGCGCCGGCTTGGGCGCGATAATGAATAGATGCTCGGCGACCCCCCGGGTGCGCGCTCGATCCCCACTTCGAACGAGCGTCGAATTCCGATGCGCAGTGGGTTCTGGCAGCCCTCACCGCGGTAGTAGCGGACCAGCTTGGCCCGCAACCGTGAGGTCTCGGTACGTACGATGCTGTCGAGGTCAGGACCAAACGAGGCATCGCGTCGAAATACGTCGAGGGCGATCGAATACTCATTGACCTTCTGGCTCGTCCCGCTGAGGCAATGACCCGCGAGGTATTGCAGCAGTTGGCGGGAGCGTCGCGACGCGTCGAACGTCGAGCTGGAGAGTATCCTGTCGAGTTCCTCTTGGAATTCATGCGCCTGTGCGGCGCTCTCAGGATTGAACAAGCCGGTTTCCCCTGCCGAACTGGATGCCTGGCACCGCGGCGGCGTTGGACGCGATCCCGGCTGGTCTCTTCGACGTAACAAATTGTAACTTCCATCCACCGCGAAGCCTGCTTAGAATACCGCTTCGAGGCCAGTTGCTCCAACGGCACCCCACACGGCCGGGTGGAACGGCTCAGAATAGCCGATTTGAGCCCACCGGCAAAGAGGTTTCGATGAATCACAAACGCATCTGCTCAATCTTGATTGGCGCTGCACTGGCGGCCCTGGCAGCCCCCCTCTGGGCGGCTGCTCCTGATTCGATAACGATCAAGCAAGGGTTTCACGCGAACTGGGCCGACGATCCAGCGTATATCGAGGCGTTGTCCCAGGACCGCAATAGCCGCTACGCCGCCAACAAACGGTTGGTGCTCAATTTTGAAGCGGCGCTCGAGCGCGCGCAGGGTGTCTCCGAGACCGCGCCTGGCAACTTCAAGCAGGTGGTCGAGCAGTATTTGACCTCCGACTACATTCAGCACGACCCCTCTTTCCCACCCGGTCGAGACGGTCTTCTCGATTTTTTCAAGACAATACAAAAGAGCGGCGAGCGCGTGTCGCACCCTCCGATCATGGTCGTGGCGGAGGGCGACATCGTTGTGCTGACCATGATGCGACCGCCCGTACCGGAGCCAGATGACGCGTCCAAAACCTATACCGCCTACCGCATAGCGATCTGGAAGGTGTGCGGGAAAAAGCTTTGCGAGCATTGGGGTCCGGGCTTGAAGGGACATCCTTGAGGCGCAATCCGTCGCCAGCGATCACAAGGCCAGCGATCACAAGACCCACGGTGGGACAAATCGGGTAATCCACCGCGAGCCGGGACTGGTTTTAGTGTGACCTAAAGCACCGCTATGAGGGAACCCCCTAGAAGCCCTCCCTGTCGCCAGCAGGAAGGTCGACACGCATCGGGTCCGGAAAATGTACCGGTCGCGCGGCGGGCGCGAGGTGTAAAGCGAGGCATCGAAGGTGGTAAAGGTCAAATGTAGTGCTTGAAGGGTAGGGGCGGCTGGTCGTCAGGACTTGGACCAGCGGTCAAAATCTCACCAACTGCCCCCGCGAATCGGAGCGTCACCGGAAGTCCGTCGCCGTAAATGCACGCGTTAAAATTAAGCTTGGTCAAAGCCATGACATCGGTCATGACGGTCAATAGATCGGCGTCCCCGCGCAGCACATCGATTCTCAACGGATTCGGTGTTTCCCGGCCCGGATAAGTATTCTCATGAGTGACGAGTTCTCAGGCAGATTTTCCCCACCGCAGTCGGTGTTGAGGGGTGCACTTGATTTTGCTGCAATAACTCCCGGTAGAAACATCCCCTATTTCCCGAGGATTTTTGAGCCTCCCGCTGTAAGGCATTGATTCTGTGGTCGTTCAGGTACCTCGCAAACCACGGCTTT
>Ga0224557_1001730_pt1 | contig 20187 bp, 9 predicted proteins | sample 714S31014metaG_FD_180677 | JGI IMG/M metagenome (GOLD analysis project Ga0224557, IMG submission 180677) | Peat soil microbial communities from Stordalen Mire, Sweden - 717 S3 10-14 | ecosystem: Environmental > Terrestrial > Soil > Wetlands > Peat | place: Sweden: Norrbotten County, Stordalen...
GCCCGCTGAGCCGAAATGGCTGCGAATACGAAATGAAATGGACCTCATGTCCCCGCGCCGCGAGCTCAATGCCCAGTTCTGTGGCTACCACGCCCGAACCGCCATACGTGGGGTAACACGTGATGCCGATGCGCATAAACCCTTCTCATTCAGTAATTTTTATTCAACTATCACTTGGACGCTTTGTGTGGCGTTGAAGATGCACTTGTATATAACTAATTTATAATGAATAGCTTACCTCTGCAGATCCCCGTATGAGATCAGATCTATATCTTGGAACTGCTTCAGCACGTGCAGGGCTTGCAGCTCGATCTCCCGCGCCGCCACCAGACGGGTATGCGCCTGGGAGAGATCGATGTCGTTGTAGCCGGGATGTGTGACCAGCTCCCACGTGCCGGCGGGAAGGTTCGCCAGCAGCGAAGTGAGCGCCGCGAGGTCGAGGGTTCCGGTGGCCAGCACGCCGATGGCGCCGTCAGTGGTAGTGAAGCCTTCTTCCTCAACGATATGCCGGAAGGTTGGCTCGAACATCCGCAGCAGGCCAACTTCTGTCCGGCGCAACCGTGGCGCGTTCGGCGTAGCGCGCAGACTCCATGCCGGCTCGAAGGGATTGCGCACTGCGCGAATTCCTGCCGCCCTCGCTGCCCGCAGCACTGGCCGCAGCACGCTGGGAAACATATGCACGTGCTTGTGGGTGTCAATGTGGGTGAGGCGCAGGCCGCGATTCTGGAGCAACGCGATTTGCGCAGCGGTTTCAGCCTCGATCTCGGAGGGACGGATGCGCCATGTGAGAAACCGATGAAGAAATGCGCCGAGCGTCGGTCGGAAGCGACCCGTGCGCGGGTCCACGAGTGTGGGAAGGTCATGTGCGCGAAGTACAGGCTCACCGTCCACCAGCACCACATGGCAGCCCACGCCCAGCGTGGGTGTGGAACGAGCCAGCTCGATGGCCTCTTCGGTGGCCGCGGCGCGCGCCATCAGCGTGGCGCTGGTCAGCACTCCGGCCTGGTGCAGCTCGATGATGGCGCGGTTGACCCCGGCGGTCAGGCCAAAGTCGTCGGCATTGAGGATGAGACGGCCCACCGACTGAGTTTATCAACACAGGGTCCGCCGCTACCGGGTGCGTGTTCAGGGGCAGGCGCGGTCGGCTGGAATGTGCAGGCGCGCTGATATGATGACAGCAGACCGCAGCGGCCTTTTCAGCCCGCGTGGGCGGTTAGCTCAGTTGGTTAGAGCGCCTGCCTTACAAGCAGGAAGTCCGGGGTTCGAGTCCCTGACCGCCCACCACGACTTTGTTTCAAGAGATCCAAAGAGATCCAACGACATCCAAGGAAGCACAGAAATCCCCAGTAAAAGCTGGAGTTTTCGTATTTTGCGGACGTTACTGCGCTGAACTGCCGATAACGGCAGCGAGCTTCTTCGCGCGAGGCCGGGCAGGGCGGCTTGCATGAACGCCGGGCAACTCCAGGTTCTGAGCGTTTTCGGCCGTACGCAAGTGGTTTTCCATTTGTTTTCGCGCCTCAACGGGGTCGCGTGCGCGGATGGCGCGGTAAATCTCGCGATGCATCTCCGCCATTTCGCGCAGGTAGTTCGCGCGTTCCACGGTCTTACGCCGCTTTTCATACATCGCCGTGGTGATGGTCTCAATGAGGGCAGCCAAAATCGGATTGCCTGAGGCCTTGGCGATGATGCGATGAAACAGCATGTCATGCACGAGGAAATCCGCGGGGTTATCCGCTATGGCGTACATCTCGGCGACCTCCTCGGCCAATGCCGCGTAATGTTCTTCCTTGCCTCGTTCGGCTGCGAGAGCGGCAAGGCTGCTTTCAATAATCAACCGAGCCTCAAACATCTGCCAGAATTGAAAGCCATAGAGCGCGCCCATCAGGCCCAGCGAGGCCTTGCTGAATTCGGCCGGGCCATCCTTGATGAAGGTTCCCACTCCGTGCCGCACCTTCATCACCCCCATCGCTACGAGGTAGCCAATGCCGGTGCGAAGGCTGGCGCGGCTGATCTTGAGTGTGCGCGCAAGCACTCGTTCAGGGGGGATTCTGTCGCCCGGCTGCAGTGCTCCGTTTTCCAAGAGGGCGCGGATGTGGTTGACCACTTGCATGGTCCGGTCGGTATCGGGCGCATCCAGCCTCGGGCGTGGCATAATCGACCATGCTCCAATCATTGTACGGAAAATTTGAACAGTTCAAGATTAGCACCGATGGTTGTTTCTGCGCATTTTTCTCTTCAGATTGGCAACATTTAGGGTCTGCGTGTATGCTAGTGGTCAGACCTCTCCACTCAGACCGCGCTGTCGTCCGCGAGGCAAGGTGCTAAGGTGATCTGATGAATCGCAGGTCGAAAATTGCAGATTTTCACTATCTTCTATGGGGAGCAGGAGTAAACAGCCGATGAGCAATGGACTGAATATCATCAAGGACGCTGATCTGGATTTTCTGTCGCTGGGTGCGTTGGTGCACAGGCTTGATCCGGGGATCATTCCCTTCCGCAAGGCCACCGAGTGCCAGATTCACGTCAGTGGCGGCGAATTCAATGTTGCTGCCAACCTTTCAGACTGTTTTGGTTTGAGGACGGCAATCGTCTCGGCCATGTCTGACTATCCCATCGGCGACCTGATTGCCGAGCGTGTCCGCGCCATGGGAGTGAAGCCGTTCTACAAGCACTTCAAGCACAACGGCGTCACCGGTCCCAATATGGCGGCGGTGTACAGCGACCGGGGGTACGGTTTGCGCCCTCCGGTGGTCTTCTACAACCGGGCGAACGAGGCCGCGGCGCAACTGAAGCCGGGGGATTTCGACTGGAAGGCGATCTTTGCAGGTGGCGTGCGCTGGGTGCACTGCGGCGGACTCTTTGCGGCGCTTTCGCCGAGTACTGCGGCGCTGGCCGCGGAGATGATGAGGGAAGCCAAGGCCGCAGGAGCAGTGACTTCGTTTGATTTGAATTTCCGCGAGAAGCTGTGGAATATTCAGGGCGGCGCCGAGCGCGCGGTCGAAACCATCGGCCGCATTGTCGAGAACGTGGATGTGCTGGTGGGCAACGAGGAGGATCTGCAAAAGGGACTGGGCATTCCGGGACCTGAGGTCGCGGCCAAATCGAAGCTGGACCCCAGCGTCTTTTTTGGCATGATAGCTAATGTAGTGAAGAAACATCCTCAAGCAAAAGTGGTAGCTACAACGCTGCGCGAGGTGCACTCCACCAATCGGCATAGCTGGAGCGCGGTGGCATGGGTTGACGGAAAGACTTACACTGCTCCGACGGCCGAGCTGGAGGTGGTGGATCGCGTGGGAGGCGGCGACGGTTTTGCGGCCGGATTTATCTATGGCCTGCTGAGCGGCGAGACGCCCGAAGAAGCTCTGAAACTGGGATGGGCGCATGGAGCGCTGTTGACCACCTTCCCCGGTGACACAACCATGGCAACAGTGGATCAGGTGCGATCTTTCGCCAAAGGCGGATCGGCGCGCATTCAGCGGTAGCAACAATTTCACAAAGAGTTTGGAGATAGTATGCCGGAAGCATCATGTGATATCGGCCTCATCGGCCTTGCCGTCATGGGACAGAATCTTGTCCTCAACATGAACGACCACGGCTTCAAAGTTGCCGTTTTCAACCGCACCGTTTCCAAGGTGGACGAGTTTCTTGCTAACGAAGCGAAGGGCACACAAGTTGTTGGAGCGCACTCCATCGAGGAGTTAGCCCGTCTGCTCAAGCGGCCGCGGCGCGTCATGCTGATGGTCAAAGCCGGCGACAGTGTTGATCAGACGATCAGCCGCGTGCTGCCCTATCTTGAGGCGGGCGATATCATCATTGATGGCGGTAACTCGCTGTTTACAGACTCTAATCGCCGGACCAAAGATCTGGCTGCAAAAGGCATCCTGTTTATCGGGACCGGAGTCTCCGGCGGCGAAGAAGGCGCGCGCTTCGGCCCATCGATCATGCCCGGTGGCAATCCGGCCGCGTGGCCGCACGTGAAGGATATCTTTCAATCCATCGCCGCCAAGGTTGAGGACGGAACCCCCTGCTGCGACTGGGTAGGAGAAGACGGCGCGGGCCACTTCGTCAAGATGGTCCACAACGGCATCGAGTATGGCGATATGCAGTTGATCTGCGAGGCATACGATCTTTTGCAGCGCGGGCTTGGCCTGACCGCAGATGAGTTGCACACGGTTTTCGCCGAGTGGAACAAGGGCGAGCTGGACAGTTACCTGGTCGAAATCTCCAGCCACATCTTTGCGAAAAAGGATGACGACGGGCAACCAATCGTAGACAAGATTCTTGACACCGCCGGCCAGAAAGGCACGGGCAAGTGGACAGTCTTCAGCTCGCTCGATCTCGGCCAGCCCGTAACTCTGATCGGCGAGTCGGTCTTTGCGCGTTGCCTGTCGGCGCTGAAAGAGGAACGCGTCGCGGCGTCGAAGATTCTTGCGGGACCCGTTACGAAGACGGTCCCTGGCGGCCGCGTTCAGTTCATCGAGGATGTGCGCCGGGCGCTCTACTGCTCCAAAATCGTCTCCTACGCGCAAGGCTACATGCTGCTCAAGGCTGCTGCCCAGGAGCATGGATGGAAGCTGAACATGGGCGGCATCGCGCTGATGTGGCGAGGCGGGTGCATCATTCGCAGTCAATTTTTGGGCAAGATCAAAGAAGCCTACGACAAAAAACCCGTACCGGAGAATCTGCTGCTCGACAACTTCTTTTCCGCGGCGATCAGCGGTTACCAGGCTTCGTGGCGCGCGGCGCTGGTTCATGCCATTGAACTAGGCGTGCCCACTCCGGCATTCTCCACCGCGCTCGCGTTCTTTGACGGCTATCGCACCGCGCGCCTGCCCGCTAATCTCTTGCAAGCGCAACGCGACTATTTCGGCGCGCACACGTATGAGCGTACAGACAAACCGCGCGGCCAGTTCTTCCATACTAACTGGACTGGCCACGGAGGCCGGGTTTCGTCGTCAACTTATACTGTGTAGCTCATGACTCGCGGCAAGGTATAACTTCGCAGGCAACGCAAGTTGCCTGCTACTGTTTGATGAGTTGCAAAGGGTCCCAGTTATCTGCGCCGCGCAGAAAGACAGAAGGCGCAAACTGCCTGGCCTGTTCTTGAGTTAGAAAATGAGTATGCGGATCGCGCTGGTCTGGCCGCGCGCCGGGGCCAGTGGAGTTGTACTCGGCATAGAACACGGTTTCGATCGAATGTGTCTCTCCCGGATGCCACTCGCGCCAGCCTGCAGGATCGATGTAACTTCCCATCTCGGTATCAAGGAAAACAACCGTGGAATAGGGGCGCCAAGGCCGGCCCAGATAGACAGGCTTGGTTACGCCTGAATCGGCAATGAGCCTGCATTGGTTGAGCACGAATCCAGAGTCTTCCTCCGGATAATGTTTTGCCTGCGCGGTAATGAATCCGCCGTCATGAGCGGTGCTGTGTATCTCGCAGTGATCGAAGACGGCTTTGCCATCTCCGAAGATAAAATCGACGTTTCCGGCAATATAGCAGTCGGAAAAATACTGCCGCGCAGGAATGCAGTTTTGCCCGTCCGGAGCGCAGTTGCGGCTGCCTGCATAGACCGTGTCCTGATTGCCCAGCAGGCGCACATTGTGGAAGACGCCTCGGTCGCCGGTCGTCAACAAAGCCAGGGCCTGTGAGCCGGCAAAAATCTGCGCGTGTGTGCGGTTGAAATCATTCTCGAAGGTAATGTTCTCCGCAAAAAAATTGTCGGCCGTCACATTCGCGGTGGCGGAGTGAAGCGTGCCGCCATTCGCTCCCGCGCTGCGATCATTCACTACCACTGTTTTGGTAGCATCGCCGTTTGCGCTGCGCAGGCGGATGTTGGGCTTGTCGATGGTGAGCACTTCGCGGTAGGTTCCGGGTGCCACCAGCACCAGGGCTCCGTCTTTCGGCGCCGCATCAAGCGCGCGCTGGATGGAGTAAAAGTCGCCCGTTCCATCGGCCGCAACATACAAGGTCTCATCTTCTGGAAGAACCGTCCCTGCCATCTCCGGAGCGGTCGCAAGAGATGGGAAAGGAACAAAGCGCGTCTCGCAGGCCAGTGGCGCGCCGGGTGCTGAGCCGGGCGTTTGTTGCACGGTTACATCGTCTCCACCGGGTTCCAGATTGCCGCGCTTGCTGCCGATAACTATCTCCGCGTCCTTGATTAACATAGAGGAGTGCGCCTGGTCGTCGGCAAATACATTGTCGAGTTTCAACCCGAGTTTGTGCTGCGAGTCCAGTCCGAGAAAGGTGTAACTCCCTGCCGTCAGCACGTGTACGTTTTCGAGTGTGATATCCCGATAGACAGGAAGCTGATCTCCGGTGAAGGTTGTGTAAAGCGGCGTGAAGACAAGCGGGTTCTTCGTATCGCGAATGCAAACGTCGCGATAGAGGAGATCGTGCACCAGGCCGCCGCGGCTGCGGTCGGACTTGATGCGAATGCCGTTGTCCGCGCCGTCGATAGTCAGGTCGTCAACCAGCATGTGATCAACCCCGCCGCTGGTTCCGCTGCCGATGGACATGCCGTGGCCGGTATAGAAATGGTTGTGCAGGATGGAGATGTTCGAGGACGGCACACCTCTGCCAGATTTAACCGCTACGTCGTCGTCTCCGGTATGAATGGAACAATAAGCGATGGTCACGTTGCGCGAGGAACCGGGATCGATGCCGTCCGTGTTACGTGCGGTCTTGGGCGTCATGATCTTCACACCCCATGCGGTGAAACCGTCCGTTTCGTTGACGCCTACATGGAAGTTCGGTGAGTTCCGCAGCGTGATCTTATACATGGTGAAATCATCTGCGTGACGCAACACAATCATCACCGGCACGCTTTGCTGCTTGTCGGTGATCTTTGCCTGATGCGCCAGGTCCCACCACGTCACATCCTGTCCAAGAAGTTTGGCGCCGCCCCGGCCATCAATGGATCCCAAACCCATGATGCCGCCGCCCCTTGCTCCATCGCCCAGAATCAGCGGCTTGCACCCATGGCCACGGTCGCTGACAATGCCGCAACTGCCGGGCGCGAGATCATACAGGCGCGGATCGCGCGAAGCCACCAGCGCGGTATTGGCATTCACCACCAGTGTTACGCCGGCGCGCAAAGCGATGGGACCGGTCAGAAATACATTCTTCAGCCCATTGGCGCGCAGCACAACAGCCTTGCCAGCAGCGCAGTTATCGATGGCGTGCTGGATGCGCTCGGTATCCAATTTCTGCTCATCCTCAGGCGCGATCACTCCGCGTTCAGCCACGATGCTTGCGTTCAGCGTGGCGCAGGCAGCGGGGATATGCGGTTCGGTGACCTTGCGCGTGTCTTGAGCAGATAAGGTCAGGACAAAACACAACAACGACGGGGCAGAGAGCGAGAAACTGAGAAGTGAACGCATAAGTCTCCTATTAGAACGGCAGTGGGTCGCGCTAATTCTTGTGAGCAGCACTGGTTTTGTTGCTCGATGATGCGGGTTTCGCCTTGGAATATTCGCGCGGAATCTGCGCGAGAATCCATCGGACAAGTTCCTTGCCGGCGGCGTAGTTGTCATACTCGGCAGGGAGCTTTCGGCCATCGGTGTATTCGTTGTAGAGCCATGGGTCTACCGTGGCAAAGACGGTTCCTTTGCCGTAATGCGCCGTGGCCATCAGAATGTCTCCGCTGTCGCGAAGCAATGCGCTGGCAGGAGGCTTCACTGCGATGGTACAAATCTCTTTCATGAAGATGGAGTGCGGTTCGTGGAAGATGGGGCCAGCGCCATCGATGGAAATCTTTCCCATCTCGAACTTATTCCCGTCCACTTTATTGCGCAACACATTGTTGAAATGGATGCCGAATTGCTCAGCCATTAGATTAATGTGCTCCAAATCGGCGTTCCCCGGATCGTTTTCCATAATCACCAGCACGCCGCCGGCCTTGATCCACTCCGCAATCTGCGCCGCGTCTTCCGGCTGCATATAATGCGGGTTCGGGTTCTTCGCCGGAATATCAGGAGAAACGATGATGTAGACTTGCGCCTGGCGAAGCGTTGCGAGCGTGGGCGCCGCATAGAGAGTTTTCGTTTCCGCGCCGAAGTTGTTGAAGATGTGACCGAAGGAAGAGTAGCCGCTATTGCTCAGGTCGTTCCATTTGTAGTGGAAGGCAACCTGCTGGCCGAATGCGTCCTGCCGCTTCTGGCTATTGAACCAGGCGTCAAGCAAAACCGTTTTGCCCAGATCCAACTTCGCATTTGCGGCGTTCTCAATCTCCGCACTGGCCAGCAGAAAAACACCCACTCCCTTGGGATCATTGGTGGCCGTCTTCTCGCCAATGTAATAAGAGTAGCTGCCGTCCCGGTATGGATCGCCGCCGAGGCCCACGCCTTTCACCGTTCCGTTTAGCGAGACATCATCGCCGGTCCCAGTCTCGACAAAACGATTCAGAATGCCTTTGTATCCGCGCTCAGCGTTGGTGAGATAGTGTTGGGGAAGATAACCTTGACGTACGCCCCTCGCCAGCGCATAGACAAACATGCAGGAGGCGGATGACTCAAGATAGTTTCCCTTTGCCCCGGATTTGTCGAGCACCTGATACCAGAGGCCTGTCGCACTATCCTGGTAGCGCGCCACCGCAGCGGCATCTTGCTCAAACTCAGCAATCAACTGCTTGCGACCTGGATTGTCTTCAGGAAAATAGGCCAGCGTGTCTACCAATGCCATCATGTCCCAACCGATGCCTCTGGCCCAGAACTGAGAGGATAGGCCGGTCTGCTTATCGGCCCAGCGCTCCTGCTTCGACTCATCCCATCCGTGGTAGAGCAGGCCCGTCTTCGGGTCGCGCGCGTGCTCATTCAGTAATGCAAATTGATGAGTAATGTCGCTGAAGGCTTCAGGATGATGAAACGTCGCCGCATATTCGGCATAGAAAGGCTCGGCCATGTAGAGGCCGTCGAGCCACATCTGATTGGGATATTTTTGCTTATGCCAGAAGCCGCCTGACGCGGTGCGCGGCTGATGAATAAGCTGCTGATAAAGCAGCGTAGCGGCCTTGGCGTAGCGCGCATCCTGCGTGACGCCATACAAAAGCAAAAGCTGTCGCCCCAGCAGAATGTTGTCGAGTTGGTTTTCTTCCGGCTTCCATGTGGGGATGGCGCCATCGGGCGTGACAAACTGATCGACCGAGCTCTTGATGTATTTGTAATAGCGCGGATCGGAGGTGTTCAGCCACACCGCATCCATGCCTTCCAGCAGCGTGCCCAGTTCGTAGTTCCAGGCCCAGCGCTGACCGGCGGGAACAAGGCGGCCATCCGGCCAACGCTCGATTGCCGCATTTGCCGCGCGCTCGGGCCAGGGGCGCACTTCGGTGCGCGCTGCTGCACACGCGCTGCCGGCCATCCCCGATAGCAATATCAAGCTCACATAGCCAGTAACAATCTTCATCCGAACTCCTAATTTGCCGCATATAACTTCTTAATTGTATGGAACAAGTCTGCAAAAAAGCGGAGGGGCTGGTTTCCCAACCCCTCCCGGTGCACTAAGACGCGAGAGCGTCTTAGAAGTTGATGTGCCCCGCAAATTGGAACTGCCGCGCGTTGTTTGCCTGCCCGCCAATCGTGCCCAGGGAGCAGTCCCCGGTAGTGCCAACGCACGGGCTGGATGAAGTCACCGACGAACCGATCGCGCCGTCCGCTGTGGTTGCCGGGCTACCAAACCAAACGTGGTTGACGGCGTTGAAGACGGTCGCTTCAAAGACGAACTTTACCCGCCCATCCTTCCAGAGATCGAAGGTCCTGCGGACGGTGCCGTCAATGTCGTAGTTGGAGGGGCCACGCAACCCATAGGGGGCTGTGCGGGAGACGTCGCCGAGCACCATTCCCAAGCACGGCGACGGTGTTCCGGTCGCTGTGCAGTTAGGGTTTGAGAGCGCGGTTGGCACCAGGAATGCCGCAGGGTTGATGTACTGAGTCGTAGCCAAAGTCGTTCTGGTTGCGCCCTGGCCCCATTTGCCGTTTTGGCGTGCTGCATATCCTCCCGCGTTGACTGGAGTGAAAGCCGTGTTGTAGGCGGGCATACAGGTGCCTTGGCCCGGAGCGGTGCAACCGGTCGCAGTAATCGCAAGCGGATTTCCCGAAACGTAGGAGTAGACGCCGGCGAAACGCCATCCGCCCACGATATTGCTCACAATGGCGTTTCCGCCGCCAATGTGCCCCTTGCCAAAGGGCAGATCGTAAGTCATGGTGGCAACGAGGTTCTGAGGCTGATCCTGGGTGCTGAGCGAACGTTCGATGCGGTCGATCGGCACCGACTTGGTGGGGTTGTTGGCCAATGCGCCCGCGGGGATGGCATAGCCGGAGCGGAAGGTTCCGATGTCGTCGATCGTCTTGCTGAAGGTGTAGCTCAGCGTGAAGGCTAGGCCATGAGCAAGCCGCTGGTTGGCGGTAACTTGCAGCGAGTTATAGTTCGCGTTGCCGACCGAATCAACCTGATCGGTGATACCGCTATACTGCGGAAACGCCACCAGATCCTGTGCGACCGTGTTGTTGAAGGTCGGGTAGGTCCATGCGCCGCCCGGCATGCTGCTCGCCGTCTTTGCAGCTAGAGCGTTACTGCCCAGGGCCAGGTATTGCGGATCCAACTGGTTTTGCCAATAGCCGCGCGCAGCGCCGCTTGGCAACAGGAAGTGTCCCTGGTTGCCTACGTAGCTCACCGTAAGAGTGATGTCCTTGGTCAGCAGCCGTTGGAAGCCAACAGACCACCCCTCGAAAGTCGGCGTGCGGCCGCCATACTTGGGATCGAGATAGGACAGTGTGGAGGAAACATTGTTGGGGGCCACGGACGCTGAGGAGTAAATGGTTCCGTAGCCGGGGTTGACTGTCGTGGTTCCAGGCGCGGTAACGGAATATCCCGGACCTCCAAAGTTCGTGTTGTTCGGGTCGTTGGAAAGGCCATGGACAGCAGTGGTTGAAGAATCGCCTGAGAAAGCAGTTTGGTTACCGTTCAGGTAGAAGGCCGGAAGCGAAGCGCCGGGACTTTTCGGATTTGGCGCGGCCGAGAGGCCAAGCAACATGGTGGTGGTCGGCAATATGTTATTTCCGCCGGAGGTGCCACCGCCATGCGCGTAATAGATGCCATAGGCTGCGCGGATGACGGTCTTATTGTCAACCGCATAGGCCAGGCCCAGACGTGGACCCCAGTCGCCGTGGTATGTATTCATAGGAGTAGAACAGTTGCAACTGTCCGTCCCGTTGCCCGCAAACTGCAATGCGCCCGGCGTGCCGGAGTAAGGATTGGTCACGGTGGGGTTCAGGAACGAGAAGCGGTTCTGCGCCTCGCGCATGGGCGGCATCGAATCCCAGCGCAGGCCGGCGTTGATCGTCAGCTTGGGGGTTGCCTTCCAGTCGTCGTTTACATATATCGCGAATGGATGGAAGCGCGCGCCGGTCTCCTGGGCATTTGGCGCGTACTCGGTGTAGCTTGCCGAATCGACTGCGCCGATCAAGTAGCTGGCGTAGGACAATCCGGCGCCGGTCGTTGGGGTGTTGGTAGTGCCGGCGGTGCCCGTGCCGCTGACGCTTGCGGTTTCGCCAAGGGCATAAGTCAGTGTGAGCGGGGTGGATCCTCCGACAGCCCAAAGGTCGTTGAATTCGAGGAACTCGAGCTGGCCGCCAAAGGTGAAGGAGTGCTTGCCCTTGACCCACTGCAGGTTATCCGCGATTGCGTAGGTGTCCGTGTTTTGATCATCCGCGCCCGCATTGGGTCCCCACTGCGCCTCGTTGATCCCTCCGGTGGGCCACTTTACTATTGGGAAGCTGCTGGCCGCCTGTCCGACGATCGCCGACGGAGAGTTGGTGAAGCCAATGCCGGCCGCGGTCGCCGCAAAAGCAGGAGTTTGCGTACTGGGATTGGTGTGGGGCGAGTGGTATTGCGCCGCCCCGTACTTGAACTGGTTCACCAGAGTCGGTTTGATCACGAAGGTATCCTCGAAGACCGCAACCCTGGTAATGGGAGCATACGGCTTCGCATAGAAATACGGCATCGGACCTATATCCGTCGTCTGACTGCCGGCCAGACCGATCAGGCCTTGGCGGCCAGCCGCAATAATCACGCTCATCTTGTGCCTGTCAGACAGATCGACATCCAGGCGCTCGGTTGTTGACCAGTTGTTCAAGCCCCAGTTATAGGACCCCATGTAGTTATTGGAGAGGCCCGTATTGAGGTATTGCGCCCCCGCCCAGTACTGTTGCATATACTTGGCAACGGGCGAAATCTCACCCTGCGGAATCACGTTCGCCGCCTTGGTGCCCTGGTCCACACAAACGCCAGTCGAGTTCATGGCGTACTGTTCGTTGGCTCCTCCGGTGCCGCCGCCGAATTGCGTACGCGAGTAGGCGGTGCCATACACTTGCGTTGTCGGGTCGTAGATGTTGACTCCGGTCGCGGAAAAATCGCCGCACAGCTCTGCCGGGGTGGGTATGGTCATAGCTTGCGGCTTGGTGAGGGTCGAGTACCGGAAGCCCATGTAATTGCCGAAGAGAAAGATTTTGTTACGCCAGATTGGGCCGCCGATGGTCACGCCGTATTCGTTCATGTGCTCCGGCGGTGTGTAGTACGTGCCAGCCAGCTTGGCGTTGGGGTAGCTAGACGGGTATTGGGCCGGAATGAAGCCCGCTGCATCGAATGCGGTGTTGCGCATCACGTCGTACGCCGACCCATGAATTTTGTTGGTTCCGGACTTGATGGTGAAGTTCTCCACGCCCAGGCCCTGATACTCAGCCGAGTAGGCCGTGGTCTTGAGCTGGAACTGATCGACCGCCTCGACCGAGATGGCGGACCAGATGTAGCGCGGGTCGCCGCTGACCGAAGCGGACTCTAATGGAAGGCCCTCGATATACATCTCGGTGGATTGGGAGTTGCCGTTGACCACCATCGGCTCATCGGATTCGTTGTTCTTGGTTTCGTTGTTGGTGACGCCGGGCATGAGTATGGCCATGTCGGTGGAGCGGCGTTGATCGGTACTGACGCCGTTTGCGCCACCCATCTCTAACGGGAGCGACTCATATGCATCATTTTCCATCGCAACGCCCAGCGTCGCATTCTCTGTTTCCAGAGGCGGCGGAGCGTCGGTGACGGTCACGGTCATATTCGCCGTGCCGATTTTCAGCGTCAGGTTGAGCCCCAGCACCTGCATGCCATCCACATGAATGTTCTTGCGGATGAGCGACTCAAAACCCGTGGCCGTGGTGGTGACGGTGTAGTCCCCAGGGTCCAGCGGAGAGAGCACGTAATAGCCCGCCTTGTCGGCGATACGGGTCAGTTTGCTGCCCGTTGCCAGGTTCTGCGCCGTTATGTTCGCATCGGAAATCAAGGCGCCTGTGGAATCGGTGATTGTTCCCTGGATGGTTGCCGATGCGCCAAGCTGCGCCTTCGCGCCCAGTGGCGCCATCATGGCAATGACCAGAATCGCCAGCCATCCCCATCTGAAACAGCACAAGAGCCCATGCTTCAGGCTCGTCGATGCCCCGCTCATATTCAACTGTTCTTCTACGGCCAAACTTCTCATTCAAGCCTCCATAAAATTGTTCACTTACCGCTTAGGTTCCTGATCCGCACAATTGATACTGTCCAGCAGATTTGCCAGCAGTGGTCAGACCACCATTGAAACCACAATAGTGTCGAGCACAACATATTGATCTGTCAAGCCAGAAATACCGACGCTCTGGAACGTCCTCGGAAGAGCTGCGGAATGAATGATTTACCATGAAGGTTGCAAAAATCTATCAAAGCGACTGGTCTGACCTTACGGGGTCAATGGCTTGCGGATCGGAGGGAACCTGACGCTGAGAGTCCACTGCCGGATAATCGCCGTTAAGGGCTCCCTGCATGGCATAAGTTTCTTTATCAATTTTAGGGTTTAGGGCGATTATTAGGGAGGTTGGCCGCCTCGCCCGCTCAGATTGCATGCGGGCGAGACGGCCGGGTTAGAGGTTAGAAGGTGATCTTGACGGCTCCCTGGAAGACTCTGGCGGCGCCGCCATTGAGCATGGTGGCCCCGATCGTGCCGAAGGTTCCAGAAGACATTGCCGAGCTTGTTCCGAGATAGCCGCTGGAGCCCGTAGAAGCGCCGGGAGCGGCAAAGTTCGGATGGTTCAAGACGTTAAAGGCCTCAAGCCGGAGATTCATGGCTAGAGTATTATGCAGCGGGAAGGAGCGGTTCAAAGCGCAATCCGTTTGCAGGAACTTGGGGCCGCGATAGGCAAATCGCCCGGAAGATCCAAACGTTCCAGCGGGGTTCGTGGTGTTGAACGCGGCCTTGTTTATATAGGAGGTATACACCCCTCCCACTGGCTGCGTGACCTTGTTGTGTGTATACACCGCACTCCCGTTCAGAGTGGGGCGGTCGTTGCCGACATCGGTGAGTGAGTCGTCCGCTCCCAGCGTGACTGTGAAGGGGTTGCCGTCCGTGGCATGAACCAGAGGCGAAATCTCCCAATGGTTGATAAGCTGACCCTTCCAGCCGGTGAAGCCGAAATGGCTCGAGGCCACAACGGCGACGTTGAAGATGTCCCGGAAATCGAATCCGCAGCTTCCTTTGTCTCCCTTGGGGTTGGCTGGATTCTGAATCGTGATAGTGCTCACATCCGCCGCGTTGTCGGAGATGTCGATGCAGTGCGACCATGTGTAGTTGGCCATAAAGACGAAGTTGGAGGACATGCGATGTTCAATGCTGGCCACCACGCCGTGATAACTGGCGCCGGCGCCGGACATGATGTACATCGAGCCGGTTCCCCCGCCCGCATACATCTGTCCACCGTTGGCATTCTCGTTTTGCTCCGTCAGATAGAAGCGATATGACTGATTGCCGGTTGTGGGCGCTTGGCCTGCATCCTTTGGCGAGTTTGCGGGCACATTGCCATAGACCGCCGGACTCATGGGGAGACCGTAAGGGCCATGGACTGTCGAGTTTCCAACGTAGTCGATCTGGGCTTGCCAGCCATGACCGAACTGCTGCTGTATGCTGGCGGTGTATTGCAGTGAATAGGGCGAGTGGAATTTTGTCGGGAGCACGATGTATTGAGTTCCCTTGTAGAATGCCGCAGAGGATGTGGGAACGATGGGCTGCGGGAAGGGCTGCGGAGAGGCGGCTGCGGCGCCGTTCGACCATGGAGCGCTGAAACTCAATGGAACGCCGTTCGCGGGAGTATTGTTAATTGTCTCGGCGAAGGGTGGATTCTGTTGTACGCGCTGGCCGGTGAAGAGGTTTGGCTCGTCATAGACCATTGCCGCGCCTGCGCGGATGACCGTTTTACCTTTCCCATTGGGATCAAACGTGGCCCCAATCCGAGGTGAGAACTGCCAGGGCGAGTTTTGCGTGAAGGACTTCGGGACTCCCTTATCCCCATAAAAGAAGCTTCCGGCAGGCGCATTGGGATATACCGAACTGATTGGGGTATCTGCCAGGAAGTCGCTCATGTTGAAGATGGAGCCGCGGTTGAAGTAATCCGTGGCAACGAACTCAGGATCCCAGCGAACGCCCGCATTCAGCACCAGCCTGTTGGTGGCGTGATAGGTGTCCTGAACATAAAGGCTGGGAATCGGCTCGCGTAGCGCATTTTGCTGGGCTTTGCTCTGGCCGAAGGTGGCCAATGAGCCGGTCAGAAAATCCAGGTTCCCTTCCCGGGCAGTACTGACAATGCTCTGGGCCGGGCCTTCTCCAGCGAAGATGCCGCTGAAAGCGAAGTTGCCGTTACCTTCATAGATGTTGCTGACGTTGAGTTCCGTGTGGACCCACTCTCCGCCGAAGGCAACCTGATGCTTGCCGCGGGTCCAGTTCACATCGTCGGTAATGGAGATGGTGTTGGTGTTGAAGTGTGCCGCGGAGCATGTGCTGCAGTAGATACCCCAACTCCCGGTGCCGCCGCTCACCGCTAATTGCATGCCCTCATTCGCCAGGTCGTTCAAGGTGACGCCAATCGTGCTTGAGTCGAGGCCGTTTGCCGCAGGGCCGCGGTCGTTGCGCCGTCTGTCCCCAGTGGCGTGGAACGAGTTCACCAGTTTGTCGGTGATGATGTATGTCTCGCCGATGGTAAGCGCCTGAACACGCTCCAGGTTACCGGCCGAGGAGGTGACCAGGGCGTTGGTCGGTGAAAAGAATGCGGAGTTGTCGTATCCATCGAGCAAATAACGGCCATAGAGGCTGTGTTTTTGATTGATGGTCGCGTCAATACGGGTGACGAAGAGGTTCTCGGTTAGTTGCTGAGGAACTGCATAGTGCACAAGGCCGTTTCCGCCGGCTGCGGTGTTCGCGGAGACGCAGTAGTTTGCGGCGGAACAGCTTGCCGCGCTGGGAAGGAATACGTCCAAGGCTTTCGCTTGTGCGTTCTCCGCCGTAGTCCAGTTAACGCCTGTTGTACCGGTGTAATTGTTGTTGACTAGTTTGATTCCGGTAACCGGATCCACGAGTTGACTCTTGGTGATGGGGTCCGTTATCGAGAAATTGCCGGCCAGATTATCAGCCGTGGGCACATATGCCGAGCTTGAGGACTGCAACTGTTTGGATGTGTAACGCTGATAGCCTGCAAAACCGAAGAGCTTGTCGCGAATGATTCTTCCGCCAAAGGTTCCGCCAAACTGATCCATGTGCAACTGGTCCTTGCTGGCAGAGAAGAAGTTGGTGGCGTCGATGTAGTTGTTGCGGATGAACTCAAATGCGTCCCCGTGCCACTGGTTGGTTCCAGAGCGGGTAACCACGTTGACCAGGCCGCCGGGATGCAAGCCGCTCTGCGCGCCCAGAGCAGCGGTTTCCACGCTGAACTCGGCTACCGCATCCGGGAAAGGAAAGGGCAGATTGACGTTGGTCATGTAGTCGTTGTGATCGGCGCCATCCAACCTGTAGTCGGTGGCATTGCCCTGTCCGCCGCCGATGGAGATCACGGCCGAGTTGTAAAAGGTCTTGCTTCCCGATTCGTCGTTGTTCTCATTGGCGTTGACCGCACCGCCGGTGAGGGTGATGAGCTGGGTCATCACGCGTCCGTTGAGAGGCATTTCGGTGACGGTAGCCTGGCCAATGGTCTGCTTGAGCGAGCTGTCCTCGGTCTGCAATGCGAGAGCGGTTGACTCGACCTCTACCGTCTGGTTCGCACCACCGATCTTCAGAGTCGGGTTGATGGCAATGCTGCTGCCGACATCGAGAACGATATTCGATTGGCGATAGCGCTCAAAGCCGGTAGCCGTCACTTCCACGGTATATGTGCCGATGGCAATGTTCGGGAAGCTGTACAGTCCGCTCTTATCCGTGACTGTCGCGTGCTGGACCTGAGTAGCGATGTTGATGACCGTGACCGATGCATCGGGAATCACTGCGCCCGTGGCATCCGTCACGACACCCTGGACACTCGCGGTGCCCGCGGTCTGGGAGTTGATTCTTGCGGCGAATAGGAAAAACGAAACACAGAAGGAAATGGCTATCCAACGGTGGAGCATTCCCTTTGGTTTGAAGCATGCGAATCGCATTGAAGCCTCCAAATGGTTTTTTGATCGTGAACTTGCTAGTGGACAGGTAGAGACCACTGCTCGGCTGAGGGGTTCTCCCATTCATGTCGAGAAGATGGCCTGAGTCTTGCGTACCGAAATTACGCGTTACTAGTGCGGCAAATATATATCGTGGTCAGACCACACTTGTCAAGTCTTTTTAGCAGCATTTGGGTAACGAATAATGCTCTCATTTTAAGCCGTTTTAAATGATTAACTTACGATGCGCAATACGAATGTGTGCATGGCCGTATGGTCAGACCTTGCCATAAGAAGATGCCGTGTTTCGCATGGGAAGCGCCGCCCCTGCTGGACGGTCCTCGGCAACCGCCCCCCCCGCATGGCGCCAGCCCCTTGCCTTGCCGACAGGGCAATTCCAGAGATATGGATCATCGAAAGCGGTCGCGTAATGGGGTCCATCGCGCCCGAGCGGCCTTCGCACAGCCTGCGGCGCCATCTATAGTCGAGACGGGGCAGATCCCTTATCCAGTTGAAGGGTCCTTGGCCTGGCGATGCCATCGATTGTTTTCCGCGCGGTGGGGCGCTCCATGCCCTGCGCGGCCTGGGCCATACGCAGGTGCTGCTCCATAAGTTTACGCGCTTCCAAGGGGTTGCGCGCGCGAATGGCGCGGTAAATCATGCGGTGCATCTCTGCCGATTCGCGCAGATCTGTCGAGCGCTCAACAGTTTTGCGGCGTTTGTCATACAGGGCAGATGTAATGGTCTCCATCAGAGCGCCCAGAATGGGGTTGCCGGAGGCCTGCGAAAGAATGCGATGAAAGAGCACGTCGTGGATCAGGAAATCGGCGGGACTATCTATGGAAGCAAATATCTCGGCCACCTCTTCGGCGAGCGCAGTGTGGTGCTCCTCCGTTGCGCGTTCAGCGGCGAGGGCGGCGAGATTGCTCTCAAGAATTAACCGCACCTCAAACATCTGCCACGATTGAAAGCCGTGCAGCACGCCCATGAGGCTGAAAGATGCCTTGCCAAATTCAGCCGGACCGTCAGCGACGAAGGTCCCCACCCCGTGCCTCACCTTCATCACTCCCATCGCCGCCAGGTAGCCTATCCCGGTACGGAGACTGGCGCGGCTGATATTCAGGGAGCGTGCGAATTCGCGCTCCGGGGGAATCTTGTCACCCGGACGCAGAGTGCCATTCTCAATGAGCGCACGGATGTGGTTCACCACTTGCATGGTCCGGTGCGTGTCGGTCAGGTCTTGCTTTATCCTCGGCATATAGGGCCCGCATCCTCTTGAAATGCTGGGCAAGACGAGAGTAACACTGCAGGCCCTCTTTCGCGTTGAAGAATTTTCATTCGGCATTCTGCTGTCTTTCAGCCGGGTGTGTATACTGTGGTCTGACCTCTGAAGGGGTCGGACTCTACGCCTCGCGGCGATAAGGGCAAGGTCGCAGCCATGCTGATCCACGAAGACCGCTTGTTTCCAGCCGAATCCGCAACGCGAAAGATAGCCAAAGCTCTGTACGCGCATATCCATGCTTTGCCCATCATCAGCCCGCACGGGCACACGCAGGCAGCCTGGTTTGCGAAGAACGAGCCTTTTCCCGACCCGGCAAAGTTGTTCGTGCAGCCCGATCACTACGTCTACCGGATGCTCTACAGCCAGGGAATCCCCCTGGAAGACCTGGAGATTGGGCAGCCGGTAATGAAGGACCCGCGCAAGGTCTGGCGCATCTTCGCCAAACACTATTTCCTGTTTCGCGGAACCCCGACGCGAGTTTGGCTGGATTTCGCGTTTCAGGAGCTTTTTGGTTTGGAAGAGCGGTTGTCGGAGAAAAATGCTGACCTCTATTTCGACACTATCTCCGAAAAACTACGCACGCCGGAATTTTTGCCTCGCGCTCTTTATGAGCGCTTCAATCTGGAAGTGCTGGGAACGACAGATTCTCCTCTCGACTCGCTGGACGATCACAAGGCGATCCGCGAATCGGGCTGGAAGGCGAGGATTGTGCCCTCCTTCCGGCCTGATCCGGTGGTCGATCCGGAGTTTGCGGGATTTGCCGGATTGATTGAGAAGCTTGGCGAGATGACCGGAGAAGACACCATGGCGTGGCCCGGCTATCTGAACGCGCTGCGCAAGGCGCGTGAGCGCTTCCGTGCGCTCGGCTGCACGGCAACCGACCATGGGCATCCGACCGCGCAGACCGCCGACCTGCCCACGGCCGAGGCGGCGGAGCTCTTTCGCCGCGTGCTGGCAGGCAAGGCCGATGCGCAACAGCAGGAACTCTTCCGCGCTCAGATGCTTACGGAGATGGCGCAGATGAGCCTGGAAGACGGGCTGGTCATGCAGATTCATCCCGGCAGCGTGCGCAACCATAATCGCAAGATCTATCAGAAGTATGGCCGCGATGTGGGCTGCGACATTCCCCGCCCGACCAACTACGTGGACGCGCTGCGCCCCTTGCTCGACCGGTTCGGCAACGAGAGCAAGCTGACCATCATTTTGTTTACGCTGGACGAATCCACCTATAGCCGTGAGTTGGCTCCGCTTGCAGGGCACTATCCGTGCTTGCGGCTCGGGCCGCCCTGGTGGTTTTTGGACAGCCCCGAGGGAATGATGCGTTTCCGCGAGTTAGCAACCGAAACGGCAGGCTTCTACAACACGGTCGGCTTCAACGACGACACACGCGCCTTTCTTTCCATTCCAGCACGGCACGATGTGGCGCGGCGCATCGATT
>Ga0224557_1001731_pt1 | contig 20186 bp, 20 predicted proteins | sample 714S31014metaG_FD_180677 | JGI IMG/M metagenome (GOLD analysis project Ga0224557, IMG submission 180677) | Peat soil microbial communities from Stordalen Mire, Sweden - 717 S3 10-14 | ecosystem: Environmental > Terrestrial > Soil > Wetlands > Peat | place: Sweden: Norrbotten County, Stordalen...
CGGTCCGGGACACACGATCTGTGAACGCGTGGCCTGATAAGAGCATGTCCTCAACCGAGTGACTCATCACTGTTCTGTCCGCTGTTCGCACAAAAAGGGGCTTGACAACTGATAGGAGCGTCGCCGGGTCGGTGGGCACTGCCTGCTAGGGGCTACCACGCTCTCAGCAATAGGCTCGGAGGGTGGGAAGACACTTGGCCACCGGGATCTACGTCGTCGCTCTTGTGGCCACCGTGGTCGGATAGAGGGGCTCCCCGATCGCGGGGCAACCGCAACACACCGAGCGGTGGGTCCGAAAAGCCCTCAAAAGAAAACGCCCGTCCCTCAATAGCAAGGGAATCGGGCGTTCTACTTCAATTGTGGTTTCGGCGACACCTCAAAGGAGTGGACTTCAGCTGAGACATAAGGTCCCTTTGCCTTTGCAACACTTCTCACACTCAGAAGTGGGTTGCCTAAAACTTCCTGAGTCCGCCCGAACCCTCCGGGCAAATCCTTTTCGCTTGCCTCCGAAACTGGAGGTCATCAAAAGGTTTCAGCACTTTCAAACCTCCTTCCTTGGATCACTTCCAGTGGTCCATCTTCTATAACCCCGAGACGGCCCTAAATGTTCCCGTGGGGCTACTGCCGGATTCCAGTAAGTCGGAAAGCGAGTGTCCCCGAACCGGGCCGCCGGTGTCACCCTGCCGCACCCTGGGGGCACCCCTCGGCGCAACGGCGCGCGCGTTATGGGACACCTATCCAAGCGCAGATCGCCGATTCGGTCGCCGATGCCGACATGGTCTGCCGGGCGAACGCGGGTGTCATTCTGTAGCGCCCAGCGCCCAGCGCCCGTGGCGAGAGGCCTTCATCCCTGATCGGTTACTTTTCGGACCGGTTGAATGGCTCATCGAACGGGTGATGTCGGCATCGGAACCACCTCGAACAACTCCACGCGCTCAGAGATGCCCTTGAGGCGCCGCTTGCGGAGTCGTCGGAACTCGGCACCGGGAATCGCACCGGCTGCCCTTGCAGTTTCCGCGGTCACCACAACCTGGTTCCCCTTGGCTGTCTCTGTGACCCGGGCGGCGATGTTGACGACCTGACCGACAACGTCGTCCTGAGTGACCACTGCTTCTCCGACGTGTAGGCCGGCGCGCAGGCGCAGTGGAGAGGGCGATGTCTCGAGCAGTTCGAGCGCAGCTCGGATTCCGCCGTTGGCCTCGGGAAAGGTGCAGAGCAGCCCGTCACCTAGGTGCTTCACCACGCGCCCGTGCCAGCGGCGCACGATAGGGCCGGCCGCCCGATTCTGCTCGCTGATCATCGCCGCCGCCGCGCTGTCTCCGTGGGTATCGGTAAATGACGTGAACCCCTCGAGATCCGTAAAAGCGACCGTCACCACCTCGACCTCGCCGGTCCCGTGGCTCCGGAGGGAAGCCAGGAGTTGGACGGCGCTGAGGCCCATGGTCGAGAGCAGCGACGGTGTACGTTCCACTGATCGCGCCAGGAAGTGCTCGAGGATCTCGGTCGGCTTGCTCGGAGAAATCGGCTGATTGATCGGGTCATCCAGCCAACGACGGTCAATGATGCCGAGCTCGAGCGCGGTGGCCGCCTCCTCGGGGTCATTTCGGATGATCTTGGCCACCGTCTGGGCGAGGAGCCTGCGCAGCGTGTCGACCGCGCCCTCACCGGCGGACCGTGCCGACTCGATTTCCTTGGCACTCATCACCCGGACCCTACTGACATGCCCAAGGCGGCGACAAAGGAATCAGGCGGTGTCGGGGAATCCTCCAAGGATTCCCCGACACAGATCGGGCGATCAGTGCGGGGCCGGTTCCAGGTGCTCCGTCTTTAGGTGCTCCGTCTCCGACGGACCCACCGCCGGAGCGGGCGTTCCCCGGGAGGCGGCCCTCTCGGTCCAGATGTCGAGCACGAGCAGGCTCAAGTTCGACACGACCGCCGCACCGATGATCGTCGTGATCAACGCTATCTGCCCGCTGGTCGCGTGGAAACCGAATGCGGCTCCGACCACCGCACCGACACTCGCGGCACCGATGCCCTTGGCTTGCATCGCCTTCGGCGTGTCGGTGCGGACCCAGCCGGCGTAGACCCCGAGCCAGATCGGCACCGCGATCGAGACCCCTGCCAGCAGCTGGTCGGGGACCACCCGGCTCGGCCAGAACCGCAGTACCAACAGTTCGCCGAGGAACCATCCGCCGAGTCCGAACACGATCGGACCGGCCGAGCGGATCCATGCGCCCGTCTTGCGGCCGGTACCGCCTCGGCGGCGGATCCGGATCGCCAACACCACGAGCCAGATCACTGCCAACAAGGCGACGCCGACCATTGCCCCAAGGATGTATTTGGCTATCGATGCCTGCGTGTTGCCAACAGTGGTGAAGCTGACCACGTTCGGGGTGTAGCGAGACGTGTCGACCTGGCCGGTGGCGTAGAACGTGGTCAGCAGCTGCGTGCTGGCGCTCGGCTCGTAGGAAAAGAAGTCGTCCGCGTGCCCGAGTCCGGACAAGATGACCTGATGCCCGTTGGAAAGGTGCGGCAACAGCTCCTTCGTGGCGTTCTGGGCCGGCGTTTCGAAGTCGAGCGTCCCGCCGATGAGCAGCGTCGGGACGTTCGAGTTCTGCACGCCGGAACCAGGGGGCTGACCCGTGCAGTCCCCCGTGCGGCGCCGGACCCGTGGGCGCTTCGTCCGGCCACAGGTCCGTTTCCCATAGGTCTTGGGGACAATCCGTTAGCGCCGCCTCCATCAGCCGTAGCGCTTCCTCGAAGTTGCTGACCATGCTCTGTACAAACGGGTTCGCCACGCACAAGGTAATCGCGCAAATCGAGGGATCTGGGGAGCGACAGGTGCCACGTAACACGCGTCTGCCATCCGTGCCGACGGGTGCCCCATACGCCGGGATGGTGGGGCAGTTTCGGGACTTCTCGGGCTGGTCTCGCCCCTCTACGGCTTCAGGTGCGCACCGAAGAATGCGAGGATGCGCCGACGTTCATCTCGCGCAGAGCCCTCCTCGTAGCCCGATCCTGGCGAGAGGATTCCGAAGACCGGCTCCAAGACGGAGAACGGGAATGGATTCTTGTCTCCAGCTCCTTCGTGGTCATTGAGAAAGGAGTGGCCGGCCTCGGGGTACTCCTTGACATTATGTTCGACCCCGACGGCCGTCAATGCCCGCTCGAGGCGATCGGCGGCCCCTCGCAGTGTGCGATCCTTGCCGCCGTAGCTTCCGACAATCGGGCAAGCCCGTCTCAAGAAGCTGGCCGTGTAGGCGTCCTTCGGAGCGGTGCCGTAGTTGACGCTCGACACGGTGAAACCGCGATCGGCTGCGAGCAGCAAGGCGAACCCTCCTCCCATGCAGTAGCCGATCACCCCGATCCTGCCGTTGCAGTCCTCCCGGGCCCCCAGCCACACGCGCGCCGCCTCGATGTCGTCGAATGACCGTCCTCGTCCGGCGCGCACGTCGCGCATGACCGAGATCATGCAGGCCACCATCCCTCTCCTAGAGAAGAGGTCCGGCGCTACGGCGAGGTACCCCTCGCCCGCAAGCCAGTCAGCCTGGTTCCGTAAGTCCTGGCTCATCCCAATTGCGTCGTGGATGACGACGACACACGGCCAGGGACCCTCGCCTGCAGGTTTCGCCAGGTAGGACGGCAGCTGGCCCGGGGTGGGGATCATTACCTCGGCCATCACGTCTCCTTGGACGTGGCTGGTCGCCCCGGACCGCCCCCATCGGTGACGTCATCCGATGGAACTCTTGCCGCGAGCCGTGTGCCCCATTCTTGGGCTCGGGCCTCCTCGCCCGGTTCGAGGTGATTCTCCAAAGTGACGAAGAAGCTCTCGGGCTTGGCGATCATCTCGAACCCGTGCCTGCGAAGTCTTCGGCTGATTTGCCTCGATGCCCTTCCCCTGAGAACTGCCGGACCCTTGAAGCGGGTGTCGAAGGCAGCAAAATTCTTGTGGTCATGGCCCAGCGACCTGAGCCAGTCACGCACGCCTGGGCCTTGAGCGTCGCGATCGAGCACCAGATCGTTCTTGGGCTCTTGTGCAGTCGCGGCCGCCCACTTGCGGGTGCGTGGGCGACTCATGCCGTGAAAATGGGTGGGCCCGCCCACTACGAGCAGGTCGGCGTCACCTAACCCCTCGCGGCCTGCCTCACCCATCGGGACCGCGACCACGTTGTACAGCGGTTCGAGACCCTTCGCAATGGCATCGGCGATCGCGTGAGTGTTGCCAAACATCGACTCGTAGATGATCACCGCCCGCACGGAGACACCTCCGGCGATTTCGCTGTTGTCATGGTGCGCCTCTTTGTCCTTAGGGTGCCCTGCGCCCCAAGACCATGATTGAGCCGACACCCCCGGGCGGGTAGAGGCGAACGTCACGGGCGGTCGCCTAGGGATCGTTTGACCCGGCCAGGGTGTCCCCGTCCGCTGGGTAGGTGTGGCAGACACCTGGGGGTCGTTCAGAACCTTCCCAGTCAGTTGCTGCTCAGCACCGAGTCGTTGACACCTGAACTGGGAGGGCGCAACCTGAGTGTGGCGACCTCCACGATCTCGTGGGCCGCCTGCAACACGAGGGAGGCGGGTAGTAATGAAGTACGTCGTGATCAGCCGGCTGGCTCCTGGAGTCGACAGCGCACGCAAGGCATTCGAGGTGTTCTTGAAGGCCGGGCTGCCAGCCGGAACCGAATCGGTGTGGGCGGGGGCGGACGGGAAAACGTTCGTCAACATTGTCGAGAGCGAGACGCCGGACATTGTGGCTTCGTCCACGTATGCACCGTTCTTCGAGGCATCGACCGTCATCCCTGTTGTAGCCGTTGACGACGCCTGGATTGAAGCCATCCGAGCTGCACAAGCCAACTGGGGCTAGGGCTCACCGGGAATCGATTTCACTGGCCCCGAAACGGGGTGCCCCCGTTCGCTGCCGGGCTGGAGTCACCACGTAGACGTTGCCCTTGCTGCCACAGGCCGCCACCCGATGGCTTCCGCCCGAGTTGTTCCGAATGTTTCAGACAGTACGATTGCAAGATGGCTGACGCCCAACGCCTGCTTGCTGATCGGATCGCGATCGACGACCTTTTGACCCACTACGCGACGCTTATAGACAGTCGCCGTTTTGAAGAACTCGATCAGGTTTTCACCTTCGACGCCGTGCTCGACTATCGCTCGGCCGGCGGTATCCGCGGCTCCTTCCCCGAGGTTCGCGACTGGCTCGCCAGCGTCCTCCCTACGTTCTCATGGACCCAGCACTTCGTGGTCAATCGCGCCGTTGAGCTGACCGCCGGTGCTGATGAGGCCATCTGCCGGTCACTCTTCCACAATCCCAACAGCATGGAGATCGAAGGCCGGTCCTGGCTCTTCGTGGTCGGTGGCGCCTACCACGACCGACTGGTGCGGACGGACTCGGGCTGGAGAATCCGCCACCGGGTGGAGGAAACCATCTGGTGGGACAATCCCATGCCCGGGCTCGACGCCGTCCCACCTCCACTCCCCGCCGACTGCTTCGACTGAGCGCTGATCAGCCTGTAGAGGCCACCGCACCCTGCCCCCATACGCCGGGACTTGGCCTAAGGCCAGCCACTCAGGTAGGGGCTGTTGTCATTGCGCTCAACTGCGCTTGAAGATCCGAGTGACCTTCTCCCAGTAGTACTCGATCCCCGTAAGTGCTGCCTTCTCATACATCTGATTTGGCGTCGTCCGTGTCACTGAGACAATCCGAGATTCGCCTCCACCGCAACTGGTGATGAACTTGTCGGTGCCGTCCCGATTGAGTTCTGCGACGACCTTCTCAAGTGGCCGTTTGACGGTGATTGCGTCGTATGGGCCGTCTCGGTAGAGCTGATGCTCGTGAGCCTCATCCCAGACGACAATGTCCCTCTTCACATCTAGTGCGCCACGTGGCACCGCTGCCAACAAGAGGATTCTTCCCTTCGGGACACGGTCGCCTTCTGTCCGATGAGGCTCGATCGTTACAACGCCACCAGGGACGGCAATGCCACCCTTGGATGTGAGGAACTCATCAGCTTCGGCATCGGCTGGACGTTCGACGTATCTGACCCTCTGGGGTTTCACGGAGAATGCTTCGTCGGGAACGGGATCCGTGCCCTCTATGCGTCCATCACGAACTAGGTCCGTGGGCTTTCCGTATGACATCCACCGAGACTCGTGGTGACCGAACGGGTCGGTAAACCAGTCCTCAACCTCGTCTTCATCCACCGGACAATCGTGCCAGATCTAAGGAATGGGAAGCCGCAGTGGCCATATGGCAGGGTGGCCCATACCGCCGGGACAGCGGCACGACAGCTCAACGGCCTTCTTGAATGAGTGCGGATTCGCCCTGCGGTGCTGCCGGCGGCGGCGCGGCATGCCAGAGTTACAGCCATGTTCGGGGGAATAAAGGTGGCGGCAGCGGTGGTCCTCGTGGTAGCGGTGGGTGTGCTCGCCGTATTGGCGCCGGAGCCGCCTGCGACGGCAGCGCCCGCGACTGGCACGTCGACCCCCACGCCCACCAGCGGACCGGCGAGCAAGTACGACTGCGCCCTAAGCATCCGACCCGCCGATGCCGACTACACCGGCATCGACGGCACCGCGTCGGAGATCGGCTGGGAGGGCAATCACCAGGGCGTCGTCACCTGCCTCGGCGGGGTCTTCTACATCCAGGACACCCTCCTCAAGAACGACGCCATCGGCTTCGGCACGAACTACGGCTTCGGTATCTACGAAGGCGGCCCGACCACCTGGACCGATGCCGACGGCTACCTCCCGGCTCAGATCACGTCGTTCAGTCGGGACGGTGCCAAGGTCTCCATCACCGAGTTCTGCGACGAGGTGGTACTGGGTGGCGACGCCTTTGTCGCCGTCTACAGCCGGGTTGCCGTGACGAATCCGACAGACCATGTGATCGAGGCGGACCCCCAGCCTTCACCCGGATTGGTGCCGCTCGATGCCGCGCCCGATGCGGTGGCCCCCCACACCTCGGTCGATCACGACTACGTGATCGCCTCGGACCGCTTCGGGGCAACCTACCCGTGGCCGAGCGCGGCCGCGCTGGCCGGTGCCGGCACGTTCGACCAGCACTTCGTGCACATGGCCAGCTTCTGGAACGACCAGCTGGCCGCCATCACCGGGATCAGTGTCCCCGATCGGTCCCTCGACGATGCCTACCGCAGCGGGTTCATCTACACCCAGATCGCCCGCAGTGGCGACGACCTGGACGATGGGGTCAACGGCTACGAGGCCGAGTTCAACCACGACGTCATCGGCATCTTGTCCAACCTCTTCAACCAGGGCTACTTCACCGACGCCGACGCGCTCCTCCTCGAGGCGCGCAACGCCATGGAACAACCGGGCGAGGGCTTCTACGACGACGGGGTCTGGACGTATTCGGTGCCCTGGGCCATCTACCTGATGAAGACCGGAGACCTGGCCTTCGTGAAGCAGAACTTCGACACGCAGGGACCACTCGGTGCTGCGCAGCCGAGCATCGAGGACACCGCCCACGCGATCGCCGCCGGGAGGACCAGCCCCACGGGGATCATGGCGGCTACCAACGACATCGACACGCAAGGCTATTGGACGACCGATGACTACTCAGCCCTCATCGGCCTGGCCGCGTACCGCTACCTTGCCCAGCGCGTGGGGGACACCAGCGAAGCGGCCTGGGCGACCGAGCAGTACACGAGCCTGCTCTCGGCCACCAACAAGGCCCTTGACGCGACCATCGCCCATTACCACCTCGACTACGTCCCCTGCTCGATCTTCCGACCCAACACGGCCAACCGGTGCAAGGATCCCAAAGACGCCAACTGGATGTCCCCGCTCGGCGCCTGGGCCTGGGACGCGTCGCTTTTCGGAGCGACGGTCAACGGCCCGGGCGCGACCATGATCGACGCCACCTACGACTACGGCTTCGGCCGCCTCAAGGGCAAGCTCCCGCCCAATACCTTTGGTGGATTCCCCGGTGACTATTACTCGACGGCTTACAACGCCGGCTACGGGACGGCCGGCCTCGCCAGCCAGCATCACCGGAACCAGGGGATCTTGAGCTACCAATTCATGATCACCCACAGCCAGAGCGGCCCATACTCATGGTGGGAGAGTTCATCTGCTCCCTCGACCCAAAACCCGTGGATCGGACTTCACCCGGCGACCGGTCAGGGCGCCTCCCCGCACGCCTGGGGAATGTCGCAGGCTAACGGCGTGCTTCTTGCCTCGCTCGTGGCCGTGCGCACCGACGGCGCCCTCGTCGTGGGCCGGGGGGTCGCCCCCGAGTGGCTCGGCAATGACCGGTCCATGTCGGTGACGAACTTCCCGACAACCGATGGCCGGAGGCTGAGCCTCAAAATTTCCTCGAGAGGCCAGTCGGTATCGCTCACGCTGCGCGGCCAGCCACCTGCAGGACCGGTGCTCTTCCAGCTGCCGCAGTTCATCGACAACATCGAGACCACCTCGGCCGGCCGGATCGACCAAGGGACCGGGACCGTGACATTGTCACCGGCCACGAAGAGTGTCACCGTCCAACTCCGCGCAGCGCCCGGGGGCTGAGCACATAGGGATTGTCTTCTCATGACAATCAAGATGGATCCGTCGTCGTGATGGGTCGAGTTGGTCTCGCCCCTCCCCGGAAACGGGGAGTGTCTCCTTATATTCATCGACCGCGGCTTTCGGAGTCGCCCAGTACACAGGCTGTGGGGCGGACCGATTAGGGAAGGTGACGATCCCTATTCGACGTAGTCGGATCCAACTTCGCCCTTGAAACCCAGCACCTTCAGGACGAGCGTGCCAACCCGACTCGGCTTCTTGCGCCGTTGAGTTTCCATGGCCTCATGTTCGTGACCCTTCGTCACATGGACCGGGAAGTTGTAACCCTTCGGATTGGCCTCCACTTTGGGAAAATGTAGCTCTCACGAAAGCACTTCGCCCTGCCCGCGTACGCCGGGAAGGAGACGCAATCTAGACAGCTCTAATCCGCGCCAAGAGAGCCTCGCGGTCCACATCGGTTTCAGCTCTCACGCGCTCGAACTCCTCCCCGAATCGTACGTCTGCGTGGAGACCCGACGGGTCTTCGTGGAAGTGCAAGAAGGCCTTCGACCGACGGTAGAAGATGCCGGGCCTCTTCTCGACCAGTCCAGGTACGGAACGGAGCTCTTCAAGGAGCAGCTCGATTTCCTGGAGCGTCTCGAGGGTGGCGTGCCGCATGTGGCGTCACTCTATTTCGGCCCTCGACAGGGTGTCCCCCGTCCCCGGGACTGGGCGCAGCCTGCGGCATTTCTGGATAGTCAAGGCGGCGTCCAACAGCGACCTAGCGAGTGGACTCGGCCGCTCCGAACCAGGTGGCAAGGACTTCAATGAACCCAGCGTCCTTCGTCTCTCCCACTGGTGTGGTCCCAATCCTGGGCAGCTCAGTGTCCACGTCGCCCTTACCGCTCGACAATCCCTGACTGTGGCGCGACAGAATGGCGACTTTCCCGCTGTGCCGCCAGGATGCATAGAGGGTCCTCGAACGCATTCATGGATGGGACTAGCTCCGGTGGGCGTGCCTCGCTGAGGCTGAACCGCTGGTGAAGCATGAGAATGCCCCTCGCTGCCGGGACTGGGTGTAACCCTGCGGGAGCCCTGGGTCAACAACCTGCTGACTTGCCGACGGGTTCGGCGATGGCATCGAACTGCCACACAGAGGACCCTGCACCGTCCTCCCGAGTGACGCTGAGATCGGCCCTTGTCCCGTTCTTCAACGTCTTAGTCCAGCTCTGGGCCGGAGGGAGCGACACCGGAGGCTGAGGCTGAGCCGTCCACCCCAGCGTTTCGAGTCGGTGCTCCATGTAGGCGGTGAGAGCGGGTAGGCCTTGCGCCCACCTGAACCGCGACTGCACCACGACCTGTGACCACCCCTGGGTTCCGGAGATGCCATCGCAACTGTCCTGGCGCGGTTCGATCTTGATGATGAAAGAGGCATCAAGGGATGGCGGCAACTGACTGACCGAGGGTACGGCCGCGGTGCCGTAACCCGGAATCGCGGTGGCCGCGGGCGTCAGTTGGTTCATGATCTTTCCGCCCGGATCACCGGAGCCTGTGCCCTGATGACTCTCGAACAGCCACCACCCTCCGACGGCCAGAATGACAACGGGAACGCCGACCAAGAGCCAACGACGGTGCTTCGTCCGGCCACCAGATGCCCTCCTGGCCATCGGCGGCGGCTCCTCCGCCCAGACGGAGTCGTCGATCATTCCAACCTTCGCCATCCTCCCGATTGTATGGCGACCCATGTGTGATGACCCGTGTAAGCGTGCCCCAGTACGACGCTGCCGGATTGGCGTGATTCCCGCCAATCCGATCTCGAGCCACGTGACAACAGGAACAAAGCGGCGTAACATTGGACTCAGGTGAGCCGGGAAGCCTGGTCGGCACGTTGTATTGGCCGCGCTAGGGGAGGATCGGCACCTTCAGTGTTCAGCTACTCGTGTGCACGACAGCTGCTGCGCTCTTCGGATGGTGTGTCTCACAATCCAGAGTTCCTCTCTTGCGTGATTCTGAGCAAAGGAGCACACCATGCCGAAGAGCGACACCGACGCTAGGACTGACGCCGCGTGTACGACAGCGGGCATCTACCGGAGCGACTGCGCCGACCAGGAACGAGTCACGTTGGCCGTCGGCGATGGCTTCCCCAAGTGTCCCAGTTGCAGGAAGGCCGTCGGCTGGAACTTGGTCGTGGCGACATGAGACGCAACTGGCCGTAGACCGAAACCAGGGGGGTTCTCTGGGTATCCCACACCGCCGGGAGCGGGCGCACCCTGTGGCGCCGTGGGGGCAGGTTTCAGAGAGACCAGCTTTTCCGCAACAGGTCCCGTCGTAACCGCCCAGAGCTCAGTGCCGCCTCTCATTAGAGCGATTCATCTACGGATGACCAGGCCGAACCCTGGCAGGTGGCGGATCTGGGCTCGCGAATCGGCCAAGCGCTCCAGCCCGACGGATCTTCCGGCCGACGGGTGCCCCAAAACGCACATCCGAAACCATTCCGGTTGAGGGTGTCATCTACCGCCGGCTCGGAGCGCCCCGCGAGCACCCCGAAGCTTGCTGCCAGCTCTAACCCGCCTCGACCGGCACCACCCGGACACCTTCGCTCGAAGTCGTGAATGTCGCAGGAGACTCAGCTGTCGGGCGTGACCGCATCCAATCGGCTCCGAACCTCTGACGTGTCCACGTCGAGAGCGCCCAGCAGCACCGCCGCAGGATCTGGTGGTTGGAGAGTGAGGATCTGGGCCAGCACCTGCTGGGCCGTGACATAGAGCTTTCGACGGTTGGGCTTAGACGCTTCCTCAAGCACTCTCTTTGCTGCGGGCGTGATGCGGAGGCGATCCTTTTGCGCGACATCTCTGATCCTCGGCTTCTTCGGCACGGCGCGCATCGGCAGTGGGGGAGCATCGGCCCCAGGCCCCAGGCCCAAGGTGCCCAGGGCCTCCTGATCGAGCGACTCAAGAGCCTGGCGAGCTTGCTGCAGGCTCACGCCCAACACGGCTTCGATCGAGGGATCCTCGAACAAAACGAGCAAGATGTGATCGGTGCCATATCGGCGATCACCTCGGCGACGAGCCTCCTCACCGGCCTGCAGACAGATGGCCCAGGCGTGAAGCGTCTCTGGCGCAACGGATTCGGTAGTCATGATGACTCCTTGTTGTATTTGGTGTGGACGGATTGGCGGGTGACGCCCAAGGCGTCTCCGATCTGCTGCCACGACCAGCCCTTTTCCCGGGCCGACGCAACCTGGTTCGCCTCTACCCTCTCCGCCAGGCGGTGGAGGGCCAACGAAGCGCGCAGCCCAACTGCCGGATCATCCGACGAGAGATTCACGCTGAGTTTCTCAATGTCCATATCCGTCAGTCTAAACTGACATCCTTGATTGTCAACCTAAACTGACACACCAGATCGCCACACCGGAGTGCCCCAGAACGCTGCCGGGCCTGGGCGCACCCTGCGAATCCTCTTTGAGTCAAGACCCCAATTTCAGGGACTTCCAGGCGCGACGAATCGAGCCGTCACGGGAAGGCACGACGGCGTAGGGTTTCTTTGGGTTCGGGAGTGACTTCGCCAAAGAGCCGGCCGCGCAGGGTGAAGAGCCGGTCACGCGGGCATGGAGTCGTCCCTGAGTGTCCTCCCGGACCCCCTATCCCACGACGGTCACTTCCAAGTCCAGGGGCGCTCCCGGGACCGGCGTACAAGGCGTCGGGTTGCAAACATCTGGGCCTGGAACAAATGGCACAGTCACGGAGGCAGACCCCTTTCGGATCGCCTTGAGGGTCGCACTGAAGCGGGCGCCAGAGTGACTGCTCGATACCACCACCAAGACCTGACCATCCGAGATCCGCGGCGGAACTGGCCATGTACCGCCGGACATTGCACTCCCTCCCGTCATCACGATCTCCGAGCCAACCTGCACACAGGCAGGGGTCGGCTGACCGTCTGCATTTACGTTCACGGTGATCGTTCCGCTTGAACAGCTGGGACTGGTCGGAACTGTCGCTGCAACGCCCGGAGGTGCCATCGTGGTCGGGGTCGACTGAGTCAACTGGCTCGGACCCGTCGATTGTGAAGACGCCGACGGCGAGTGCGACGGCGATGAACAGCCAGCTACGAACACCCCCACGGCTGCCATGAGGGTTAGTCGCCGGATCTCCATGCCGCCACGCTACCGACCGGAAGTGATCTGCCCCCCTGCCCAGTTCACCGGGTAGGTGGGACACTCTCCCGGGTTCCGGACCGCAGGATCAAGGAACCAAGTAGTCATAATCCGACGCTGCCACAACCTAATGGTGCACAGATGCTGGGCGACCTAATCTCCGGCAACCTACTGCGGGAGGGAGACCAGCATGGCTGAAAGTGTTTACAAGGTCATTGAACTCGTCGGCACCAGTGATGAATCCTGGGAGAAGGCTGCAAGTGCAGCCGTACAGCAAGCGTCTGGGACGCTGCGTGACCTTCGCATTGCCGAAGTGGTCGAACTCGACCTCCAGATCGAGGACGGCGAGGTCAAGACCTACCGAGCCAAGGTCAAGGTGTCTTTCAAGTTGCGGCCACGGCCATGACCACACGTCCTGCTGGTAGCGGCTGACGAGACTGTCTGCGTAGGCCAGCCCTAGCCTCATGGCTAAATGCCCCCGTACATTGATACTCGCCGGCCTGGAGGCATGAGACACCCGGAGTGTCTGGCTGCCTCCTCGATAGTGACCGGCCATCAGCAGCCCGACCCTCGGGTGGGGCGACCCGGCCGGGAATCGAACATCCCGGTGAGCGCACGTAGTCAAGGCGAGTCAGTCATCGTGCCAAGGGGCCTTCGGGCCCCTTCAGCGCGCCGGGGCGCACGGTTACGAAATCCCTTGGCGCTGGTCAGACGGGTAGCCCAGTTCCGGTTCGGTGGGACACCTTTTCTTGCAACTCGGCATCGTTGCTTGCTTTCGCGAGCGGAGCACGCGCAGTCTCTGCCGGTGCGGCCCAAGGAACATCAACCTCGGGTCCCTGCTCAAACGCGTAGGGCCGGGTATCGGGCGGACACCAACCTAGAAGCATGCGGGCTGGGTCGCAGTCACCGCCTGCTTCAGACCGTCTCCGACCGCCGGCTCGAGGGCATCGTGGAGAGTCCGTGCCTCGCCCTGCCTATGGGCGTTCGATCTGACAATGGTGTGTGGCGACCCAAGACTTCGAAGTCGTTGTCGCAGTGGAGCAGGATCGAAGAAGTTCGAACGGCACCGGCAGTCATGGGGAAGTCGATGAGCTTTCTCACTGTTTCCCCATGCCGGCGACACGAGCGGTACAGCGCGGTTGCGTCTTCGTAGTCGGTCGCTTCGCTGGGCAGCAAAGTAGGGCCGCGCAAGCAGCCCTCGAAGGTCCCTGAGGTGTTGCTCGTCTCGTGTGCCGGCGAGCACTTCCATTCGGATGGGACGGATCACCGTGACCGTGCCACGCCACAATGTCAGCTGCCAACCCGGTGGCCGTCGACAGCAGCAAGAGCCAGGCGATAGCGGTCTCGCCGCGTGACACGAGTCACCTCAGTTGAGGTCTCCCACAGGGCAGCAAACCTCGAAATGTGCGAAGGGCGGTGACGACTGAAGTGCCGCCCTCTCGGCCGCAACTACCCCTCGGCCAGGATGGTGACATCGCCAACGGAGGCCGAGTAGAGCCATCCGGACCGAGCTGGGACAACGTTTCGACAACACTTCTGGGTGGCTCTGACCGGGACCGACCGACCCGGGCAAGAACAGGGAGTTCGAGAAGGCCGTGTCGAGGTCGCCTGACCTGGGCAAACCCGGCCCACGGGGTGACCGAGACTGTGCATGTGGTCCGAACGCGGCCCAGCCCCGAGCGGAACGGGGTTTGGGCCGGCCACCACTTCGCCCCAACCCGGTGGTGGCTTTGGCCAACAGCGGCCAGTGATGATGATCTCGAGGCGGTGACTCCTGATACACGCCTGTAGGCGGGACCCCAACGAACAGCCCCGTCCTGACGCTGGTGACGAGATGACAGATGCCCCGCTGGCGCCACGAACCGACGTTGCCGTGTCGCGCCCTCCGTAGTGGAATCGAGGGTTTCACGAGATCGCTCGAAGCTTGCCCCGGTGTCGATCGGGCCACAAGTGGAGCTGACCCGACCAGAGCATCGACGCGAAACGAGGGGCGGTGACCATGGCGTGCTCGAGCCTCGTTCCCCCGTCACCGCCCCCCACCAGGATGCTGACAGCGCTCGGTCGGGGTGGAATAGAGCCGACCGGACTATTCGTCACAAAGCCCGGACAACGCTGGCAACCGGACCAACCGGCCCCGTGGGCTCTTGCCGCGCAAGGCTTCCGCTCCTCGTGCGTGCTGGCTTGTTGTGCGCGGCTTGTCGGGCACAGGTTCAAACGGCTCTATGGGAGGCGGGCCTGGTCCGGCACAATCACGGGCAAGGGGAGGGACATCACCTCGACCGTGCACTTTTCATCATGGAGAACCGACCAACCACACAGGTGCTCTGGCGCTACAACGCGACGGCTGTCCTGCGACGCGTCACGAGCGCCGAGAGCCGGTTCTCCATGGCGCTGAACCTCAACGAGGTCGCCATCCTGGCCGCGGCGGACGAGCTCTCGGTGGCCACGCGTGACGCCAATACGTGGTTGGCGGCGAACGCGTGTCCGGACTCGGCACTCGGGTCGCGCGTGACCCTGTTGCTGGACACCTGCGCGGAGGTCGCCGTCACTGCCGAGGGGGCCGTCACCGGTCACATCGGCGACTCTGAAGCCGCCTTCGGTCGCCTCGGAGGTCTCTTGGCCATCATCGACTTCACTTCGCAGACGTTGGACGCCTGGTAGGACCTCGACCGGCACCGCTCCATCAGGGCTGCGCCACGACATCCAGCACGACCGGGGGAAGCCGTGTGCCGCCGGACGTGGTCAGATTGATGCGCACGCTGGAGCTCCCTGCGGCGGGTGCGGTGACGGTGAGCGACTGGGTGGCAGGGTGCAGCAGTCCGCAGGCGGCCGCGCTCGAGCCGCTCCCTCCGGCTGGTGGCACCAGGGCGAGCGTGCCCGAGGACGGTGACACCGTCGGTCCGCCCGCCACCGACGCCGCTTGCCAGTGGACCGACACCGCCTGGCTGCCCGCCGGGGCTATCCCGATTTGGACAGCCGTGGGCTGTCCCGCCACCACGGTCGTCGCGCCGCTCGGAGACGAGAAGCCGACGGCGGGCAGTGCAGCGGTGCCGGGCGACGGCGGGCTGTCGGCCGGCGACGAGCCCCAGGCCGGGTCGGGCGAGCTCGACAGGGTGTCGTGGAGCGTGCCCCCAGTCTCGATCACCGAGGCCGGCAGCCAGGGCAGGTCCCACGTTCCGGACGTGGAGTGGGCGGTGGCGGAGCTGGTGCAGGCGCCCCCGGACGTCTGGGGGACGGGTCGGGTCACGCCGGTGACGGTCACGGCGTGGACGTAGGGCCTGGAGGCCGCCGCCCCCGGGGCGTCCTCGACGAGGCGGTGGCCGTCCGGCAGGGTGATGGTCACGGATGGGAACAGGGGGCTGGCGAGGGCAAGGTCCGCCGAGCCCGGGGTCACGGGGAAGAGTCCCAGGGCCGCCCACACGTACCACGAGGAGATGGCGCCGAGGTCGTCGTTGCCCGGCTCGTCGACAGGAGCGTCGGCGTACTCGGTGTCCACGATGGAGCGCACGGTCTGCTGGGTGTCGGCCGGCGCGCCGAAGAAGTCGAATTCCCACGGCGCCCACTCGCTCGGCTCGTTGCCCGACCACTCGTAGGGAGCGTTGCGGGTGGCGTTGAGCGAGCTCATGAATGTCTCGAGCCTGCCGGTGGCGGCGGCGTCACCTCCCATGAGGGATGCCAGGGCGGCCAGGTCCTGCGGCACCGACCACGTGTACTGCACCGCGTTGCCCTCCTCGAAGCCGGTCTGCCCTCCCGGCTCGAGCTGCGACGCCTCGAAGGCCTGACCGGCCGGGAAGCTGCCGTCGGTGACGCGGGCCTGGATGTAGCCGGTGCCAGGGTTGAACTCGTACTCCCAGTTGGCGGCGCGCTGCATCATGGAGGTGGCGACAGAGCGGTCGTGCTCGGCCGCGGCGATCTGCGCGATGGCGAAGTCGTCGATGGCGTATTCGAGAGTGACCGAGCCGCCGATGGAGTAGTCGATGGAGGTCAGGTCGAGTGAGCCCGCGTCGACGTAGTGCTGGCTCAGGTACTGGCTCAGGTACTGGCGCTCGATCTCGAGGCCGTGCCCGTTCTCGTTCTGCGTCGCTCCCTTGACCATGTACCGGAGCGCAGCCCCTACGTCGAAATTGCGCACCCCCATTGCGTAGGCGTCGGCGATGATCGGGTCGGCCGAGTCGCCGTTCATCTGGGACTCGTCCCCGCCGACGATGGCCCATTTGGGCAACCAACCCGTCTGCTCGGCGTCGTCGACCAGTGACTGCACCATGTCGCCGGTGGCGTGGGGATCCAGCAATGACACAAGTTGTATCTCGCTACGATAGATATCCCATTCGGAGAAGTTGGCGTACTCCTGGCGCCCCCTCGCCGTGTGCACCTTCCCGTCACTGCCGGGGTACTGGCCGTTCACGTCCGACACGACGTTGGGGAACAGGAGCGAGTGGTACAGCGCCGTGTAGAACGTGTGCTGCTGTGACGCCGTGCCACCCCCGACGCCGATGCGGCCGAGGAGCGCGTTCCACTTCGCCTCGGCCTGCGCTCCCACCTGTTGGACGGACCACCCCGGATCCTCGGACTTGAGGTTCTGCTCCGCGTCGGCGGTGCTGACGAAGGAGATCCCGACCTTCATGAGCACGACCGGCTGGGAGCTCGTGTCGAAGGTCACGTAGGCGCCGCACGACGAACCCGTGCACGTCGTGCGGCCGGCGGTGGTGCCGGATCCGTCCCAGGTGCCGGTCGACGAGAAGGGCCGGTTGAAGAGCGCCACGAAGTGCAGGGTGTAGTTGGTCCCCGTCTGGCAGAACTGGCCGCTGCTGACCTGGCCCTGAACCTCGTCGTGTCCGACCGCCTGCACGCTCGCCGCCGTGACCGGGTTCGCACTGCCCGCCACCTTGAAGAGCACGTTGGATGCCGTGCCGCGCGGGAAGTCGAAGCTCGAGATGCCGCTTCGGGTCGTGACGGCCAGCGAGACGGCGATGGGGGAGGGGCCGAGCTCGACCTGGTAGCGGCCGGGAGAGGCGTGCTCCTGGCTGTGGGAGAACGAGGCGACCGTGGCCTCCGGCGAGCTCCCGACGGCGCCGACCGTCGGGAGGATCGGGATGTCCTGGTACGAGGGGCATCCCGTCCCGCTGAGGTGGGTGAGGCTGAAACCGCTGATGGCGCTGTCGGAGTAGGCGTAACCGCCGCCGGACTGGACGGCGTTCGGACTGGTGTCGGGGCTCCACTGGATCATTCCGAAGGGGGTATCGGCGCCCGGGAACTCGCCGACCGTTCCGGGGCTCACGGAGCCCGTGCCGGTGCCGTCCGAGGGATGGACGAGCGCCGCGGGGTCGGAGACGGTCGCGGCTGCCGTCTGTGCGCCGGCCATTCCGGAGGAAGGGCCGGACGGGACCGCTGCGAGCGCGCCGGCCAGCGCGACCGCGGCCGCAGCGGTCAGCGTGCGCCTCCGACCGGACCAGGGGCGACTGTTCATCCCGGTGACGGTAGTGGTCGACGGCCCGGAGCGGGGGGTCTTCTCTCCGGGGATCGGGACCCGGATGTGAACTTCGGTCCGGTCGCCGGTGCCCGACCTTGCGACACGGTGAGCCATGTGGGCGGCCTGAGTCAGGGGCCAGGGGCCAGGGGCCGGGGGCCGACGGCCGGGTATCCGCCGCTCTGTCACACCCCGCTGCCATGCTCGGTTCCATGGGTGCATGGACGGCCGGGGAGGTGCTCGGGTTCGACCTCGAGACCACCGGAATCGACCGTTTCAACGATGTGCCGGTCTCGTACGCCCTGGTGCAGGTGCTCGACGGTGTCGTGGCGAGGAGCTGGTCGGGACTCATCGACCCGGGCCGCGACATACCGGCCGGGGCGACCGAGGTGCACGGGATCTCGACCGAGCAGGCGCGTGACGAGGGTATGCCTCTGGCGGCGGCAGTCAGCCTGCTCACCGATGCCGTGGTGTCGGCCGGCCGGCGGGGGGTGCCGCTGGCGGGGATGAAGCTCGACTACGACCTCACGATGGTCGAGACGCAGGCCGTGCAGCTCTGCGGCCGGGGCATCGTCGAGAGGGGGTGGCGAGGGCCCGTGCTCGACGCCGGCGTGATCGACCGACACTTCGACCCGGAGCGCAGGGGCCGGCGAACGCTGGTCGACCTGTGCGGTCACTACGGAATAGAGATCGCGCACGCACACGACGCATCCGTCGACGCAATCGCGTCCATGGAGGTGCTCTTCGCTCTGGCCTCCCGGCACGACGCATTGCGGGAGTGCGATCTCGCCCGACTCCACGAGGACCAGATCGACTGGCACCGGGAGTGGGCCCGGGAATACGACGGGTGGCGACGCTCGCAGGGCATGATCCCGATGGACCCTCTCGACTACGAGTGGCCCCTGGTCCCGGCGGCCCTGTCGCCGGCGGCCTGATCCGGTTCAGACCCTGAGGAGGTCCCAGACCATGTCAACGCCCTCGTCCCCGGCGAGGACGACCTTGGCCGGGTGCTGCTTGTCGATGTGGCCGACCAACCCGTTGTAGACCGAGTACCCGATGAGTTCCTGCAGTCGGCGGGGGAACGTCTTGACGAGTGCGGCCGGCACACCGAGTTGTTGGTTCTCCTGCTGCCGGATGTAGCCGGCGCAGTAGTTCATGGCGATGCCGACCCGACGCCTGTCGGTGTGGTTGGCACCGCCGCCGTGCCAGAGGCTCCCCACCCAGACGAGGACGCTGCCCCTCGGCATCTCGGCCGGGATGGTGTCGTAGCGCTCGAGCGGGTTCGGGGGCTCGTCGCGTCGGTGGCTCCCCGGCACGAGGCGGGTGGCCCCGTTCTCCTCGGTGAAGTCGGTGATCGCCCACATGGTGTTGCAGATGATCGGGACGTGCGGACGGGTCAACGGGATCAGCTGGTCGTCGGCGTGGATCGGCTGTGCCTGCTCGCCGGGCCCGATGGCGATGGAGGAGAGGGACGAGATGAGGAGCCCGGGATCGAGCACACCTTCGACGACGGGAAGCACGTTGGGGTGCACCGGGATCTTCTGGAAGGTGGTGCCGTGGACGAGCAGGTTGTAGACCCGCAACGTGTGCACCCCCTCGAAGAGGTTGTCGGCTGGGACGGTGCCGAGGTCGTGCTCCAGCTTGAGGAGGGCCTCGTCCACCTCATCGAGCAGCTCCGGCTCGATGGCCCCTGGCAGGATGGTGTACCCGTCCTCGGCGATGCGCTCGAGATGCTGCTCGAGGTCGGGGAGTGGGCTGGTGGTGGTCCCGGGGCTCGTGCTCTCGCTCGCTGTCATGACCCCAATTGTAGGGACTTCCCCCTCCTCGGGCTCCCTCCCATGCCGTCCGCCCGGCCCGGAGGGGAATTGGCCCGGTGGTAAGGTCATTCGCTGACGGGGCCGTTGGCGCAGTTGGTAGCGCACTTGCATGACGCGCAAGGGGTCACAGGTTCGAGTCCTGTACGGCCCACCACACAGTCCCTCATCAGAAGGCACTCTCCGGTCACAGGGGCGGCTGGCCGTAGGGGAGACCTGTGTGGATTCGGGGCTGGTTCTC
>Ga0224557_1001734_pt1 | contig 20182 bp, 21 predicted proteins | sample 714S31014metaG_FD_180677 | JGI IMG/M metagenome (GOLD analysis project Ga0224557, IMG submission 180677) | Peat soil microbial communities from Stordalen Mire, Sweden - 717 S3 10-14 | ecosystem: Environmental > Terrestrial > Soil > Wetlands > Peat | place: Sweden: Norrbotten County, Stordalen...
TCGGCATCCTGCACGGATGCCTCAAGACCCGCACCCTCTACGACGAGGCAACCGCCTGGTCCCACCGCGAAAACCTCCCTCAATCTTCCGTAGCCGCTTGACACTTAAGCTCCTGGGATGTCTTCCGGGCTTGGAAAAACTCCTGGAGCAGCGACTTTCCGTCGGGTACGAAACGCTGGCAGATCAGGACGTGATTGCGGCGGTTGCGCGCCTGCGCCTCCCAGAGCTGGACGGCTGTCGCCTGGACTTCGCGCGGCATGGCGTCCCCGTCGCTCAGCGCATTTAGCTTCGTACGCAGCCCGCCAAGCTGATCGAGCATCATCTCGTGCTCGAGGTTGAGGGTGCCGGAGAAGCCCGGGCTGGTAAACGGCGGCGCCATCGACGGGCGGATCAGCCGCTCGTACATGTCGGGGCTGAAATCGGCGGCGTACCGCATGGTCGCCGTCGCCCCGTCGTAAAGGATGCGGAGCCGGTCAAGTGCCTGCGCCAGCTCGGCCCAGCGGGCCGACTCGGCGAAGCTGTCCGCGTCCAGCAGCAGCGTGTTCATCGTGGCCAGATGCAAGTGAAACGCATGGTGGCCGAGTTTCCAGCGCAGCAGGGCCTGGCCGGCGTCGACCCCCGCCTGAGGCGCGGTGCGTGCGGTCGTCATGCCGCCTCCTGCCGGGCGGCGCTGACCCACTTCTTGAGCGTGCTGATCAGGATCACGACGCAGCCGGCCAGGATGTCATACTGGTCCTCGGCCGAGAGCTCGGTCGTATCGAGGTCGTCGAGGATGCGCTGCTGGATCTCCAGGCAAGACAGGGACCATTTCATCAGCTCAGGATCATCGCGCACGATGCGGAAGTACCGGTCGTACTCTTCCCGGCTGGACACCCCGGCCGCTACGTCGGGTATCTTGCCGTCACTCGGGATGGATATCGGCGCGATGAGACCGTAATCCGGCAGTGTGCGGCCGGATAGCTCTTCAGCCGTGGTCATGGCAATCCTCCAGGTAGCGGCGTACCGTCTCGCTTGCGTTTTTTCCGGGAATTCCGAACACCCCGCCGCCTGGACGGGTCCCCGAGCCGCACAGGTAAAGACCGGGAATGGGCGTGTGATAGTCCGCGAAACCAGCCACCGGACGCCCGGCGAACAGATCACGTGCTGACATCGCGCTGTGGTAAAGGGTCCCGCCGGGCAGCGCGAGCTCGCGTTCGAGATCGAGCGGGCTGAAGACTTTGCGGCCGATGACGGACGCGGTGAGCCCGGGCAGGTAGGGCTCCACGTACTCGAGGACCCGGTCGGCGAAGGACTCCCTGATGTCGTCCCACGTCGTGCCGTCGAGCGTGTACGGGGCGTACTGGATGTACATGCTCATCACGTGCTTGCCCGGCGGGGCGAGCCCGGGGTCGAGCACGCTCGGGATCGTGCACTCGACCTGCGGTTCCGACGAAGGGCGGCCCAGCCTGGCCTCGGCGTGGGCCCGGTCAAGGCCGTCCATGCTGCCCAGGATCTGCAAGGTCCCGCGGTAGTGAGCGCCGTCGCCGTCCAGCCCCCGGACCTGGGGCAGGCGGTCGAGCGCGAGGTGGATCTTCGCCGCGACGCCCTCGTAGTCCGCTCCCGCTATCGCGCTCCGGTAGCTGGCAGGCACGACGCCGGGCTCGGCGAGCTGCAAGAACGTCGTCCTGGGATCGGCCCCTGAGACGATGGCTCGTCCGCGGAGCTCGCCGCCATCGGCCAGCTCGACGGCCTCCGCCCCATTTCCGCCGACACGGATGCGCCGTGCCTGCCTGCCCGTCAGGATGTCGGCTCCGTACGCGGTGCAGGATGCCGCCAGCGCCTGGGTCAGTGCGCCCATGCCGCCCTTGATGTGTCCCCAGGCGGGCCGCGCGGTCTCGGTCGCGCCCAGCTGATGGTAGAGCAAAAGGTAGGCCGTCCCCGGCATGGACGGCCCGGCGTCGACGCCGACCGTGCCGTCGGTGCACAGCGTGACCTTGAGCTCGTCCGACTCGAACCACTGATCGAGCAGGCTCCTGGCGCTGCCGAACAACGCGGTCATGAGCCGGCCGAGATCTGAGTCCGGCAGGCCGATGGCCGCCGCCATGGTGGCCTTCAGCGCGGGGATGTCGTCGAACAGCGGCGTCCGGGACTGGCCGATCATGTAGGGCTCGATGAACCGCGCGAGCCGCCGCATCGTATCTCCGTACTCGGAATACGCTTTCGCATCGTGCGGGGAGAACTTCGCGATCTCGGCGGCGCAGTCGGCCGGGTCCGCGCTCAGCGCCAGGCTGCGCCCGTCCGGGAACAGTGCCACGACCGACGGGTCGCGCGGAATGATCTCCACACCGTGGGCGGCCAGCCCCAGATCCGCCATGATCTCGGGCCGGAATAGGGACGTCACCAAGCTGGCCGTGCAGAACCTGTAGCCGGGGATCAGCTCCTCGGTGACGCAGGCACCGCCAACGGTGTCCCGCCGCTCCACGACGGCGACCCGGTAGCCGGCCTTGGCGAGATAATTTCCGCAAACGAGCCCGTTGTGGCCCGCGCCTATGATGACCGCGTCGTAGAGATCGTCACCCTTGACGCCCTGCCGCACCGGGTAAGTCATAGCCGGTACATCCTTTACCAGTAGAGATATGGCGGTCCCGTCACCAACATCGTTCACGTCCGCCGCCACTTCCGGCTTCTCCGGGACTGCCATTACTGTCCTGCGGTCGGCTGGTAACGCTTCCGTGACAGCTCGCATCAACCCGCGCCGGGACCGGCAAAGCACGAGATGTTACATCCCCGGGCTCCGATGACGATGAGATAGCGGTGCCGGCCCGTGCGAACCGGCTTTCTCTTGATTGGAGACCCCGAATGCGTCTGCTGCCAGACCGCCAGAACCTCAAAGTGGCGGTCGTGGGCTTCGGGTACCTAGGTGCGTGTATTGCGGCCACGCTGGCTAGCTGCGGCCTTGACGTCACCGGTCTCGACACCGACCCCAGCTTGATCGACGAGATCGACCGCGGTCACTGCCGGCTCACCGAACCGGGGCTGGCCGAGCTCATCTTCGGCCAGCAGGCGGCCGGGCGGCTGCGCGTGACCACCGATGGCTCCGCGCTGAGCACGGCCGATGTCATATTGATCACGGTGGGGACGCCCATCAGGGATGACGGATCCCTGGCTGATGCGCAGCTGCGCAGCGCCTGCCTGGAGCTCAGCCGCTGGTTGCGCCAAGGCCAGCTGGTGATTCTCAAGAGCACGGTCCCGCCCGGCACGACCAGGGAACTGGTGCTCCCGCTCCTTGAAAGCAGCGGCCTGACCGGCGGCGCGGATTTCGGGCTCGCCTTCACCCCCGAGCGGCTGACCGAAGGCACGGCCCTGAGCGAGCTGCGCAGTTTCCCCATGGTGACGGGCGGCCTCGGCGCGGTCTGCACCCAGAAGGCGGCGGAATTCTGGCGTCGTTCGCTGGGCATCGAGGTAACCGAGATGGACACCCTCGAAGCCGCGGAGATCGTCAAGCTCGCGGACAACTGGTGGATCGACCTCAACATCGCCCTCGGCAATGAACTCGCCAAGTTCTGCGCCCTGCACGATGTGGACGTGCTTGACGTCATCAGCGCGGCTAACACGATCCCGAAGGGAACGGGCAAGGTCAATATCTTGCTGCCCAGCGTGGGCGTCGGTGGCTCGTGCCTGAACACGGATCCGTGGATGGTCTGGCGTTCGGCCCGCCGGCAGGGCGTGGAGATCCTGACCGCGGCGGCCAGCCGCATGGTCAACTCGGGCATGCCGGAATATACGGCCCAGCTTGTCACCGATGCCCTGCGGGAGCTGGGCAAGGATCCAGCCGACGCGAAGGTAGCCGTACTCGGCCTGGCGGTCAAGAACAACTCGGGGGACCTGCGCGCCACGCCGACGCAGGGAATGGTCGAGTCCCTGCTGAAGGCGGGAGCCGACGTGCGGATTTTTGATCCGCTCATGGACAACGGCCAGGCCGTTGAGTTGTTCGGCCTGCAGCCGTCCTCGAGCCTGGCCGAAGCGGTGCAGGACGCCGACTGCATTGCCGTTCTGGCTCTGCACAAGGAATTCGAGGATATCGACTTCGCTGCGCTTCCGGTCGCCGGCTCGTGCCTGGTGCTCGACGGACGGGCCTACTACCCCAAGGAGAAGATCGCGGCGCTGGCTCGGCAGGGTTACGTCTACCGGGGGATCGGGAGATAACCAAGCACCGCATGTACGGAGATGCCCGGGTCGTCCGGCGCGAACACCATGAAAACGACGTGACAGGAGCGATACGGAGGAAGCGCCCATGCCTACCATAAGCAAAGTCGATATCTCAGATGGTGATTACCTGCGCATTATTATTCACGGGATGACCGCGTTTGAATTGCTGCGCGCCGGGCTTGAGTTCGACCTTTTCGAGAAGCTGGAGTGCGCTGGCGGGATGGACCTGGCCGAGGTCGCGGCGGCGATCGACGTTGACGAGCAGGCCGCTCGCATCCTGTTGCTCGGCCTGACCTCGTTGCTGCTGCTGGAGAAAGAGGGGGAGAAGTACGTCAACAGCGAGATTGTCCGGCACCGGCTGCTGCAGTCGAGCCCGCGCTTCCTCGGCACCCTCGTCGATGTCCATGCCAGGATCATCAATCCCAGCCTGCCGGACTTCGTCGAGTCGATGAAGCAGAACACCAACGTAGGACTGCGCCGGATCTCCGGGCCGGGCGACACATTGTACGAACGGCTCACCGCGTCGCCAGCCCTGCAGAAAGTGTTCTACGACAACATGGGCACCGTGTCGCAGACCGTCTTCAGTCAGATCCTCAGCCGTTATGACTTCAGCGATGTCCGTCACGTCATCGACGTCGGCGGCGGCGACGGTGCGAACGCCGTCGAACTGGCCACGCGCCATCCCCACCTGGAAGTGACGGTGTTCGACCAGGAGAGCGTGGTCCGCCTGGCCGCGGACCGGGTCGAGGACCCGGACCTGCGCAGGCGGGTGCATTTCCACGCCGGTGACCTGCACGCCGACCCGCTGCCCACGGGGGCCGACGTGATCATGTTCTTCCACCTTTTCGAGATCTGGTCGCTGGAGCGGAACACCGAGCTGCTGCGCAAGTGCTACGCCGCGCTTCCCGAGGGGGGCGTCTGCCTGGTCTACAACTTCGTGTCCAACGACGACGGCACCGCGTCGATGAGTGCCGGGCTCATGTCGCCCTACTTCCTGACCCTGGCCTCGGGGGAGGGCATGGCCTACTCGCCAGCCGACATGGAGCAGGCGGTTCTCGATGCCGGTTTCTCCACCGTCGAGCGGTTTCAGAACATGGGTTTCAGCCACGCGCTGGTCATCGGGTACAAGTAGCCGGCCCACGTCCCTCCGGAAGAAGGACAATTATGTCTACCACCACTTCATCGCCCAATGTGGCGGCGCAGATCCTTGCCTCGGCCGGCGTCGCCGAGGACTGGTCCTACTACGGCCCGTATGCCAGCGATGACGAGCGGGCCGTGCTGGCTGTACCGCAAGTCATCCAGGGTGCCTGGGCCACCAATGACGCGGATATGTTCGCGAACGCCTTCACCGCGGACGGAAGCTTGCTCATGGGCGATCACCAGCTGATGAGCCGCGAGGAGATCCGGGCTTTCATGGCCGAGGCCTTCGCAGGCGACTTCCGCGGTGCGCGCGTATCCGGCTGGCCGCTGTGCGTCAATTTCCTGACCGAGGGGGCGGCGGTCGTGGTCACTCAGGGTGGTATCAAGCTGCCCGGCGAGAACGAGATCGCACCCGAGCGCGAGATCCGGGCCGTCTGGGTCATCGTCGCCCAGGAAGGGACCTGGCGGCTGCTGTCGCACCAGAGCAGCCCCATCAAGGGCTGATCAATATTCGGAAAGGGAGGACCGGATGGAACTCGAGATTACCGCCGCTAAGGTCGCCTCCGCAGCAGGCCTCTCTCAGCCGCCGCGATCACTGGCCGATGAATATGACAGTCTTGAAAAGACCTGGTTCAGCCGCCGTACCGGTGCGAAATGGCAGCAGATCCCCGGCGGGGATGTTCTGCCTGGCTGGCTCGCAGATATGGATTTCCCTGTCGCACCTGCGATCCGGCGAAAGCTGCGGCAGCTCAGTGAGCAAGACCTGGGCTACCCGGACTGGCTCCATGACGTGACGCCCCTCCGGGAGATCTTCGCGGCGCGGATGTCCGACCGCTATGGCTGGCGCCCTCATCCGGGGTATGTCCGGGAGTTCACCGACACCATTCAGGTGGTTCAGGCGGTCCTGCACCTGATGACAAAGCCGGGCGACGGAATTGCCATGCACACGCCGGGCTTCGGGCCATTCGTGCAGAGCATCAGCCGGATGAACCGGCGCCTGGTGCCCATCCCGATGCTGGACACCGGTCAGGGCTGGTCATTTGATGCCGGGCCGCTGGACCGTGAGATTTCCGCGACTGGCTGCCGGGTCCTGCTTGTGGTCAACCCGCAGAACCCCACCGGCCGTGCCTTTACCAGGAGCGAGCTGTCTCAGCTGGCCGATCTGGTCATCCGGCATGACCTGCTGGTCATTTCGGACGAGATTCACGCGGACCTGGTCTACCCCGGCCGCGAGCACATCCCGTTCGCCTCCCTCAGCCCGGCGATTGCGGAGCGCACCGTCACTTTGTCCTCGGCCTCCAAGGCGTTCAACATCGCGGCGGCGCGGTGCGCGGTGGCTCACATCGGCCCGGCCGCCGTCAGGGAGGCGCTGGCGGCCGCGCCGAACTGCCTCTTCGGTTTCGTGAGCCTCTCGGGTGTCCAGGCCACCGTGGCCGCTTGGACGCAAGCCGGTGACTGGCTTACCGAGACGCTCGATTACCTGGCCGGGAACCGCGAGCTGGTCACCGGCTTCGTCCGGCGGCACCTTCCTGGTGTCCGCCTGTACGCCCCCGAGGCCACCTATCTGGCCTGGCTGGACTGCCGGAGGCTGGGCCTGAGCGTTGACCCGGCCGAGTTCTTCTGTACCAGCGGCCGGGTCGCGCTCAGCTCCGGCCGGGACTTCAACCCGGGTGGTGACGGGTTCGTCCGGCTGAACTTCGCGACCTCCAGGCCCGTGCTTGATCGTATGCTAACCCGCCTGGCTGCTGCCTGTGCCGCCGAGGTCACCGGCGCCGGAACCTCCGCCTCAGCCGCAGCCCCAGCCGCGGCCTGATCCGCCCGATTCGGCACGAGGGCCCTCAGGCCCGATACGGCACGAGGGCCCTCAGCGACGGAACGCGAGGGCCCTCGGAGTTTGGGGGAGACCCGGCGGTGCCGCCGCCGGGTCTCGCGCCTAGACCCGGGCGACGGCAAACTGCCCGGGGGAGCGGCCCTCGCCGGGAGATCCGCGGTAGGCCTGGGCGATGTTCAGCCAGTGGTCAGCGTCGGGTCCCGACGCGGTGAGGGCGAGATCGTCACGGTGGCGGCGCCTCGTGGCGAGCAGGCAGAAATCGACCGCGGGCCCGGTGACCTGCTGCGTGGCCTCGGTCGGCCCGAACTCCCACCATGCTCCTGAGGGGGCGGCCAGGACGAACCTGAACGTCTGCGCGGGCGGGTTGAGGCCGCGCGCCAGATACCCGAAGTCCCAGGTCCGGGTGGCGAACTCGGCTATGTGCCTGATCCTGTCTGTGCGCTCGAGCGGGACGCCGACCGCGTCAGCGATGTCTTGCCCGTGGGCGAACAGTTCCGTCATCCCTGCGGCCGCGAGCACTGCGCACGGCAGCGGCCTGACCAGCCACGGCACCATCTGATCGGGCGGCACGGCCGCCACCGCCGCTTCCACCTTGGCGCGTTCCTCACGCCATTTAGCCAGCAGTTCAGCCGTCGGGCTGGCCAGATAGGGCTGGAGGGCCGCGGCCACGTTCTCCTCGAAATCGTCGCTGAGCTGCGCGGTCAGCGCCTGGAAGCTGTCCGGTTGGGCGGCGGCCAGCGCGGCTAGGCTGAAAATGGAGGCGAGGTGCGCGATTTGATGGGCAACCGTCCATCCGGGCGCCGGCGTGGGCAATTCCCACTGGGACTCATCCAGGCTGGCCACCAGCTGGTCGAGTTCAGCTCCCTCGGCTTTCAGGTCAGCGTAAATGTCGGGTTGTGCAGTCACAGGTATTCCTCCAGCCGAAATTGCATGAGCATTCTGGTCTGAGCGTAAATACGGGCCCGGCGGCCATGCACCTTCGCCAGTGCGGAGCCGCCGGCTGCCGTGAGGTGGCCGCCGTGGCCAGCTAAGCGGCCCGCCCCTGGCCGGGTGGCTGCGCGCCTTCCCGCACGTCCCACGGGAACTGGCCGGCCACCCGGCCCGGGCCTGGTGCGCCGCGGTAGGCCTGGGCGATGTCCAGCCAGTCGCTGGCCTGCTGGCCGGATGCGATCAGGGCCAGGTCGTCGCGGTGGCGACGCCTGGTCGTCAGCAGGCAGAAATCGGCCGCGGGACCGGTTATCCGCTGATCCGCGCCGGACGGCCCGTACTCCCACAGTTCGCCGTCCGGCGCGGTCAGCTCGAACCGGAACGGCTCGCGGGGCGGCGTGAGCCCGCGGACGGTGAAGCCGAAGTCCCGGTTGCCCATCGCGAAGCTGACCAGGTGCCTGATCCGGTTGGTTCGTTCCGGCCGCACGGTCAGCGCGTCGGCGATGTCCTGGCCGTGCGCGAAAAGCTCCATGATCCCGGCGCTGGCGATCATGCCCGCGGGCAGCGACCTCGATATCCAGGGCAGCATCTGGCCGGGTGGCAGTGCCGCGAGCGCCGCGGTCGCTGCGGTCCGTTCTTCACGCCAGCGGGAAAGCAGTATCGGGGCAGGTTCGGCCAGGTAGGGCTGGAGGGCCTGGTCAAGCGCGGCGTCGAAGTCGTCGGCCGCCCCCGCGGTGAGTTCAAGGAAACTCCTCGCATCGGTCGCCGCGATCCGGGCCAGGTGCGCGGTCGAGGCGAGGTGGGCGACCTGATGGGCGATGGTCCATCCGGGGGCGGGCGTGGACAGCGTCCAGTGCCACAGCCCCAGGCCGGCCACCAGCTCGTCGAGGGCTTCCCCCTCCGCGAGCAGGTCGGCATAAATATCGGGCGGGGTCTGCACAGGACTCCTCTCCACGGCGTCAAGGCTTCTCACTGCGATCATGCGAACACGCCCGGCCGAACCGCGTCTCCAGCCTTGCTGACCTGGCTGCCGCCGGAGATCAGAGCTCGGTCGAGTCGCTGGGCGGCCCGGGTTCGCGGCCCCGGCTAGCGCCCGCCACGAGCTCGCTGTCCAGCCGCGTAGCCGAGGCGGCTACCGACGCCCGGGCCGCTGTCAGCTCATCGCCCGCGCCGGCCATCAAGTTGACCAGCTGCGCCTCGAAGCACGTGTCAGCGTCATACGGGCTGATCAGGTACCCGCCAATCTCGAGCATGACCGTCCCGTGGACGCCGAGCCACATCTGGTGCGCGATCAGCGCCGGATCATCAGGGCGGAACCGGCCTGCCTCGACGCACTCCGCCGCGCTGTCGGTCACCGCTGACAGCGTGTAGCGGCCGTGCTGGCGATCCTCTTCGCTGAGCGCGAAGCCGCCCAGCGACGGCTCGCCGAACATCACCCGGAACACATGGCGGTTAGCGATCGCGTTGTGCCGGTATCCGCGTCCGATCAGGGCCAGGTCGGCGACCGGATCGCCGCTCGGCTTGACGAGGTCGAACGTGCGCTGAAGGCGCCTGAACCCCTCGTAGACGATCTCCCGCACCAGTCCGTTCATGCCGCCGAAGTAGGTGTAGACGGCCATCGTGGAGGTGTCGGCCTTGGCGGCGAGCTGGCGGGTGGACAGGGCCTCCGGGCCCTTTTCCGAGAGCAACTGGGCTGCGGCTTCTACCAGGGCGACGCGGTGGCCTGGGTTGAGTGGTCGTGGGCTCATCTTGACAGTGTTGCATAACACCGATATATTGAGATAATAAAACATCGTTATGTAACGCGATGACGGCGCACCCGGGCCTTCGGCCTGTCACGAGCTGGCGGGACCGAGTGCATGCGAAGACATGAGAGGTGCAGACATCATGGCCAGTCCAGCCAGGCCTGCCGAAAGTTTCAGTCGGTCCGCGTTTCGCCTCGCCTCGGGCCTTGAGCTGCTCGAGGAGTGGTCGCGGCGTGCCACCCAGGTCGAGAAGAACGTGGTGGACGAGGTTCTGTTCGCGATCGTCGGCCGATCCGTCTTCACCGATTACGACGTCGTCGACGACGTCCGGAAGACGATGGAATTCTTCGTGCTGGCCAAGTGCGATCTGACGGTGAAAATCCGTGTCCACAGCCTGGAGTCCTTCGGAATCGTGTACGTCGGGCCGACCTGCGAGGCCCCCGGCCTAGATCCAGCCGCACCCGATCCGGACTGGATGGCGTTCGATCCAGAGGGCTTCGCGGCCGACGGGTATAATGCGCCCACCGAGGATGATGGTCCCCGCGACTAACCGGGCGGGCCGGCCGGCCCTTCTCAAAAGCACGCGTGAAGTAGCCGGCCGGCCGCGCTGCTGTCCCCTGACCCGCTAAGCGCCGCCTCCCGGCGGCCACCCGTGCTGTTTACGGCCTTCTGACCAGGTCATTTTCGCGGTCCTCTAGTCAGACCACAGCGGTTCTCGAGTGCGAAGGTGCACGGTCGCAGTAACGGACATACCACCGCACCCGACGAATGTCTGGCGCTGCGAGGACTTCCCCGGCGGCACGAGGCGTGCTGACCTACGTGAGGAAGCCCATGAACAGCGCCGTAGAACGAGCGATCGACTGCATCTGGGAGCGTTATCAAGAGCCGCTATGCCTGACCGATATCGCCGCCAGCGCCATACTCAGCCGTTTTCATTTTTCGCGTATCTTCAAAAATGAGACGGGAGTCTCGCCCGGACGTTTCCTGTCTGCTGTCCGGATCTACCATGCGAAGCGGATGCTCGTCACGACGTCAATGAAGGTGACTGACATATCGTTTGTGGTGGGGTATAACAGTCTAGGATCATTCACCAATCACTTCACCGACAGCGTCGGTGTCTCACCCGCGCGTTTCCGCCACATCTCGAGGAACGGCGGGTTCGAGCCGCCTCAGGCCCAGCCCACGCAGGCCGCCGTGGCCGGGACGGTGGCGGGCACCATTAACCTGCCAGACGGCTACGCGGGGGCCCGCGCCTACGTGGGCGTCTTCACGACCCCGATCGTGCAGTGTTGCCCGCTTTCCGCTGCCCTCATGACGCTCTCCTCTTCGGCGCCGAAGGTGCCGTACCGGCTGACCAACGTGCCCCCGGGCTCCTGGTTCGTGCACGCCGTGGCGGTGGCCGATAACGCCAACCCCGAACCCTGGACCCAGCGGGCCTTGCTCACGAGCTGCGGTCCCGAGGTGCGGGTGTCAGAGGGCACGACCACCGCCGCTGCGGTCTCGCTGCGGCCTCGGTGTCCCACGGACCTGCCTATTCTGCTGGCCCTGCCTGATCTCGAAACCGACCTTGAGAGCATGGTCCCGGCGCGTGACACCTCCCGCCTGTCGTCCGCCCGCAGGTCGGCGCCGGCCGCGTCCTGAGGCTTTATCGTTGCGTGCGATTCTTGCGTTACAGAAGCCGTGGAACCGGCCTCGTATTGACGCGGCTGCCATTGACGGCCGAGCATGGATTCATGCCACAGGACGCGACCGGCGGAGCTGGCCCCGCAGGCTACAATTATTCATATTTTGATCAGCATGTCGCCAGCGGAGCCGACCTCGCGGACGAGGCCGCCTTCCGCGATTCGTTCCGCGCGGGGGAGGCGGCCGAGAGCTTCTCATTGTTCCGGCTTGATGACGGCACCCAGGTGAGACTGTCCGACCTGTGGAGAACCAAGCCGCTGGTGATGGAGTTCGGGTCGTTCACTTGACCGTATTGCTCCGCAGAGGGTCCTCTGCTCGACGCCGCGGCGGCCCGGCATCCCGAAGCCGCTTGGGTATTCCTCTACACCCGCGAGGCTCATCCCGGGGAGGAGGTGCCGCACCACGAGTCGTTCGACCGTAAGCTCGCGTGCGCCCGGCTGCTGCGGGACGAGACGGGGATCCGCCGCCCGATCCTGGTGGATGACCTGGCGGGCAGCGTGCACCGCCGTTACGGGTCGATGCCGAACATGACCTGGGTCATCGACCGGGGCGGACGGGTCGCGTATAAGGCCAACTGGACAAGCGCCGCGAACGTGGAAGCCTTCCTGGCCCGGTTCCTCGCCGCCACGGCCGAGCGGCCGGCCGGCACCACGCTGGCCGTCTACGAGACCGAGCAGCTGGAGTACCGGCAGGTTGACCGGGCGCAATTCAACGCCCGCCTGCTGCGTAACGGCCCCCGCGCGGCGGCGGAGTTCAGCGCCGCGCAGCGGCTGTGGGCCCAGCGCGGCCTGGACCGCTGACCCTGGGCCCGCACGTCAGGCACCTTTGACGGAGCCAGTACTCGCGGGCTACCCTGCTGCTTAATCGTGTCTATTGCGCTCAAAATAGGTGGAGGGCGACATAAATGACTTCCCCGGATCTGCCAGGGCTAGACGTTTCTGGCCGAGTACGGGCCCGTGATATCCAGATGGCTGGCGTGGCCGATGTCCGGCGCCGGGTCCTTATGATCTCCGGCGCGATTGATACCGCTGACCATGACCTATCGCTCTGCGTTAACCTGCCTGAGCCGGGCAGGTGGCAAGTTATCAAGTCCGAGACCAATCTCACCGACCAGACCTGGGTCGCCATCCAGGCCACCACCGACGAGGAATCGGTTTTCGTCAGCGATCCCGACACCATGATCATGTCCCGCCAGTTCGCCAAGTCATTCCTGACCCCGGACAACCGGCGGCTCACGTTCTACGACGGCGAGGTGCGTCCGGGCGAGGCGCTGCTGAAGGTCTACTCCCTGGAGACGGCCGTCCGGCGGCCGACCTACCATTACTCCTGGTATAGCCCGATCACCACGAAAGACCTGGGCTCGTCCGGGGAGAGGCTGCAACAGATGCTCACCGAAGGCCTGCCCAAGCGGCCGGTCATCGAGCTGATCGTCCCGGTGACCGTTATCAGCTGACATCGGTGTGACAACTTTCATACCAGAACCGCGGCTTTGCGATTCCCCCCGCCACCGGCGGTGGAGCCCCGTCCCCGTCCCCGCCGCCGAGCAGGCCACCTCGGCCGGGCTGCCGGGCACGGCCGATGTCGTCATCGTCGGGGCTGGCCCGGCCGCCCTGGCGACCGCAGCCGCGCTGTGGCACCGCGGCGTCCGCGACGTGGTGCTGCTCGACCGCCAGGGGACGCCGTGCCGCCGGTTCTTCGCCCGGGTCGACGTGCTGCGCCAGCGGGTGCTCCGGTCGCCTTACGAGCATCACCCGGGCGCCGAGGGTTACCGCGACTGTGAGCTCCTCGACTTCGCCCGGCTGCATTGGTCCCTGCTCACCCCGGTGGAGCGGCGGGAGGTCAGGATGGCGCAGGCCGGTCACAGGTCCGTGGTGCCCGTCGACGTCTTCGAGGCCTACTGCCGGCATGTCGCGGTCACCCACCAGGTGGACACCAGGACCTGGCGCGCGGCGGTGCGCCAGGTCGAGCCAGGACCGGACGCGGTCGTCGTGCGCACCGAGGACACCGAGGTGGTGGCCGGATACGTGGTCTTGTGCACAGGTGAAGAACGCCGGCCCGCCCCGGCCGGCTGGCAGGCCGACGAGGGCAAGGTCAGCTACTGGGACGAGCCGGTCCCCGGCGATCCAGAGCGGATGGTAGTGATCGGCGCGGGCCTCACGGCGGCTCACCTCGTCGCCAACGCGCTGACCGTCGGCCGCCGGGTCGCCTGGGTGTTCCGTGAGCCTGCGGAACGCTACCAGTGTGCCGACATCAACGCGACGTTCTTCCGACCCGAGGGCCGGAGCCGGTTCGAGGGATCGACCTGGAGTGATCGCGCGGCCCTGATGCGCCAGCAGCGGCGGGCGTCGATCATGTTCGAATTCCGGCCGTTGCTACGGCGGGCGGAGAGCAGCGGGCAGCTCCCCGTGCATCGCGGGCAGCGCGTTACCGGCGTGACCTCACCTGGGGGCGGCCCGATGGTGCAGCTGGCCAGCGGTGACCGGGTCGCGGGTGACCACGTGCTGCTTGCCCTCGGCACCGTTCCCGGCCGCCAGGCCAGTGTCCTGCCTGAGCAGCTGACCGGGGCCAGGGACGGATGGCCTGACCTGGATCAGCAGAACCTGGCCTATACCCGGGCGCGGCGCGTGTTCGCGGTGGGGGCCGCGGCGGCCATGGCGCTCGGGCCGGGAGCCAGGAACATCGATGGCCATCGCGTCGCGGCCAACCGGGTGTCCGCCGCGATCGCCGCCGGGCTCGCCCGTGCCTAGCGAAACCGTGACTAGCGAAACCGTGACTAGCGAAACCGTTGACCGGCCAGACACCAGGTTCTCGCTGCCCGCGATCGACGATCCGGCCTCGACCGAGGTCGGCGTGATCCTGCTGGGGCTGGCCGCCGATCAGTTGCTGGCCGGCCTCGGGCTGGCCGCGCTGGCCGAGGATCCCACCGCGATCACCCTGCTTGTGGACCAGATCAGGCACGGGGGCGCGGCCACGCTGACCCTGGAGCGCCTGGTCAGCCTGGGCCTGCACCGCTGGCAGCAGGAACGGGACGCACCCGCCCTGGCGGCCGGGCGCGGGGCTCCGCTGCGGCAGGCCTGGGCGCAGGTCTACCAGGCTGTCCTGGACCGCCAGCTGACCGCACCGGCGAGCACGGCCTACCTGACCGCATGCCTGCTGCGCAGCGCCGAAATCGACGGGTACGCCGGGCTTGGTCGACGCACCACTGTCCGTTCGGAATGATTGACCGAACGGACAGTGGTATCACTGGTCCGGCTAGCTGCGTCCGGTGCTACCCGGTCGGCTCGCGCCACTTCACGGTGGGCCGGAGCGCCTCTAGCCGGACCCGGTGGGCGTACCGCTTGGTGATCTCGAACAGCGACTCGATCAGTGTGTCCGAGAGCAGGTGCGGCTCGAGGCCAAGCTCGACCAGCTTGGTGTGCTTGACGTTGTAGTAGTGCTCGGGCAGCTCGACCCGGGGGTTGTCCAGGTTCTCGATCGTGACGTCTTCCGGGCTGGCGGACTGGATCGTCTCGGCGATCTGCAGCACCGACATGGACTCGGTCATCTGGTTGAACACCCGGAACTCGCCCCGGTTGGCCGGGTTCTCACAGGCCAGCTCGACGCACCGGACCGTGTCCCTGATGTCGATGATGCCGCGGGTCTGGTTGCCCGCGCCGTACACCGTCAGCGGGTGGCCGATGACCGACTGGATGGTGAACCGGTTCAGCACCGTGCCGAACACCGCGTCGTAATCGAACCTGGTCGCCAGCCGCTCGTCCCTGGCCGTCTCCGGCGTGGACTGGCCGTAGACCACGCCCTGGTTCAGGTCGGTGGCCCGCAGGTCCCAGATCCGGCAGGCGAACTCGATGTTGTGGCTGTCGTGCACCTTGGACAGGTGGTAGAACGAGCCCGGCCGCTTGGGGAACAGCACCCGGTCGGTCCGGCCGTTGTGCTCCAGGTCAAGCCAGCCCTCTTCGATGTCGATGTTCGGCGTGCCGTACTCGCCCATCGTGCCCAGCTTGACCAGGTGGATGTCCGGGTTGGTCTCGGCGATCGCGAACAGCAGGTTGAGGTTGCCCACCACGTTGTTCTGCTGGGTGTACACCGCGTGCGCCCGGTCGATCATCGAGTAAGGCGCGGCCCGCTGCTCGGCGAAGTGGACCACCGCTTCCGGCTCGAAGTCCCGGATGATGTGATACGTGAACAGCGGGTCGGTCAGGTCGCCGACGTACATGCCGATCTTGGCGCCGGTCAGCTCCTGCCACACCGCGATACGCGTCTGCAGCGGCTCGATCGGGACCAGGGACTCGACGCCGAGCTCGTTGTCGTAGTGCCTGCGGACGAAGTTGTCGGCGACGGCCACGTCATGGCCCGCCTCCGACAGATGCAGCGCCGTGGGCCACCCGAGGTACCCATCCCCGCCCAACACCAAGATTTTCATTCTGCGGCTCCTACCGTGTCCGTCTGTGAGGTTGGTTTGACTTTTCCTGCTGTGGTGCAGGGGTTCCGCGAGGGGCGGTAACGTGCTCTGAGTGCGGAGGCTGATGCATCCTCCTCGCAAGGTCGCGATCGGGCAGCTTCGCCGGAGTAGCTTAACCGGCCTGCGGTATCCGCGCTGATTACACGCTGTATATCGGCACCTAGTTTTCCGTTCATGGTCGGCTAGCTCACCTAGGACATCAATGGCTCTGGTATCCAATCGGCACAGCAGCCAGGCTGCGGGCAAGAGCCGAGGCAGGCTTGGCGTCCGCTTCTTCGGACGGTTCGCGGTAGCGGCCGCCTCGGCGTTCGTCACCACCGAGGTCGTGCTCACCATCTGTGTGGGGCCGCTGAACCTGACCGCCACCTGGGCCGGCCTGATCAGCTGGTTTTCCGGTGCCCTGGTGAGCTACGTGCTCAGCCGCTGGGCGTGGAAGCGGAAGGGCCGCCCGAGCCTGCTGCGCGAGACCCTGCCGTTCTGGGTGGTGTCCGCCATGGTCGTGGCCATCCTCACGGTGGCGACCAAGTTCGGGTATCACTCCTCGAGCTGGCTGCACCTGCGCGGTGCCGAGCGCCTGCTCTACGTGGACGCGGTGTACGGCGTGGCTAACATCGGCACGTTCTTGCTGCGGTTCCTGTTCTTCCACTATGTCCTCTTCGCCGGATCGGCCGGCCAGCACGCGCCCGCGGAAGAGGCGCTCGCCTCCACCGACCCTGGGCCCGAGCCGTTCGCCCGGACCGCGGACTCGACCGGGCCGTTGCGCCCGGTCCCTGACGCCGCGACGCCGCCCCGCCCAGATCCCGCGGGCCTTGAGGGTCTGGAGGGTCTGGAGGGTCTGGAGCGCTGACGCTCGCGCCACCAGGTGCCGTACGCCACCCGGGCGAAACGCAGCCCGTAGAACAGGTTGTTCACCCCGGGCAGGTGCAGCCGGTATAGCGGGTTCTGGCCCTTCTTGCTCTCACCCACCCGCCGCCGGTGAATGGTCGCGGGCACCTCGGCCACCTTGTACCCGTGGGTGATGACCCCGATCAGCAGCTCGGACGCCTGGTATTGCGGCTGTTCCAGCTGGACGGCGCCGGTCACCTCGGCCCGCATGGCCCGCAGCCCGAAGGTCGTGTCGCTGATCTTCTGCCCGGTCAGCATGCTGATCGTGCCGGCGAAGAACCGGACGCCGGTGCGGCGGATCATGTCCTTGGTCTCCTGGCTGCCGAGCCGCCGGGAGCCCGTCACGAAGTCCGCTTCGCCGGCCACGACCGGGGCCAGCACGCGCTCGATCTCGGCCGGGTTGTACTGGCCGTCCGCGTCGGTGGTGACGATGTAATCGGCCCCGCCCTCGCGGGCCAGCCGGTAGCCGAGCCGCAGCGCGGCGCCCTGGCCGCGGTTGACCGGCACGTCACAGACCATGGCGCCGCCCGCCTGCGCTTCGGCGGCGGTGCCGTCGGCGCAGCCGTCGGCGACCACGATGGCCGCCGTGGCCAGCCCGCAGACCTCGCCCGGCAGCGCCGCCACGACCGGGCCGATGGCGCCTTCCTCGTTGTACGCGGCGATCACGATCGCGACCGGCGGCAGCCCGGTGGCGCGCTCGCCGTAGGCCTGCGCGAACGCCGTGCTGGCCGCGTCGTCGATCACCTGGTCCCTGGGGTTGCCGTAGCTCATGCCCGCCTCGCCTCGCCCTCCAGCGTGGTGGCGTCGAGCGGGTTCGCCGGGTCGAATTCCGGCCAGACCGTGGCCATGCCCGATTCGAGGTCATACCCGGGCCGGTAGCCCAGCGCCTTCGCCGCGGAGATGTCGATGACGACGGCGGCCATCTCACCGTTTCTGACCGGCACGTGGCCGGCCGGGATGGCCGCGCCGGTCACCCGGCGGGCGGTGGCCACCATCTGGTTGACCGACACCGAATGGCCCGCGCCGAGGATCAGCGGACCCGTGTGCCGGGCCTGCCAGGCGGTGAAGATGCCCTGCACGATGTCGTCTACGTGCACCACGTCGCGCAGCATCGTCCCGTCCCCGCGGACGTGGACGCCTTCGCCGTCCCTGGCCGCCCGCATCAGCCGGGGGATGAAGCTGTCCTTCTCGGCCATCCCGGGTCCGTAGACGTTGGAGAAGCGCAACGACGCGCCGGTCATGCCGTAACAGCTGGCGTAGCTGCCGATCAGCATTTCGGCCGCCGCCTTGGTGGCGCCGTACGGGGTGAGCGGGCGAAGCACGGCCCGCTCGGTGATGACCTCCCCGACGCTGCTGCCCGCGCCGACGACCGCGTTGGTCGAGGCGAACAAGAAGGTGCCGACCTCGTTCTCCCTGGCCACCTCGAGCAGCCGGGCGGTCGCGTCCACGTTGAGGCGGTGGGTGGCGACCGGATCGGCCACCGAGGCCAGCACCGAGGTGACGGCGGCCAGATGGATGATCACGTCGGTTCCCTGGCTGACGGCCCGGGCAGGCCCGTCGGGGTCACACAGGTCCCCGACCACCGAGCGCACCGCAGGGTGGGGGAAACCCCGCAGGTCAGCCACGGTAACCTCGTGTCCGGCGGCCAGCAGGGCGCGGACCACTCGGCGGCCGATGAAGCCGGCACCGCCGGTCACCAGGACGCGGGAACGCTTCGCCACGCATGCTCCGTTCGGCATCTAGAAGTCTGTCGTCGGTCGGGTCAGACTGTGCGCAACCATGCCAGGCCGCGATACTTGCGCCAGTGCGTCCGCCCGCTCGCGGACGGCTTGATTCGCCATCCGGTTCTACCGGTTCCGGCGCCCTCACGCTACCTGGCCGCGCTGAGAGTTCGCTGGTGAATGGCTGGTAACGGCGCGCCCCGCAGGCAAGATCAGGGCTTGCCTACCCGGCGCTTAGCTGCTGGGCGTCTCCTCTCGCGCTGCGCTGGTGTGCCATGCTTTGGTCAGGTGGCAACGCGGAGGAACGCCGGTGCGAGCCCGGGGCTGTCCCGCAACTGTGACCGGGAGTGACCTGGCCAAGGTCGCCGTCTGTACCCGGCAGCCAGAGACTCCGGCTGCCTGGGGTTCCGGACGTCGGGCGAGGAAACCCGGGAAGGACTGGCTGACATGACGACGACCGGGGACAGGATCTACCCGTTCACCGGCATCGTGGGGACGGCGAACCTGAAGCAGGCGCTGCTGAGCCCGCCAGGAACCGCAACGATGGACCATCGGTGTCGCTGGAACCACAACGATGGTCCACGGGTGTGGCTCTCGTGGGGGAGCCGGGTATCAGGTGGCGAGCACCGCGCCGTCGCGGTGGCGGCGGCGCTGGCGCCGCAGGTGCCGGTGCTGGGGGTGCCGGTGCTGCGGATGTCCGTGCCGCGGGTGGTAGTTCCGGGGGGCGTGGCTGGCGGGCCAGCCGCACGGCCGCGCCGATGGCCCGGGTGGTGCCAGTGCTCGGCCGCCTTCGCCTCCGCCTTCGCCTCCGTCTCCGTCTTCGCCTCCGGGGCCGCCTCCGGGGCCGGGGCGCGGGTTCGCTGGGGTCCCGCTGGCCGCGCCTGTCCCTGCTGCCTCAGCGGCGCCCCGTGTTCGGCGTGGCGCCGGGTTTTGCGTGGTGGATCCGGGCTTGGCGGTGGATCGGGTGCACGGGGGTGCTTTGTCCTGAATGTGAAGTGGGGGTGTGGGTCTGGGCTGGGGTTGTGCTGGCGGGCGGGGTGGGGTGGTGGCTGGTGTCGTCGTCGGTGCGGGGGTCGTTGAGGAGGGCGGCGATGGTGAGGGGGGTGTCGTCGGTGAGGGTGGCTCTGATGGTGACCTGGTCGTCGTCTTTGTTGTAGAGGGCGTAGATGTCGAAGGCGGTGAGCAGGGTTTGCTTGATCCGGTCGGGTGCGCCGGCCATGGTGCCGGCGAGGGTGGGTAGGTCGTCGAGCAGGGCGGGGTCGTTGCCGTGGGGGGTGGTGGCCTGGAGGGCGGCGAGCTGGGTTTCGGTGCTGGTCCGTTCGGCGTAGAGCTCGGCGTAGCGGGCGCGGATGCGGGCGCGGTAGGCGGCGGCTGCGGGGTCGGCGGGGTCGGCGGGTGCTTCGAGTTCGGAGATGAGGCCGCGTTCGGCGGTGTCGATCCGGCGGAGCTGGGTCTGGAGGTGCGCGGCCTGGCGGGCTTGGGCTTCGGCGTGCCCGGCGGCGGTGGCGGGGAGCTGGGCGGCGAGGAGGGCGGCGCGGTCGTGGCCGAAGATGTACTGGTCGAAGAACCCGGCGAGGGCGGTGATGAGGGTGTCTTCGCGGAT
>Ga0224557_1001738_pt1 | contig 20158 bp, 19 predicted proteins | sample 714S31014metaG_FD_180677 | JGI IMG/M metagenome (GOLD analysis project Ga0224557, IMG submission 180677) | Peat soil microbial communities from Stordalen Mire, Sweden - 717 S3 10-14 | ecosystem: Environmental > Terrestrial > Soil > Wetlands > Peat | place: Sweden: Norrbotten County, Stordalen...
CGAAGATCCTCGACCTCCCCAACACCGTCTGGATCAACCGACCAGCCCAAGACCCCACCCAGGAGACCGACACGACAGCCGCCTAACACCCACTGGACTCATCCACCTTGAAAAATTCCGCCTTGACGTTGATCGCGAACATGGCGTCGAAACCAGCTTCGGTGGTGTCCTCGGTCGGGGCTAACTCCCAGAAGCCGGCGTTGTTGACGAGAATGTCGACTGGCCCAGCGTCTCGAATCAGTCGTCGGACCTCGTCGGGAACGTTGAGGTCGGCGGCGATGAAGCGAGCGGGTGTGCTTGCGGTGGCGAGCTCGTCGACGACGGCGTGACCGCGAGCTTCGTCACGGCCGGTGACCGTAACCGCGGCGCCGTGCTGGGCGAACAGTTTCGCGGCCTCTCTACCGACGCAGGACGTGGCGCCGGTGACGAGGACGTTCTTGCCACTGAATCTCATGGTTAGTTCCTTCTGCTTCGAGCCGGGGGCCAGCCCGGCATTGCTCACAAGGACATCGAGTCGGCCGAAATGCTCGGTGGCCATCTCCACGAGCGCCACGTGGTTTCCAGCTCGCGTGACGTCAGCCTGCACGGCGAACGCTGCCCCCCGCGGCGCTACTGAACGGGCTCACCGAGCGGCCACACCTTGACGAGGGATCCGCCGCCGGGCGTCGCCGCGGCGTGTTCGCGGCATACGGATCATGTTGCGCCGCGAGCAGGTCCCCGTCCTCTCACCCAACAACTTTGCCCGCCGCCTGGTGCAATCCGGGAAAAGATGGCAGCCGGCGGGAATCGGCCGCAATCCGGAAAAAGTGGCAGTAATCGCCTGGCGCCGGGGTTCGCCTTTTGGGCAGATCGCTAACACGCCGTCGCGAGCCCGCAACGCAACGACGACGGACACGGTTCCGGGAGAGCACTTTGTGGCACGCTGATGTAATATGTGGCATGATTGGACAATGGATGCCACATTGGTGTTAGGGCAGCAAGGTCGGCTAGTGATTCCGGCAGACATGCGGACCGCGTTGGGCCTGGCTCCCGGTGATCGCTTGCACTTGCATGTGACTGGTCGGCGGCTGGTGCTCGAACGGCCGCAGGACGCGGTGGCTGAGCTACGGGCCCTAGGAGCCGAACTTCCGAAGGACCGCTCACTTGTCGAGGAGTTGCTTGCTGACCGGCGCCTGGCCGCTGAGGCCGAGTGACCGTCCTGGATGCGTCCGCGGTACTGGCCCTCGTTCACGATGAGCCCGGCGCCGACCTGGTCGCAACCGAACTAAATTCTGCGTCCCTAGGCGCAGCGAACCTGGCCGAAGTCATTGGCAAGCTGGTTGACGCCAATCTCGATGTCAGCCGGGTCCGTGAATTGCTCGCCGCCGCCGGTGTCACGATCGAGCCGTTGACCGAAGCCGACGCCGAACTGGCCGGGGCGATGCGATCCCTGACCGACGGACGTGGGTTGTCGTTGGGTGATCGCTGCTGCCTCGCCTTGACCGTGCGCAGCACGCCCGCCGAGGTACTGACCGCCGACCGCGCGTGGTCCCAACTCGACCTACCCATCCGGGTCCGCCTGCTCCGGTAAAGGAACCAGGCGCTTCGCAATCGCCAGCAATCCTGCCACCGTTCGTTTACGAGACGGCACGGCCGGAAACGAGGAAAGCCCTGGAATGGCTGGCCTGCACGAAGCAATCTGCCAACTACGCGGCGAGGCCGGGGAACGTCAGGTGGCCGATGCGCGGGTCGCCGTGCTCAGCAGCGGCGGCCTCACCTCCAGCGGGGTGCTGCTGTAACGCCGCGACGCCTGAGCCGCCGGTCGATCACTCGCCGTAGGCATAGCTGAGCAGTAACTTGGTCAGTTCGTCAACGAAACGGTCTGGCGGGATCGGGGGCCGGTCGACGGTGTAGCGGATCATCAGTTGCGTAGTGGCGTGCACAACGAACCACGATGTGGTGTCCAGGTCGTGGTGCCGAAGCCGGGCCTGATTGGCCAGTAGTTGATGGTAGACGAGGTCCCGTCCGCGCGCCAGCAGTGCGGCGTCGCCGAACCGCGGAACCTGTTCGACGGCGATTCTCAGCAGATCAGCTTGTGGCGCAAGGGCGTTCACCAAAGTCGCGAGCACCGCCCGTGTGCCGTCTTCGGCTGAGCGCCCCGCCATGCTGCGAAAGACTGTGGATACATTCGCGCTGACATCGTCGACGAACCGATCCAGCACAGCCGCGGTGATGGCGTCTTTGTCGCTGAAGTATTGGTAGAGCGAGCCCGGGCTCACTCCCGCCTCGTCGGCGATGCGGTTGGTGGAGGCGCCGTCGTAGCCATATGCGATCAATACGCGAGCAGCAGCCGCCAGGATGCGGTCCACCGTCGCTCGCGAGCGCGCTTGCCGAGGCAGTTTGCGCTGGCCGGAGCGTAGGACGGACATTCTTGAAGTGTGGCACAAGACGCGAATTGAAAGCGAGCTATCGCTCACGTTTGACTGAATGCATGGTCACCGTTATCGCAGCTGCAGACGAAGAGCTGCACGCACCCGCTGCCGCAGCGCACTGGCAGGAGAGTTACTACTTCAACTGGGTCGACGTCGGCGGCGATGCGTTGGGTTTTGCCCGCTTGGGCTATCGCTTTGCAGAACGACAGGCGGACGCGGTCGTCATCACCATGCGCGGCGGCCGACGGGAGCTGGTCTATGGTGCCGTCGACCAGCCGATCGTTGGTGACCCCCTGGCCTTGCGTTGTGCCGACGGCCTGACCGTGGGCCGCCTGACCTTCCGATGCGACGAGCCGTTGCGGCAGTGGCGGATCACCCTCTCGGGACGAAACGAGATCGACCTGACCTGGACGGCGCTGGCACCCGCGTTCGACTTCGGCCACAACGGCACCGAGGTCATCGCGCAACGGCACTTCGAACACCCCGGCGCGGTCGCCGGCCGGTCGGTGATCCGGGGTCGTCACCAGCAGATCAGCGGCTTCGGTACCCGCGACAAATCCTGGGGTCCCCGAGACTGGGGCAACATCGCCGGCTGGGATTGGATCTCGGCGCAATTCGGCGCCGACCTGGCCTTCACCGTCACCCAGACCACTGCCGACTCCCAGCCCGTTCAGTCCGGCTTCGTCAGCCGTAACGGCCGATCACGCGGGGTCGCCAGCTTCAATCTGGGTTACGTCTCCCGTGGAGCGCACAGCGCCCGCGATGCCGAGTTGACGATCGTCGACGACGAAGGGACCTCCATTGAGGTCACCGCACGCGGGATCAGTCAGGTTCCGCTGTTCAAGAGCGGCCTGATGCTGCATGAGACGCATGCCCGCTTCGACGCCCGAGTCCAGGATGGTCCGCTCCTGCATGGCGCCGGGGTGCTCGAGCACACGTGGCATGCGGGGCGACGCGAACTGCTCAAACGCCTGCCCGCTCTGCTTCCCGTCGTCAAAGATGCCACGGTTTCGAGGTTGCGGTGATCATTGCACTGAAAGCCGATATCGATATCCCCGTTGACCGAATCGGCGGCAAGGGCCAGGGTCTGGTTCGTCTGCTGAATGCGGGACTGCCCGTGCCGGAGGCGTGGTGCATCCCATCCGACATCTCGCTAGAGGCGCACGCCCGCGACACCTGTCTGGACGAGGGGGTGGCCCGCTGGTGGAAGGAGGTGGACGCACTGTATCCGGGAGGGCCATGGGCGGTGCGCAGTTCGGCGGTCGCCGAGGATCTGGCCGATGCCTCGTTCGCCGGGGTATACGACACCGTCCTAGGTGTCGATTCCATCGATGGTCTACGTGAGGCGATCCGCACCTGCTGGGCATCCTTTGACGACACCCGCGCCCAGACCTATCGGGACAACCTCGGAAAGACGAATGCCGGTGGCATAGCGCTGATCCTGCAACGCATGGTCAGCCCCGATGTCGCCGGAGTACTACTGACTGCCAACCCGCTACGCCCATTTGCGCACGAGATCGTCATCGACGCGGCGTGGGGTCTGGGCGAAACCGTGGTGTCGGGCCGCACCGACCCGGACAACTTCGTTCTCGACCGCTCCAGCGGTGACATCCGCGGCCGGCAGCTCGGCGTTAAGGCATTGGAAGCCGTGTGGGAGCACGGCGTCCACGAACGTCAGGTCGACGCCGGTCGGCGCGACCAATTCTGTTTGACCACAGCCCAACTACACGATCTGCACGATGTTTCCACGGTTGTGACCGAGCGCATCGGCCCCCGCCGCGACCTCGAGTGGGCCATCGCGGACGGACGGCTGTTCGTCCTGCAGGATCGGCCGATCACCAACCTGCCGAGTGATGATCCCGTCGATGTGTGGTCACGGCGTTTCGGCGACGAATATCTGTCCGACTGCACCCTGCCGCTGCCCGAAGATCTGATGGTGCCCTGGATCATCGAGATGAGCATGAAGGAGATGGCCCGCCTGCAGGGACGCCACGATATGGCCGCGATGGCCCCGGTCCGGCTGCACCACGGTTACGCGTACTTCAGCAGTGCGTACTTCATCGAGGGTCTCCGGATGCTGCCGCCGTCGATGCGTTCCAACGACGCCGACCAGTGGTTCCCGCCGCTGGTGCTGGCCCGCATTCGTGCCGCCACATGGGATCCTCGGCTGCTTGCCGGGTTCGCGTTGGCTCCGTGGCGCGACCGCCGACGCAGCGGCCTCAAGAACAACCTCGCCGCGCTCGAAACACATTGCGCAGCAATTGAAGAGACCATCTTGCCGAAACTGGACCAGGACTACGGCACGCTCAGTGAAACCGAATGGCGCCGTCAGTACGACGAGGTCAACGCGCTGGGCGAAGAGCACTTCCGGATCGTGCGTTGGGGTATGACCATCTACAACAGCTTTCTGCATGCTCTCCTGCGGCGGATTCTGGAAAGCTGGTGCGCTGACGCGTCGGGTGAGCTCTACCAGCACGTCATCAGCGGCCTTGATGGCACCAGGACCGCCACCATCAACACCGAGATCGCCGCGCTTGCCCGCAGCGCGCTCGACGATTCCGACCTCACCGCCATGGTGCGCGACGGCGCGGCGTACCACCATGTCCGCACCCGCACCGAAGCCTCGCACTTCTGGCGATGCTACGACGAGTTCCTGGTGCGACACGGTCACCGCTCCGACAGCCGCGATATCGCGCGCCCCCGTTGGCGGGAGCAGCCGCACCTGATACTCGAACTCGTTCGTGCGCAACTTCGCGCTGCCGACACCGTCGCTGCCTGCCCGCAGTCGAATTCGTCCCGGCAACGTCGTCATACCGCGGAGGCCGAGGCGCGGGCCAGGCTTGGCAGAAGTCCCCTGGCGTGGCTGCGCAAGCCGATCCTGGTTCGTTTGATGGCATTGGTCCAGGACTACACGCGCTATCGCGAGAACCAGCGCTACCACCTCGACTATCTGCTCACCCACCTGCGATCGCTGGTTCTCGAACAGGCGAAACGTCTTGTCCTGCGCGGAGTATTGGTCGATGCCGACGACGTCTTCTTACTGAGCGGTGAGGAGTTTTTCACATTTCTAGTCGACCGCACCGCACCTGCCGAGCTGGCCGGCAAACTCGACGCCAGGCGCGCGGAGTTCGCGCGCAACGCCGGCCGGTTACCGGCGACGTACCTTTTCGACGACGTCGAAACCGAGGTGGACGTCGAGCTTTCCGATGAGCACCCGGACCTACCCGAGGGTGCGATCGGCGGGACCGCGTTCTGCCACGGGCAGGCAACCGGCCCGGCCCGAGTGGTCCACACGTTGGCGGACCTCGGCACGGTCGACGCCGGCGACATCCTGGTGGCCCCCAACATCGACCCCGGCTGGACCAGCGTCTTCCCGCTGCTATCCGGGCTCGTTGTCGAGACCGGCGGGAAGCTGAGCCACGGCGCGATCCTCTCGCGTGAGTACGGCATCCCGGCCGTCGGCGGCATCACCGGAGCCACGAAGACGATTACCGACCGGGTCGTGATCACCGTGAATGGACATACCGGGTCAGTCACCATCTGTCGATCAATAAGTTGAAGCGGGCGCCGACGCTTCAGCGTCGTGGAAGCAATCGCTATTTAATCCTTCGATAGCAGACCCCCCCTCGGCGTGCCATTCGTGGGCTGTCCATGCAACCGCACCTGCCCCGGTGACCGTCCTATGGCGATGAGCATTTCATCGGCATGAAGGACGGACGATGGTCGATTACGCAACGCTTCCACCAGAAACCAACTCGGCTCGGATGTACTTTGGGCCGGGTTCGGCTCCGATGCTGGCCGCAGCATCGGCCTGGAACGGATTGGCGGCCGAATTGCGCACGGCCGCATTGTCTTATGGATCAGTACTTACGGCATTGACAAGCGACGATTGGCGCGGCCCAGCATCGGAATCGATGGCTGCGGCTACCGCACCCTCACTCGCCTGGTTGAGCACCACCGCGTCCCAAGCCGAACACACCGCTGCCCAAGCCGAGGCGGCCGCAACGGCCTACGAAGCCGCCCTTGCCGCCACGGTCCCCCCGCTGCTGATCGCGGACAATCGCGTGCAACTCGCCACGCTGATCACCAGCAACGTCCTGGGCCAAAACACCCCCGCGATCGCGGCGACCGAAGCCCAATACGCCGAGATGTGGGCCCAAGACGCCACGGCAATGTACGGCTACGCCAATGCCTCGGCGCTGGCTAGCCAGCTGAGGTCATTCACCCAGCCCCAAGACAGCGCCACCTCCAATGGGCTGAGCAGCCAAAGCGCGGCCGGCGCCCAGCAAAGCACTCTGGCACAACTGATTTCGTCGATACCTAGCGCGCTGCAAGGTCTGGCGAACCCGGCCGCATCGGGATCGGGGCTGGGCGGCATCCTCGATGATCTGGGACTCGGCATCTTGTCCCCGAGCTCGGGCCAGTCCGGCAGCGGGCTGTCCGGACTGCTCAATCTGCTCTCCGGGACCGACGGGTCAGCCCTCGGCAAGTTTTTGAATGCCAACGTCTTGAACACGATCTTTTCGTCGGGCTTCTACATGCCGGGAAACTTCATGGGCACCGCAGCCGATTTCATGTGGCTCAGCGGGCAGGCCTCCGAAGCGGCCGGGAACGCCGCGAGCGGTGCGGCCGAGGTGGTCGCACCCCCGCTGATGGGCATCGAAGGGGCGGCCAGCGGGGTGTCCGCGGCGCTCGGCCGGTCTCCCATCGTCGGCGCACTTTCAGTACCGCCAAGCTGGACCGTCCCTGAACCCCTGCACAGCCCGCTGTCCTCGACGCTGGGGGGCACACCGATGGTCGCCCCTGCTCCCGCGGTGGTCGCAGGCATGCCCGGAGTTCCGCTGGGCGGCAATATGAGCCAACCATTGGGCCGCGCGGTACCCCAGTACGGATTCCGTCCCACCTTCGTGGCACGACCGCCGGCCGCGGGATAGTCGAAGCACCGACGACCCACCTCGCTTCCCGCGGCCCGCCGAACGGGTGCAGCCCTGCACGGGCCACGCGCAGTGGGTGATCGGGGAAATCAAACCGCACGTAAGGGTCGCGGATTTCGACACGTGCTGAAGCAGTCGGTTATCGCGCTGGGCACGTTGTCGCGCAAAGACGGGCAAGTCAACCCACGCCGAATTTGCCGTGGCGGGTGGGGATCCTGAGCCGGACGATGACCGCCCGGAGACCCAAAATCCGCAGCGTACTGGTCTGCGGGACGCCCTGTCAGCGGGTACGCTCCCATCGCCAGCACCACCACCCATGACCTGCGAGAACCGGTGGGCAGCTCGACAAGGAGAGACGGCCGATGAGCGTCCGTAATGAAGCGCAGCCCAGTAGGTTCAAGGCGTCGGCCTACCTTCGCCGCGTGGTCGCGGCTTCCATGGCAGGCACCGTCGTCGAATGGTACGAATTCTTCCTCTATGGCACCGCGGCCACGCTGGTGTTCAGCAAGGTGTTCTTTCCGAAGGGCGGCAACGAACTCGACGCGATTCTCGCCGCCTTCGTGACCTACGCCGTCGGTTTCGCCGCCCGCCCGCTCGGCGGCATCGTTTTCGGTCAACTCGGGGATCGGCACGGACGCAAGAAGCTGTTGCAGCTCAGCCTGCTGCTGGTGGGTACGGCAACCTTTCTGATGGGCTGCCTGCCGACGTTCACCCAGATCGGGTACTGGGCGCCGGCGCTACTGGTGGCACTGCGGTTCATTCAGGGCTTCGCCGTCGGCGGCGAATGGGGCGGCGCCGTGCTACTGGTCGCTGAACACAGCCCCAGCCCGAGCCGCGGCTTCTGGGCGAGTTGGCCGCAGGCCGGTGTGCCAGGCGGCAATATCCTCGCCACCGGGGTGCTGTTGGTCCTCACCTCGAAACTCTCAGACGCGGCGTTCCTGAGCTGGGGCTGGCGGGTCGCGTTCTGGTTGTCGGCTGTCATCGTTCTGATCGGCTACTACATCCGCACCAAGGTGACCGACGCACCGATTTTCCTGGAGGCACAGCAACGCGCCGAGCGCTCCAAAGCAGCCAGCCTCGGCGTCGTCGAGGTGCTAAAGCGTTACCCTCGAGGCGTTTTCACGGCGATGGGCTTACGTTTTGGCGAGAACACCATCTACTACCTGGTGGTCACCTTCGCCATTACGTATCTCAAAGTCTACGTCCACACGAACACCAAGACGATCTTGTGGTGGCTGCTGGCCGCCCACGCCGTACATTTCGCTGCCATCCCCATAGCCGGGCATCTCAGTGACCGATTCGGCAGGCGCCCAATCTATTTCGTCGGCGCCGTCTGCGCCTGCAGCTGGGGATTCTTCGCATTCCCGATGATGAACAGCGGGCACAACGTGATCATCATGTCGGCCATCATCATCGGCCTGGTGTTCCACGCCCTGATGTATGCGGTCCAGCCGGCCACCATGGCGGAGATGTTCCCGACCCGGATGCGCTACTCAGGGGTGTCGCTCGGTTATCAGGTCACCTCGATTGTGGCCGGTTCGCTTGCACCCATCATTGCGGTTCGTTTGCTCGAGACCTACAAATCCGCGGTTCCCATCTCCTGGTACCTGGCCGCTACCGCCGCGGTGAGCGCCGTGGCCGCCCTGGTCGCCCGCGAAACCAAGGGCGTCGATCTGGCAGACATCGACCTCGCCGACGCCGAACAGGGATAAGCCTTTCTTTCACCAGGTCAACCCGCTTTCCAGAATGGTTGTGGGGCCATCCGGCATGTTTGTCCACCGCCATGCGTGGCAATAGAACCAAAGGGGGGTGCTCGTAGGCCGGCCTATGCGCCCACCAAGGTCCCGTCGGTTCAGCCCGAGAGCCGGCGGGCCCGCTTAACGTCGATGTCTTTAGGGGCTTGCGGGGTTGCCGGATCGACCCGAATGGGGGGTCATCCAGGAGTACCGTGCGGCGTATGGATGGTTCGACAAGTGTGTGGATTCTGGGTGGCTACCAGAGCGATTTCGCGCGCAATCTGACCAAAGAAGACCGCGACTTCGCGGCTCTGACTAGCGAGGTTGTCGAGTGCACGCTCGCCTCGGCCCAAGTGGACGCATCCGAAATCGGGGTCGTCCACGTCGCCAACGCCTTCGGTGAAATGTTCGCCGGCCAGGGCCACCTCGGGGCGATGCCGGCCACGGTTTGCGACGGGCTTTGGGACACCCCGGCCTCGCGGCACGAAGCCGCGTGCGCCTCCGGCAGCGTGGCGGCGCTCTCGGCGATGGCCGACCTGCGGTCCGGCGCATACGACACCGCGCTTGAGGTGGGTGTCGAGTTGGAGAAGACGGTCCCCGGTGATACCGCCGCCCAGCACCTGGGCGCGGCCGCGTGGACGGGTCACGAGGGGGTTGGCGCACGCTACCTGTGGCCGTCGATGTTCGCGCAGGTGGCTGACGAATACGACCGGCGCTATGGTCTGGACGACACACATTTGCGGGCCATTGCGCAACTGAACTTCGCCAACGCACGGCGCAATCCCAACGCGCAGACGCGCGACTGGACCGTCCCCGACCCCATCACGGACGACGATGCGACCAACCCGGTTACCGAGGGCCGGCTGCGACGCTTCGACTGCAGCCAGATGACCGACGGCGGGGCAGGCCTGGTTCTGGCCAACGACGCCTATCTGCGTGACCATCCTGATGCGCGCCCGATCGGCCGTATAGAGGGCTGGGGACACCGCACGGTCGGGCTCGGGCTGCGGCAAAAACTGGACCGCGCCGCCCGACAAAACGCCGGCCCCTACGTGCTGCCCCATGTGCGGGCAGCGGTCCTAGACGCCTTGCGGCGCGCGCAAGTGACGCTCGACGACCTCGACGGGATCGAGGTGCACGACTGCTTCACTCCCAGCGAGTACCTGGCCATTGACCACATCGGGCTGACCGGCCCGGGCGAGTCGTGGAAGGCCATCGAAAACGGTGAGGTCGAAATCGGCGGCCGGCTGCCGATCAACCCGAGCGGCGGACTGATCGGCGGCGGACACCCGGTCGGGGCCTCCGGTGTGCGCATGCTTCTCGACGCTGCAAAACAAGTCAGCGGCGCCGCCGGCGACTACCAAGTCGAGGACGCCAAAACCTTTGGCACTCTGAACTTCGGCGGCAGTACCGCCACCACGGTCAGCTTCGTTGTCGGCACGACAAAAGGCCTTTGAACATGGACCTTCAGAATAACGTAGAGATTGTCGGCAAGTTCCTCTCGACGCTGCCCGAAGACGACGACCATCCCTACCGAACCGGTCCGTGGACGCCGCAAGTGTCCGAATGGGATGCCGACGACCTGAGCGTGATCGAGGGCGAAATCCCCCACGATCTGGACGGCATCTACCTGCGCAACACCGAAAACCCACTGCATCCGGCGTTTAAGACCTACCACCCGTTCGACGGCGACGGCATGCTGCACGTCGTCGGTTTCCGTGATGGAAAAGCCTTCTACCGCAACCGCTTTATCCGCACCGATGGTTTTCTGGCGGAAAACGAAGCGGGCGAGCCGCTGTGGCCGGGTTTGGCCGAGCCGGTGCAATTGGCCAAGCGGGACAACGGTTGGGGCGCACGTACCCGGATGAAGGACGCATCGAGTACCGATGTCATCGTCCACCGTGGTATCGCACTGACCAGCTTCTACCAATGCGGCGACCTTTACCGGATCGACCCGTACTCGGCCAATACGCTCGGCAAGGAAAGCTGGAACGGACGTTTCCCGGTCGACTGGGGTGTGTCCGCGCATCCGAAGGTCGACAACAAGACCGGTGAACTCTTGTTCTTCAACTACAGCAAGCAGGACCCGTACATGCGCTACGGGGTGGTCGACGAGAGCAACGAGCTGGCGCACTACGTCGATATCCCGCTACCCGGGCCGCGGCTGCCGCACGATATGGCGTTCACCGAAAACTACGTGATACTCAACGATTTCCCGTTGTTCTGGGATCCCGCGCTGCTCGAGCACGATGTGCACATGCCACGGTTCTATCCGGACATGCCGTCCCGGTTCGCGGTGCTCCCCCGCCGGGGCGCAACCGGCGACATCCGCTGGTTCGAGGCGGATCCGACGTTCGTGCTGCACTTCACCAACGCCTACGAGGACGGCGACGAGATTGTTCTCGACGGCTTCTTCGAAGGCGATCCTCAACCGCTGGACACCGGCGGAACGAAGTGGGAAAGGCTCTTTCGCTTCCTGGCGCTGGATCGCCTGCAAACCCGGCTGCACCGATGGCGATTCAACCTCGTCACCGGCGCGGTGAAGGAAGAGCAACTATCGGAGTCCGTCACCGAGTTCGGGACCATCAACCCCGAGTACGCAGCCACCAACTACCGCTACACCTATGCCGCTACCGGAAAACCGGGTTGGTTCCTGTTCGACGGGCTCGTGCAGCACGATCTACTGACCGGAAACGAGCAAGGCTACTCCTTCGGTGAAGGTGTCTATGGCAGTGAGACCGCGATGGCGCCACGCGTCGGCAGTACCGGTGAGGACGACGGCTACCTGGTCACCCTCACCACGGACATGAACGCCGATGCCTCCTACTGCGTGATCTTCGACGCCGCCCGGGTCGCCGACGGCCCGGTATGCAAACTGCAACTGCCGGAACGTATTTCCAGTGGCACTCATTCAACGTGGGCGCCCGGCGCACAGCTGCGGCGCTGGAACACCGACTAGTGGTCTGCCTGCGATTTGATGTGGTGGGGGTTTGTTGCCAACGATGTCCTCGAGATCGACGTTAACGAGCACGCTTCTCGAACTTTCACACGCCACTGTCGAATTCGGTCCACCCGCAACTAAGCCGAGGCGCCACCCACCCTGGTAATTCACAGACACACCACTAGGGCCTCAACGCCGAGACCGGCTGGCGGCCAAGGCGGCCGCCATTGTCCAAAGCGAACATGCCACCGCGCACACCGCGCCGACCGCACCGACATAGAGCCCGTATTCGGCTGACACCGGCGGGTTCACGTTGCGCTTGTAGTACAGCACCGTAAGCGCCACCAGCAGTAGCGAAATAGCCAGCGCGGCAACAGAAGCAAGCCTTATAGACAGGCCGCGGCCAGCCACCGCCCCGGCCACCAGCAGCGCCGAGGACAGCAAGACGATGAGTTGGCCCGGACCAAACCCCGGCGGAAGCGCCAGGTTGCCGTGCCTGCCCCCGATGGCGTTAGCCCAGCCCCCGCCACCGACCGCCGTCGTCACCCATGGCATCCACGCGCTGGCCGAAACGATCGCGGCAAAGAGTGCCACCAGCCAACCAGGGTGCAGCCGGCGAATCATGGTTGCGACATTAGCCGAGTTCGACGTAGGCCTCAGCGACGCGCGCCGCTGTCTCCGTTTCGGCCCCGGCCGCGCCCCGGATCGGGAGTGGCGAACACCGTGACGAACTTTTGCAGCGATTCACGGATATCGCCGCGCAGCGCGGCGGCAACGACCATGCCGATCGGCCCGAATAGCGCCGGCCCGCCAAGGTGCACGTCGAAGGTGACCACCGAGCCGTCATCCTTCGGTTTTACCTTGGCGATCAACTTGACCTTGACGCCACCAACGCCGACCCCGTCGAGCGTCATGGCCTCGGGCGGCTTGTAATGCACGATCGTCCAGTTGATCCGGTTGTGCATGCCCTTGACCTCGACGATGGACTCGACGACCGTGCCCTTTTCCAGGTCGTCCGGCAACTTGCTGCGCCACACCCGGTGGATGCTCAGCCAGTCCTTGAAGCGGGACAGATCGGAGGCGTGCTTCCAGGTGTCCGCCGGGGGCAGCGGTACGTCGATGGATCCGGAAAGTTTCGCCATCCGCTCAGGCTAACGCCACAACCGGGGCTGCACGCCGAGCATCCTGGCCCGGATCCACCAGATCGCTTCAATCGCCGCGGCACCCAGGACGCCGATACCCAACGCGGTCAACGTCTCTGCCACATTCGTCGGGTCCAGGAAGAACTTCTTCTGCGCCAGCGGGAGGCTGAAAATCACCACGTAGGCCAGCCCGGAGGCAGCCACCAGCGCCACCCGCCACCATTGGTAGGGACGCGCCACCACCGCAAGCACCCACAGTGCGGTCACCAGCAAGGTAATCAACGCCGCAGTCGACGCCTGGTCCTGTTGCTGGAGCGTGGCGTGCCGGCCTTTGTAGGCCATCAGGTACGAGACGAAGGTCGCCACGCCGACGACAATGCCCGACGGCAGCGCCGACGTCAGCACCCTCTGCACGAAGCCCGGATAAGCGCGCTCATTGTTGGGTGCCAGCGACAGGATGAACGACGGGATTCCGATGGTGAACCACGCCGCGATGGTGACGTGGATCGGCTGGAACGGAAACAGCAGGGGGTCGGCCTTAAGTAGTTTAGAAAACAGGCATTCGAGGCCTACCAGGAGCGCCAGCAGCGCCGAATACACCGTCTTGGTCAGAAACAGGTTGGCAACTCGCTCGATGTTGCCGATGACTCGCCGACCCTCACCGACGACATACGGTAGCGTGGCAAAACTGTTGTCCAGTAACACGATCTGCGCTACCGCGCGGGATGCGGGGCTGCCCGCACCCATCGCGACGCCGATGTCGGCGTCCTTGAGGGCCAGCACGTCGTTGACACCGTCGCCGGTCATCGCCACGGTGTGGCCGCGTGATTGCAGGGCATGCACGATCGCGCGTTTCTGGTCGGGCCGCACCCTGCCGAATGTGGTGTGGGTGTCCAGCGCGTCAGCCAATTCGGCTTGTTCCGTGGGAAGTTGGCGAGCATCCATGGTCTCGCCATGCAACCCCAGCTCGCTGGCGACGGCACCTACTGACACCGCGTTGTCGCCCGAAATCACCTTGACGCAAACATCCTGGGCGGCAAAGTAATCCAGGGTCTCGCGGGCGTCGGGTCGAACCTTTTGCTCCAGCACCACCAGCGCGATGGGGGTAACCCGACCCGGCGCTTCGGGATGATCCACGGCCACGTCTGCGGCCGCCAACAGCAGCACTCGCAGCCCTCTCGCGCCGATCTGCTCGGCCTGCCCGGCGGCCGCCGAACCCGGATCGAGCAGCACATCGGGAGCGCCGAGCACCCAGTTGCCGTGGTCACCGTAGGACACGCCGCTCCACTTGGTGGCGGACTTGAACGGTGCGGTCGCGGTCGCGTTCCAGCCGGGCGGCTGGTCATAAGTTTCCGCGATCGCCTGCATGCTTGCGTTAGGGCGGGGGTCGGCTGCGGCCAGTGAAGCCAGCACATCGGCGGCAGATTCCCCTTGCGCCGCCAGTTCTTCGACACCCGAAACTCGCATCCCGTTTTCGGTCAAGGTGCCCGTCTTGTCGGCGCAGACCACGTCGACCCGGGCCAACCCCTCGATGGCGGGCAATTCCTGCACCAGGCATCGACGCTGACCGAGCCTGATGACGCCGACCGCGAAAGCGATCGACGTCATCAGCACCAGACCTTCGGGCACCATCGGTACCAGCGCGCCGACCGTCCGCAGCACGGCCTGCCGCCACCCCGCATGCGTGGTGAACAACTGGGTGTAGATCGTCAGCAGACCGGCCGGCACCAGAAGATAGGTGATGAACTGCAGAATCCGGTTAATGCCGTTGCGCAGTTCAGATTTCACCAACGTGAACTTGCTGGCTTCGTCGGCCATCTTGGTGGCAAAGGCTTCCGGCCCGACCTTGGTGGCAAGGTAGGCGCCGGCACCCGCCACGACAAAACTGCCCGACATCACGGCGTCGCCGACGTCCTTATCGATCGGGTCGGCCTCACCGGTCAGCAGCGATTCGTCGATCTCCAGGTTCTCCGCTTCGACGATCTGGCCGTCGACAACGATCTGGTCCCCCGGGCCGAGCTCGATGACGTCATCGAGCACCACCTCCCTGGGCGGCACAGCTCGAGTCCCGGATTGCCTGCGCACCAACGGCTTCGCCTGCCCGACGATCGCCAGCTTGTCCAGCGTCTGTTTGGCCCGGATCTCCTGGACCATGCCGATGACGCTGTTGGCGATAATGAGCAGGCCGAACAGGCCGTTGATCAACGAGCCGGTCGCCACCACGATCATCAGCAGCACGCCCAGGATCGCGTTGATCCGGGTGAAAACGTTGGCCCGGACGATCTCGGCGATGCTGCGTGCGGCGCGTTCCGGGATGTCGTTGCTCTTACCCTCGGCAATCCGCTGCGCTACCTCGGCATCGGTTAACCCGCCGGCAGTCATCGGGTAAACGTCCCGAGCTTGTCAGAATCGTAGTACTCCAGGTTCAACGTGTTGGCGTCGAATGTTGCCTTGGAAATCGTCCCAGCCGGGGCATTTTCGTTTGTCAACGTAAACGTGAATGTGTCACCGTCCCAATGGTTCAAATTGAACGTCTGATTTTTCGCCACTGCCAAGCCCGGGATGCCGGTGTTCTTCATCAGATCGCTGACCAGGCCGTCGACCTTAGCTATGGCGTCGTCGATACGGCCGGGGGGAATCTCCAGACCCGACACCTCGTTGGGCGGCGCTTCAGACAACGAGGACGGGGGGCTCGCTATCGGCTGCGCGGACCCACATCCCGCCGACGCCAGCAAGACCACGACGACAGCGGCCCTCGCCGCTCGTTTCATCATGGCCGCACACTATCGGCTGCCGGCTGCCTGACCCAGCGGCTCCGGATCCGGATTCCGGCGATTCCAGCTTGCTTGCTACCATATTGCTACTCGAGTAGCATTTCGGTATGAAGCTCAGCGTCAGCCTGACCGACGACGACATCGCTGTATTAGATGCCTACGTCAAGAAAACGGGGCTGTCATCGCGGTCGGCGGCCTTGCAGCGCGCTGTACAGATGCTGCGCTATCCGGCACTTGAGGAGGACTACGCCGACGCGTGGGTGCAGTGGTCCACCGACGGGGATGCCGAGGCCTGGGAAGGCACCGCCGGGGACGGCGTCCGCGATGCTGCGCGGTGAGGTGTGGCAGGTTGACCTGGACCCTGTCCGCGGTAGTGAGGCGAATAAGCAGCGCCCAGCGGTGATCGTCAGCAACGACCGGGCCAACGGTGCGGCGACGCGTCTTGGCCGTGGAACCGTCACGGTCGTGCCGGTGACCAGTAACACCGACAAGATCTATCCGTTTCAAGTGTTGCTGTCGGCGGGGTCGAGTGGTCTAACCGTCGACTCAAAAGCACAGGCTGAGCAGGTCAGATCGATCGCACCTCAACGCTTGCTACGTCGCACTGGCTGCGTTTCAAACGCCGAACTTGCCGAGCTCGACAACGCTCTAAGGCTCCATCTGGCGCTGTAACCAGGCCAGCTGGTCAGAGCCGCCACCACGAGTTGAATCGCCCAGCCGCGGCCGGATCAACGCGCTGACCGGGTGTCGGTACGGCCACCTGCACGTGCTCAGCATCAGCTGCCGCCAATAGTCGCTCGACCGGCTCGGCCCACGGATGCGGGGCCAGCCGGAAAGTGCCCCAATGGATCGGCACCAGCAGCCCCGACCCCAAGTCGGTGACGTCCAGGTGCGCCTGGACCGCCTCCTCGGGGTTCATGTGGACGTCCGTGAACGCCGCGTTGTAGGCGCCGATGGGCAGCAGGGTCAGATCGAACGGCCCGTGATCGGCGCCGATCTGCGCGAAACTCTTGGTGTAGCCGGTGTCGCCGCCGAAGTACGCGCGATGACTCGGACCGATCAACCCCCACGACGCCCACAGCGTGTTGTTGCGGTTGAACAAGCGCCCGGAGAAGTGCCGTGCCGGTAGGCAGATCACGGTGAGCTCGCCGACCTTCGAGCTCTGGTTCCAGTCCAATTCGACGATGCGCTGCTCGGGGACACCCCATGAACGAAGGTGGGCCCCGACGCCGAGCGGCACGAAAAACGGCGCCCGCTGGGTGCGCGCCAACGCCATAATCGTGTCGGTGTCTAGATGGTCGTAATGGTCGTGACTGATCACCACCGCGTCGAGCGCAGGCAGCCTTTCCAGCTCCACCGGCGGCGGATGCAACCGATGCGGGCCAACGATGCCTGACGGTGAGCATCGGTCACTCCAAACCGGATCGGTCAGTACGCGGTAACCGTCGATTTCCGCCAGCACGGTCGAATGACCCAACCAGATGACGGCCAGCGCGCTGGCTGCCGCCTGGTCAGAGCCCTGGTAAATCTCCGGCGAAACTAACGGGATCGGCGCGGCCGGCCGGCTGTCCCTGCGGCCATCCACGAATTCCCTTGCAATGACCAGCATTTCCCCGCCGCTGGCCGCCGATCCGGGTTCAAGGTTGACAAAGGCACCGTCGCTGTAGTTTGGAGAACCCACCGCCGCGGCCTGGATCGCGGCTGCGTCAGCACCGAGCGCGGCTGGCGCTCCGCGCAGCGCGCGCAGCACCAACCCGCTGGCGGCCCGTTGCGACGCTCCGCGCACTTCCTAGGCCCCCTGGAACTTCGGCGGCCGTTTCTCCACGCGGGCGATCTGTGCTTCGATGACGTCCTGGCTGCCCCACGCTTTGTCGAACAGCTCCTTGTGCTCCGGCCACGCCTCCTCGATAGAACCGTCGTCGTTGAGCACCCGTTTAGCGTGCTGAATCGCCAGCGGCGCCAAACCGGAGATCTCGGCCGCCCAGGCCTGCGCATCGGCGAGCGTGCCGAGGCGGTTGGCCATTCCGGTCTGCAGCGCAGTCTCGGCGCTCAGCTTTTCCGCGGTCAGCATCATCGCGCGGGCGCGCCCGTGGCCCACCAGCGACGAGAGCCGACGGATGCTCCAGTTATCCAGGGCCAGACCGTATTTCGAGGTCGGAAACTGGAAGAACGCGTGGGGTGCGACCACTCGCAGATCGCATTGCATGGCCAGCTGCAGCCCGGCGCCGATGGCGGGGCCGTTGATGGCGCCGATGACCGGCATCGGCGCCGCGTCCATGGCCTTGTGCAGCTCGATGAGCCGGTCGGGATAGTCGGCGGCGAACGCGTCGCCGCTCAGATCCGCGCCGGCGCAGAACACCGTGCCCTGGCCGGTCAGCACAATCGCGCGGATGGTCCCGTGGGACCCTTCACTGGCCTTTTGCAAGGTCTCCCGCAGCTCCTCGACGAGCTGGGAATTCAGGGCGTTACGGCGCTCGGGGCGCTGCAACTCAATGGTCAAAACGGCCTCGGCCTGTGTCACACCGATCATGGGGCCAGCCTATCTAGCCGCGATGTAGATAGCCTCGTCGCGTGAGTCGTATCACGACCGACCAACTGCGCGACGCAGTACTGGACCGGGGTTCATTCGTCAGCTGGGACCGTGAGCCGCTGGCAGTGCCGGTCAGCGAATCGTATGCACGGGAACTGGCCGACGCCCGGGCCGCCTCCGGTCGCGACGAAGCGGTGCTGACCGGCGAGGGCCGGGTATTCGGGCGCCGGGTGGCGGTGGTGGTGTGCGAATTCAGCTTCCTCGGCGGCTCGATCGGGGTGGCGGCCTCGGAGCGGATCACTACCGCTGTGGAGCGGGCGACGGCCGAGCGGCTGCCGCTGCTGGCCTCGCCGAGCTCCGGCGGCACCCGCATGCAGGAGGGCACTGTCGCGTTTCTGCAGATGGTGAAGATCGCGGCGGCCGTCAGGCTGCACAAACAGGCGCACCTGCCGTATCTGGTCTACTTACGCAACCCGACCACCGGCGGTGTCTTCGCCTCGTGGGGATCGCTGGGCCACGTCACCGTCGCCGAGCCCGGCGCCTTGATCGGCTTCCTTGGGCCCCGGGTGTACGAGCTGCTCTATGGCGAACCATTCCCACCCGGCGTCCAGACCGCCGAGAACCTGCACCGGCACGGGGTGATCGACGGCGTCGTCGCGCTGGACGGGCTGCGACGGACGCTGGATCGTGCGCTGACGGTCATCTCCGATGATCCGGGCCCTTTGCCGGCGGCGCAACCACCCGAACCCGTGCCCGACGTGCCGGCCTGGGATTCGGTAGTGGCATCGCGACGGCCAGACCGGCCGGGGGTCGCATACCTGTTGCGGCACGGTGCCACCGACCGGGTGCTGTTGTCGGGTACCGGGTCGGGCGAGGCCGCGACGACGCTACTGGCGCTGGCCCGGTTCGCCGGCCAGCCCGCGGTGGTCCTGGGCCAGCAGCGGGTCACTGGTGGGCTCGTCGGGCCCGCGTCGCTACGCGAAGCCCGGCGCGGTATGGCGCTGGCCGCCGAGCTGCGGTTGCCGCTGGTCCTGGTGATCGACACCGCCGGCCCGGCGTTGTCGGCCGACGCCGAACAGGGCGGGCTGGCCGGCCAGATCGCCCAGTGCCTGGCCGAGCTCGTCACGCTGGATACCCCGACGGTGTCGATCCTGCTGGGCCAGGGCAGCGGTGGGCCGGCCCTGGCCATGGTGCCCGCCGACCGGGTGCTGGCCGCGTTGCACGGTTGGTTGGCCCCACTGCCGCCGGAGGGCGCCAGCGCGATTGTTTTCCGCGACACCGCTCACGCCCCCGAGCTTGCCGCGGCCCAGGGCATTCGGTCGGCCGACCTGCTGAAGTCCGGAATTGTCGACGCCATCGTCCCAGAACATCCCGACGCCGCAGACGAGCCGATCGAGTTCTCCCAGCGACTGTCCGGCGCGATAGCCGCGGAGGTACACGCACTGCGCGGGCTGCCCGACGCGGAGCGCCTCGCCGCGCGATTGCAGCGCTACCGCCGCATCGGCTTGCCCCGCGACATATAACTCACGCACACGCCCCGGTGCAGATGCGCGTGGCTTATATCTCGGCGAGTTCCGGCGCCCGCAGCCACGGGCGGACAGCCTCCCAGCCTCACGGGCATTAGTCAGGCAAAATGAGCGGCATGGACACTAGTGGAACTGCACCTCGGGTTTTGGTCGTTGACGACGAC
>Ga0224557_1001741_pt1 | contig 20098 bp, 17 predicted proteins | sample 714S31014metaG_FD_180677 | JGI IMG/M metagenome (GOLD analysis project Ga0224557, IMG submission 180677) | Peat soil microbial communities from Stordalen Mire, Sweden - 717 S3 10-14 | ecosystem: Environmental > Terrestrial > Soil > Wetlands > Peat | place: Sweden: Norrbotten County, Stordalen...
AGCTGTTCCTGAAGGAGTGGCATGACAAAGGCCATGTGCATGAGAATTACAACGCCATTCTCGGAACCGGCGACGACGTTTCGAGCAGCGATCGGTTCTACCATTGGGGCGCACTCCTGGGCTACACAGAGTACCTCCAAGAACTCGAAACGGATCCCTCATCCCATCCTCCGACCGAAGTGACCAAGTAGCTGGAACTTTGCCGCAACGCAATCCCGGCAGGACGATCGCTGTCGATTTGACCTTACTTTCCTGGCCAAACGAAAAGCCCGCTGAATGAGCGGGCTTTAGCGGATCTTGATTGGTAGCGCTACCGGGAATCGAACCCGGGTTTTAAGATTGAGAATCTCACGTCCTAACCCCTAGACGATAGCGCCACACTTGAATGGGCTGGTGGAATGGCCCCTTACTAATTTACCAAAGAAACGACTTGTCGCCAAAGATGGTGGAAGCGGCCGGTGGCTGTTTGACGGGCCAATTCCGGCGGTTTGGCGGGCAATTGCTCAGATGCCCAGCTTGCGGACTTCGTCGTTGTAGTACTTGCGGTAGAGTATCTCCCACTCCTGGGAGCCTTCAAGAATGATCTTGCGCTGGTTGGCTATTTTGAGCCTGGCAGCGGTGTCGATGCGGGCTTCATCGGTGAGCAGCGCCTCAAGAGCCTTGCGGGCTTCCTGGCGGATGGTGTTGCGATCCTCGAGAAAACCTACCTCGTTGATCTCGGCCAGCGTATCGGCCACGGTGTGGGCCAGTTTGTTGAGCTTGTCGCGGCTGATCCTCATAGCACCGCCTTGTACTTTTTGGCCAGCTCGGTTTTGACCTTCTTGAACATCTCGGCGTACTGAGCGCCCGATTTGCGCATCTCCTCGGAATAGGCCTCAAGAATGACGCGCACCTCTTCGTTGATGCGGTCTTCGAGAGACAGCTCCTCGAGCAGACCCTCGTTGACGCGCGCCTCAGTCGCCTTGAGGTCGGCGGTGGTGATCATCTTTGCGTCAATGAGGTGCTTGACCGTACGGCGGGCCAGATACCCTATGTAATCTCGTGAAAAAATCATGGGTTAAGGCTCAGGATAACGCATGGGACGGCAGGCTGTACACCGAAAGGCAGGGGTGAGGGTTCAGGGATCAGGGATCAGGGATCATAAAGACAAAGGACGGAAAGACCGAGGGAGTCAGCAAACTGCTCCTATCCCATGTCTGAAAATCCAGCGATGGGGCAGGCAGGCTGGACGCTGAGCCCTGGACCCTGCTTCCTGTTCCCTGACCCCTGAAAAGATGAAATAGAGGGACTTAGCGCATCGTGTTGCGGTATATTTGCGTATCCGGCGGGCCGGAGCAGCAAAACCGCGAAAAACGCCGGGCAAAAAGGAGATCAACGTGGCTAGTTTCTGTTCGAAATGCGGGGCTGAAGTTCCCGCTGGAGCCTATGCGTGCACAGCCTGCGGATCGCCGGTAGCAGCGCCCGCCCAACCAGTCGCAGCGCCGGCTCAACCAGTGGCAGCCCCGGCAGCGCAGCCAGTGGCCGCCGCGCCCGCGCCGCAGGGCAACAACGTGGTCAAGATCATCCTGATTGTGGTGGCGATCTTCGTCGGACTGGGCATTCTGGGAGCGGGAGCGTTCACCTTTATGGTGTGGCGCGTGGCCCACGCCATTCATGTTTCAGGCAACTCGAATGGCGGAAGTGTGACGCTCCATACGCCGGGCGGCACCATCGACATGAACAGCTCGCAGAGCTATAGCGCGGATGACCTCGGCACTGACGTTTATCCGGGCGCCACGCAAGGCAAAGGCGGCATGAAGATGGACCTGCCCACCGGCAAGGTGGTGACGGCTGTCTATGTGACCAGCGACTCGAAGGACCAAGTGACGGCCTTCTACAAGAGCAAATTCGGCAGTGACGGTTCCACCTTCGACGCACCGACGGGCACGGTGATGACGGTGAACAAGTCACCGCAGGATTCTGTGATGGTGACCATCACCAACAATGCGCAGGAGAACCAGGGTAAGACGCAGATTACGATCGTGCATACGATCTCTACCAAGTCTCAGTAACTGGCCGTGCCGTGGCTGACTGGGGCCGTTGTGGGCGCTGGTCAGCTGCGATGAGGGCAGGTTTTTGCGTTCAGGCATTCGTCGGCGATGCGCAGGCGTTCAACCGGGCGCCCGCCGACGAGATGCTCCTGCACAATCGCTTCCGCGTCTTCAGGGCGCACGTTGCCGTACCAGACAGCCTCAGGGTAGACGACGACGGTGGGACCATGCTCGCACTGATCCAGGCAGCCTGACTTGTTGATGCGCACCCGGCCGGCAAGTCCTGCTTCCTTGGTCAATTGCTGCAGGCGCGTGTGCAGATCGCTCTTTCCATCGGCGGTGCAACTGGGCCGCGGCGCGTCAGCAGGGCGCGTGTTATGGCAGACGAAGACGTGATGCTCAAAAGCTGGCAATGGGAATGACCTCTTTCCAAGAGTAAAGCCTTGGAATGAGCAGCCGAAGCGCGGGGCAAAGTTTCCACACAAGGCTGCTGGCGCGGGGGCTCCATCTGAGAGAATAAGAGGTAGATCATGAGTTCTGACAACCTCCTCTCGCTCAAAGACGACATGGTGGCCTTTATCGAGGGCCACGGCATGCACCGCCTGCCCGGCTATGTGACTGAAGACATTCCCTCCATTGTGTGGGAAGGCCAGGGCAACCCTGAGTCGTGGAAAGACTTTGTGGAGATGGCCAAGCATGTGGGCGCTCCTTTCGTGACGTTCAGCGAGATGAAGCTGGAGCACGACGAACTGGAAGCGCTGATCGAAGAAGCCAGCGAGATGAACTTCCCCGACGAAGAGGCCACCGAGCTGGTGGAAGCCAAGTGGCTGCGCAAATACGCTGACATGCTGGGCTACATCCAGTTGGGTTTTGTGTACCAGGGATTGGTTTTTCTGCACGAGACCACGACGGAGTGGTACGAGCGGTTCCAGACGCTGCTTGAAGATATTGAAAGTTTTCAGGACATTGTCATCGACGACACACACCACGACGACGACGAAGACGAGTAGGCCCTGGTGGAAGTGATTGCCGCAGATGCCGGCACCCCTGAAAAGCGCGAAAAATTGCGGCCGAGTCTTCCACGGCAACGCTGGAAACTGACAGATACCAATCATGCTCAAGCTGCGGAGCTAGCCAAAACGGCGCGCGTGCCGCTGGTGCTGGCCGAGTTGCTGGTGGCGCGCGGCATTACCGAGGCGGGCCAGGCCTTCATCTTTCTGAATCCTGAAGCAGATCAGTTGAGCGATCCCTTCCTGATGATGGGAATGGCGGCGGCCGTGGAGCGGCTTGAGCGCGCCATTGAACTGCACGAGCCGGTGCTGCTCTATGGTGACTACGACGTGGATGGAACCACCGCGGTGGTTCTGCTGAAGACTGCGATTGAGATGCTGGGCGGCGAGGCGCGCTTCCACGTGCCTCATCGGCTGCGCGAAGGCTACGGACTGCAATCGAGTGTGCTTGAAGCTTCGTACGCTGAAGGGGTGCGCCTTGTGATTACGGTGGATACCGGGATGCGCGCCTTTGCTGAAGCGGAGACGGCCGAGCGGCTGGGTCTTGATTTGATTGTGACCGACCACCACCTGGCAAAGGCGGGCGATCAAGTGCCGGTGGCGCTTGCCATTCTCAATCCCAACCAAGCGGGCTGCGGCTACCCTGAGAAGTCGCTGTGCGGTGCGGCCATTGCGCTCAAGCTGGCGCAGGCTTTGCTTGAACGGCGGGATGCGGCGCGCACCCGCGAAAAAACCTTGCCAAGCTTTTTGAAGATGGCGGCGATTGCGACCATTGCAGACGCGGTTCCGCTGCACGGGGAAAATCGCGTGATTGCGGCGTTGGGATTGCGCGAATTGCGGCGTCCAGCGGGCGCGGGACTGCGCGCTCTATTTGCAGCGGCCGCGCTTGACCCGGCCAGCAAGCAGATTACTGGATTCGATGTAGCCTTCAGGCTGGCTCCGCGCATCAACGCGGCAGGGCGCATGGATGTGGCCTCAGAGGTGATTGAGCTATTCACAACGCGCGATTCGTACCGGGCAACGGAGCTGGCCTCAAAACTGGAGCGGCTGAATCGCGAACGGCGCGATGCAGAGGCCGCAGCGCTGAGCGTGATTGAAAAGCGGCTGGCCGCCGACGAGGAACTGGCGGCTGACAGGCTGCTGGTTGTCGACGGCGACGGCTGGCATCGGGGCGTCATCGGCATTCTTGCTTCGCGCGTAGTGGAGCGCACGGCCAAGCCGGCAATTGTGGTGAGCGTGGAAGAGGGCGTGGCCCACGGATCAGGAAGATCGGTGGACGGCTTTCAACTTTTGAATGCGATTGAAAGCTGCGCAGACTTGTTCACACGGTTCGGCGGCCACGCCTTCGCTGTCGGCTTCGCCATGCCGGCCGAGGCGCTGCCCGAGTTGAAAAAGAGGTTGCGGCTGTATGCGGCGGAACATTTGGCAGCGCACGAACCGGAGCGTGTGTTGAACATCCATGCGGAGTTGCCGCTGGACCGCATTACGCCAGTGTTGGCTGGATGGCTGCGCAAACTGGAGCCGCTGGGCCATGGAAATCCTGAGCCGATGTTTTTAGCGCGCCGGGTGCGGCTGGCGACTGCGCCGCGCATCATGAAAGAGCGGCATCTGAGGCTGGAACTGGCGCAGATGCAGGACGGAAATGCGCCGCCGGGACCGGGTGGGTCGCCGAGTCCGAGCAACACCATCCGCGCCGTTGGATGGGGACTGGCCGGGCGGGCGCTTGAGTTGCGCCTTGTGGTGGGCAGTGTCATCGATCTTGCCTACCGCATTCGCGAGAACGATCATCCCGACTTTGGCGGGCTTGAAGTGGAGATCATGGGCATGGAGATTGCCGCGCAAGATTGAAGAAGACGGGTTGACGCAGAAAGGCCCACGGCTGTCCGTGGGCCTTTCTGGTTTTCCTGAGATTCAATCCAGACTCAATGCTGGTGATCCTTGTCTTTTGGATTGGGTTTGGGTGGAGGATTCTTCTGCGGCACAGGCTTTTGCTGGCCCTGCGGCTGTGGTGGAGGCGCGGGCGCGTTACCGGTGTTGGAGTGCGACGAATTGTAGGTGCGCCCTGCCTGGTTGCCGTTGTTCGGCTGCGGCTGCGGCGTCGGAGGAGCCGGCGCGTTGCCCGTGTTGGAGTGAGAGGCGTTGTAGGTTTTCGATTCCTGGCTGCCGTTGTTCGGCTGCGGCTGATTGTAGTTGCGGGGCTGGTTGTTTCCGTTGTTGGGCGCGTTGTACGGCTGGGGCTGATTGTTTCCGTTGTTGGGCGCGTTGTACGGCTGGGGCTGATTCGCATTGCCGCCCGGATTTCCGCGACCCTGATAACCATTGTTCTGATTGCCGTTGTTCTGGTTCGTGGGTCCCTGATAGACGCCCTGATAACCACCCTGAGCACCGGGGTGCCCACCGGGTTCGTTCTGGTAACCGCCGCGCGGGTTGGACTGCATGCCTTGGTTCATGGGACGGGGCACGGCCATGTACTGAGGATGACCGCCATTGTGAGTGGCGTAGGCATTTCTGTCGCCCATGGCGGAGGACTCGTGCGAAGCCTGGAACGAGGTGGCGCCGAGGTGGTCTTCATGCTCGCCAAGACGCTCTTCGGGCATGGCGTCGTGACGAATGCCGCCTGGACCGCCGCTGAAGGCGACGTGGCCTTCGTTGATCACCGTGTTCCGCTCCACAATTTCGCGGTCCTCATAGGTGTTGCGAACATAACGATCGTCCACGCGCATCACCGCGCGGTTATAGACAAAGTCGTGGCCACGCCACATGCCGCCGACAAAACCCACGCCCATGTATCCGTAGCCGTAGTTGACGCCGCCATAGTAGCCGACGTGGCGACCCCAGTAGCCGGGGTGGAAGACGTAGATGCCTTCTGACCAGCCCCAATAGGGCGGGGTCCACAGCGCGCCTTCATAGGGAGCAGGCACCCAAGTGCCGGGTACAAAGAAGTAGCCTTCGTCCCCATAGGCCCAGTAGCCGGGCATCCACATCAGGCCTTCCTCAGGGCAGGGCGGCTGGTCATACACGGGCAGCATGGGCGGAGCAAAGCCGACGCTGATAAAGACGCCAGCGAATGAGGTTGCAGGCACAACAGAAATCAGCAGCGCCAGAAGCAACATGCGCACATTTCGGAATAATCTCATGGGATTTACCTCCAGAACTTTCTTCAGGTCTTGATAAGCAAGTGAGTGGGCGCAACCAGCGCCGGCAGGAGCCCAAAGGATACCTCAGAAATGCTACTCCGGCACAGGGCGGATTGTCTCAGGCCAGAAGCAGAAAACAAGACGACCGGCATTGCTGCCGGCCGCTGCCTTGCGTGGGTTGCTGAACCCAGTTGTGGCTCAGCGCTCTCTGGGGGGTTTCGTTGTGTTGTTGTTGTGCTTCTCGTTGTAGATCTGGCGGCTGTTCTTGTTCTCCTGCTTGTTTGCCTGTTGCTTCTGCTGCGGGGTAAGTTTGCCGCCGTTGGCAACGCGCTCGTTGTGCACTTGTTGATCGAGTGCAGCCTGGTTTGCATTGGTGCGGGCCGCTTCGCCTGAGGTCATCTGGCCGCTGCGCAGGCCGTTGGCGGTGCGCTGCTGCTGGTTGGCCTCGCGGTTGTTCACCTCATTGGGTTGAATCGTGTTTCCGTTGTGCTTTTCGTTGTAGATCTGACGACTGGCTGCATTCTGCTCGCCGTTGATCTGCTGACGCTCCGCTCCGGTGAGTTTGCCACCGTTGGCGACGCGATCGTTATGCACCTGCTGGTCGATGTTGGACTGTGTTTTGTCGGCGCGAGCCGCTTCGCCTGAGGTCATCTGCCCGGTGCGCTCGCCGTTGGCGATGCGCTGGTCCTGGTTGGCCTCGCGGGTATTCGGGTTGTAGCTGCGACCGGCGGTGCGGTCGGCAGCCGAGATGGGCTGCGACTGTGCGTGCTGCTGCGCCACCTGGTGATAGGCGCCGGGATTCGCGGCCGCCATGGTTCCCGGATGTCCGCCGTTCACTGAGGCAAGCTGCGAGCGATCTTGCCCGGCGAAGTGCTCGTGCTGCATCTGATCGCCGGTGGGCTCAATGTGATTCTCATTGGCCGCCTGCATCTCCCCGGGGGAAGCATGTGCCTGGATACCCGCGCCGCCATTGTAGCTGACGTGGTTGTTGTTGATGATGGTGTTCTGCTGAATCACGGTGCGGTTTTCGTAGACGTTGGTCACATGCACGCCGCCAAAGTTGGCCACCGCGCTGTTGTACGCAAAGGCTCCGCCCCGCCACTCGCCGCCGAAGAAGCCGACGCCGCCGTAGCCGAAGCCGTAGTTCACGCCGCCGTAGAAGCCAACGTGGGGACCCCAGTAGCCGCCGTGCCATCCGTAGAGGCCGCCTGCGAATCCCCAGTAGCCTGGGGTCCAGAGCACGCCAACCCTCGGTGGATTAACCCACACACCAGGCACCCAGAAATAGCCGGCGTCGCCGTAGGACCAGTAGCCGGGAGTCCAGATGTAGCCGGGAGCGGGGAGCGGTGGCTGCACATACACGGGCAATGCCGGAGGTGCGATGCCAATCGAAACGAAGACGCCTGCGTTTGCCCGCGTGGCTGGCAGCATGAGCATGGGAGCGACGACGGCGACGGCAAAGAGCAGCGTGCGAAATTTTGAGCTGAACGTCATTGGGGAATCCTTCCTTTTTGTTTCCGAAGTGCGGGTCGCCTCAAGGCTGCCCTGCTACCCGGAACGTTGGGGTCTGTTCGGTGAAACACAAGATTCAGATGCATGTTGCTGAGAAAGTTTGGTTGAGAAGAAAAAAATGAAAAAGTCTTGGGGAATGAACGCGAAAAGCTGCCACCACACGCATTGCGGGAGGAATATTAGCAGGGCAATTGCATGGGTGGCACCAGAAAAAAAGGGCCCGCGGGCGGCCGCGGACCCTTTTGGTTAAGCTACGGTAACTCTCGCCTGATCGGCCGCGACTGTGATCGTGCGTTTCCGGCCTCGGCTCGGGAAACAGTTTGAGCAACGGAGCCGCCGCTTCAGCCTCGATCAGTACCGGTAGCTGATGCCCATACCCACCACCTTGCGCGCCTGCAGGTCAACGGGGACGTAGACAACTGCAGGATAGGGGGCAGGTAAGTAAGTGAGCGACGGGATGGTGCCGATATTCCCCGCCACCTGGCCGATGCCGATGTCGAAGGCAAAGTGCGGATGCTCTCTCTGTGTCACGCGCACTGCGTAGTCCAGGGTTGTGGGCAGGTCAGCTTTTCCACCTACGAAAGGAATACCCGTGGGGGCGTTGGGGCCCAAGCCCTTGGATGTGCGCGGCTCCTGCGTGAAACCCGCCGATGGCACGGCTACGATACCGTGGCCGACGGGCAGCGGAATTCCCAACCCGCCGAAGAAACGTCCGCCGAAGCGCGTACTCTGGCCGCCGATGCCGAAGATGGTGGCATTGGTGGCCTTCCAGCCGATGTTTGCCAGGAACGGCACCGGCGGCTTGGCCCAGGTCTTGGTTACGGCTATGTAGATGTCGCCATTGGTGTAGCCTTTGACGGCTGGGACAGCCACAGGGGCGCACAATTGGGTGTTGATGCAGTACTGATCGTAGAGCAACACTGCCTGTTGGCCTGCCGCGCCGGTGACAAACTTGTCGTCGGTGCGCACCACGCCGCCTACGGCGACACCGGGCATCCACTGGCGAAATTGTCCATCGTTGAATATCACCACCTTGCCGTGAAAGACGTTCATGCCGTTGAAGTGCCAAAGCTGGCTAAAATCCGGCGTGACCGGAACTGCGGAGGCCGACGATGTGGATCCCAGGACTGCATTGGCCAACACCGTTGTGCTCGGGCCGCTGTCGCCGAATTGGTGGATGCTGCGCGTATATCCCACTTCAGCGCGGCTTGCGAAGCTTTCAGTGAGGCTAACGGTCTCAATATTGCCAATCACCTTGGAGGCATCGATAAAGTGGAAGCCCACGGCAGGGTGAGAAAAGAAATGCCCCTTCTCCGCGTAAACAACATATGCGGTTGGGGTAAGGAACCCACCGGTTTGCCCTTCAAGGGTGAGGTTTTGGGCGGCGATCGGCCTTGAGAACAGGGCGGCGACCGTGACAAGGGCGCATGACAAATAGAAGATGACGCCACGTGGTTTCACGTTGGACTCCGATTGAGCGCAGTTGCCTTCGCTCGACAGTATTTGGAAAGTTAAACTCTTGTAACACAACGCGTGCAGACTCGTCTCCCCCATCCGTCACACGGCGTCACCCTCGGCATCGACCTCATTGATCGCAGTGATAGACTTGAGCCCATGCCGCGCGGTCTTTTTATCACGCTTGAAGGGCTCGATGGGTCGGGCAAAACCACCCAAATCAAGCGCTTGGCTGCTTGGCTTGAAAAGCGGGGCGTGGAACCGGTGCTCACCCGGCAGCCGGGCGGAACCGAGACCGGCGACCGGGTTCGCGAGATCCTGCTCGACTCGCGCTCCACGGGCGTGGCGCCGATGACGGAGATGGCGCTGATGTTCGCCGACCGGGCGCAGGCGATCGCGGAAGTGATTGAGCCGGCGCTCGAGGCCGGCCGCATCGTGGTTTGCGACCGGTTTACCGATTCAACCGAGGCGTACCAGGGCGGTGGACGTGAGCTTGGCTCAGAGGTGGTGCTGGAGTTGCACCGGCTGGTCTGCCGCAATCTGCAGCCCGACCTGACGCTGCTGTTGCTGCCGTCTTTTGATGCTTCGCTGGCGCGCGCACGCAGGCGCAACCACCGCGACGCCGAAAACGGCAAAGACGAAAACCGGTTTGAGCAGGAGCAGGACGCCTTCCATCGCCGCGTGTGGGAAAAGTACAACGAAATTGCGGCTCGCGAACCTCAGCGCGTGGTGCTGATTGCCGGCGACCAGAGCATCGACGAGATCCACGATCAGATTGTGACGGCGGTGGCGGAGCGGCTGGCTGTGCGGAAACACTGAGCAGACATTTTCGTCTCGGGCCTGGATCTCGTCTATTTGAACTCCCCGAAGTGCGCATCTTCCGGCGCCGAGGGCTCATCGAGAAACTGAAAAGTCGTTGCCGGCCCCAGGTCCGCAGGATCTGTCCAGGATGCAAGGGCCCAGACCACCTGCTTTTGAGGGGTCACCTCAATGGCCTGCACAGTCCCGGCCCTGTCCTCCGGCTTTGTGCTCCACTCGTTGACCCAGTTGTTGATCACGGTGTCCCCGTTCGGCATGCGCCAGGCCTGTTGGAGGCTTGAAAATTTGTAGCCCGGCGCATCGGCGGGACTCCAGCTCCAGACCGAATCACCGCGCCGCGTCACTTCCCGCACGCCCTCGCGGTCTGTGATCAGGACATTTCCATTCTTGAGGGGAGTGACTCCCCAAATACCATTCCCCGGAAACGACCAGAGCTCGTTTCCATTCGAGTCATATTCGACCACCTTGTTCAGGTCCATGTGCGCCACCAGGAGTGTTCCACGACTGGTGAGACGCGCATGCCGGAACTGGCCGTGCGTGCTTGGAGGCTGTTTGGTCTTGAGGGTGATTTCCTTTTCCGTGGCGCCGGTTGCGATATTCACCACGCGAAGCAAGGCCGGATCGCCGTTCTGGATATAGAGAACGCGGTCAGTGCCAATGGGCACGGCGGTATGCACTTCGTGGCCGGCAGGCGGCTCATAGTTCCAAACCACCTTCTTGTCCGGCGTAATTTCGGTCACTCCAAACTGATGCGCGAAGAGAATGTTCCCGTTCGACAGCATGACCGCGTCGCTGATCTCCCCCTTGCCGGCCGGGTCGCTGTAACTCCATGCGATTTTGCCTCCGCGCACAATGAAGATGTTGCGGTCGTGCGATTCGCCTGCATAGAGAAAATCGTGCTGCGCCAGGCCATTTCCCGGCAAGGCCTGAGGCGCGGCCTGACCGAGGGCATGAACCGCACCGGTTGCGGCAAGAACGGCAAGGGCGAACAATTTTGTCGAGATCATCACCACGGCAGGATATACGAAGAGGCCCTGATCGTCCTCTCCTTTACACTCAATCCATGGGCTTCAAGCAATTTCTGGGGAATGCGGCGACGGTGCGGCACCTGCGCGAGGCGGTGCGGGCGGACCGGTTTCCTCATTCGCTGATCCTGGCGGGCCCCAAAGGCGCGGGCAAATACACGCTGTCGCTGATGCTGGCCAAGGCGGTGAACTGCCTTGATCCGACGGAGAGCGACGGCCTGCCTGATTTTTGCGGTGTTTGCCGCAACTGCGCCCGCATTGGCGATGCCGCCAACCTTGAAGAACGCGTGGCCGAGGCCGTGGCGGCGCGCGACGACCTGCGCGAAACCGACAAGAAAGAAACGCGCATCCTCATCCAGACGCATCCTGACGTGCTGATCGTTCCGCCTGACCCTCCGCAGAACCTGATCAAGATGGGGCAGGTGCGGCAGGTGATTCATATTGCGTATTACCGGCCTCCGGTGGAGTCGAAGCGCTCGTTCTCGATCTTCACCACGTCGGCATTTATGAAGGAAGCGGCCAACAGTTTGCTCAAAGTCCTTGAAGAGCCGCCGGAGCACACATCGCTGATCCTGCTCACTGAGAATCCGCAGGAGCTGCTGCCCACCATTCGCTCGCGGGCCGTGGTCCACCGGCTGGGAGCCTTGCCGGCGGCCGAGTTGGAGACGCTGCTGGCCGAACGCAGGCCTGCCTTGTCGGCGAAAGACCGGGCGCTGACGGCCCGGCTAGCCGAGGGCGCCGTGGGCCGCGCGCTTTCATTTGACCTGGACACGTACGTGGCCAGCCGCCAGGATGCGCTGGTGATTCTGCGGAACGCTCTACGCGATCCCGATTACAGCCAGCTCTTCCACGCCACGGAGACCTACCGCGCCGGAGCTGACGGCCAGGAAAAAACCGTGAACCTGCTGCGCGCGCTGGGCAGCCTGGTGGAGGACCTGTTGCTGGTGGTGGCAGGCACGCCGGGATTGGTACGCAATCTTGACCTGGGCGCTGAACTGGAACGGATGGGCCAGGGTCTGAGCGTGGATTGGATCGACAACGCGGCCCGGGCGCTAGTCCAGGTGGAGCAGGGCATGCGGCGCAACCTGCTGCGCTCATTGTCGCTGGACGCGATGGCCGTAACCCTGGAACGGGGCTAGCGCGGGAACGGGGCTGACGCGTAGCCATCCAGAGCCCCCCCCGGAAACGAGAGAGCAACCCCCGCAAGTGTGTCTGCATCTGTTGGAATAACAGCACTCCCACCCAAGCAGCGAGACGCCAGACTCGACAGGCGCGTCAAGTCAGTGCATTCTTATAGTCAAGACATCCAGTGGAGTGCGAAAGAACTCTTTTCGTTTGGACGGGCCACACGGCAGGCGTCTCAGGCGAATTGTACCGGGATACACACCCGGGCCTTCACTCCCCTTTTCCTCGATCGCGCCGCACGTCATTTTTTCTTTTCATAGGAAGGAACGTCCCGATGAGCTTGTCACCGATTGTGCCCACATCCCGTGAAGAGAACGGCGCCGAGCGAGAACGGCGCAACCCGCTCAAGCGGCGGGTTACCTCAGCGCCCTTCCCTGTTCACTATCCGGCGCGCATGGGCGAGGTGGATGCGTCGCAGCGTCATGCCGAGCTGTTCTATCTGCAAAAGCAGATCCAGTCGCAGACGCCGATGGTGATTGTGCTTGAAGACGGCGAGCAGGTGGAAGGCTGCATCGAGTGGTACGACCGCAATACGCTCAAGGTGCGCGGCCGGAACAAAACGCTGGTCTACAAGTCGGCGATCAAGTACATGTACAAGCTGGGAGACGTGGGGCGGTAGAAAGACAGGGAATAGGGAACAGGGAATAGAAAAACCGCTGAGCTGAGGGCGTAAATAATTTTGAGCAAACGGTCTTTTCTCTCTCGTTGGGGAGAAGAGAAGGAATGGGCCACGACAATTCCTTAGTTGGTGGAGAGAATGCGGGCTGAGCTTCCCTGTTCCCTATTCCCTATTCCCTATTCCCTGCCTTTACCAGCCGGTCGCGGATGGCTGCGCCTATGCCGTCGGCCGGCGGCAACGGGCAGAGGATAACCGTGCAACCAAAGGCATCGAGAGCGTGCAGGCCGGCATAGAGAGTGCGAGCCATCTGCTCAGGCTCAGACCAGCGTCCCCAGGGAAATTTTGGAACACGGGCCAGCTCGGCTGGCAGTTGAATGTCGGCCGGTTGCATGATGCCGTATCGTTCGGCCTGAATGCCTTCGGCGGCCAGCGCGAGGCGAGCACCGAGATCCGCAGCGTTTGCTTCCACTAGAATCAAGCGGGCTTTGGGGGCGTAGTGGCGGAGGCCTACGCCGGGCGAAGGCAGAGCTTCAGGCGGAGATTCGATCAGTTCTCCGGAGCCCTGAAAGAGTTCGACTGGGCCGCCGACGTCTCGAATCTGGTCGAGGGTGACCGCACCGGGACGATAGATGCGCATGGGAGACTGGCAGGGATCGAGGACGGTGGATTCGACGCCATGCGCGGTTGGGCCAGCGTCAAGAACGGCGTCGATGCGGCCGTTGAGATCGTGCAAGACGTGAGTCGCGGTGGTTGGGCTGATGCGGCCGAACAGGTTGGCGCTGGGCGCGGCCACGGGGACGCCGGCGTGTCGAATGAGCATGAGCGCGACAGGATGCGCCGGCATGCGGATACCGACGAAAGGACGGCCGGAAGTGACGTTGTCGGAGACAAGCGGACTGCGCGGCAGCAGTAGCGTAAGTGGGCCGGGCCAGAACGCACGCATGAGACGGCGCGCCACGGCGGGGATATCGTGCACAAGCGCTTCGAGCATTGACTCGTCGGCGATGTGGACGATGACGGGGTCCCATGCAGGACGCCGCTTGGCTTTGAAGATGGCGTCGACGGCAGACTTGTCGAGAGCATTGGCGCCGAGGCCGTAAACCGTCTCCGTTGGAAAAGCGACCAGGCCGCCTGCGCGGAGAATACCGGCGGCGTGCCCGATTGCTTCCCTGGCAACGGGGGATTCGGGGCGCTCTGGATCGACAATCAACCGAAGGGTGTCCATGGTCCTATTCTCGCCTCTCCGGGCGCATCCCGCCAGCGAGCCCTGCCTTGAAGCGCGTTTGGCCTGGGCCCGTTTGCCGTATACTCACTGCTTACGATGGCCGTAGAAACTGAAATCAAGTTCAGGGTGGTGGACGTAGCGGGGCTGACGGAACGCCTGAAGCAGGCGGGCTTTCATCTTGAGACCCCGCGCGCCTTTGAGAGCAACGTCCTCTACGACACGCCGGGCCGCACCATGCGGGCGCGCACGGAAATCCTGCGCATCCGCAACTATGCCGGACGCTGGACGGTGACACACAAGCGCCTGCCAGACGCCGGCCCCGGCGAAGACCGCCATAAACACAGGATTGAGACGGAAACCGAGGTCGCCGATGGTAACGCGCTGGCTGAGGTCTTTGTTTCGCTCGGGCTGGTTCCGGCGTTCCGCTACGAAAAATGGCGCGCTGAGTGGCAGGATGGCGAGGGCCACTGTGTGGTCGATGAAACGCCGATCGGCAACTTTGCCGAACTGGAAGGGACGGGGGAGTGGATCGATCGCGCCGCCGCCCGTTTGGGAATTGAGCCGGGAGACTACATCACGCTGAGTTATGGCCGGCTGTTCGACCAGTGGCGCGAACAGCACCGGTCGGACGCCCAGGACCTGACCTTTGCTGCCGTTTCGGGCGCGGCGTAAAGGCGGCATCGGACGACGGTGCGCTCCTTTCTCATCCTTTGGTAACGAAAACCTGAGAATTCACTTATGAAGCTCGGCAGACCGTCGATAACCTCCTTGTGCTTTTTCAAAAACTTCGGGAGGATCAAGACCCATGAATCAGATCTGTTCAACGAATCACCCCAACGGTATGCGCAAAATGGGAATGCTGATGTTTCAGGCTGCGGCGCTGGGTCTGCTTTTGGCCATGGCGCTGCCCGCCCGTGCCGGCGACGACCGCGCCATTAAGACGCGCGTGGCGCCCGTTTATCCGGAGATTGCCAAGCGCATGAAGATTGCAGGCGTGGTGAGGCTTGAGGCCACCGTGGACCCGCAGGGGAAGGTGAAGGATGTGAAGACGGTGAGCGGGAACCACATGCTCTCGGTTGCGGCTGAGGATGCCGTCCGCAAGTGGAGGTTTGCGCCGGCGCCGGAGGACTCAACGGAGAACGTAGACGTGAACTTTATCACCACCCAGTAGGGCCAATTTGGGGGCGGAGCGGAGGCCGGTTCTAGCGAATCTGGCGCCCATCACCGGCAGCCTACCCTTCCCTCGCGGCCGGCCTGTCCCGCATGGGCCGGGCCGGGGGTGATTCGTTGATATATCAGTCATTTGAACCTGCCAAGTGGACCTCTGGCGGCTTGAATTGAGCGGGAATTGGGCAGGGCTGAAACCCCTCCGCATACCCCACTAAAGAGGGAGTAACCTCCTGTCCTCAATGGGATAGGATTGGTAGTGATGACGGCACATGGGAATAGCACGAGCGGCGAGAAGGACCCTCGCACGGCTCCCGGCAAGGATGGCAAAAGTGCCCTGTCCATCGCTTTGATTGGTCCCGATGACGATCGCCGCAAGGCATTTCTGAGCGTAATTTCAGGGCGCTCAGGCGCCGAAGTCATGGAATTCTCATCGTTTCCGCCCGATCTGGACGAAGTTCCCAGGGCCGTCGGCGAGATTTACGACGTCGTGATTCTCGACGTCGACAGCGATCCGGACTATGTCTTCGACCTGGTCGGCCGCATCTGCGCCAGCTCGAATGCCTGCGTGATGCTCTACTCCGCCGAACCGGACGTCAAGCAGGCTGTTCGCTTTATGCGGGCCGGCGCCGCTGAGTACTTTACCCTTCCGCTGATTCCGGACGAAGTGGCGGGAGCCCTGGCCCGCGCCGCGGTGCGCGAGCCCGCCCCGCCGCCTGCCGCCCTCATCACCAAGCTCGGCCAGGTATTTGTCTTCCAGGGATCGAAGGGCGGCTGCGGAGTTACGTCGATTGCCGCCAACTTTGCCTTATCCGTAGCGCAGGAGTCAGGGCAGGCAACCGTCCTCATCGACCTTGGGCTTCCCCTCGGCGATGTGGCCATCAACCTCGGCATGACCGCTACCTACTCCACCGCGAATGCGTTGCGCGATCCCGGCCGCATGGATTGGAGCTTTCTATCCTCGCTTCTCACCAAGCACGCTGCCGGCTTGTCGATCCTCTCTGCTCCCAACGATTTCGCGAATGAAACTCCCACCATCGAAGCGATCGACAAGTTGATCTCGGTGGCGCGTCAGAATTTTGTCTATCTTGTGATCGATGTTGGCTCTCGGATTGACTTGATGAACTCCACGATCTTTGACGAGTCTTCAATCATCTACCTGATTTCGCAGGTTGGCATCTCTGAGCTGCGCAATGCCAATCGCATGATCAGCCAGTATTTTTCCCTGCGCAATCGAACCCTGCAGATCGTGATGAACCGGTACACGCCCAAGACGCTGCTTTTTGACGACGCCCAGATTGCCAAGGCGCTCACGCGGCCCACCAACTGGAAGATTCCCGACGATTACGCCACGGCGCGCAGAACGCAGAACACGGCCACGCCGATTGCCCTCGATCAGTCGCCAATTTCAAACGCCATCCGGCAAATGGCGCGCGCGGCCTGCGGAATTGTCGAGGACAAGACCAAGAAAAAGAGCTTCAGCCTCTTCGCAAAGAAAAAATAGGCGCAGGGCCAAGTTGGATTGGTAACCGCCGCGAAAAAGAATGCCGGGCTCTCTGACTGAGAACCCTCAGGCTGCGGACAAAGTCGATCCGGGAATTTGAGGGAAGGCCCGGGGCTGAAGCCCGACTGAATCAACTGGTCTTCTTCGTGAGGCTGAAGCCTCACGCTCCCTCGGGAAAAACGACGGGGGCGTTATCAAACTGCCGGGCTCTCTGACTGAGAACCCGGCATTTTGCTTTTGCGCCGCGGTGTGCGGTTTCTACTTTTCAGCTCCGTGACATTTCTTGTATTTCTTCCCGCTGCCGCAGGGGCAGGGGTCGTTGCGGCCGACTTTTTCGCCGGTCCGGCGCTGCGCAGGTTCTGAGGCGTCGCCACCCGAGCGGCTGGCCGCCTCAAGCTCGCGCTGCTTCTTGCGGTGGAACTCCTTTTCAAGCGCATCGATCGTGGTGGAGGCAGCGCGGGTGTGTATGCCGATTTCGCGCGGCTCGGCATCGAGCGTTGCCGGACGGAGGGCGCTGGCCACCGGCGGCGCGGGCGGAACAGCGCGGTTCGGCCGGGGAGCCGCGTCCACTGGCTGACCGTCGGGTCCAAGAATCTGCATCCTGAAGAGGAACCGGACGGTGTCTTCCTGGAACTTCAGCATCATGGCCTCGAACATGTCGTAGGACTCTCTCTTGTACGCGACCAGCGGGTCCTGCTGCGCATAGCCGCGCAAACCGATTCCCTCTTTCAGGTGGTCCATTGAGAGCAGATGCTCCTTCCAGAGCCCGTCAATCACGCTGAGCATTACCATCCGCTCGTGATAGCGCATCTGCTCCGCGCCAAGAATCTTCTCCTTGGCCTCGTAGTGATGCTTGAGCATCTCAAAGATCTCTTCACCAAGTTCGTGACGGCTTAGCTGCTGCGCCTTGATCGTGGTCCCGGCAAGATTCAGGCCGAAGTGATCGACAAGCTTGTCTTCAAGCCCCTTGATGTTCCATTGGTCGGGGCGAACTTTCTCGCCTGCAAATTCGTCCAGCAGGGTGGAGAGAATTCCTCCCACGTAGTCTTCGAGGATGAGCTCGCGCTGCTCGACGCCCTCAAGCAGTTGGCGGCGCAGTCCGTAGACAGCCTCGCGCTGCTTGTTCATCACGTCGTCGTACTCAAGCAGGTGCTTTCTTGATTCGAAGTTCTGCGCCTCGACGGCCTTCTGCGCGCCCTCGATCCGCTTGGAGATCATCTTGGACTCGATGGGAACGCCTTCTTCCATGCCCAGCCGCTCCAGCAGCGTGCTCACCCACTGCTTGGCGAAGATGCGCATGAGGTCGTCTTCAAGCGAGAGGTAGAATCGCGACTCGCCGGGATCGCCCTGGCGTCCGGCGCGTCCACGCAACTGGTTGTCGATGCGCCGCGACTCGTGCCGCTCAGTGCCGAGAATGAACAGGCCACCCGCCGCGATCACCTGCTCGTGATCTATCTGCGCTGCCTCGGCATGGCCCTTGTTGCTCTCGGCCCAGTCGGCATCGCTCACCTCGAACTCCTGGCCCTGGTAGTAAAAGCGCAGGAAGCCGGCGGGCGCCATGGGATTGATGGCTCCCTCTGCCACGCTGATGGCCCGCGCCTTGCCCTTCTTCACCAGTTCCTGGCGGGTCATGAACTCCGGATTGCCGCCGAGAAGAATGTCGGTTCCGCGGCCTGCCATGTTGGTGGAGATGGTGACCTGGCCAAGGCGGCCGGCCTGGGCCACGATCTCTGCCTCGCGCTCGTGGAACTTTGCATTGAGCACCACGTGTTTGATGCCCTTGCGCTGCAGGATTCCCGAGAGCCGCTCTGATTTTTCAATCGAGGTGGTGCCCACCAGCACCGGCTGCTTCTTCTCATGCAGCGTGGCAATGTCGTCAGCCGCAGCCTTGTATTTTTCCTTCTCGGTGCGGTACACCACATCGGGATTCTCAAGCCGCAGCATCAGCTTGTTGGTGGGGATGACGACGATTTCGAGTTTGTAAATCTTCTCGAATTCAGCGGCTTCCGTCTCTGCCGTGCCCGTCATGCCGCTCAGCTTCTTGTACAGGCGGAAGTAGTTCTGGAAGGTGATCGTCGCCAGCGTCTGGTCTTCCTTGCGGATGTTGACGCCTTCCTTCGCTTCAATGGACTGGTGCAGGCCGTCGGACCAGCGGCGTCCCGGCATCAGTCGTCCGGTGAAGGTGTCCACGATGATCACTTCGCCGTCCTTCACCACGTACTCCACGTCGCGCTTGTAGAGCGCGTGGGCCTTAATCGCGGTCTCGACGTAGTGCTTCAGATCCCAGTTTTCTGCGTCGGCAATGTTGTCGATGCCGAGCAGCTTTTCAATGGTCACCCAGCCTTCATCTGTCACACCGATCGTTCGCTGCTTCTCGTCAACAATGTAGTCGCCCGAAAAGAACTTCTGCCCTTCGGCGAGTTGGATGCCGAGCTGCTCCTGGCGCTTGTGATCCATGTGGTCCACTTCTTCGCCCAATACCAGTTCAGGAATGATCTTGCGCGCACGCGCGTATTTGTCTGTGGTCTGGTCGGTGGGGCCGGAGATGATGAGCGGGGTACGCGCTTCGTCGATCAGGATCGAATCGACTTCGTCAACGATGGCGTAATAGTGGCCGCGCTGCACGCAATCCTTGATTTCGAACTTCATGTTGTCGCGCAAGTAGTCGAAGCCGAACTCGTTATTTGTTCCGTAGGTGATGTCGGAGGCGTAGGCGGCGCGACGCTCGTTGTCGTCGAGGTCGTGGACGATGACGCCGACCGTGAGGCCGAGAAACTCGTAGATCTTGCCCATCCACTCGGCGTCGCGCTTGGCCAGGTAATCGTTCACCGTGACCACATGCACGCCGTGACCGGCGAGCGCGTTCAAATAGCAACTGAGGGTGGCGACGAGCGTTTTTCCTTCGCCGGTTCTCATTTCGGCGATCTTGCCCTGGTGCAGCACCATGGCGCCGATCAATTGCACGTCAAAGTGGCGCATTTGCACGGCGCGCCAGCCGGCCTCGCGGACAACTGCAAAAGCCTCGGGCAGGATCTCGTCGAGGGCGGCGTTTTCGGCGGCCCTGATCTCATCGGCGTCGGTAATTCCAATCAGCTTGGCCGCAATCCTGGCCCGGAATTCAGTGGTCTTGTCACGCAACTGCTCGTCGGATAGCTTCTTGATCTCCGGCTCGAAGGCATTGATCTGGGCGACCATCGGCGTAAGCTTTTTGATGGCCCGCTCGTTCGAGGTGCCGAAGATTTTAGTAAGGATCTTGTCGAAAAACACAGGCTTCTCCGTTTACTGGTGCAAACTTCGTCTGTTGATGCGGCGTCAGCGCGGGGTGTGTTGCGCAGGCTGACTGCAAATGAACCCAAATACGTGCTGGGGTCGGGCGTTCTAGGCGAAGGGAGGCGGACGCTGGAAGAGAT
>Ga0224557_1001745_pt1 | contig 20076 bp, 21 predicted proteins | sample 714S31014metaG_FD_180677 | JGI IMG/M metagenome (GOLD analysis project Ga0224557, IMG submission 180677) | Peat soil microbial communities from Stordalen Mire, Sweden - 717 S3 10-14 | ecosystem: Environmental > Terrestrial > Soil > Wetlands > Peat | place: Sweden: Norrbotten County, Stordalen...
GGGGTCACCACTGGCGATATAACCGGGGACCAGCCTCGGGTCGTCCGTGAGCGGCGCCAGCAGGTCTCCCGGGCCCAAATCCCCCGGCTGAACCCGCTGCTCCCATGGCACCCATTCCGGCGCCAGCAGCGCCGTCGGCCCGGGAATCAACACCACTTCGCTGATTGTGGCGCGCTCGGCACCGGGGTAGGCCGCGACGACGACGGCCCACTGCCACCCCTGATAACCGGGCAGATGAGCCAAGAACCGGTGCGTCCCGGCGCTCGGATCCTCGTAGCTGACGCCGAGGTATTCCCCGACCGTCTCTGGGCCGCTGAACTCGACGACTGCCGCCCTGGCCTGGTCCGCCGCACCCGTGAGCACCGGCGCCAATCCGTCGGGCCAGTCGCCCACGGTCGCCACGACGGATTCCTCAATGGGTCCGGTCACGCTATCCGTTGCGAGTGAGTGATCTTTATTGGTCACGCGACTCGCACCCCATCTCGGGGTTGTTCGCCGGCTGGGTGGCCGGTTCCCTTCCGCGCTTCACAGCCACCAGCCCGGCCAGGCCGGGTCTTACGGTCGGCTCCACGCTTGACGGCGGCCCCAACTGGGCCGACGGCGGTGGATGGTTCCTCCCACCGCGCGAGGTTGATCGCGGCGTTGTCGCCACGCTGATGGGCTCCCCGCGCACCACCGATGCACTCAGCCCACGCCGCCAAATTCATACCTCTGTTCTTACAGCACACCACCGACAACTACCGACCACTCAACGCGCAACAGGTGGAACCCCTCTCTGCGTTGCGCCACTAATACTGCCGGATGACAAGGTTGGCAAGCCACACCCGGTCACTTGCCCACGCGAGAACTCCACATAGGACAGAATTGATTCGTGTCTGGACGGCGGCGTGATGATCCTGGCCGGGTGACCTCCAACCCAGGCCGCCGGTCCCGCAACGGATCGGTCAACCAGCATCCCGGCATGGCCAACTACCCAGCCGATGACGCCGAGTATCGACGCTCGCGCCGTCCACCGCCCACACCCAGCGCCAACCGATATCTGCCGCCGCTAGGCCGGCAGCAGCGAGAACCGGACCGGAGCAATCCGCCTCCACGTGGTCCGGCCGCCGGCGAACGAATCACCGTTACCCGCGCCGCTGCGCAGCGCAGCCGCGAAATGGGTTCGCGGATGTACTCGATGGTTCATCGGGCCGCCACCGCCGACGGCGCTGACAAGTCTGGTCTAACCGCGCTGACCTGGCCGGTCGTGGCGAACTTCGCGGTCGACTCCGCGATGGCCGTTGCCCTGGCCAACACGCTGTTCTTCGCCGCGGCCAGCGGGGAAAGTAAGTCCAAAGTCGCGCTGTATCTGTTGATCACCATCGCGCCGTTCGCGGTAATCGCCCCACTCATCGGACCGGCCCTCGATCGGCTGCAGCACGGCCGCCGCGTCGCGCTGGCGATGTCGTTCGCACTGCGCACCGCACTGGCAGTGGTGCTGATCATGAACTACGACGGAGCCACCGGCAGCTTCCCGTCGTGGGTTCTTTACCCGTGCGCGCTGGCCATGATGGTGTTCTCGAAGTCGTTCAGTGTGCTGCGCAGCGCGGTGACACCGAGGGTGATGCCGCCGAGTATCGACCTGGTACGGGTCAACTCCCGGCTGACCATGTTCGGTCTGCTCGGCGGCACTATCGCCGGCGGTGCCATCGCGGGCGGCGTCGAGTTCGCCTTTACTCACATGTTCAAGCTGCCCGGGGCGTTGTTCGTAGTGGTAGCCGCCACGATTGCCGGCGCCTCGCTATCGATGCGGATTCCCCGCTGGGTCGAGGTAACCGCGGGCGAGGTGCCGGCCACCTTGAGCTACCACCGGGATAGCGGCCCCGTGTCGCGAAGCTGGCCCGAGGAAGTCAAGAAGGTCGGCGGAACACTTCGACAACCCCTGGGCCGCAACATCATCACCGCGCTGTGGGGTAACTGCACGATCAAGGTGATGGTCGGCTTCCTGTTCCTGTATCCGGCGTTTGTAGCCAAGGCGCAATACGCCAACGGCTGGAGACAACTGGCACTGCTGGGGATGATCGGCGCGGCAGCCGGAGTCGGCAACTTCGCCGGGAACTTCACCAGCGCGCGGTTGCAGTTGGGCAGGCCGGCCCTGCTGGTGGTGCGTTGCACGGTGGCGGTGTGCTCGGTCGCCCTGATTGCCGCCGTCGCCGGCACCCTGGCGGCGGCGGTCATTGCCACCTTAGTCACATCGGGCTCGAGCGCCATTGCCAAGGCCTCGCTGGATGCCTCGCTACAAGACGATCTGCCCGAGGAATCGCGAGCCTCGGGGTTCGGGCGTTCGGAATCGACGCTGCAGCTGGCCTGGGTGCTGGGCGGTGCACTTGGCGTGATGGTCTACACCGAATTGTGGGTCGGCTTCACCGCGGTCAGCTCGATGTTGATCCTGGGTCTGGCGCAGACCATCGTCAGCTTCCGCGGCGACTCCTTGATCCCGGGCCTCGGAGGTAACCGGCCGGTGATGGTCGAGCAGGAAGGCATGCGGCGTGGCGCCGGCAATGCGGCGGCGGTCCCCGAGTGAAGCCTGCAGGCAACCGCCGCATGGCCGTGCTCCTGGCGGCCGTGCTGATCCCGCTGTCCGTGGGCGCCGGGGTCGGCACGTGGCTGCTAGTACGACCAACCAGTCCACAGCGACCGGAGATCAGCGTTTATTCACACGGGCACCTGACCCGCGTTGGGCCATACCTGTACTGCAATGTGCTCAACCTCAACGACTGCCAGCAACCGCATGCACAGGGCGAGTTGCCGGTCAACGAGCGCTATCCGGTTCAGCTCTCGGTGCCCGAAGCCATTTCCCGCGCTCCCTGGCGATTACTACAGGTGTACGAGGATCCCACCAACACCGCCAGCACCATGTTTCGGCCGGGGACCCGGCTCGCGGTCACCATCCCACCGGTCGACCCGCAGCGCGGACGGCTGACCGGGATAGTCGTGCAGTTGCTGACGTTGGTGGTCGACCCCTCCGGCGAACTGCGCGATGCCCCGCACGCGGAATGGTCAGTGCGACTGACCTTTTGATTGGTCGTCTGGCTAGCGCCCTCGGGCGACGATCACGGGGGTGCGTACCGCGTGCACCACCGCCGTGCTGACGGATCCGAGTAGCATTCCGTCGAATCCGCCGCGCCCGTGGCTGCCCACGACCACGAGTTGCGCGGATTCCGCGAGCTCAACGAGGTGTTGCGCGGGGTGGTTCACGACGACCTCGCGATGGACGACGACGTCGGGGTAACGTTCCCGCCAGCCCGCCAAACGCTCCGCCAATGTTTCCTCGGCCTCCGACTGCAGCTTCGTCCAGGAAGTCCTGGTCGTTCCGGTCCACTCCCGGCTCGAGAGGTCGGGAACCTCGACGTCGGTCCAGGCGTATAGAGCCACGAGTTCGGCGCCCCGCCAGGAAGCCTCGTCGAAAGCGATGGCGGTTGCCAGTTCCGATGCCGGCGAGCCATCAACGCCGACAAGCACGCATCCCTCAACTGGTGGCGAGACTTCATTGCGGATCACCGCCACCGGGCAGTGGGCGCGATGGACCAGTCCAGTGCTGACAGAACCCAGAAGCACGCGCTCCAAAGCTCCATGGCCGCGACTACCCACCACGACCATGTCGGCTTTTGTCGACAACTCGACGAGCGCGTAGACGGGCCTCCCGGAGAATACCTCGTTGTTGATTCGCGGCCGGCTCCGGTCGTCGGTCATGTCCTCGACGAGCTTGACTGCGTCGGCGAGCGCCTGCTGCGCCGTTGCCCCGAGCGTTGCGAGCAATTCAGCCGGAACGGAATCTCCCGTCCACTTGAGCACCAGCGAGTCGCCGGGTATCGGAGTTGCAGCGTGCACGAGAGTCAGCGCCACGTTGCGCATCGTCACCTCACGGACGGCCCATTGCAGGGCGGCGCCCGAATCTGGCGATCCATCGATACCAACGACGATTCCGGGATTCGCTATCTCACTGTGCATTTCGCTGCCTCATTGCTCAATATTCTGCGTCCGCAAGGTGGACTCTAGAACTTCGGCGGCGTGTGGTCAGGAGCAATTGGTCCCACACTTTCGGGACCAAACGGCCTTCCACTTCGGCTCGCTAGCGGAACCCGCCGAAATGCACAGCTCACCCACCGCCGAAGGCGACTCAGCCAACTAGGACGCGCGCTCACTCTCGACGGGCGGCCCGGGCGGCATCCCGTTCCCGAAGGGACTGCCCCCCAACGCCTCCCGGCCATGCGGTGTCACCCAGCCGCTCAGGTCAGGGCCTTTGGGCACGATGCGGGTGGGATTGATATCGGCGTGCACAATGTAGTAGTGCTGCTTGATCTGGACGAAGTCGGTCGTGTCGCCGAAACCGGGCGTCTGGAAAAGATCTCGGGCGTAAGCCCACAACACTGGCATCTCGGACAGTTTGGATCGATTGCACTTGAAATGTCCATGGTAAACCGGGTCGAAGCGGGCCAGCGTGGTGAACAGCCGCACATCAGCCTCGGTGATGGTGTCGCCCACCAGGTATCGCTGGCTCGACAGTCGATCGCTCACCCAATCCAGCGCGGTGAACAGGCGATCGTATGCCGCTTCGTAAGCCTCCTGTGAGCCGGCGAAGCCGCACCGGTAGACGCCGTTGTTGATCTCGGTGTAAACCCTCTTGCTCACCTCGTCGATCTCAGCCCTCAGTGCCTCCGGGTACAGCTCAGGTGCGCCGTCGCGGTGGTAGGCGGTCCATTCGGTGGAGAAGTCCAGAGTCATCTGCGCGAAATCGTTGGTGACCACCGCGCCGGTGGGGACGTCGACGATCGCCGGGACGGTGATGCCTTTGGGGTAGTCGGGGAAGCGTTTGAAGTACGCGTCTTGTAGCCGCGGGATCTTCAGAACCGGGTCGACACCCCCCGGATCGAGGTCGAACGTCCAGCTGCGCTGGTCATGGGTTGGACCGCAAAATCCAATGGAGAGAGCATCTTCCAGGCCCAACAGCCGCCGGACGATGATCGCGCGATTGGCCCACGGGCAAGCGCGGGCAACGACGAGCCGATACCGGCCGGGCTCTACCGGATAACCATCGCGCCCGTCCGCGGTGATGCGGGTGGTGATGTAGTTGGTGTCCCGGCTGAATTCGCCCTTGCCGACGTATGCGCCCATGGCGACAATCCTGCGCCGCAATCCGAGTTCAGAGAAGGGACTAGGCGTCGAACTCCCGGGCCACTGCCTTAACTACCTCGGATATCCGGCCCGCCGTCTTGCGGTCCGGGTAGCGGCCCTTGCGTAACTCGGGCTGCACAGTGGTCTCGAGCAACGTGATCATGTCCTCGACCATGCCGTGCAGCTCGTCGGGGCTGTGCTTGTGCTCGGCGGGCGCTTCGCGGCGGGTCCGGGAAAGGGTCTTGGCAAGGGTGGGTGGCGGATCGATCAGCTTGACGCTCAGCGCCTGCGGCCCGCGCTTGCCCGAAGCAAGGCCGAATTCCACGCGCTGACCTGCTTTGAGCCCCTCAACCCCCTCGGGCAACGCCGACGAACGGACGTATACGTCCTCGCCTTCCTCCTGCGACAGGAAGCCGAACCCCTTTTCGGAGTCGTACCACTTCACCTTGCCGGTCGGCACTACTCTCACCTGCTTGTCTGATGGATCTCTACGATGGGCAACACAAGAAGCGTCCCGCCTGCGCAGGACGCCCCAGTGGATTGTGATCCTACTCGGTGGGTTGGCCGCCCAGAACCCCCCGATCACCGGCTTCCTCGGTAGGCTGGCAGCCACCCATGGAGGAGATATGCGCCTCATCCTGAACATCATCTGGCTGGTATTCGGCGGCCTCTGGCTGGCCCTCGGATATCTCGTCGCGGCGCTAATCTGCTTCCTGCTCATCGTCACCATCCCCTTTGGCTTCGCGTCACTGCGCATCGCCTCATACGCGTTATGGCCGTTCGGCCGCACGATCGTCGAGAAACCCAACGCTGGCAGTGGTGCCCTTATCGGCAATGTCATCTGGGTGTTGTTGTTCGGGATTTGGCTCGCGATCGGGCACTTGGTAAGTGCGGCAGCGATGGCGATCACCATCGTCGGCATTCCGCTGGCGTTGGCTAATCTCAAACTCATCCCGGTATCACTCCTGCCGCTGGGCAAAGAGATCGTCCCGGTCAGCTCGCCGACGCTGGGTCGGGTGCCCGCATGACTATGACCGCACTCGGTGTGCCGAAAGTGCCCGGCCCTCCCGGGGCAGCCAAGAGAGCCGCAGACGCACCGACCCGCGGCCCGTTGCTGGATACCTACCGAAGGGTCGCCACCGATCTTCGGGTATCGCTGACCGACCGCTGCAATCTGCGGTGCCGTTATTGCATGCCCGCGGCGGGCTTGGACTGGCTGCCCGGCGAAAAACTGCTGCGGCCGGACGAGCTGGCCCGGCTGATGCACATCGCCGTCACTCGCCTCGGCGTCACCAGCGTGCGATTCACCGGAGGTGAGCCACTTTTGGCCCGTCACCTTGAAGAGGTCATCGCCGGGGCGGCCGGTCTGCGGCCCCGCCCGGAGATCTCGCTGACCACCAATGGAGTGGGTCTGGCCCCCCGCGCTGGTGCGCTCGCTGAAGCGGGCCTGGACCGAGTCAACGTGTCGCTGGACAGCGTGGACCGGGACCGATTTGCGGCCATTACCCGTCGGGACCGGCTCGACGACGTGCTGGCCGGCTTGGCCGCCGCCAAGGCCGCCGGCCTGGCGCCGATCAAGGTCAATGCCGTACTCGACCCGGTGACCGGTCGCGAGGACGTGGTTGAACTGCTGGCGTTCTGCCTCGAGCATGGCTACCAATTGCGGGTCATCGAGCAGATGCCGCTGGACGCCGGGCACGAGTGGCGCCGTGACGACGCGCTGCGGGCCGACGACGTGCTCGCTGCGCTGCGGCCACACTTCCGGCTGCGTCCAGATCCGGCGCCGCGTGGTTCGGCCCCAGCCGAGCTGTGGCTGGTCGACACGGGCCTGGACACGCCGTCCGGAAAGTTCGGTGTCATCGCGTCGGTGTCGCGCGCGTTCTGTTCGACCTGCGATCGCACTCGGCTGACGGCCGACGGCCAAATCCGCAGTTGCCTTTTCTCCAGCGAAGAGACCGACCTTCGCGGTCTGATGCGCACCGGCGCGGGCGACGACGCGTTAGAGGCGGCGTGGCGCGCCGCCATGTGGGGCAAGCCCGCCGGCCACGGCATCAACGATCCCGATTTCGTCCAGCCCGATCGCCCAATGAGCGCCATCGGTGGTTAGCCGGACAATCCGGGTGACGGTCCGCTACTTCGCCGCCGCGGCGGCGGCCGCCGAAGCCGAATCCGAAGCTGTCACGCTGCGTGCGGGCACCACCGTGGCCGAGCTGGTCGAGAGCCTCGCAGCTCGCGGTGCTCGCCTCTCCGAAGTGCTGGGCCGGTGCTCGTATCTCTACGACGGAATCGCCGTCCGGGACGTCACCACGGCGTTGCGCGCGGGCGCGACGATCGACGTCCTACCCCCGTTCGCCGGCGGTTGAAACTGTGAGTTATGTCACGTAACGGAAAGATAACGGCCGGGACACGCTCCGGTGTCGGGTGTCATTGACCTGCGCAGATCCGTTGTCTTCCTGGCGTTTTGCGAAGCGACAGCGGGCGAAACGCCCGGATTCGCAAGACGTGACGGGTGCTACAGAAACCGCTACCGTTCCGGGAGGTTCGTCAATCTGACCGGTGGCGTTCCTCCCCTCTCTACCGCGCTGAGCTCCATCCAGTAGGCAGGGGACACCGAAAGTGGATGGAGACGGGGGACCCACCGGTCCACCGTGATCGGCCCGGAGTCGCTTTCGACTCCTTGGGGTGAAGTCGGCGTCGCGTTCTGCGGAACACGACGCTGGCCGGGTAGCCTCTCCCACCCGAACCCGACAGCTGACCTCGTAAGCGCGTAATGCGAGAGGAAACCTTCCAACGTATGAGTGGACGTCACCGTAAACCCACCACATCAAGCGTCAGCGTCGCCAAAATCGCCTTCACCGCGGCGGTGCTTGGCAGCGGCAGCATCGCTCTGGCCGGCCAAGCGGCCGCCGCGACCGACCACGAATGGGATCAAGTAGCCAGCTGCGAGTCGGGCGGCAACTGGGCGATCAACACCGGCAACGGTTACCAGGGTGGCCTGCAATTCAACCAAGGCACCTGGGCCGCGCACGGCGGCGGCCAGTACGCCCCGTCGGCCCAGCTGGCCACCCGGGAGCAGCAGATCGCGATCGCTGAGCAAGTGCTGGCGACCCAGGGTCGTGGCGCCTGGCCCGTGTGTGGTCATGGGCTGTCCGGCCCGTCCCCGCGCGAGGTTCTTCCCGCGCCGGCCGCTTTGGACGCGCCGCTTGATGCGCCTGGGATCAATGGCGCCCCCGCACCGCTGGCTCCACCGCCGGCGGACGCTCCTCCGCCGGACGCGCCGCCGCCACCTCCTCCTCCCCCGCCGGCAGACCCGCCTGCGCCCGTTCAGCTGGCGGCCAACGACCAGCCCGCGCCGCCGGCAGACGCCTTGCCGCCGGCCCCCGCTCCCGACGCCGTGCCGCCCGTTGAACCACAGCGGGCCTCTGAGGTTGGCTACACACAGAAACTGTGGGACGCGATTCAGTCGCAGGATGTGCACGGAAACGACGCACTAGACGCACTCGCGCAGCCGTCCGCGATCGGCTGACCTAGAACGAGTCAGGCCGAACCCACCCATTCTTCGGTTCCATCATCGAAGAACTGGTGTTTCCACACCGGTAGCCGCTCCTTGATGGTGTCGACCAGCCGGGCGCAGGTGGCAAATGCCGCCTGTCGATGGTCGGCAGCCACCGCGGCCACCAGGGCCGCCTCACCGATTTGCAGCACGCCGATCCGGTGACTGGCGGCAACGGCACGTACCCCGGTGGACTGCTCAGCCACCTCGGTGATGGCATCGGCAAAGACCTGTTCGGCTGACGGGTGCGCCGAATACTCCAATCGCGACACCCCGCGTCCATCGTCGTGGTCGCGAATCATGCCGACGAACCCGACGATGGCTCCGGCCGCTTGATGGCTCACCAGCTCTTCATGCTCGGCCAGTGAGATCGGCTGGTCCGTCACGATGGCGCGGAGCACCAGTGTCATCGCTGGTGATCTTCGCCGGCCAGTTGTCCAAGCGCATGGTCCAGCACGTCGGCGAGTACCACTAAACCGTCGCGGACCCCGCCGGGCGATCCCGGCAGGTTGATAACGAGAGTCCGGCCTGCTACCCCGCACACGCCGCGCGACAGCACCGCCGTGGGCACCTTCGGCAGTCCGGAGCGACGGATCGCGTCGGCCAACCCCGGAATCAAGTAATCCAGCACCGCAACGGTTTGCTCCGGAGTGGCATCGGTGGGTGAGATGCCGGTTCCTCCGGAGGTGATGATGACATCGGCGTCGTCGTCCAGCGCGTCGTCCAGCGCTTCACCGACTGCTCCGCCGTCGGCGACCACCACCGCCTGCACAGCCGAAAATCCCTGCTGTTCAAGCCATTCAGTGATGATCGGTCCGCACTGATCGGTATATTCACCGGCCGACGCTCGACTGGAGGCGATGATGACCCGGGCGGAACGAGCGCCCATCACCGCGCCCACGTTCCGCTTTTGCCACCCTGCTTGCTCAGCACTCGTATGTCATCGATGCGCGCAGCGGGGTCAACGGCTTTGATCATGTCGTACAGGGTGAGTCCGGCCACGCTGACAGCGGTGAGCGCCTCCATCTCCACGCCGGTGCGATCGGTGCTGCGCACCGTCGCGGTGATCTCGATATCCGATTCGCCGACGGTGAAATCGACGTCGACTCCGGTAAGCGCAAGCTGGTGACACAACGGGATCAGGTCGCCAGTGCGTTTTGCCGCCAGAATGCCCGCCACCCGCGCTGTAGCCAGCGCGTCACCCTTGGGCAGCCCGCCGGCCGAGATCAACGCCACCACTTGCGCAGACGTACGCAGCGCACCCGCGGCAACGGCAGTGCGCTTGGTGGCCGCCTTCTCGGTGACATCGACCATGTGCGCCGCACCCCGCTCGTCCAGGTGCGACAACGCGCCCGCGCGCGGTTCCGCCGACTCCCAGGTCGCACCGGGCCCGGATGCCCAGGACGCCCCAGTCATCGTGCCGACCTAACGGTTGGCGACGGTAACCGGGTGGACGTACGGCAGGTCGTTGGCGGGTAGCGGGAACACCAGTTCACCGAATGGGGACAACGCACCCGCCCGATCGCACGCGAGTTCGCTCACCGCATGGTGGTCCGGGTCCACCGTCGGCCAGCCGTTGTCGACGTATCTGGGTTTGCGTGCCTTGCCCTCAGCAATGTCAGCCACGCACTCCATTCTGACAGGTCGCGCCCGCGCCCGGAGCACAAGGCTCCGAACCGTACCCAAGGTGTCCGCCGGCTGCTTTACGCTGGTCAGCAATGACCGACAACACCGCGGATATCCCGCTGGGGTCCTGGCTTGCCGACTTGCCAGACGGACGACTGATCCGGCTGCTGGAGTTGCGCCCGGACCTGGCCCAGCCAGCGCCCGGCAGTATCGCCGCGCTGGCGGCGCGCGCTCAGGCGCGTCAGTCGGTCAAGGCTGCCACCGACGAGCTCGACTACCTGCGGCTTGCCGTGCTTGACGCGCTGCTGGTGCTGCAGGCCGACACACACCCGGTGCCGGCCGCCAAGCTCCTGGCGCTGATCGGTGAGCGCGCTCCCCAAGCTGACGTGCTCGCCGCGATCGATGACCTCAGACAACGCGCCCTCGCTTGGGGGGAGACAGCGGTGCAGGTCGCGCCCGACGCCGGCACATCGCTGCCGTGGCATCCGGGGCAAGTCACCCTCGAAGACAGCTCACACACCGACGAAGAGATCGTCGACCTCATCGACGGGCTCAACGAGGCGCAGCGAGACGTGCTGGACAAACTGCTCGAAGGCTCCCCGATGGGGCGTACCCGCGACGCCGCGCCCGGCGCCCCAGCGGACCGGCCGGTACCGCAACTGCTGGCGGCGGGCCTGCTGCGACGGGTCGACGCGGAAACGGTGATTTTGCCCCGACATGTCGGGCAGCTACTGCGCGGCGAGCGCCCCGGCCCAATGCAGCTGACTGCGCCCGATCCGGTGGTGTCGACCACCACCGCCGCCGACGCCGACGCAGTAGCGGCCGGAGCCGCCATCGACCTGCTCCGCGAGGTCGACGTTCTGCTCGAAGTCCTTGGCGCCGGGCCCGTTTCCGAGCTGCGCAGCGGGGGCCTCGGAGTCCGTGAAGTCAAGCGGCTGGCCAAAGCGACGGGTATCGCCGAGCCTCGGCTGGGCTTGATCCTCGAGCTCACGGCCGCGGCCGGACTGATCGCGAGCGGCATGCCCGATCCGGAGCCCGTCAGCGGTGACGGGCCTTATTGGGCTCCAACGGTGGCCACTGACCGGTACGCGGCGTTATCCCCCGCCGAGCGTTGGCACTTGCTGGCCAGCACCTGGCTTGACCTACCCGGTCGTCCTGCCTTAATCGGCAGCCGCGGCCCAGACGCTAAACCCTATGGTGCCCTTTCAGATTCACTCTTTTCCACGGCCGCGCCGCTGGATCGCCGGCTCTTGCTCGGGATGCTGTCCGGGCTACCAGCCGGTGCCGGTGTCGACCCAGCAGAAGCGTCTGCGGCACTAATCTGGCTGCGCCCGCGTTGGGCCAGGCGGCTGCAGCCTGGGCCCGTTGGGGATCTGCTGGCCGAGGGCCACTCGGTTGGCCTGGTGGGCCGTGGGGCGATCAGCACACCCGGCCGCATTCTGCTGGACGAAGCCATCGAACCCACCACGGCCCCCGCCGCCGCGGTCGCGGCGATGACGCGTGTGCTGCCCAAGCCGATCGACCATTTCCTGTTGCAGGCCGACCTGACCGTCGTGGTGCCGGGGCCACTGGAGCGCGACCTGGCCGAACAACTGGCCACAGTCGCCACCGTCGAGTCGGCCGGCGCGGCGATGGTCTACCGCATCAGTGAACAATCCATCCGCCACGCGTTCGACGTCGGAAAAACCCGCGACTGGATGCGTGCGCTTTTTACGAAGCACTCCAAAACACCAGTGCCGCAAGGGCTCACATATCTTATCGACGATGTCGCGCGTCGCCACGGCCAGCTGCGGATCGGCATGGCCGCATCGTTCGTACGGTGCGAAGACCCGGCATTGCTGGCCCAAGCGGTGGCGGCGCCGGCCGCCGAACAGCTGCAGTTGCGTGCCCTGGCCCCGACAGTGGCGGTGTCATCTGCGCCGATCGCCGAAGTGCTGGTCGCGTTACGGGCCGCGGGCTTCGCCCCGGCCGCCGAGGATTCCTCGGGCGCCATCGTCGACGTCCGGCCGCACGGAGCCCGTGTTGCAACGCCGCAGCAGCGCCGCCCGTACCGCACCCCGTCGCGCCCGAGCAGTGAGACACTGAATGCTGTCATCTCGGTGCTGCGCAAAGTGACCGTCGCGCCGTTCGGCAGTATGCGCGTCGATCCTGCTGTCGCGATGTCGCTGTTGCAGCGCGCGGCGCGGGATCAAGACACGCTGGTGATCGACTATCTCGACGCCGCCGGTGTGGCCACTCAGCGGGTGGTGTCGCCGATCACCGTGCGGGGCGGCCAGCTGGTGGCCTACGACTCGGCGTCCGGACGGCTGCGTGACTTCGCGATTCATCGCATCACGTCGGTGGTGTCGGCCGTCGGCGGATAATGGACCACATGACCAATCAGGAGGGGCGCGAGTGACCGACGGGCCGTTGATCGTGCAGTCCGATAAGACCGTGCTGCTCGAAGTTGACCACGAGCAGGCCGGTGCGGCGCGCGCAGCCATCGCGCCGTTTGCCGAGCTGGAGCGCGCGCCCGAACACATCCACACCTACCGCATCACACCGCTGGCGCTGTGGAACGCGCGCGCCGCCGGTCATGACGCCGAACAAGTCGTCGATGCGCTGGTCAGTTTCTCCCGTTATGCGGTGCCACAGCCGCTGTTGGTCGACATCGTCGACACCATGGCCCGTTACGGCAGGCTGCAACTGGTCAAGCACCCGACACATGGCCTGACGCTGGTAAGCCTGGACCGCGCGGTGCTCGAGGAGGTGTTGCGCAACAAGAAGATTGCACCCATGCTCGGCACCCGTGTCGAGAACGACACCGTCATCGTTCACCCCAGCGAGCGCGGCCGGGTCAAGCAGATGCTGCTCAAGATCGGCTGGCCCGCAGAGGATCTCGCCGGCTACGTCAACGGCGAGGCACATCCGATCAGCCTGCACGAGGACAGCTGGCAGCTGCGCGATTACCAGCAGCTGGCCACGGACTCGTTCTGGGCCGGCGGATCCGGGGTGGTCGTACTTCCGTGTGGCGCCGGCAAAACGCTGGTCGGCGCGGCCGCGATGGCGAAGGCCGGTGCGACGACGCTGATCCTGGTCACCAACATCGTCGCCGCCCGCCAATGGAAACGCGAGTTGATCGCCCGCACGTCACTGACCGAGGAAGAGATCGGCGAATACTCCGGAGAACGCAAGGAGATTCGCCCGGTCACTATCTCGACGTACCAGATGATCACTCGCCGGACCAAAGGCGAGTACCGCCATCTCGAGCTCTTCGACAGCCGCGACTGGGGGCTGATCATCTACGACGAGGTGCACCTGTTGCCGGCGCCGGTGTTCCGGATGACCGCCGACTTGCAGTCCAGACGGCGGTTGGGGTTGACGGCCACGCTGATCCGCGAGGACGGCCGCGAGGGCGACGTATTTTCCCTGATAGGGCCGAAGCGTTACGACGCGCCTTGGAAGGACATGGAGACTCAGGGCTGGATCGCGCCGGCGGAGTGTGTGGAGGTCCGGGTCACCATGACCGACAACGAACGGATGATCTATGCCACCGCCGAGCCCGAGGAACGCTACAAACTGTGCTCGACGGCGCACACCAAAATCGCTGTGGTCAAGTCGATTCTGAACATGCACCCCGGTGAACAGACCCTAGTGATCGGCGCCTACCTGGATCAGCTCGATGAGCTGGGAGTCGAGCTCGACGCCCCGGTGATTCAGGGGTCAACGAAGACCCCTGAGCGCGAAGCGTTGTTCGACGCATTCCGCCGGGGTGAGATCTCTACGCTGGTGGTGTCCAAAGTCGCTAACTTCTCTATCGACTTGCCCGAAGCCTCTGTTGCAGTTCAGGTTTCAGGAACATTCGGCTCGCGCCAAGAGGAGGCCCAGCGGCTGGGCCGGCTGCTGCGCCCCAAGGCCGACGGCGGCGGCGCCATCTTCTATTCTGTGGTGGCCCGCGACAGTCTGGACGCCGAGTACGCCGCGCACCGGCAGCGTTTCTTAGCCGAGCAGGGCTACGGCTACATCATCCGCGACGCCGACGACCTACTGGGACCGGCGATTTAGAGCGACAGGATGGTCGCCGATGCGGTACCAGGTGCGCCGTAGACCTGCGCCAGACCCACCCGTGGGTTGCCGGGCACCTGACGCTCGCCCGCCTCGCCCCGCAGTTGACGCACCAACTCATGCACCTGCCGGAGCCCCGAAGCGCCGATCGGCTCGCCGTTGGCGATCAGCCCGCCGTCGGTGTTGACCGGAATTGAGCCGTGGATCTCGGTGGCGCCATCGGCCACCAGCTTTTCCTGCTCGCCGTCGGCGCACAGGCCCGTCTCAGCCATGTGGATGACCTCGGCGCCGGCGTCGGTGTCCTGCAGCTGGGCGATGTCGACGTCCTCGGGTCCGATGCCCGCGGCTTCGTACGCGGCCTTGGCCGCGTACACCGTGGGTGAAACGTCCTCGTCCATCGCACCGAACGTGGCGTGCACCTCGTAGGCGCCATACCGGCGGGTGCGAATCTCGGTGGCCCGCACGTACACCGGCTTGTCTGTGAACTTGTGCGCGATGTCGCCGCGGCACATGATGACGGCGGCGGCACCCTCGTCGGGTGCGCAGAACATGTATTGCGTCAGCGGGTAGTTGAGCACGGCCGAGTTCAGGATCTCGTCCTCAGAAATCGCCTTGCGGCGGAATGCATTCGGGTTTATCGCGCCGTTGCGGAAGTTCTTTGCGGCGACCTTCGCCAGGGTGGCCTGGGAGACGTTGTGGTCGTGCAGATACTTGTTGGCCTTCATGCCGAAGAATTTGGTGGTGACGAACTGCCCGTTTTGCGCATACCACTGCGGCAACGCCAGCTTTGCGGGGTCGTCGGTGAAGGCGCCCTTGGGGTGCTTGTCCAAGCCGATGGCGATGCCGATGTCGTACTTGCCCAGCCGGATGGTGTCGGCAGTCTGTTGGATGGCACTGGCCGCGGTGGCACAGGCATTGAAGACGTTCGTGAACGTGATGCCGGTCAGCCCGACGAGGCGGGTCACCGCGTCCGGGTTGGACACCTCGTGGCTGCCGCCGAAGCCGAACTGGATGTCCTTCCACTGGACACCGGCGTCGGTCAGCGCGAATTGGATGGCTTCAGCACCCATCTCCATTGCCGTCTTCTCGAACCTGCCGAATGGGTGTAGGCCTACGCCGATGATGGCGACGTCATTAGTCATCGCACAGTCCTCCTGAGTCCTTCTTGCGTCCCGTTTAGACCGGCTGGAATGCGAACGTGACGATCTCGTTGCCGTCGGCGTCGTTGGTAAAAGGCAGCATGGTCAACTCGACCTCCTGGCCGAACTGCAGTTTGGCCGGGTCGTTCTCGGTCAGCCGGCCTTCGACTCGGATGACGTCACCGAGCTGGACCAGGCCCACACCGAACGGCACGAAATCCTTGCCGACTGGGCCGGCGTAAGGAGCCCCGGGCGGGAAGCCCTGGGTGGTCCATGCCACCAGGCTTCCGCGGCGCGGCAACAACAACTCACTCATCTGGGCGCCGCTGCAGCGCGGGCACCACTGCTGCACAGGGAAGGTGGTAGCACCGCAATCGCCGCAGCGACTGCCAATCAACTGCGGGTTCTCGTCCGGCCAGGTCGAGATTTCGGGGGCAAGTGCCTTCTGCATCGAGCGATCCTCCAGCGATCATCCACAGTCAGCCAACAGAATAAGTGACTCACCAAAAGCTACAACAGCATTCCACAAAAGTGGTAATCGCATTCTCTTTTTTGTCTGGCACCGCCGCCTCGGAGCGAGATGCCCTGGCCCCGCACCAGCCCGATACCAGGTCAGCGCCTAGCGTGTAGACGTCACTCTGGACCAATGTGAGGAGACGACCATGCCGGTCACGGTGTTATTCGAACTCAGAATCAAGCCCGGCGCGGTGCCCGCGGCGCGCGATCTCATGCACCGCACGCTCGAAGTCACCCGGGCGTTCGACGGGAATCTCGGCATCGAAGTGCTCGTCGATGCGGACGACGAAGCGCATTGGATGATGTACCAACTCTGGGACACGGTCGAGCACGACGAGGCCTACCGGAACTTTCGTGCCGGCGAAGGAAAAGTAACGGAGCTCCCGCCACTGTTGGCCGCTCCCCCGGTCAAGACGAGATACGTCACGAGCGATATCTGACGCACACCGCAGGTTCGATCGTCTGACACCTGGCAATTAGCTCAGCGCGGGAATCACTTCGCGTTCGAACAACTCGATGCCGGAGCGGTCGTACGCGGCCTCGGGGAAGTAGCAGATCGCGTACTCGCAGCCGAGGTCGCGAATCTTTGCGATCCGCTCGACCACCTGTTCCACCGTGCCCGTCGCCGAATCCGGGCCACTTCCGGCCTCGAGCATCGAATCCGCTATGGCCTCTGGCACATAACCGACCATGCGCTCGCGTATCCGCGCCAGCCGATCTTTGACATCGGCATCCGAGGTGCCGACGACGGTGTTGAAGTTCGCCGACCGCACGATGGCGCCGAAGTCGGTGCCCAGCTTGCGACAGTGCTCGGCCAGCACGTCAGACTTATGGGCGAACGCGGCGGGCTCCGGCGTGAAGTTGGTGTATTGCGCATATTTCGCAGCGATACGCAAGGTGACCTTCTCCCCGCCGCCGGCGATCCACAGTGGAATCCCATTGTTCTGCAATGGCTTCGGGGCAACTATCGCACCGTCGACCTGGTAATGCTTACCGTCGAAGCTGACTTTTCCGTCGCGCCACGCGTCCCGCATGATCTGCACGCCTTCGTCGAGCCGGCCCAACCGCTCCCCTGCCGACGGAAATCCGTAACCGTAAGCGCGCCACTCGTGTTCGTACCAACCGCCGCCGATACCCATCTGTATCCGGCCGCCCGAGATAATGTCGGCAGTAGCCGCCACCTTGGCCAGGTAGACGGGATTGCGGTAGCTCATTGCCGTGCACATCTGGCCGAGCTTGATCCGCGAGGTCGTCGCCGCATAGGCCGACATCAGCGACCACGCCTCGTGCGTGGCCTCGCCGCTGGGCAGCGGGACGGTGTGGAAGTGGTCGTAGACCCACAGTGAGTCCCAAGCGCTGCCGTCGGCGTAGGTGGCCAGGTCCCGCATCACCGCCCAGTGCTTTTCGGGTTCGATGTCGACCAGATCCATTCGCCAGCCCTGCGGAATGAAGAGACCAAAGCGCATAACGAGGACTCTAACCCGCCATCGATGCGGCCCGGAACGGGCGGCGGTGCCATGGCCTCACAGCAAATGGATAACAAGAACCTAGCCAGCTGCTGACAACGGGAAGCTAAATAAGTTTCATGACAAACACACGCTCGACCACCGATGGACGTGAACTCAATTCAACTGGCGCTCGGCGTCGCCAAATCCGCTTACTGCAACTGATATTCGCCGGGGCCGCGACCGTCGCTGCGTTCGCGCTATTCAGCACTGCCCAGCCCGGCAGCGCCGCAACCGTTGCCACACCAGGGACGGTGCACCTGGCAGCTGCACCGAACGTAGCCGGCGTTGGCGGGTTGGCCACCGACGGCTTCGACGGCACCGCCGGGGTCAACGACAACGGCCAGACCGAAGGCGACACCTTCACGCAGAACGCCCAGGACCAGAGCACCGCATAGAGGGATCCGCTCGCCGACGAGCCCTTCTGACCTATCGCTAGGTTTGGCTATTACGTTAGGCTTACCTCACTAACCTCGGTGAGGAGGGCGTCATGCGGATCCTGATCTCGGGGGCCAGCATCTCCGGCCCGGTACTGGCCTACTGGCTCTCCCGGCATGGATTCGACGTCACCGTCGTCGAGCGTGCGCCGCACTTACGCAAGACAGGTGGCCACGCCGTCGATCTGTTCCGGCCGGCCATGGAAATCTCGGAGAAAATGGGCGTGCTGCCGCAGATCGAGGCGAAAGCCACCGGCACAACCCGGCTGACCATGTACCGCAAGGGAATCGAGCGGCCGGCCGAGGTCGATCTCACCAAAGTCTACGGCGCCTCGTCGGACCGGCACGTGGAGATCATGCGGGACGACCTGAGCGAGGCCTACTACCTGGCCGGTCGCGATCACGCCGAGTACGTGTTCGCCGACTCGATAACGTCGATATCTCCTGACGGCAAGGTGACTTTCGAGCATGGGGGCCCCCGCGAGTTCGACGTCGTCGTCGGCGCCGACGGCTTGCACTCGAACGTGCGGACCCTGACCTTCGGCCCAGACGCCGGACGTACCCGGTTCCTGGGCGGCTACCTGGCCGTGCAGTCGGTGCCGAAAGCGCTTGCACGCGAAGGGCAGATGGATTGTCACATCGGCGTCGGCCGGCTCGCCGGGATCTACACCGCGGCGCCCCTCGACGACGCTCGCGCATTGTTCATGTTTCGCAGCAAGCACGAGCTCCAATACCACCACCGGGATGTGATGCGACAGAAGGAATTACTGCGCGACGCATTTTCCGGCATGCATCCAACGATCGACGGCTGGCTCGAAGAGCTGGACCGCACACCGACGTTCTACTTCGACTCGATCACCCAGTTGCAATTGCAGACCTGGTCGCGCGGGCGGGTGACGCTGGTCGGTGACGCCGGGTACTGCCCCGGGCCCGCTGTGGGTGGCAGCACCAGCCTCTCGGTGCTCGGCGCCTACGTGCTCGCCGGTGAACTCGCGCAAGCCGACGGCGACTATGCCCGGGCCTTTGCGTCCTACGAGCAGCAGATGGCCGCGCCGGTGCGGCGTAGCCGCGCTTTCGCGCGCACCGCCGCCAAGACCATCGTCCCCGGCTCCCGGGCCGGGGTCTGGGTGCTGACCCGCGGCGCCCAGCTGGTCTCGATGCTTCCCGCCGGGCTCACCCAGGCGATCGCGAAGCTCAACCCCGGCGGCGTGCGGATGTACGACTCGATGCAGTACAAGGACTACACCCCGCTATGAGCGCGAGCAGCTGTCAGGGGAGCTGCTCGCGGGAAACCGTTACGTCAACGAGTCCGGCGGTAGGAAACGGTCGCCGTACTTGGCCGCCAGTTCACGAGCCCGGGCCACGAAGGCTTCCTTGCCCGTACCGCCGGGACCCTGGTACCCGACGATGAACTGCGCGCTACCACCGGTCCACGGCGGGAACCCGATACCCAGGATCGACCCGATGTTGGCATCCGCGGTGGTCATCAGCACGTTCTCGTCAAGGCACTTCTGCGTCTCCAGCGCCTCGGCGAACAGCATCCGGTCGATCATGTCCTGCAGCGGCGGCTCCGACGAGCCCGACTTGAACGTCTCGCGCAGGCCCGGCCACAAGCGGGTGCGCTTGCCGTCGACGTACTCGTAGAAACCGGCGCCCTTCAGGCGGCTCGGTCGACCGATCTCGATCATCTTCTTGACGACGGCCTCTGCCGGATGCGGCTCGTAAACGCCGCCGTCCTCCTCGACACCCTTGCGGGAGGCGACGGCGATCTTGTGCATGAGCTCCAGGTTAAGCTCGTCGGACAGCTGCAGCGGCGGCGCTGGGTAGCCGGCCTGCGAACCGGCCTGCTCGATGCTGGCCGGCTCCACGCCCTCGCCAAGCATCGCCAGCGCCTCGTTGACGAAGGTGCCGATGACGCGGGAGGTGAAGAAGCCGCGGCTGTCGTTGACGACGATCGGAGTCTTGCCGATGGCCAAGGTGTAGTCGAACACTCGGGCCAGCGCCTCGTCAGAAGTCTTCTCGCCCTTGATGATCTCCACCAGGGGCATCTTGTCGACCGGCGAGAAGAAGTGGATCCCGATGAAATCCTCCTGCCGCTTGAC
>Ga0224557_1001749_pt1 | contig 20036 bp, 20 predicted proteins | sample 714S31014metaG_FD_180677 | JGI IMG/M metagenome (GOLD analysis project Ga0224557, IMG submission 180677) | Peat soil microbial communities from Stordalen Mire, Sweden - 717 S3 10-14 | ecosystem: Environmental > Terrestrial > Soil > Wetlands > Peat | place: Sweden: Norrbotten County, Stordalen...
GCACCTTCGACCCCTTCCACGTCGGTCACCTCGCGGTGGCCGAGCAGGCGAGGGACGGAGTCCTGGCGGATGAGGTGTGGGTGGTGCCGGCCGGGGTGCCCCCCCACCGCGGTCCGGTGATGGCCGACGCCGCCGACCGTCTGGCGATGTGCAGGGCGGCGATCGAGGGTCGCCCCCGCATCTCCGCCCTCGACCTGGAGTTGAGCCGCCCCGGCCCGTCCTACACCCTCGACACCATGAGGGACCTGGGAGCGGGGCATCCGGGTACGCAGCTCTGGGTGGTCCTCGGTGCCGATGCCGCCCGGCAGACGTCCGGCTGGCACGAGGCCGGCGAGCTGTTGGGCACCTACCACTTCGTCCTGGTCAACCGGGCCGGGGAGGCGCCGATCCGCCACGCGGAGGCGATCGCCCTCGGCTTCCTGCCCGAGCTCACCCGGGTGGTTGGCATCGACTCCCCGGACATCTCCGGCACCGAGATCCGTCGCCGCGTCGCCGCGGGAGAGCCCCTGAGCGGCATGGTCAGCCCCGCCGTCGCCGCCATCATCGAGCAGCGGCGTCTCTATTGCTGACCCGGCCAGCTGCCTGGCCCGCGGTCGCCTGCCCGGGTCCGGCCCGCGGCCGGCCGGTCCGCGCCCGCCCCGATGTCATAATCGTTCGCGGATGACGTCCGAAGAGTTGGTGGAGGCGATCAGCTCCGCCGCCGCCGACAAGAAGGCGCGCGACGTCGTGAGCATCGATCTCCGGGGCAAGTCCACCATCGCGGACTTCTTCGTGGTCTGCGAGGGTGATACTGACCGGCAGGTTAGAGCCATTGTTGACAATATCGAGGAGGCCTGCAGGGCGCTCGGAGTTCGGCCGCTGCACGTCGCCGGGATGCGCGACGCCTCCTGGGCGTGCGTCGACTTCGACTCCGTGATCGCCCACGTCTTCCTTCCCGGCGAGCGGATCTTCTACGACCTCGAGGGGCTCTGGAATGCGCCCCGGGCCGAGGTCGGCTGAGGCGGGCTTCTGATGTCGCCCCGGGCTCAGGGTAGCTGTGCGGCGGCCGGCAGCGGCAGAGGGTTGGAGGCCAGGAACTGGCCGAGGTTGACGATGGCGAGGAGCGTCGCCACCGCGCCCAGGGCAATGACGCCGATGAGCACCACCTTCTGCCAGAGCGCGAGGTCGCGGCCGCCCACGGCGCGCACCGGGGGGATGATCAGACCGATGACGGCCCCGGCGGCGAAGCCGCCCAGGTGGGCGTAGTTGTCGATGTAGCCGGAGAAGGTGAATCCCAGGACGACGGTCATGAAGAGCGAGATCAGCACCCCCCGGCGCAGCGCGTGGGTCAGACCGGCCGGGAGGTCGTGGCGCTGGACACGACCCATGGTGAAGAGCAGGCCCAGCAGCCCCATCAGCCCCCCGGAGGCTCCCACGAATATGGAGTCCGAGAAGGGGAGGTTGAGGGAGCTGGCCAGCACGCTCACCGCGCTCGCCGCAAAGGCGGTGGCGATGAACGTGGCGAGCAGCGTGATCCGCCCGTAGATCGGCTCGACGACACGGCCGAGGATGACCGTCGAGTAGCAGTTGACCAGCAGGTGCAGCGAGAGGTATGAGCTGACCCCGGAGCCGGAGTTGAAGAAGCCTGGGACATGCAGCAGCGCGGTGCTGAAGAACCGCCACCAGTCACTGCCCCCGGGATACCCGTAGGCGATGCCGCCGACCGCCGAGTAGCCGGCGTAGCTGATATCGCCGGGCCCGCCGTAACGCTGCCACATCGTGTTCTCCACCAGGAAGATCACGACGAAGGTCGCCACCAGGGCGTAGGTGAGCCGCGGGGTCGAGATCAGGGCCCGCCGGGCCGGGGCCACGTAGCCGCTGTGGACCGTATCGCGCTCGGCGAGGTCGACGGCCGCGAGCGTGGGTGGCTCGGTCCCGTCCCGGAGCGCCCGGGCCGCCGCCCGGATCTCGCCAACGCCGGGCACCCCGGGTGGCGGTGGGAGCAGGGCAGCGGCATCGCCGGACCCCGCGTCGGCCCACACCACCCCCAGATGGACCGCCGGGTGGGCCGGCGGTGGGAGCTGGGCGGCGAGGGGAGAGAGTGCGACCAGCAGGATGTCGCAGCGTGTCGCCGGCTGCGCCCGCAGACGGGCGTCGCCCCAGCGCAGCGCGGCTCCGATCCGGCGGTGGAGGTCGGCAAGCTGCGCGGCCGGGTCTTCCGGGGGCTGAAAGAAGCCGACCAGGGCAGCGCGCGTGCCGGTCCAGGCCACGGTCACCAGTGCGTAGTCCGAGCCCAGCTCACCGAGCCGGCTGTCCCGGGGATCGGCGAGTCGGAGGCGGTACCTGGTCACCAGCCCCAGACCGACCAGCCGGGCGAGCGCCGGCGGTTGGGGGGGCAGCCCTCCCTCGTCGGACCAGCTGTTCTCCGTCATCGGGCCAGTCTATCGGCGCAGAGGGGGGAGACCCCACTCGGAGAGATGGGTGGACCACCCCGGGGCACGGGTGCCCGTTCGCGCTATTGTCCACCGGCGATGAGCCGCCGCCCCTCGTCGCCGCCGGTCCTGCCGTGAGCTCGAGCCGGCACCTCAGCCTCGGGCCCCTCTACCGCGAGATGCGCGCCGGTCTCGGCGACGTCGGGCGGGTGCGGGTGACCGTGGAATTCCAGGAGCGCACTTTCGCGGCGCCGGGTGGCGGCCAGGGCGCCGCGGAGCCCGTCAGCCTCGTCCTGGTGACCTTCATCGAGTACGAGGATCGGGTGCTCGACCGCGCTCAGGTTGCCCTGCACGGTCCCGGCCCGCCGAAGCGCTTCCTGGTCGCGCGCCACGGCTCCGCCTTCGCGTACAGCCTCGACGGGGGCGAGCGCTGGGGCCGGCTGGTCGGCCATCCCCGGATCTTCGACCTGGAGGAGTTCGAGGCCGAGCTGGGCGAGATCCTGGTCGAGGACGCGACCTACGACGTGCTCGACGGCAGCAGCGACCTGCAGGGACCGGCGGGATCGGGGCCGAGGCCCGAGCAGTTCGTCGACGCGCTCGATGTCAGCATGGACCGGGAAGCCTTCCTCCGCCTTCTCCGGATCTTCTCGACCGATGTTGACGATGACCCCGATGCACCCGCGCTCGACGCCTTCTCGGTCAGCGTCCAGGCCGCCGACGACGTTCGGCTGCAGTACTGGTGGTCATTGAGCGACAGCGTCTCCGAGGCCGACGTCGTCCCCCTCAAGGTCCGATGCAGCGTCTCCATCCGGGTCGCCGCTCTCGGCGCGGAGGACAACGGCGCCGTCCGCCTCGATCAGGCCCTGCCGGACATCGCCGATCTTGACGGGGTGTGGGCGATCCTCCGCCACGGCACGCCTGGCGTGGCGGGGGCGCAGCCGGGTCCGGACGGGCTCTAGCAGGCCCCTGCTAAGTCCCCGCGCTCGGCGACGGGGTGTCCGTGGGTACGGCCGTGGGCGACGGGGTGTGATAGGGCTGGGAGAAGGGGGTGTTCGACGCGGTCGGCTCCCCGACGCAGCCCGGGTCGCAGATCGGGCCGCCGGCGCCCATCGAGCTGTCGGGACCGGTGCCGGGGAGATACCAGGAGCCGCCCGCCTGGTACACGTCGGAGGGCGTCTGGTACCAGATCGCCGGGGTGCCTGCGGTGGCTCCCTCCATGAACGCCTGCCAGATCGGCGCCGCCCCGGTCACACCGCTGGTGACACCGGGTGTGAGCCCGTTTGCGGCGCTCTCGCCCTGGGGGTCGCCCACCCAGACCGCGGTGAGGATGGTCGGGGTCCAGCCGACCGTCCAGTTGTCGAAGTTGTTGTATCCCGACCCACTGGTGCCGGTCTTGGCGCTGACCTGGCGATCGGGCAGGCTGAGCTTCTGGTAGGTGCCGAACGCCGCCAGGCGGTAGGTGGCCTTGCTCAGCGTCTCGTCCATGATGTAGGCGACGTTCTCCGGCACCACCCGCTGGGCGTTGGCGGCTGCGTTGTAGGTCCAGGCCAGAGCGCCGCTCGCCGCATCGGTGATCTTCACGACCGGAGCCGGGGCGTGGTGGACGCCCAGGTCGGCGATGGTGGCGGCGCCGTCGGCGAGGTCGAGCGGGCTGATCGGCTTCGTCCCCAGGGTGAAGGAGTACGTGGTCGAGTCGGGGAAGTTGGCCCCCTGCAGCAGGCTCACCCCGGCGTCGACGGCCAGGTTGGCGATGGGGAGCACCCCCAGCGCGTACTCGGTCCTGACCGCCGGCAGGTTGAGGGAGTTGCCGAGGCAATACTCCATCTCGCAGAAGCCGTAGCCGGCGGATGAGCCCTCATAGTCCTTGGGCGTCCACCCGTTGATCGTCATGGTCTCGTCCGAGACCTGCGTCGTCATCGTGTACTGCCGCGAGGCGATCGCGTCGGTGTAGGTGAAGAGCTTCATGGTGGAACCCGGCTGCCGTTCATCGATCGCCAGGTTGTCCTGACCGTAGACCGGGCTGGCGTAGTTGGCGCTGCCGGTCATGGCGAGGACCGCCCCTGTCTGCGGGTCGAGGCTCACCAGGGCGCCGTCACCCCCCTTTGCCCTGGTCACGAACCACCCCGGGTTGGACGTGATCACGTTGTGCACCGTCGAGTCGCCGATGGCCTGATCCTTGAGGTTGAGGGTGGTGTAGATGTCGTAGCCGCCGGGGTCCTCGAAGCCGTCTCCATTGAAGAGGCTGGGGAGGTAGTAGGCGGTGAGGTAGTTGAGGAAGCTGGTGGTGTTGGCCCCGTTGATGATGGTCGGCGGAAGGTACTGCTCCCACGTGTAGTACTTGAGCGGCTCGGCGGCTGCCGCGTCGGCCTGGGCCTGGGTGATGCTTCCCACCCCCACCATCGCCTGCAGCACGGCGCCCTGCCGCTGCTTGGCGCCCCCCGGGTTGACGTCGGGGTCGAACTCCGAGGGGGCCTGGGGCAGACCGGCGAGCATCGCCGACTGGGCGAGGTCCAGGGCGCTCGCGGGCTCGTGGAAGTACAGCTCCGCCGCGGTCTGGATCCCGATCGCCTGGTTCCCATAGGGGATGCGGTTCAGGTACATGTCCAGGATCTGATCCTTGGAGAAGTCGTTGACCAGCTCGGTCCCGAGGATGATCTCCTTGATCTTGTAGGCGAGGCTGCCGTTGTCCTGCAGGAAGCTGATCTTGGCGAGCTGCTCCGGGATGGTGGACGCGCCGCCCGCGTTGGTGTGGCGCAGATAGCCCACGCCCGCCTCCGCGATCCGTCCCAGGTCCAGGGAGCTCTCCGTCCAGAAGTGGCGGTCCTCGATGTCGACCGTCGCCTGCTGGAGGTACGGCGAGATGTCGGCGAGGGCGGCGTGGAGGTGGAACTGGCCGGACGGGTGGATCACGTCGATGAGGGTGCCGTCCGCCGCGTAGACGTTGGTGTCGACCGGGTCCTCCATCGAGGCCACGGTCGCCGCGTCGGGGATCTGACCCAGGTAGATGTTGTACCCGGCGTCAACGGTCACCGCGGCGCCCGCCGCGATGCTGGAGAAGAGGGCCAGGAAGAGCAGAGACGTGCGCAGGAGGGGCCGCCGCCGCCGCGGTGCCTTCCGCTTCCGGCCCAGCAGGAGGTCGCGCCGGTTACGTCGCCGCGCCGACGCCGGGACCGCCTCGGCTCCGTTCCGGGCGGCACCACCACCGGCTCCCACGCCGTTTGAGCCGCCGCGGGGCCGGACGCCGCCGGCCCGCACCCTGCGGGGGCGGGGGTTGTCGGGGGGGGTGACGGGCACGGTGCTGATGAGGCTCCGATGATGTGGCGCGGGGCGGGGGCGGGGGCGCTCAGGGGAACGGCCCCGAGCCCGGAAAGGTTACGCCCCGTTGAGGATGGCGGCGACGCCGTAGAGCCCGAGGACAGCGGCGACGATCGCGGCACCGACCCAGAGAGGACCGTTGCCCTCCTCGATCCAGAAGGGTCCGGCACGCCGCTGGCCCCGCGCGCCCTCGTCCAGGGGGATGCTGGGCATGACCGCACCCTACCACGACGGTCCCGTCACGGAGCCGTCATCTCCTGCGGCCCCCCCGGCTCCCCCGCCGGCGTTCGAGGTCGCGGATGGCGAGATCCAGGCCGCAGATGTGTGGCAGGTCGATGACAAGTCCACGGCTGTGAGGGGGCCCGCGAATCTCGCGATGACACAATCGGCCGAGATATGGCTGTCCAAGCGCTCCCCGTCGCCCCGGCGCCGATCGCCCTTCCGCCGATGCCGCGCAGCGCGGAGGAGACCGGCCTCCCGTTCAGCTTCGTCTGCGATCTGGTCCTGAAGGTCCTCTACTTCAACGGCAGCATGCTGGGCGGTGACGTCGCCCGGCACGTGTGCCTGCCCTTCCCCTTTGTTGAGACCACGCTCAAATTCCTGGCAGACGAGGGCTATTGCGCCTCCGCCGGGGTCAGGGCCGCGGTGCTCGCCGAGGACGAATCGATCAACGCCGGCATGCAGTTCACGATCACGACCAACGGTCGACAGCGCGCCCGGGAGCTTCTCGAGATCAACCAGTACGCCGGCCCGGCGCCGGTGCCGATCGCCGACTACAACGCGATGGCCGCTCGCCAGGCCGACGTGGGCATCGCGGTCAACCGAGCGCGCCTCCACGAGGTCTTCTCCCACCTGGTGCTCAACCAGCGGGTGCTCGACCACCTCGGTCCGGCCCTCTCGGCGCGCCACGCCTGCTTCCTCTACGGCCCCTCGGGCAACGGCAAGACGAGCATTGCCGACGCCAGTGCCCGGGTGATGGGCCCGCCCGTCTTCATCCCCCGCGCGCTCTACGTGCATGGCGAGGTCATCCGCTTCTACGACCCCATCTACCACACCCCGATCGACCGCCCGCTGCCCCCCCACGACACCCGCTGGCAGCTTGCCGAGAGGCCCGCGGTCAAGGCGGGCGGCGAGCTGACCCCGCGCATGCTGGAGCTGGGCTTCGACGCCGCCCTCGGCTTCTACGAGGCCTCACTCCAGCTCAAGGCCAACGGTGGTCTGCTCCTCGTCGACGACTTCGGCCGCCAGCAGAAGATGTCGCCCCGCGACCTTCTCAACCGGCTGATCGTCCCCCTGGAGAACGGGGTCGACTACGTCAACATCGCCCGGGCCGGCACCAGCGTGGCGGTGCCCTTCACCTGCCTGCTGATGCTCAGCACAAACCTCGAGCCCCACAACCTGATGGACGAGGCCTTCCTGCGCCGGGTCCGCTACAAGGTCCACGTCCCCGACCCCACCGCCGAGGAGTTCATCGAGATCTGGCGACGGGTATGTGCGGCCCAGGAGATCCCGTACCGCGAGGCGGTCATCGCCGACCTGATGCGACGCCACTACATCGAGAAGGACCGCGACTTCCACGGCTCCCACCCACGTGACCTGCTGGAGCACGTGGTCCATCTCTGCCGCTACCTGGGGCGCGAGCCCGAGCTCACCACCAAGTTGCTCGACGAGGCCTGCGAGACCTACTTCGTCGACGACTCCGTCGAGGACTGAGGTCCGAGCTCGGCACGGCTGGCGGGGAACACGTGGCCCCCGGGTAGACTGTGGTCCTTCTGGGGCCGGTAGCTCAGTTGGGAGAGCGCTGCCCTCGCACGGCAGAGGTCCGGGGTTCGAGTCCCCGCCGGTCCACCACCTTGTGTTGTCAACGGTTTCTCGCCGAGCGACCTCTACCTTCGACGCGGAACGGCCCTTACCTTCCCATTCTTGGATGAGCAGCCCGGCCCCGGATCCAGCTGGGCCCTCACGGGTGACCCTCCCTGACGGCTGCGTGCCTTGTGGGCTCGGCATTCACCAGACGCTACGCGGTCGACGGCGTCCAGGGTGGGAGAGCGTCAGACTCGTCAAATCGCCCGCACACGCCCTCAGGTCACCGGAATTCGGTGTCTGGGGGTCCCTGGCGGTACCCGGCGGCCCTACCCGGCAGCGGCTTCTCCTTCAGGTGGACTCGCCCGTCTGCCCCTGATCAGGTAGACGTTTCACAAGCTGGCGACGGTCTCCCCTAGGCTGCCCCCGACGGCGTAGCAGGCGCCGGTCGACGGGATGCACGCAACGCCGTTCAGTTCACCCCCTGCGCTCCCCACCTGAGAGCTGGGAACGACCGACCATGATCCGCTGACGTAGTGCTCGATCAGCGGGTGGGCAATCATGCTGGGTTTCAACGTGACTCCCGCTGGCAGTCCGACCGCACCGGGGTTGCTCAATCCGACCGCCCAGCAGGTTCCCGCCGAGGCTTCGCACGTGACACTGTCAAGCCCACCGGCCGGAGCGTTGACCGCGGGACCGCCTGCGGCGGCCCAGACGCCCGCTGCGTAATGGACCAGGGTCGGGTAGTTGTCTGAGCTGGTACCCACGGCCCAGCAGTCACCGGCACTCAAGCACGAGACGCCGGTGAGCCTGTCCGTGCCCGGACCGACGCCCACCATCTGGGAGGCGCTCACGGCGGACCACGCACTGCCAGTGTAGTGCTCGATCAGCGACGTATCATAGTCGGCTTGGCCGACGGCCCAGCAGTCGTTCACGGTGACGCACGTGACGGCATCGAGGCTGCCACTTGCGAGCGGTCCTGAACCGGTCACGCTGGTCCAGCCCGCCCCTCCGTAATGCTCGATCAGAGGATGCGCGATGCCGTCTCCGCCCAGCATCTGGTCGGCGCCGGACTGACCGACGGCCCAGCAATCGTCCGCACCGACACACGTGACGGCGCTGAGCCAGTCTAGATCGCCGCTGATGGGGGGGCTGCTGACGGCCGTGAAGCCGGCGCCGGCGTAACGCTCGATCAGGGGCTGGAGGAGGCCGGTACCGTCGGGGGACGTGTCCAGGCTCCCAACCGCCCAGCAGGTGCCGTCGGCGGCGCAGGCGAGACCTGTCAGGGTCCCTTCCTGCGGCCCGATGACCGTGTGCCATACGCCGTCGGCGTACTGCCACACGCTGCTTTGGCCCTGGGTGGCGCCACCCACGGCCCAGCATTCCCCTGAGTTGGTGCAGGAGATGGTGTTCGCGTTGAAGCCGGAGGGGACGCTCATGACCTGCCAGCTGCTGGAACTTGGACTGTGCAGGGCGCGGATCTGGACGCCGACGGCCAGCACGGCGGCGACGACAGCCAGCGTAGCCAGCCCTCCGACCAACGAGCCGGGAGGACGGCGCCGGCGCCGTGGACGGATGACATCCTTCAGGCGTTCCTGGAGGTCGGCGGGGGGGGCCTGCCGGCGCAAGGGAGCGACGAACCCCCGCACCATGCGGACGATCTCCTCGTCTCTCTTCATCGTGGGGTCAGACATCGGCGAGCTCCCTCCTGAGCTTCGTGATGGCCCGGCCGAGGTGGCTGCGGGCGGTTCCGGGCCGGCAGCCGAGGAGGTGAGCACACTCCTCGAGGGTGTAGCCGTCAACGTGGTGGAGCACGAACGCGGCGCGCTGACGAACGGAAAGGGATCGAAACGCCCGGCGCAGGTCCACCAGCGGCGCCCCGAGGAAAGCGGGGAGCCTCTCCTCCATCCCCCAGCGCTCCCGCGACCAGAGGATGCGGCGGTGGAGCAGGCGACGGCGACGGATGGCGTGATTGATACAGATCCGCGTGAGCCAGGCTGAGCGCCTGCCTGGGTCCCGCACCGATTTCCAGGCACGCCATGCTGAGGTCATCGTCTCCTGGACGATGTCCTCGGCCTCCGCGGGATCGCCGACGATGGCCAGCGCCAGCCCGTACAGGTGATCCGCCTCAGGCAGGACGGTCAGCTCGAACTCCGCCTCGGCGGCCTCGCCATCCACGGGAGAGGTGGTCACGGCGCGGATATCAGACCCCATATCTCATCAGATGACCCAAGACAGCCGTCTTCTTACAGTGGGCCTTCGCTGCGGGTCGCCAGAGGGCAGGAAAGGGGAACCACGCTTTGAACTGGCTTGGTCACGAGTTGTGTCTTTGGGCTGAGTGGGGTGACTCATGCCTGCCACATCCAAGCGAACGCAACGACGCGGTCAACGGCGATGAAGCGGACGAAGCTATCGGCCTGAGTGTCAGCCGGCCTTGCGGGTCGCGTCGGTAAGGGCCTGGCGGACCCAATCCGTGCGTGAAGCGCCCGTCTTCTCGGCCGCCTGACGCACCGCCTGGTCGAGCTCACGAGAGATGCGCACGCGCAGAAGGGGCGACTCTCCAGACTCCGAGAGGGAGGGGCGGCCTCGCCGGCGCGCCTGGTGAAGCGCGTCTGCGACCGCCTCGGAGACGTAGCGATCATCGATGACGCGACCCTTACGGTCGCGCAGGGTCTCGCTATCGGGGACGTCGGCGCCCAAGTGGTAGCTCGCCCGCTTCGCCATCGGCGTCAACCCTGTAGCCCTGTTGGCATGACGTGGATGACGACGACGGCATCGGGTAGGTCCAGCGCCACGATCTCCAGTTCCAGCCCCCGGTCGTCTCTGCCCACCCAGACCAGCCGTGCGTCGAGGTCTCCGCTTGCCGGAATGCGGACCGGCGCGGTGGTGGTGATCACGTGCATCGCATGAGCCTTCCCGATCCGATGGCGCCGCGCTGAGCGGAACCAGCGGATCTCACGTTCAGCCATTATTGTAGCACAGAAATTGGCCGTGGTGATCGTGGCCGAAGCCGCCGGCGTCGGACCTCAGCGCGCGCATTGTCGGCGATGCAGGCGTCGAAGCCGTCATCGGTGGCGGAATCGGCGGTCAGCACAAGGAGCAGCCTGACGTCACCGTCGGCGCGCGAGTGAGGGACGGAGGGGGGAGCCTGGATGAACCGGCTGATGCGTTTCCTGCACCCCAGCCCCATCGCAGCCCCACTCTGGGTGTACTCCGCATAGGAAACGGGTCGATCGGCCATCTGGCGGCTCCGCTGAGTTCAGGATCGCACCACTGCCCTCGCACGGCAGAGGTCCGGGGTTCGAGTCCCCGCCGGTCCAGGGCCCCATGCGGCAGGCCGCATGGGGAACCCCGTCTTCACCGGGAACACCGGGACCCCCTCGCCCCGGATGGCGGAGCCACACGGGGCTCACCCCCACTTCGGCGCCACTCGGCGCCGGGCGCGCTGCGCGCTCCGAGTCCGGCCGAGTCCAAGGCGACCCCGTCCGCCGCCTCCGCTGTGTCGACGACTGGCGGGTGATCCTCCGGGTGCGTCGGGACGACCGCCCGGCCCAGGTCGCCCTGATCCGCCCACGGGGCTCCACCTACAAGCCCTGACGGCCTCCGCAACGAGAAAAGGGCGCCCCGAAGGGCGCCCTCTGCATCGGCGCGACGGCCGCGCCTAGGTGGCCCGCCGTTGCCAGCGGGTCTTCTTGAGCATCTTCTTGTGCTTGTGCTTGCGCATGGCCTTGCGCCGTTTCTTGATGACCGAGCCCACGAGAGCCTCTCCATGCGGGCGGCCGTTCGGCTGCCCATCCGGCAATGATTGATCCTATGTCAGCGGGGGCCGACTATACGCGATCCTCGGGATCGCCTGCTTCTCGGCTCTCCACGCAGGGCCTCTCGCCCCGGCCCCGGGTCAGGCCGGAGGGCCCCCCGCGCCGCTCCTCGTGGCCAGCGCCTCCCGCAGGCGGCCCGCGGTGACCTCGAGGTGCTCCGGGAGGACCTTGACGTCGGCCAGCACCGGCATGAAGTTGGTATCGCTCGCCCAGCGGGGCACGACGTGGAGGTGCAGGTGGTCCACGCTGGCGCCGGCTGCCGCCCCGAGGTTGAATCCGACGTTGAACCCGCCGGGCTGCATGACGCTGGAGAGCGCGTCGAGGGCTCGCTGGGTCGCCGCCATGATCGCCAGGCTCTCCTCGGCGGTCAGGTCGCGCAGATCCGGGGCGTGCCGCCGCGGCGCGACCATCACATGCCCGCTGCTGTACGGGAAGCGGTTCATCAGGGTGAGCGTCCGCTCCGCCCTCTCGATCACCAGGCCACGCTCGGCCCCTGAGGCGGCGGCGGCGCAGATGAAGCAGCCCTCCGGTGGCGGGTCGGTGCCCGTCACGTAATCCATCCGCCAGGGCGCCCAGAGCTGCCGCATCCCGCGGACGTTACCCGATGGCAGCGGGGAGACGGGGTGGTGTGACGGCCCGGGCCAGCCGGCTCCCCGCTGACGCTCTCCGGTGATGCCGCCACAGGAACGGCTCGAAGAGATCAGACACAGCGTTCGCATTCACGGTCTCACACGAACCCCGTTACGAGCCTGTGGCCGGAAGCTCCGCCTCCTCGTGCCACCCGCCGCCCTAGCCTTCATGGAGCCGTCTAGTGCATTTGAACTACATGCAGGCGAGACCACCGGGCGGCGGAGGAACTCAGGTCATGGGCTCTGGCAGGCAGCACCGGCGATCGCTTCGGATCGCCCTGGTCATGGGAGCCGTGGTGGCGAGCACCGCGGTGATCGGCTGGGGCGGCCTGGCGGCGTGGAGTGCCTACACCGAGAACGCGGGCAACAGCGCGGCCGCCGGCACCCTCTCCCACGCCAACGGTTCCAGCTGCGTGTCGAGCCTGGGGGTGGTCCCCACCTCGGGAACCGGCTTCTGCCTCGCGACGATCACCATTGCCGGGGTCGACCCGGCGAACTGGACCAGCACCGTCAACACCATCAAGATCGCCAACACTGGATCGCTGAAGAGCACCTTCACGCTCAGCATGGGGACGGTGCTCCAGGCCCCGACCGGCAGCCTCTGCGCCGACGTGACCCTGGGTGTGACCGACCTCAACTCGGGCAGCCCGGACAATGGCACCGTCTGGGCCCCCACCGCGCTGACCGGCACCTTCACGGCCACCAGCCTGTACAGCAACGCCGCCGCGCCCGTCCTCAGCTGGACGGGGGGGGGTACCGCCGGCACGTGGACAGGGGCGACCGCCAACACCTTCACGGTGACCGCGGCTCCTGGTGCCGGCTTCGCCACCCACTACGCCGACGCCGGTACCAGCTGCACCTTCGGACTTCTCTTCAGCCAGACGGCTGCCTGATCCCGGCGACGCCCTGAGGGGTGGGGGAGGGCCTGGTCCGGACGGCGCTCCGAGCCGGGGGGAACTCCTGACCTGCAGCGCGGCCGGCACGCATGCCGGCCCGGGGAGGCACCCCTGGTGGAGACGGGGAGGCTCGAACTCCCGACCTCTTGCATGCCATGCAAGCGCTCTCCCAGCTGAGCTACGTCCCCTGGGGAGCCACATGGTACCGCGCTCCAGCGATGGCTTGGCCCCTGCTCCTGACCTGCGCCGGCTCTCCCCAGCGTCCCCCGAGCCGGGCCCGATTGCAGTCCCACCGGAATGTGCGGGGCGACTATGATCACCCGAGCGCAACGGCCGGGCCGGCTGGCGGTGCCAGTCGACACGGACGTGGGCGTCAGATGGGATGAGGTATGTGCAATGGCTGTTTCCTCTGTGGAGGACGAGAGCCAGTCGATGGCTGGCGACCGCCCGGAGCCGGCCCTGAGAGGGCGCCGTGGGGGGGACGCGCCCCACATCGAGAGCGAATCGCCGGTGGTCCGCGCCGGGGAGCGACTGGTCCACCGCATCGAGGCGTTGGTCGAGGAGATCGCCCGCCTGCGCGCCGACAACGATGAGCTCCACCAGCAGGTCCGCGATGCGGTCGCGATGCTCGACCGCGCTTCGTCCGCGGTGGGCGACTCGCGGCCGCGGCGCCGCCGGCGTGCAATCGAGGGCACCCTCCCCGCGGCGGCGCCGGCGCGCCGACGCCGGCCCCGCAGCCGCGCGGCCAAGGGGCGGGCGACCCCGCCTGAGGTGACCACCGAGGTGGTGCGGGCGGTCATCGCCAAGCTCGGTCAGGGCACTGCCGCCGAGATCGCCTCCGAGATCACCAAGGCCGGCGTGAAGGTCTCCGGCCGGGCCGTCCGCTTCCTGGCCGAGCGAGCCGGCGCCGAGACCTCCCGGGGCGACGACGGCCAGCGCCGCTACCGCCTCTAGAACGGTTGACCCCGGAAGCGGAGCGGTGACCCCAGGCGACCCACGGAGCGGCGGCGGGCGCGTCCAGCCGGGCGCACCTCCCGCTGACCTGCTGCTCGTCCACGGGGACGACCATCACCGGGTCGATGAGGCGGTCCGGCAATGGCGCCGGCGCGCCACGGCCGCCGAGCTGGGCGTCGAGGTGATCGACGCACCGGCACCGCTCGAACGGGTCCGCTCCTCGCTCGCCGAGATCCCTCTGATCGACGAGCGCCGCTATCTCCTGCTCCGGGACCCGCCGCAGCTCACCGGGGGCCGGCGTGCCGGCGAGGCGGGGCGAGCTCTGGCCGACGCCCTCGAGCTCAGGGCGCCGAGCACCTCGGTCTGCCTGGTGAGCCACCAACCGGTGCCCGCCAGCCACCCGGTGGTGGCCGCCGTGGGGCGGCTCGGCGGGGAGATCCGCACCTACAAGCTGCTGCGCGGTCGCGACGTGCGCGAGTGGGCGGAGCGGGCCGTGGCGGACCGCGGGCTCCGGCTCCGCCCCGGGGCTCTCGACCACCTCCTCCGGGTGGCCGGGTCGGACCTGGGCGTCATCGCCGCAGAGCTGGACAAGCTGAGCGCCTTCTCCGGCGGCGAGCCCGTCGACGTGGAGACGGTGCGACGTCTGGTCGGCGGCGCCGAGGCGGTCGAGGTCTGGAATGTCCTGGAGAGGCTCCTCGGGGTGCAGCCCGGCCGGGGCGCCGCCGCCGCAACGGAGCTGGTGGAGGAGGGCCATTCCACCCAGCACCTCATCGCCACCCTCGCCGGCCAGCTCTCCGAGCTGCGCCGCGCTCAATCCCTGCTCGGAGCCGGCGGGTCAGGTGCGCGCCTGGCAATCGAGCTCCGCATCCCCGAGTGGCGCGCCGACCGGCTGGCCCGCCAGGCCCGCGCGGTTGCGCCCGCGGTCGTGGAGGATTGGCTGCACCAACTCCAGGCGATCGACGCCGCCATCAAGTCGGGGGAGACCGACGATCGGCAGGCGATGGGCCGCTTTGCCCTGGGTGCCGCCCGCGTCGTGGCGCGAAGTCAGGCTCGCTGAAGCAGCCCGCCCCCGGGTGTCCCTATTGGTCGCTGGTTCGGCGGGTCGACGCGGCCCGCTTGGCAGCGCCGGCCGGCTTTGCCGCCGTCCCCGGCTTGGCCGCTGCAACCGGCTTCGCCGCCGGAGCCTTGACCGTGCTGGCCGCGGCCTTGGTCGTGGACACCTTCTTGACGCCGGCACCCTTGGCTGCTGCGGTGGCCTTGCCGGACGCGGACTTCGCCGACCTGCCCTTGGCCCCACCGGTGGCGGCCGCGCGCGTGAGCGCCTTCTCCGCCTCGCTCCCACCCATGAGGGTGAGCTTCGCCGCCATCGCCATGATCCGGGACTTGCGCCGTGCCACGTTGTTACGGTGAAGGATGCCCTTCTCGGCAGCCTTGTCCAGCGCTTTGACCGCCGCGCGGAGCTCTTCCTCGATGCCGGCGACCTGGCCGCTCACCAGCGAGCGGCGCACCCTGCCGATCCGGGTCCGGACGGCCGAGCGGACGATGCGGTTACGGACGCGCTTGCGCTCATTGGAGCGGATGCGCTTCCGGGCGGAGCGAGAGTTGGCCAAGATGACACCTGTTGAGTTCTGTCGGAAACTGGGCGCGTCCCCCCGACCAACGCCCGGGAGCCTGGAGTATAGCAATCGCCCTCCAGCACGGCCGGTTCGGGCGCTCAGAATGGCTCCTCTGATGTTGTTCATACCCGCCTACGCCAAGCTCAACCTCGCCCTGAGCGTGCTCGGAAGGCGCCCCGATGGTCGTCACGACCTCCGCTCGGTGGTCGTGCGCCTCGATTGGCACGATCTGGTCGGGGCCGAGGTCGGGGAGGGCGAGGTCGCCGACAAGGCCCCGGCGATTGGGGTGACCGTCTCCGGACCGGCCGCGACCGAGGTCCCGGTCGAGGACAACCTCGTGCTCCGGGCCGCCCGTGCTGTTCTCCCCGGCCGTCCGGCAGGCGCCGTCCGGCTCTACCTGGAGAAGCGGCTGCCCGCCGCCGCCGGCCTCGGGGGCGGCTCCGCGGATGCGGCGGCCGTGCTCCGGCTGCTCGGCGGGGCCGGCATCTCCACCTGGGATCCCGAGATGCTCCGCCTGGCCGACACCCTGGGCAGCGACGTGCCGGCGTGCCTGGCCGGTGGCAGCCTGCTGGTCGGCGGGGCTGGCGGGTGCCTCGAGCCGATCCTCCACCCGCCCCTCGACCTGACGGTCGCGGTCGCCGGGCGCAGTGGCACCGCGGCCACCTTCGCGGCCCTGACGCCGGACGACTGGCGCGGGCCGGAGCGACCCGAGGCGCTGGCGGTGCTGCTGGCTCAGGGGCGGCCGGTCGCTGCGGAATTGCTCGGCTCCGATCTGGAAGCGGCGGCCTGCCGGGCTCATCCGGAGCTTGCCGCCGGGCTCCACCGGCTGCGGGATGCCCTGCCGGCGACCGCCTGGCACCTCACCGGCAGCGGAGGTGCCGTCTTTGCCCTTGCCGCCGGGCGCGGCGAGGCCGAGGCGGTCGCGGCCCGCACCCGGGACCTGGGGTTCCCCGCCCGCGCATGCCGGACCATCGCCGCCTGACCTGGATTGGTGGGAAGCGGTGCCCCGGTGCGACCGGGGCACCCGCGCCTACTCGGTTACGGTCGTCGCCGCCGCCTCGAGATCGGGCTCCGACTCCCACCCCTCCTCGTCACCGGCGGGCAGCTCCGACGCCCGCCCCCAGAGGCGAAACGTCCACACGAGCCCGATGCCGGCGAGCAGCAGGGCGGCGGACACCACCCCCAGGGTCTCGGCCTCGGAGGCCCAGACCGGATTGCCGCCGAGCTCGCTCTGGGTCATCAGCAGGATGCTGCTGACCAGCGCTCCGATCGCGGCTCCCACGATCACGACGAGTGCGACGCCTGCGATCGTGATCAGGACGCGGGCGCGCGCGAGGTGAGCCAGGTCGAGGTCGGTCGCGCTCTCCGCATCCACCCGCCCGGCGACCTGGGTCGCCCTCTCCCCAGGGGAGGAGTGGTGGAGCACCGACCAGCCGGCGAGGGCCAGCGCGGCGAGCGGGAAGAGGACGAGGTAGGGGGATACCCACTCGGTCGCGTACAGAAGGGTCGCCTCGATCTGGTTTGGCCCCGGCGAGGCGCCCGCCTCCATGATGCCGGCGGCCACATACGCCGTGGCGAGGAGGGCGATCGCCACGATGAGGCCGATCCCCAGCACCTCCTGGATGTCCCAGGCGGCCCTGCGGCGGCGCGCGACCGCCAGCTCCGGTTCGGTCGGGTCGTGATCCACGGCGGCAACTCCTCTTGTGACTCCGGGCGACGATGGCGCCGCATCTTCACAGGTGGAGCGGCGGGCCGGCACAGTGTGCGCCGAGGTGGCCGGGGCGTGGGTCCCGCTTCCCGAAGGCCTTCTCCCCGGGGCCGCGCCATGCCTCCTCTACAATCCGACCTCGTGCCCGCGGCCGACAGCGCCTCCCCCCCCCGACCCGCCATTCTTCGCGCCGCCCGGCGCCGACGTGATGGGAGGGCGCCGGCAGCCCCGGACGCGGGCTGCCCTTGACACTCCGGCGTCCCTCCGACCAGGACATCGTGGTGGTCGGGGCGACCGGCGACCTCGCGGCCCGGAAGCTGCTGCCCGCCCTCTACAACCTCGAGGTCGAGGGGCTGCTCCCCGAGCACGGCGACATCATCGGGGTGGCCCCAATGGACTGGAGCGACGAGCGATTCCGGAGCCACGCCGAGGAGGCGATCCGGAGCTTCTCCCGAACCCGCTTCGAAGCCCGCCGTTTCACGGCCTTCGCCGCTCGCCTTCACTTCGTCCCCGTCGGGCCTGACGGCGACCTCAGTGCCCTCCGGGCCGCCGCCGGCCGGCCCGAGCGGCTCCTCTACCTCGCCGTGCCCTCCTCCGCGTTTGCCACCCTCGCTGAGAGCCTCGGTGCCGCCGGGCTGGCGGCCGGGACCAAGCTCGTCATCGAGAAGCCGTTCGGTCACGACGTCACCTCGGCGACCCAGCTCAACGCCGTCCTCCATGAGGTGCTCCCCGAGGATCGGATCTACCGGATCGACCACTACCTCGGCAAGGAGACGGTTCAGAACCTCCTCGTCTTCCGCTTCGGCAACTCCGTCTTCGAGAGGGTGTGGAACCGCGACGCCATCGCCCGGGTCGAGATCACCGTCGCAGAGTCCCTGGGCGTCGAGCGCCGCGGCGCCTTCTACGAGGAGACGGGCGCGATCCGGGACATCGTTCAGAACCACATGTTCCAGCTGCTCGCGGTGACCGCCATGGAGCCGCCCAACTCCTTCGCCGCCGAGGCCATCCGCAACGAGAAGGTCAAGGTCCTGGACGCCCTCCATCCGGTGGATCCCGGTGCCGTCGTCCGCGGCCAGTACGCCTCAGGCACCGTCGACGGCGTGGCGGTACCCGGGTATCGCGACGAGGAGGGGGTTGCTCCCGGTTCCGAGGTGGAGACCTTTGCCGCGCTGCGCCTCCACATCGACTCCTGGCGCTGGGCCGGCGTGCCCTTCCTGCTCCGCACCGGCAAGCGCCTCGCGGTCCGGGACACCCGCGTCGTCCTCAGCTTCCGGGAGGCTCCGCTCCACCTCTTCCGGGCGATCGGGCTCCACGCCCTGGACAGCAACCGGCTGGTCATCCGCGTCCAGCCCGATGAGGGGATCTCGATCACCTTCATCGCCAAGCGGCCCGGGCCCGAGGTGACCACCCAGCCGGTGGAGATGGACTTCAGCTACGAGGGTTCATTCAAGGCGAGCACGCCCGAGGCCTACGAGCGCCTCCTCCACGATGCGCTGACCGGCGACCACACCCTCTTCATCCGCGAGGACGAGGTGGAACGGGGATGGCAGGTGGTCCAGCCCGTCCTCGATCGGCCGTCGCCCGTCAAGATGTACCCCGCCGGGAGTTGGGGCCCGGCGGCGGCCGACCGGATCGCCCGCCCCGGGCATTGGCACGACGGCCCCTCCGGGGAGCCTCGCACCGCTTTCCGGCGGCGGTCATGACGACCTCAGGAGACGCGTGATGCCCCGACTTGTCGGGATCGACCTTGGCGGTACCAGCATCCGGGCGGCCCTCGCCACCGGGCCCACCACCTACGCCGAGCGCGTGGTGCGCCGCCGGACGCCGGCCGCGGCCGGTCCCGAGGCGGTGATATCAGCGTGCGCGGCGGCGGCCCGTGATGCTGCCGGGGGTACCCCGGACGGCATCGCCATCGGAATCCCCGGTCCCGTCGACCCCGAGAGCGGGGTGGTCTTCGCCGCCCCCCACCTCCCCGGCTTCGAGAGCCTCCCCGCCCGGGAGATGCTCTCCGCGGCCGCCGGGTGCCCGGTCGCCATCCACAACGACTCGAATCTCGCCGGCTACGCGGAATGGGTGGCCGGGATGGGACGCGGGACCCGGACCTTCGTCTTCGTGATCATCGGCACCGGCATCGGCGGTGCGGTGATCATCGACGGGACCCTCCTGGTCGGCACCGCCAGCACCGCGGCCGAGGTCGGGCACGTGCCCTGTAACACGGACGGACCGCTCTGTGGCCAGGGCCATCCGGGGTGCTTGGAGGGGATCGCCTCGGGAACGGGGATCGCACGCGCCGCCGCCGCGGCCCTCGCCGCAGGCGAGGAGTCGCAGCTGCGGGGCATCACCCCTCTCGATGCCTCCGCCATCGCCGCCGCGGCCAGGGCCGGCGACCCGCTGGCCCGCCGCGTCTTCGCCGACGCGGCTCGCGCCCTGGGACGCTCCTTCGGGGCCCTGGTCAACATCTTCGGCCCCGACGCCATAGCTGTGGGCGGAGGGGTTGGCAGCCAGGTCGACCTTCTCGAAGCCCCGATCCGCGCCGCCATGGCCGAGATCGCCTTCGACGCCCCGCTCCGCCGCTGCCGCGTCGGTCAGGCTGAGTTGGGAAGCGACGCCGGCCTGGTGGGCGCGGTCGCCTGGGCCGGTCGCACCTTCCTCCGCGACTGAGCGGGAGAGGAGCGGCGCCCGGTCACCGGCTGCGCAAGCTCCTCTCCACGCCGGCGACGATCGCGCCCTGGGAGAGGTCGTAGAGGCCGAGGTACTCCCCGCCGCTGCGCTCGGCGAGGTCCAGGCAGGCGTTGAAGCCAAAGCCGCCGAGGAGGGCGCGCCCGCTGAGGATGCCGGCGCCGGGGAGCTGGGTCCCGGTGGTGTCCCTCGCCGAGTCGATGATGA
>Ga0224557_1001750_pt1 | contig 20035 bp, 17 predicted proteins | sample 714S31014metaG_FD_180677 | JGI IMG/M metagenome (GOLD analysis project Ga0224557, IMG submission 180677) | Peat soil microbial communities from Stordalen Mire, Sweden - 717 S3 10-14 | ecosystem: Environmental > Terrestrial > Soil > Wetlands > Peat | place: Sweden: Norrbotten County, Stordalen...
TTCTCTCCGCTTAATGACCGTGTCGCGATTAGTTCCGGGGCCCTGCAGGAGCTGTGATTTCCGGCTGCGGCGGGCCGTGTCGTGTTTCTATCGTTCCGGCTCATGATCATGAGCTTCTTCTCGTCCCGGGGCTGGGAGTCCTGGGATATCGCGAACCGGCCGCTCATCCCCGAGCGGATGCCGGTCCTGATCGATGACGACCTCCTGTTCGAGGACGGGCCGGGTGCTCCCCGCCCAGTGGCAGTCGTGAACCAGTGGCTGCGTGAGCTGCCGGCGAGCGGCTGCCCGTCGCCTGGTTCGTGGGAGAGCTATGCGAGGGTGCTGAAGGAGTGGGCCGAGTTCCTGTCCGGGCACGGGGTCGGCCTGTTCGAGTCCCGGGAGCGGCTGAAGCTCGCGCTCGGCAAGTACGCCGAGTACCGGGCGTCCGGGCCTGCGGATCGACGGTTCGCGGCGACGACGTGGGGCCGGCACACGAGCGTCCTGTCGCTGTTCTACCGGTGGGCACTCGATGAGGGCCATGCGCAGGCTGAGCCGTTCACCTACCGGACGGCACGGGCCCTGTTCGCCGGGACTGGTCGTGAGGTGCGGGTGAACCTGGCTGTCCGGCGGACCCCGAAGCCGCACGTGACGGTCAAGTACCTGGAGCCGGACTTCACCCGGCTGTTCCTGGACGGGCTGCGGGGCCTGGCGCCGGGCGGCGGCCCGGACCCGTGCTACCAGGGCCGTGAACTGGCCCGCAACGCCGCGATCGGGGAACTGGCGCTGGCGACCGGGCTGCGGCTGCAGGAGTTCAGCTTCCTGCTGTCCTGGGAGATCCCGCCGCTGCCGTCACGCCCGGTGCAGGCGCCGATCCCGTTCCCGGTTCCGGCCGGGATAGCCAAGGGCCGCAAGTTCCGCACTACCTGGATCTCCTACGACGCGCTGGCGGCCGTGCACCACTACCTGGAGGTCGACCGGCTTGCGACCGCTGATGGCACGGGCTGGCGGCCGCCGCCGCAGTGGGGCGAGCCGCTGCTGGTGACCGACCCGGACGAGCGGGGCGGCAAGGTCAACGGCGTCCGCCGCCGGTGGGAGACCCTCGCTCCCGCCGAGCGGCGCCGGCTTGTCGCGCCCGGCGGGGGAACGTGCATCCTGGCGGCGAAGGCCGGCGGCGGCCCGTTCACCGCCTGGGCATCGGTGCTCGAGCGCACGGCGAACCGGATCCGGGCCCATCATGAGCCCAGGTTCCCCCATGTTTCCCCCCACCGCCTGCGGCACAGCTTTTCTATGCGCACCCTGGAATACCTGGTCAGCGGCCACTACCGGCGGGCCGCCGAGGTGGCGGAGGCCACCGACCGCGGGGAGGGCCCGGATGCGGCGCTGATGCTCTACCTGACCAAGGCTGACCCGCTGCTCGTCCTGCGTGACCTCCTGGGCCACTCCACGGTGCTGACCACGGAAAAATACCTGCACAAGCTGGACACAACACGCATCTACCGGGAGGCCTACGAGTGCTCCGGCCTTCGCGGCGGGCGGGCCTCAGACGCCGAGGCTCAGCGCGAGGCTGATGCCGAGTTCGCCGATGATCCGGACGGGAGCGAGGCCTGATGCCCGCGACCGTGCAGGGCGACCCGCCGGGCATCTGGTGCATGTTCAGCGACGGCAGCACCGCCCAGTTCGACCTGGGCGGGCTTCCCTGCCCCGGACTCGTCATGGACCTGCTGGCAGGCCTGGCCGAGCTCATCCACCCGCACGGCAGCATCGATGCCGCGGGCTCGGCCGGCCAGTACGTCCAGGCGTTCCGCCAGATGGCTCGCAGGCTCGCGGAGGCCGGGTTCTCCGGACGCGCGGCCGACCTGCGCAGGCCCCACCTGACCGGGTACTGGATGGGCACGTCGGGACCGATGGAGTCGTGCACCCGCCGGGCCCTGGCCGCCTTCGCCCGCAATGGCGGGACTGTCGACCCTAGGGTGGCCGAGCTGGTGGCGGGCCGGAACTTCAACCCGCTGTCCTTCCGCAGGCCACTGCCGCCCTATCGCGAGGCCGAGTGGGAGCGCCTGGCCGCTGCCTGCTCCGAGGCCGCTAGCACCTCATTCGCCGCCCACAAGGACGCGCTGGCCGCTGCCGCCCGGGGAGCCCACCCGGGCGGGGCCGGCTGGTCCCGCGAGAACCTCGCCTGGCTGCTGGCCCGGACCGGCCCCGTCGGGGCCGCCCGCTTCGGGGAGCTGGCCGGCTGCACCTACCATGCGGTACTCGAGCAGGGCGGCTACCACGAGGTGAGCGCGGACCTGTTCCCGCCGATGGACGTGGTGATCTCCTACCGCCTGCTGTTCGGCGTCCACTCAGGCATCGTCCCTGACGGGATCGATGACCTGGCCACGAGTGATATCGACTGGGCCGGGGACGCCTCGGTCCTGCTGTCCTACGTCAAGCGCCGCACCGCCGCCGAGAGCCTGAACCTGCCCCGCCGCGCGGTCCGGCTGCTGGAGCAGTGGCTCGCGCACTCGGCGCTGCTGCGCGGCCTGGCCGCCCCGGGTGACCGCGAGCGGCTATGGCTGGGCACCTTCCGGCCCGGCGGCAGGTCGCTGATCACGGGGATCAACCGCACCGCGATCCAGCGCTGGGCGCAGCACCACAACGTGACCGGCGACGACGGCGGGACGCTGAAGATCCACCGGTCCCGGATCCGGACCACGCACCTGTCCCTCCGCGACAAGAGCGCCTGGGCGGGCCGGGGACGGGCAACGATCGACCCCAACCACAGCCCCGAGGTCGAGGGCGACCACTACCTGACCGCGGTCACCCCCGCCCAGCAGCAGGCCGTCGAGGCCATCGTCGCCGACGCCCAGCACGACCTGATCCGGAGGACTCACCCGCCTGCCGTCCTCACCTCAGACGACGCCGCCAGCCTCGCCCGCGACTACCCCCAGCTGGTCGCCGGCCTCGGGCTGGACGACACGGTGCTCGCCGAACTCGTCGGCGGGGAGCGCGACGTGTTCACTGCGGCCTGCGCCGACCAGCTGTCGGGCCTGCACGGGCCGAAGGGCCAGCCATGCCCGGCCCGGCCCTGGGTCTGCCTGCTCTGCCCGCTGGCGATCTTCGCACCGCGGCACGCCGTGAGCCTGCTGCGTCTGAAGGCGTTCTTCTCCCGGCAGTGGCAGCAGATGCCCGCCGCCCACTTCATGGCCGTCTTCGGCCCCTACTCCCAGCGGGTCGGCCAGGTCCTGGACCGCTACGACCCCGCCGTCCTGGAACGAGCCGCCCGCCACGTCACCGGCAACGACAGCGAGATCCCGCTACGCCCCGAGGAGCGCACCCGATGACCACCCCCCTTCCCGCCGGCCCGCCGCAGGGCAGGTCGCCGTTCGTCGGCGCCGACGTCTGCCAGCACGCAGGGCTCGCGCTCCCGCCAGGAACCAGCAGGCCGAAGTTCGACGACGACCTCTGGGACTTCACGGACGTGACCGGGCTGCCAGCCTCGATGCCCCTCGCGGTCCGCCGGTTCGCCTTCGAGCCGGTCGGCGACCCGCGATGGCGGCTGGTCGCCAAGGAGCTGGTCTTCGCGATGCTGGCCCCCAGGCATGAGGCGGTGGCGCTGCTCCCGCGGGCGAACCGCACCCCGATGCACCTCCAAACCGCCAACGGCCGCCTCGGCGAGGCCACGCGGTTCCTGAACTGGCTCACCAGCCAGGGCGTTGCCAGCCTCGGCGAGGTCGGCGATCATCACTGCGAGGCATACCTCTTCCACCGCCGCCACGTCCTGGATGAGCACGAGGCAGTGGTCGGCGAGCGGAGCCCGGGCACCCGCCGCCGCGCCGCCCAGGTCATCATCGACCTGCTCAACTACGGCGAGCTGTTCACCGCCGACCGCCCGGACCCCGGCCTGCGGCCCTGGGGCGGGGCCACCGCCACCGCCATCGCGGAGATGCCCAGCGGGCGAGCCATGAACAAGACACCGCCACTCGGCGATGATGTCCTGCGGCCCATGCTGGCCGCCGCCCTCTACCTCTCCTCTTCCATAGGCCCTCACACCGTCGCCCTGAACCAGCAGGTCAGGGACGCGGACCAGCAGTGGGGCCGCAGCGCCTCCGGCGAGTTCGCCAGGGTGTCCCGCGCGCCCGCCGCCGAGATCACCCGGCTGGTGGACCGCTACCAGGACGACGGCATCCCGCTGCCCATGCTCCCCGGCTACCTGGTCAGCGAGCGGATCACCGCCGGGTGGAGGCCGGATGACCCCCTGATCGCGGTCGGGCTGAACACGCTGGCCCGCCAGGCCGGCATCAGCCAGTTCATCCTGCAGTGGCTCGGCGAGCTCCGGGAGCCCATCGAGGCAGCCGTCTCCGCGGTCGGCGTCCAGGAGATGTTCGCCCGCAACGGGACGCTCATCGACCGCCCCGACGGCCAGGGCCAGGCCCCCTGGTCTCCTCCGTTGCACCGGCTCGAGGCCGTCGCGCTTGTCGGCGTCGTCCGCACCGCGACGGCGGCCGTTATCGCCGCGGTCTCTGGCATGCGGGCCAGCGAGCTGATGGAGCTCCAGGTCGGCTGCCGGCTCCCGCCCGAGGAGCCGCTGCCGGGGATGGCCCGCTACCGGCTGGCCGGCAAGCTCGTCAAGGGCCAGCCACTTGGCGGCACCCGCGACGAGTGGGTCGTCATCGAGCCCGCCTACCAGGCAGCAGGACTCGCCGAGCAGCTCCACGACGCCCCGGCCGACGGTGACCTGCTCTTCGGCCGCATCGCCTTCAGCATCCGCTACAAGTGGTTCCGGAACTGGGTGAACGGCCCCTCCGGACAGCGGCTCGGACTCGTCTCCATCCCCGATTACCCGGTGACCCTGCGGGCCCTGCGCAGGACGCTCTCGATTGAGCTCGCCTACCGGCCCGGCGGCGTTCTCGCCACGAAGTTCCAGCTCAAGCACATCGCTGCCGCAACGACAGAAGGGTATGCATCCCGCCCCGGCGGCGCCCAGGCCGAGCTGCTCGCCGAGGTCAACCAGCACGAGAGCGAGCGCAACCTCTCCCTGCTCTGGGAGGAGTTCCGGAACTACCAGCAGGGCATCATGCCCGCCGGCCCCGGCGCCCGCGAGCTGACTGAATTCTTCGCCCACGTCGATGCCGCGCCAGGCCCCGGCGACGTTCCTGCGGCGAAAGTACAGCGCAGCGACCGGGAGATCCGCAGCCTTCTCGCCAAGCGCGCCAGCGTGCTGCACCTTGGCACTGCGAACTTCTGCTGGTTATCCAAAACTTTGGATAACCAGCATTATGGCGACAAGGCAGTTATGCGGACCTGTCTGCGGGATACTCGTGAGCACCGCGCGTGCCGCTGATCGTGCTCGGCATAATTCACAGGCTCTCGAGGTAGGCGAGGAGCCGGTCGGGGGCCTTGTACCGGCCCGGGGGAACATCCGGCGGCGTGGTGCGGGCGAGGGCGCGTTCCTTCATCTCAAGATCGGCATGGATGTACACCTGTGTCGACCGGGAGTCCTCGTGGCCGAGCCACAGGGCAATGACGCTGGTGTCCACGCCGGCGCGCCGCAGGGCCATCGCGGCCGAATGGCGCAAAACATGGGGGGCTAGCTGCTTCGATGCCAGGGACGGGCAGGTCTCCGCGGCGGCCGGCTTGTACCGGTCAAGGCGGGCCTGGAAGGCGTCGCGGGACATCACGCCGCCGCGTCGGCCGGGGAACAGCGGGTCGTCTGGCTGGCCGGAACGCTCGGTGAGCCAGTCGCGCAGGACCGTCGCGGTCGGCTTGTCCAGCGGGGTGCAGCGTTCCTTCCTTCCCTTTCCCATGCAGTGCACGTGCGCTCCGGTGCCGAGGCGGACGTCATCGCAGGTGAGGTGGGTGAGCTCGGAGACGCGCAGCCCGGTGCGCAGGGCGGTGAGGATCATCGCGTGGTCACGGCGGCCGATCCAGGTGGCGCGGTCGCAGGCGGCTAGCAGCGCGCCGGCTTCGGCGTCGGTGAGCCAGCTGATATCGGTGCGGGTGGCCTGGCTGCCCTCGATGGCCAGGACCCGCTGAATCTCCGCGGCGTCCTCGGGGGCCCGCAGCGCGGCGTAGCGGAACATCGAGTGGATCGCCGCCAGCCGGGCGTTGCGGGTGCGCAGGCTGTTGCCCCTGCCGGTCTCCAGGTAGCGAAGGAAGCCGGTGACCAGGTCGTGGTCGAGCTGGCTGAGGTTCATCTTCCACGGCGGGGTGCCGGTCGCCTGCTGGGCGAAGGTGAGCAGCAGGCGCCAGGTGTCCCGGTAGGCGCTGATCGTGTGGGGGCTCGCGTGCTTCTGCGTGGTCAGCTTGTCGGTGAAAAAGCCCTGCAGGACCGGGGCGAGACGGCTCATGAGGTCTCCTCGGGAGTGCCGTAGGCGCGGGCCATCCGCTCGGCGGCCTGCGCCATCAGTTCTGGCGAAGCGGAGATGTACCAGAAGGTGTCGGCCGGGTCGACGTGACCGAGCCACGTGGACAGCAGCGGCATGCGGGCATCGACGTCCGCGCCCTCCCGGTACCAGCTGACCAGCGTGGCGACGGCGAACGAGTGCCGCAGGCTCATCGGGACCGGCCTGCACCGCGGCGTCAGCGGGCGCAGCCCGGCCTGCGCGGCCAGCCGCGTGAAGACGTAGCCGAGCCGCCGCTGGTTAACCGGGGTGCCAAGGACGGACACGAAGAAGCTGGTGCCGGCCCGGGCCGGGAACGTCAGGTCCCTGAGCCGGGCGTAGCCGGCGAGCTCGGCGACGGTGCTGGGATGCAGCAGGATCTCGCGGGTCTTGCCGTACTTGCCGTGCACGGTCATGACGCCGGCCTGCAGATCGACGTCGGAGATCCCCAGCGTGAGGGCTTCCCGCGGGCGAAGGCCGGCCACCGCCAGCAGGCCGATCAGGGTCCGGTAGGTCGCGGCGTGCAGCTCCGGGCGCAGGGCCGCAGTGGCGGCGATCAGCGCGGCGATGTCGCCGGCGGACAGCAGGTAGGGCGCGGACCGGTGATACTGCCGCGGCAGCAGGTCAGCGGGCGGGACCTGATGAGCCGGGTCGAGGCCGTGCAGGTAGCCGGCGAAGCCGCGGACGGCGCTGAGGCGGAGCCAGTGATAATAGGGCGCGGCGCCGGACGGGAGGGTCGCCCACGCGACGGCCAGGCCGGCCGTCACGTGCGCGGCACCGAGGCTGTCGAGATAGGCGGCGAACTGCCGCACCTGACGGCCGGGGGCGGCCAGAGCGAAGCCGAGTGACCGGCGCAGCGCCAGGTAGTTCTCGGCAGCCTGCCGCAGGCCGCTCACGAGGCCGCCTCCGCGGGCCAGGGCCGGACCAGCACCGCCAGCGCCGCCCGGTCGGCTTTGGCATAGATTGCCGTGGTTCTCGGGTCGGAATGGCGCAGGATTTCCCCGATTTCGGGCAGTGACGCGCCCGCCGCGAGCAGGCCGCTGGCCAGCGAGTGCCGCAGCGTATGCGGACCGCACTCGGGGACGCCCGCCCGGCGGCAGGCACGGTGGACGACCGCGCCCAGCCCGTGGCTGGCCAGCCCCCGGAAGGGCGGCATGACGGTGAGGAACACCGCCCGGCCCGCCGAGTGCCGCCGGTCCCGCAGATAGCCTGCCACCGCCTCGCCCACGTCCCAGGGCAGCGGGAACGTGTCAGTCCGGCCGCCCTTGCCGTGGATCGTAATCTCGCCAGCCCGCCAGTCGAAGTCGTCGAGGGTGAGGCGGGCCGTATCGGCCGAGCGCAGGCCCAGCCGGCTGAACAGCAGGAGGACAGCGTAGTCGCGGCGGCCGATCTCGGTGGCGCGGTCACAGCTGTCCAGCAGCGCCGCCATCGTCGCGGCGTCCACCCGGGCAGGCAGCCCGGCCAGCCGCCACCGGGCCACCCGCGGGACGGCCGGCGCCAGGTCCCGCGGCACCCGGCCGCTGGCGTGCATGAAACGCAGCAGCGACCGGGCGACCTGCGCCGTCAGCACGGCGCTGCCGGCGCTGCGGCGCCGCGGCTGGCTCTTGAGCTGCCGTTCCAGGATGCCGAGCACGTCAGGGCCGGTCAGCCCCGCCAGCACCTCGCGCAGCGGATCGCCTGCCCTGTCCAGGAACGCCGCCGCGAACCAGGTGTAGGTCCGCACCGTCGCATCGCTGAGGCCGCGCTCGCCCCGCAGGTACTGCTGATAGGCCAGCAGCAGCGCGTCGCGCTCGCTCGCCGGCACGACGTCCGGTTCCGCCAGCACGCCCTGATCGCGGAGATACCCCAGTACCGGGGCCAGGCCCTTCACTGACACCAGGCGGCGGCGGGTGGCGCGCATGACCGGCACGAACCGGTCCGCCTCCGCAGGGGACAACTGCCCGGTGCCCAGCCCCTGGGCGGACATCCACGCGCTCAGCTCGCGCATCAGCCGCAAGTGCAGGTAGATCGAGTCACTGCCCCAGCCCCGGGCGGGCAGCTCCGCGGCGAACCCCGCCGCATAGCAGGCCAGCGGCCCGGTGACCCAGGACACTGAACGATCGAATATAGCCATCCCGGCCTCCTCGGTTCAGCCCGACGAGACCAGCGTGACTCCTTGCCCGGAATAAGTAACCTAGCGTGATCGCCTGGATATTATGCCGATCACGCCAGCATGAACGCCCTTGCGTGACCGGCTTTTGCGTGCTCTACGCGGCATAACTGCCTTGTCGCCATAATGCTGGTTCACCGACCCGTCCCGGGCACTCTGCCTCAAGCTCGCCGGCGACCAGGCCGGCGACAAGCCCCTCATCGGAATGTGCGACTCGGCCCGCTGCCCGCAGGCCACCCACCATCCCTGCCACCGGCCCGTCTGGGCCGAGCACGCCGAGAACACGAAGACGTTCCTCGGTCAGCTCGGCCGGGCCCAGAAGACCGAGAAGAAACGGCTGGAAGCCGAGTACGACCGCGCTGTCCGCGTCCTGTCCCGGATCGACGAAGCCGCAGCCGCGGGAGAACCAGGATGAGGCTCAGCAGGCAGCAGATCGCCGACAACGAGGCGAAGATCAGGGCAGCCATGACCCGGCTCCTGAACGGCGACATCCCGCTCGGCGGAAGATGCGACATCAAGACCCTCGCCGGCGAAGCCGGCGTCGACCGCACCGCTTTCTACGGCAGCCGGCCCTACGCCCGCCTGCGCGAAGAGTTCGAGCAGCGGCTCGGAGAGCTCCGCGATGCCAGCGAACGGCCCGACCCCCGCGATGCCCAGGCCACCCGGCTCAAGGACGAGATCGCCCGGCTGAAGGAACGTCTCGCCCGGTCGGACGTCACGATCGGCGAGCTCGCGGCCTTCCGGGACCAGGCCCTCGCCCGGCTCGCGGTCCAGCACACCGAGATCACCCGGCTGCGCCAGGATGTCCGGCTGGCAGCCAGCGTCCGCCGGCTGCCGGCCCCTTCCCCCGAGGAGCAGCACCTGTCATGATCACCGTCCAGCCCCGCGACCCCGGCCTGGCCGGCGCGGTCCGCGCCGGCGCTGCCGGGCTCTACTCCCTCGAAGCAGCCTGCGAGCTGGTCATCGGCTCCGGATGGCTGCACCGCGACGACTTCGACTCCTTCGTCAGCACGGTCACCTCGATCACCGACGGCGGCACCGAACTCGCCTGCATCGACTGGCAGTCCGTCATCACCACCCGCGATGCCGGGCTCCTTCCCTGCAGCAGCGGGGAGAGCCGGATCCTGCGGCTGGCAGCCAGCATCGCCGTCGGCATCCCAGTCGACCTCAACGACGCCCTCAGCGGACTCGACCAGTCCAGCATCGCCCTCGTCGTCCGCGCTGTCCGTCACGCGAACGGCCAGCGCCCCGCCGATTTCGACGGTTCCTGACGATATGACGTGCATCACATCCAAGAGTGGTAATCGCCACACGGCATGTCACCATCAGCGCGAAACTTCCGCACTCGAATCGCCAGGCAGAATCGCTACACGAATCCTCTGCACACGGCGAGTGCGGAGAGAAGGCACTCCTTCGCGGTGCACATGCTAGGACTCCTGCTGCGTCAGACCATACGGGCGCTGGGAGAGCGGGAGGACCGGCAGCTAACGCGCGCCGAGGTCAGGCGGCTCATAATCGGCAACCCGATGCGGAAGCTGCAGTTGCTGCTTGGCCACAGCGACGAGTCGACCGTGTATATCTACCTGGATGCGTTGGATGAGGCCCAGGAGATTGTGCTGGCGGCGCTGGCCGAGTGGGATGCCCAGTCGCCGGAGCTCGGCCCGCCTACCTCGGCGGTGCCGACGGGATGAGCGCTGCGCGAGGTCGCCGGGTACAGTTCGCGGCTGCCGAGGACGTTCCCGCACCCGAGGCAGCTGTTCCGTCGCTAGGCCCAGTCGTATTCATTGTGCAGCTGAGCGGCACCGACCACCTGATTGACCTTTCTGACCTGCCCTGCCCGCGGCTTGTCCGTGGGCTGGCCGAGGCGCTGAGCCATACCGCCGGCGATGGCGGCACTCAGCGGACGCCGCGCACAGTGGACATGATTACCGGCCGGATACGCAGGTTCGTCCGTTTCGCCGCTGCCACGAATGCGGATGCCGCAGACGCACTCAGCCTCGCAGACATCACCCCGCAGATGCTCGATGCCTATGAGCACAAGCTCATGGCGGACTACGGGCAGAAGAGCAAGGTCCCTTACGCCTCCATGGTCGACGTAATACGCCTTCTGAAGGAGGCACACGCCCTGAATCCAGGGGTCTTCAGCAGCGACATGCAGGCCCGCCTGGGGTTCAGCACCACGACCGCCAGGCCCGTGATGAACCCGCTGGACGCTTACCCGCTGCCGGTATTCGAGGCAATGCAGGCCAAGGCAACTGACGATGTCCGCGCGATCCGCGACAGGATCCTGCACGGTGAGCGCGTTGCCAATGCCGGCCGCGACCCGGAGACCGGCGGCTGGACGCTGGAAAACACGTTGTGGTACATGGCACGGCACGGACCGCTGACCTCGGATGACCAGCGCAGACCCGGTATGGCAAACCGCTTCAACCGACTGGGCGGCATCATCCACCTGAACACCATGTTGTTCCTTACAATCCCGGACCTGGTGCCCTTTCAGGTGCTGCTGACCTGCCAAACGGGCCTGGAACCGGAGTGCCTCCGCCAGCTTCGTGCTGACTGCCTCGTGAACCCTGCCCGCGGCTTCGTGAGCATCGCCTACGACAAGAGAAGGGCGCATGGGCAGTCGCACAAGACCAGGCGGGTGTCGGACGGTGGTGCGCTGCACCACCCCGGCGGCCTGCTGCGCTTGGCGCTGCGCCTCACCGAGCGGGCGCGTAAGGCGCTCGGCACGGACCAGCTGTGGGTGGTGGGAACCTACCAGGGACTCCGAGAAGCATTCGGCAAGCCGCTTACGATGAGCCAGTCCTTTGACGCGTGGCTAGCCCGGCATCGGCTGGACAGGATGACGGACCGGGGTGGCGAGCCTGTCCGGCTTGACTTGCGCCGGCTGCGCAAGACCTACAAATCCATACGGTATCTACGCTCGGGCGGGATGCTCGATGACTTCACCGAGGGCCATACCAAGCAGATCGCCGCAGATCATTATGCCAACATTGAAGCTCATCGAGAGCTTCACGAGTCCGCCGTCGAGGACGGCCTGCGAGAGGCCCTCGATGTCGCGCTGGCCCCCCCGGTAGTGCTCGACGGTGACGGCATGCGGCTGGACTGCGGGCCTGGTCAGCTAGAGCCCGATGAGGTACGGGCCGCCCTGTCGGGAGATAACGATGTCTTCCTGGCGTCCTGCAAGGACTTCTACGCCTCGCCATACGCGACAAAGAAGGGGGCGGGGTGCCCGGCTGCCGTGTGGGGGTGCCTGGAATGCCCAAACGCCGTGTTCACGACCAGGCACCTTCCCAGCATCCTGACCTTCCTGGACTTCACCGAGCAGAAGCGCGATGAACTGCCCGTGCCCGAGTGGAAAGCTCGTTACGGGCTGGCCTGGGAACGCATCGTCCACGGAATTCGCCCCAGGTTCACGGACGACCAGGTCGCCACCGCGCAAGCCATCGCCGAGGCCGGGAACCCCCGGCTGAAACTGCCGGTCCACTTCCTGGCGCACAGCCTATGACGACCGCATCTGAACTTCAGCCGACTCCGGCGTCGGCTGCCGATGACTATGTCCTGCCTGAGCGGATCACAGCCGGGAAGGACTCCAGGGGACCGAGGTTCGCCGACGAAGTTTGGGAGTTCCGCCCCTTCGTCGCCCGCACCGTCCTCCAGACCCGCATCGACTTCACCACGCTGGCCGACAACAGCGCCCGCCGCACAGTCAAGGAGTACCTCTACTCCCGGATCAGACGGGGAACCTACGCTGGCCACGGCACGTCGAAGGCCAAGCCACTCAAGATCACGTACGCTTACAACGAATTCAACCTGATCCGGGTAATCCTGCAGACCTTCCATCGGCTGGGGGCCGAGCGACTGTCTGACGTCACCCAGGAGCACCTGCAGGCGGCACTCGCCGAGTGGAAGAGCACCTCGCTTAGCAGCGCCGCGCACAACGTGGCGGCCTTGAAGCATCTCGCTGCCCACGGCTCTTTTCTCAGCGAAGACCGGTTGACGGTGACGCCCTGGCTCGGACGACCTGCCAAGATGGTCGTCGGCCTTAGCTACGCCCGGGAGAACACCACGCCCCGGATCCCCGAGGAGATCATCAGCCCGCTGTTGCAGGCAGCCGTCTACTATGTCGAAACAGCAGGCCAGGACATCCTCGCGGCCAGGTCCGAGATCGAGCAGTTGGAAGCCGACCGCTTCAGCGGGCCGCTAGCTCGTCAGGAGGTACAGGCAGGACTTGCGGCGTTCGTTGACGGACGCCGTGCAACCGGCCGGGGCATTCCGGCGCTTCCACCGGGAAGCGCACGCAAGTGCGGGGTTCCCATCGCTGATGGCATTGCCCGGGCACCGAACGTGGCCCTGATCTGCCTCCTCGCGAAGGCTAACCGCACCCAGGGGTATGAGCAGAAGCTTGCCGCAGCTGGAACCGAACTGGGGTATGAGGTTGGCGGGCTGGATACCCCCCGGGCGATCTGGCCTGGTTCTGGACGCCCGTGGAGGCCAGGATTCGATCGCGGCAGCATTGCCCTTGAGACTACGCACCTGCGTACAGCTTGCTGGATCGTGATCGCCTACCTGTCCGGCATGCGCGACACGGAAGTGCGTGAACTGGGCCGGGACTGCGTGTTCACCGAGCCTGGCGAGGACGGGCGCATCCGCTACAAGGTCCGCGGCAAGGTCTTCAAGGGCCGCGCGTTGAGCGGCGAGGAAGCCGAGTGGGTCGTCCTGGAGATAGTGCACCGGGCCGTGGTGATCTTGCGGGACCTGAATGACGACCCGACGCACCTGTTCGGCTACAACCGAGGCGGCAGCACTGGATACGTGCTGCTTCGCGCTATGTTCGAGCGGCTCGGCAACTTTCGTGATCACGTCAACGATTTGTTCAGTACGCCGGACAGTCCGTTCATCCCCTACGACACCGCGACGCGATCTGATGCCGACCCCGACGACGGTCATGGCCCGGAAGACCCGGAGGGCTCAGCCGTGGCGATGCCATGGCACCTCACGACTACCCAGTTCAGGAGAACCCTGGCCTGGCATATCGCGCACCAGCCCTTCGGGGTAGTTGCCGGCGCGCGACAGTACCAGCACGCCAGAATCGCCATTTTCGAGGGTTACGCCGGCACCTCGGCCTCGGGGTTCGCCGCCGAGGTCGCCGCCGAGGAGGCCGTCGCCAAGCTCGATTACCTTGAAGACCTCTACCGAGACTGGAACGATGGGATGCGCTCAGGCGGCGGCGCAGCGCAGCGTATCGACGCAGAGTTCGAGCGGGTCCGCCGCGAGCTCGGTGACCTCCCGGGTGTGGTAGCGAGCCCCGCCAGGCTCAGGACCATGCTGGCCCACCTGGCGAAGGTCCTGTACCCGGGAACGCTCAACGACTGTTTCCACCAGCCGGCTACCGCCCTCTGCGCTAAGCGGGCTAAGCATGTCGGGCGACCGCTGCCGCTGCTGGACATGTGCACGGTATGTCCGAACGCGCGCCGGAGCCAGGTCCATCTTCCTCGTCTCATCGCCGCACGCGACCAGGCGCGGAAGGAGCTGCTGCCGCTCGTGGAAGACAAGAAGAGCAACGTGCCGCTGGCACCCCTGCAGCGGGCCGCGCTCACTGAGTACGTCGCCCGATTCGACCGTCTCATCGAGGAACTCGATCCAGGAGAAACCGCAGGAAATGCCTGCTGAAACCATCGACGTCCTACAGGCCGTCTTCGCACGCCTGGCCCGCGATCATCCCGACCTCACCGACACTGACCGCAGCCTGATGGCCGCGTTCGAGCGCCTCATGCTCGGCCGCCCCGAAATAACCGACGGCACAACCACGGTCACCAACATCTGCGCCGAGGCGGGCGTGTCACGGGCGTCGTACTACCGATCGCCCGTGGCGGGCGCAGTCAAGGAGGTCCTCAAGGATCCGCAGGCTCGCCGCCCGGAGCTGGATAAGCTCTGCGATGAGGTCAGGAAGCTCTGCCAGGCAGAGCGGAAACTGCGGAGCGAGCACGCCGCCGAGGTCCGGGAGCTCCGGGGGACGGCCGCGACGTACGCCAACCAGATCCAGATCCAGGTCCTAGCCCTGGCCAATCACCAGCTTAGAGAGGACAACAGAAGGCTCCAGGCGCGCCTCACCGCCACGACGAATGTGGTCCCGCTCCCCGTGGTTCTCCCTGATGGGTGAAGATCGCCGACGGCCATCGGCCTGGCTGCCAGGCGGCCTCCCTAGCTCAAGCAGGGAACGACGAGTCTTACGTCGCAGCCAGCGGCAACCTCCGCAGCCGACCAGTCTGGGGGCTCTGAGCCCGCAGCCCGCCGGGTGCCGACGCGCGAACGGACTCCGGGATGCCATGAGCGCGCGCAGCCGTGCGCCCATGGCATCCCGGTGACATAGGCGAAGCGGTCGCGTGAGTGCCGTCGCCTTGCCTACGCGGTGATTCGCCGGCCGGCATCACCGGCCGGTGACTCGGCCGGTACGTCCAGCTCGGCGAGCAGACCTCCGCCCAGGTCACCGCCGACGCAGACCCCGCAGCACGACGCAGGACTCGCTGACCAAGCCCGAATAACACCACATCACCGCAGGTCAGCGGTGGGTTCGTTGGATTTTCCGCGATTAAAACTACTACTGGGACCCCTATAGCTACGGCGAGCCGCAAGGTAGCTCCGGGGTCTGGGGCCTGAGCGCCCTGGGCACGTCAAACTCGTTATGCGAACTTCCGGTCGGGCCGGATACTGGAGTTGTGCAGCGCGTCTACCTTGATCAGAACAAGTGGATTGACCTTGCGAAGGCACGAGCTGGCCGAAAGGAGAAAGCCCACCTCGTCGAGGTTCTCCAAGCTGCTCAGGAGGCAGTGCGTGCCGGTGATGCGTCGTTTCCGCTGAGCGCCCAGCACTACTGCGAGACTCTGCATCGAGGCGACCGTGAGAGCCGTGAGCATCTCGCCGGGACGATGCTCAGCTTGTCGCAGGGCCACGCTATCGCGTCGGCCCAAGTTGTGGTGCCGTACGAGATTGAGGTCGCGCTCATCAAGCAGTTGCAACTTCCGAACGACCTGCCGCCCGCCATCCAGATCTTCGGTGAAGGCGCAAATCACGTTTTCAACACGGAAATGTTTACCTACGAGGCTCCTGACGAGTACGAGGGCCACCCTCTCCCGGCGGAGCTTCAAGCCGTGGCTACCGTCGTTGGCTCGACGGCGATGGAGTTTGGGATACTTGCAGGCTCGCCTTCCTCTGAGAAGACTCGTCTCGCGCTGAGCGAGCACATGCGCCTGACTGGCTCGATGTTCGCCTGCGGTCAGCAAGAGCTGCGGGATCGAGTAGCCCAGTTGGGCCGCGGGCGGCTGGAGGATGTCATGACCGCCACGGCGATCGCGGATATTCATGGTCCGCTGTTGGCGGTATGCGCACGGCTGGGCGTCGATCCAGGCAGGCTGTTCGCCGGCGGCGCGGAAGTGCTAGGTCATCTGGTCGGTGACATCCCCAGCAGGTGGGTTGAGCGTGAGATGCGCAGGCTGCGGCACGCCAACCCGCAGAAGAGATGGGAGGGCAACGACCTCAACGACGTGATGGCGCTCTCGGTTGCAGTGCCTTACTGCGATGTGGTGGTCACTGAACGTCAGTGGGTTCACTTCGTGGATCGAGCCGAGTTGGGCCAGCGTTTCAACACGACGGTGATCAGCGATCTCCCAAAGCTGCCAGAGCTACTGGGGCGCTGATCCGGCCCTCGGAGCCCTGGGGGAGAGGCCCTTAGGCCATCTACCCCCGCGATATGCCTCACTTGTGACCGCTACGTGCCGAATCCGATAGATCCCACAGCGCTACTTTGCGGCTCGCCGTAGCTATAGGAGTCTTTTTACCGGGCGTCCCTCGCTGCGGTTCCTCCGGGCTCCGGGAGATGGCTCAGTGTCCGCGGTTCTCACCGGGGCTCCCCAGCCGGCTGACCTTGGCTTGACGCGCCGCCGCCGCGGCCCTGGGGTTCAGGCGGGAGTAGAGATCGCCGAAGCTCCGGGCCAGCTCCTCCTGGCTCACCCTCAGCAGCTCCCTGTCAGGGGCGACGGCACCCTGGAAGTCCCAGACGCTCACGATCCTGCCGTCGGTGATCACGTAGTAGGCGGGGATGACCCACAGCGCATAGCTGTGCGCCTGGTTACCTGCCGCTAGGAGCTCCTTCTCGTCCTTGATCAGCCGCTTGCATTCAACGAGCACCAGCGGCTCGCCCGCCTTCACGTCGTGCTTGTCGTCGGCGAAGTAGAGCAGGTCGGCTTCTACATGTCCCGGGGTGCTTCCCCGGGCCCACCGGATGCCGAACCCGGCCGCCTCCTGCTCCTCGCTGTAGCCGAACCCCTCCTGGAACAGCGGCGAGGCGAAGTGCATCTCGACCTCCCGCTCGGTGTCCGTCCGCACCGATGCCATGTGCGCGAACCACTCCGGTTTCGGCGCCGGGTCGGGACTGGTCTCCGGCACGGGAACCTCTACCGGCATCGACATGACCAGCCAGTCGTCGCGTCCCGCGTCCTTGAGGGCTGGCCGCACCTCGATCCCGGCCTCCGCCATCAGCAACTCGATCTTCTCCCGGCGCGGGGCGTTCAGCACCTGGTAGCCGAACAGCTCCTTGAACCGGTGCGCTTTCACCTTGCGCGCTCCGCGCTGGCTGACCCTGATCGACTGGGCAATCGTCTCGACGATCTCGGCCGGGTCTTTCTCTCTCGTCATGTCCGCTCCTTCCCGCTTCCCGATGAACATGGCCGCCGGTTCCGGGGAACCTCTGACGATGCCGTCTGCGCGGACCTGGGGTGCCCGCAACGGGTCGCCAAGATCCAGCCGGATGCCGTCCTCATCGAAGGTCAGGCTCCCATTAACCACGCGCTGCTGGCGCTGCGGCAGCCAGAACCGTCCATGCGTGGCGAAGAACTCCATCCGCTCAGCTTGGGCACTTCCAGGACTCACGCTACGCCCGCTCCGGGCCCCGAGGGGCCGCCCGTCATGTCGCCCGAACCAACCCAGCCGCACGCCGCCGCCAGCCGAACGCTAAATGTTGTTTTTGCGCTGGATGATACGGCGACCCCGATCTGCCGGAAGGTTGCTCTGTTCCGCGCCAAAGTGGAGGCAATGCGCTTACGGTTTGGCATATGCCGAAGGGACGGGCGCCTCTACCGCGGAGTGTCCGGTGGGTGGCGGGCGTGATCGTCGCTGTCGTGCTGGTTTTCGCGGTCATGTTGGTGCTGTTCGTCCCGGTGGCGGACTGGCTCGCGCATCACGACGTCGGCCCAGTCAAGGGATCGCTACACGAGACGGCAGTGGACAACGCGCGAGGCCGGATACTGACCCTGGGAGCCGGACTGGTCGCCACAGGTGCGCTGGTCTTTACTGCTCTTAACTTCAACCTCCTGCGGCGCAACTCGGAACAGGCCGACCAGTGGCAGCAGCGCACCCATGAGCTGACCGAGCAGGGGCAGGTGACCGACCGCTACACCAAGGCCATCGAGCAGCTCGGCTCCGACAAGCTCGACGTGCGGATCGGCGGCATCTACGCCCTCGAACGCATCGCCCGCGACTCGCCGAGAGACCATCCCACCGTGGTGGAGGTACTCGCCGCGTTCATCCGCGAGCACTCACGCGAGCTGTGGCCGCTGCCAGGGCCGGATGACGACGACCTTGTACGAGTGACACGGCCTGACGTCCAGGCCGCCGCCACCGTGCTCGGGCGCCGGGACCGGGAGCGCGACGTCAGACGCATCGACCTTTCTGGCGCGAACCTTCCGCGCGCGGACCTCGGCGGGGAGGTCTCCCGTACGGTCTTCCGGGCCAGCGCCGTCCTAGGCGCAGATTTCCGTGACGCTGACTTCCGCGGCGCGGATCTCTCCGGTGCGAATCTCCCTCAGACGAACCTTGTCGGCGCGGACCTGACTGGCGCCTGCCTCGTCGGCGCGGACCTGACTGGCGCAGTCCTTGACCGGGCTTTCCTCAACTCCGCGGACCTGACTGGCGCGGTTCTCACCAACGCGCGCTACGCTCGGGCGGACTTCACCGCTGCCATCTGGCCTGAAGATGCAAAGGTCCCGGAGGGCTGGGAGCGGGACGTCGACTCCGGCCGACTTCGGCGGGCTGACGCCGCGGCCGCGTCAGCGCAAGCGGCACAGACGTCCGACGGCACCAATCAGAACGGCGGCTCATCGGAGAAGCCGCCAGGGCCGCCGCTGGCCCCTGGTTCGGGGTCCCCACTGTCGTAGGCGCCGAGGCCCGTTCCTTCCCAAATCCGAAAGCGCTGACCAGGATCAATCAACGCAATCCCGTGTACCTGATGACAGCAATCTTACCGATGCGAACCCCGTTACCTGGCCGTGATGCTAATCGTTGTTTTTGCGCTGGATGATACGGCGAGCCTTTATCTGGCGGCACGTCGGGCGTTTCTTACTAACGCCCCGACACGGCCGGTATGACAGACATGAGCACCGCTCACGCGAGCTGGCATTCCGTTGATCACTGAGCGGTGGCGGGAGGTGGCAGTGCGCCGCTAATGAAAGCTGTTCGTTGAGCTTGACGCGGCTCAGTCGAGTGGTGCGAAGGACGGCTTGGGCGCTATGACGGGGGTCCGGGCGGCGTTCAGGTGGAGCCATGGCGGTGCATCCACAGATACCAGGCGCGACTCAACGCCGATCAGGTCCTGCTGAGCAGCCTCGTTGAGCGCACGCTCGACTTCGACCACCTTGACGTTGCCGTACTTTTCCAGCTGCTGCTGCAGCCGCTGCCCCATCGGAGTGGGCTTGTAAAAGTAACTGCCCCGATCGTGCTTTCCCAGGGTGTTGACGGTTTCGGCCAGGCTCTCGTAGGCATCATTGAAGATGCCCATGAAACCATTCGGGTCAGGAAGAACAGCGAGCCACAGGTCCTTATGGCGTCGTATGCCTGCCGGGAGGTCCTTGGCCTCCGGGACGATACCCAGGCGTAGTCCGGGGCCTCCCTCGAGGAGACGCCAGTTGCTCTTGATCGTTGCGGCGACGTGCCGGTGCCTTGCCTCGTCGGACAGGAAGAGATCGGTCTTCCATACTTGGCGGATCCGGTCGCCGAGCTGAGGCTCGGAAACCTTTCCCTTGGCCGCTAGCTTCATCCACGGGCCGTCGAAGAAGAACGGCCTGCCCCTGCCATCGGGCAGCAGAACCGCGTCCTGGTCAGCATTCTCAACGATCGCGTCGACGAACCCGAGGTACTTCGCCCGTTCGTATCCGAACAGCAAAGACGTCGGCGCGCTCATCGAGCCGAACCTCTTCGACGCCTTGAGCATCGCCTCACTGACCGGCTCGATGACAGTGGGTTCTTTGCCCAGGACCGCCTCGTGCACGGCCCATTCGAAACCGTCTCCCCGCATGCCCTTGTCGCGGTCCAGCCGGGCTAGCTTGGCAAGCTGACGGAGCGTCACATCGCCGCGGTCGCAGTTAACGACCTGGTGCGCGATAACGATCGCGGCACTGTCGTGACATGAAGCAGGCCGCGCGGCTTGGGTGATGTTGTGACGCATTACCCGGGCCGCACGGCCTTGTCCAAGCGTATCTTCACCGGCCTC
>Ga0224557_1001751_pt1 | contig 20032 bp, 20 predicted proteins | sample 714S31014metaG_FD_180677 | JGI IMG/M metagenome (GOLD analysis project Ga0224557, IMG submission 180677) | Peat soil microbial communities from Stordalen Mire, Sweden - 717 S3 10-14 | ecosystem: Environmental > Terrestrial > Soil > Wetlands > Peat | place: Sweden: Norrbotten County, Stordalen...
CCCGGCCTCGACCCCGCCGGCCTGTGGCCGGACACCGCCCGCCTCGATGACATCTTCGGACCCGGAGCCCCCCGATGACCCCTGACCCGTTCGCTGTGCTCGGCCTGCCCTCCCGCCCGGATCTGCCCGATGAGCAGGTCCGCGCCGCCTGGCGGGCGATTGCCGCCGCCACTCACCCCGACCGCGCCGACGGCGGGGACCTGGCCCGCTACACCGCCGCCTCCGCCGCCTACGCCGAGCTGCGCACCGGCTGGGGCCGCAGCGAGGCCTACGCCGACCTCATCGAACGGGCCGGGCCAGCCGGGCAGGGCGACGGGCCGGTCACCGCGCCGATTCCCGCAGTTCCCGCCCAGGGCCCGCCGCCCGGCATCGGGCCCCGGCACCCGCTGGCCGCCGTGGGGGAGTTCCCGGCCCGGATCCGGCAGGGACGCCCGCACCGGCTGCTGATCCGCGCCGCGGTCGCCGCGGTGCTGTCCCTGGCCGTCTTGCAGCTGATCCCAGGCACCGCCGCCGCCCCGGCTGACATCACCGCCATGATCACCTGGTTCGTGCTGACCGGCCGCCGGGACCTGGCACCCCCACCCGAACGGTGAGAAAAGGCAAGAACGATGCCTCCGGCGGGGCCGCGGACTCCCGAAACGCCTGAAATATGGTATACCAAATGAACCGGACCGAGAGTCGAGCGGACCTGAGGAGCCAGGTGAAGCCAGCGCCGTTCGCCTATTATCGCGCGCACAGCGTCGCGGAGGCGGTCGGGCTGCTCGCCGAACTGGGCGATGAGGCCAAGATCCTGGCCGGGGGCCTGAGCCTGGTCCCGATGATGAACTTCCGGCTGGCCCGCCCGACCGCACTGGTCGACGTGACCAAGATCGAAGGCCTGAACTACCTGCGGGTGGACCCGGCCGGCCAGGAGTGCCTGCGCATCGGCGCGCTGACCACTCACCGCGCCGTCGAGACCACGCGCGATCCCGCCGTCCGGGCCGGGTTCGGCGTGCTGCCTCGTGCGGCCCGCTGGATCGGGCACTATCCGATCCGCAGCCGGGGCACGTTCGGCGGCAGCATCGCGCACGCCGACCCGGCGTCAGAGTGGTGCATGCTGGCCATGCTGCTCGGCGCGCAGGTGATCCTGGCCGGGCCGCAGCGCCAGCGCACCGTCCCGGCCGCCGAGTTCTTCCAGGGGTACTACAGCACGGCGGCCGGCCCCGACGAGATGATCACCGAGCTGTGCTTCCCCGGGGCCGCACCGCGGGCGGTGCTCACCGAGTTCGCCCAGCGGCAGGGGGACTTCGCGATCGTGGCGGCGGCGGTGTCGGCGGACATCGAGGACGGAGTATGCCGGTCGGCCCGTGTGGTCCTCGGCGGCGTCGGCCCGCTGCCGGTCGAGGTCAACGCGGATCCGCTGGCCGGCCAGCCCGCGACCGCCGCCACCTGGCGGGCCATGGGCGAGCACGCCGCGAGCCAGATCGACCCGCCGGAGGACACCCACGGCAGCGGCGAGTACCGGCGCCGGCTGACCGTCACCCTCGTCGAACGCGCCCTCGCCGAAGCGGCCGAGCTCCCGGATCCGGCCCAGCTCCAGGAACCGGCCCAGCTCCCGGCAGAAGGCGGCGGCCGCCCATGAGCCAGCGGGCGGTTCCCTACGACGGCCGCTGGGTCGGGGTCGCGGTCCCGCGGAAGGAGGACCGCCGGATGCTGCTCGGCCGGGGACGGTTCGTGGGCGACCTCACCCGGCCCGGCCTGCTGCACGCCGCGTTCGTCCGGAGCCCCTACGCGCACGCGCGGATAGAACGCCTCCAAACCGACACCGCCCGCCAGGCCCCCGGCGTGGCCGCCGTCCTCACCGCCGCCGGCCTCGGCGACCCCTACCTGCTCGCCCTGCTGGAACGCGATGAGTTCGTGCCCACCCGCATGCCCATCCTGGCCGGGGATAAGGTCCGCTTCGTCGGCGAGCCGGTCGCGGTCGTCATCGCGGACGACGCCTACCGCGCTGAGGACGCGACCGAACTGGTGGAGGTGGACTGGGACCCGGAGCCGGCCGTGGCCAGCATCGAGGCGGCCACCGCGAGCGACGCACCCAGGCTCCATGCTGAAGCCGCCGGGAACCGTTTGGTCGATCTGATGATGTTCGACGATGACCGGCTCGGTGCCATCTTCGCGCAGGCCGCGGCCACCGTCACCGCCACCTTCCGCAGCGCCAGGGTCGCCGCCCTGCCGCTAGAGGGACGCGCCTGCCTGGCCGAATGGGATGACCGCGACGACCAACTGGTCATGCACGTCTCCACCCAGGTCCCGCACCAGGTCAGGTCCGGCGTCGCGCAGGCCCTCGGCCTGCCGGAGCGCGCCATCCGGGTTATCGCCCCCGATGTCGGCGGCGGGTTCGGGCTCAAGTGCGTGGTCGGCCGGGAGGAGGTGGCCGTGGCGGCGGCCGCGCTGCGGCTGCGGCGGCCGGTGCGCTGGATCGAGGACCGGCAGGAGAACCTGACCGCCGCGTTCCACGGGCATGAGCAGCGGTATGAGGTCCGGGCGGCGTTCGGCCCGGACGGAACGATCCTGGCCCTGGACGCGGAGATCGACTGCGACACCGGGGCGTACTCGGTGTTCCCCTTCACCTGCGCGGTCGAGCCGCTGATGGCCTGCACCGAGCTGCCAGGCGTCTACAAGGTGCCCGCCTACCGCGCCCGCGGCCGGGCCATCGCCACCAACAAGGCGCCCGCCGCGCCGTACCGCGGGGTGTCGCGGCCGCAGATCGTCCTGGTCATGGAGCGGCTGATGGAAAAGGCCGCCGAGGCGCTCGGGCTCGACCCGCTCAACGTGCGCCGGGTCAACCTGATCAGCCCAGGGGAGTTCCCCTACACCGGGGTCAACCAGATCACCTACGACGAGGGCAGCTACCGCGAGTCGCTGGACCTGGCGGAAAAATACGTGACCGAGCACGCCTGGGCCGCCGAACGCGACCGGCTCCGGGCCGCCGGGCAGCGAGCCGGGATCGGCTACGCCTGCTTCTCCGAACGCACCGCCTTCGGCACCCCCACCATGTCGCAGCGCCGGATGCGGATGACTCCCGGCTACGACACGGCCATGGTCCGGATGGACCCGACCGGAGAGGTCATCGTCACGACCGGGACCTGCGGGCACGGCCAGGGGCACGAGACCACGTTCGCGCAGATCGTCGCGGACCGTCTCGGCGTGCACCCGGACCAGGTCCGGCTGCGCCAGGGGGACACCGACCTGGCCTCCTACGGCTGGGGCACCTGGGGCAGCCGCTCGGTGGTCATCGGCGGCGGTGCCGCCGCACGGGCCGCGGATATCGTGGCCAGCCAGCTGCGCCAGGTGGCCGCGTCGGTGCTCGAGGCCAGCCCGGCGGACGTGGAGCTGGCCGAGGGCACGGCGCGCATCCGCGGGGATGCCGGCGCCGCAGTTCCCATCGCGGAGCTGGCGCGGCTGGTGCACTTCCAGGCGCACCGGCTGACCGAAGACCTACGGTACGGGCTGGAAGCCCGGGCCACGTTCGACCCGCCGGGCACCTTCTCTAACGCCTGTCACGCGGCCATGGTGGTGATCGACCCGGGTACCTGCGCCATCCGCCTGCACAGGTACCTGGTGGTCGAAGACTGCGGTGTCGTCATCAACCCGATGGTGGTGGACGGGCAGGTGCGCGGCGGAGTGACCCAGGGGATGGCGGCCGCGCTGCTCGAGCGTGTCTGCTTCGACCCCGAGGGCCAGCCGGTCAGCGCCACGCTGATGGATTACCTGGCGCCGACCGCCACGGAGATGTGCGCCGTGGACATCGTCCACTTGCAGACACCGTCCGGTTTCAGCGAGACGGGCGCCAAGGGCATGGGGGAGGGCGGCACGATCGGCGCCCCGGCGGCGGTGCTCGGCGCCATCAACGATGCGCTGTCCGACACCGAGGCGCGCTTCGATCACATCCCGGTGCTGCCGCACGACGTCAGCGCCGTGCTCAACCAAGCCGTGCTCAACCGACGGGATGCCCCATGACCGATACGCATGCGATCACGGTCAAGGTCAACGGCCGCGACCACAACCTGGTGGTCGAGGCTCGCCGGACGCTGGCCGACATGCTCCGCCACGACCTTGGCTACACCGGCACGCACCTGGGCTGCGAGCACGGTATCTGCGGGGCCTGCACGGTGATCCTGGACGACGCCCCGGTCCGGGCCTGCCTGGTCTTCGGCGTCCAGGCCGACGGGGCGCAGGTCCGCACGGTGGAGGGTCTCGCCGATGGCGAGCAGCTGACGGACCTGCAGCAGTCGTTCAGCGATCATCACGCGCTGCAGTGCGGGTTCTGCACGCCCGGCTTCCTCATGCTCGCCGAGGCCTACCTGGCCGAAGCCGAGAGCGAAGGCGACGAGCTGACCGAGGACCAGGCCCGCGAGCTCATCGCCGCCAACCTGTGCCGCTGCACCGGCTACCAGGGTCTCATCGAGGCCGTCCTGGCCACCGCCCACGCCCGCGGCGCGCCCTCGCCGACCGAGGCGGAGGCGCCCGATGACCACGGGTTACGTCAGCAAGACCGACCTAGTGGCCGCGCTCATCCGCGAGCTGATCATCACCGGCAAGCTCGGTGCGGGGGAGCAGCTGCGCCAGCGGGACCTGGCCCAGCGGTTCGGGGTCAGCCAGACTCCGGTCCGGGAGGCGATGCGCCGGCTAGAATCCGAGGGCCTGCTGGTCTGCGACACTCACAGGGGTTTCACCGTGGTGACGTCCGACCAAGGCCTCCTCGAGGAGAACTTCCTGATCCGGGCCGCTCTGGAGTCGCTCGGCGCGTCGCTGGCGGCCAGCAAGATCGACGCGGAGGGCCTGACCCGGCTGCGGGACCTGAACGAGAGAATGCGGGCACTGGCTGATGACGACCCCGCCTACGCCGAACTGAACCGGGAGTTTCACTTCACCGTCTACTCCTGCGCCTGCAGCCCGCTGCTGCTGTCGCTGATGCGGCTGCTGTGGGCGTCGTTGCACGGCGGGCCCAAGGTGTCGCGCACCCACGCCGAGTCCGCCCGCCAGCATGACGATATCCTCACGGCCTTGACTGACAGGGACGCAGCGGGCGCGTCGGCCCAGACGTACCAGCACATCATGGGCGCCGCTCCAGTGACACAGACCTGAGGGGGAGTCGTCATGCCAGCGATCGTGACCGACGACGGCGTCAAGCTGCACGCCGAGGAGACAGGCGCGGGGGAGCCGCTGCTGTTCATCCACGAGTTCGCCGGCGATCACCGCAGCTGGGAGCCGCAGGTCAGGTACTTCTCGCCCGGCTACCACTGTGTCACCTACGCGGCCCGCGGCTACCCGCCCTCGGACGTGCCTACCGATCCGGCCGCCTACTCTCAAGGACGAGCGGTCGCCGACGCGGTCGCGGTCCTGGATGGGCTGGGCATCGCCCGGGCGAATGTGGTCGGCCTGTCGATGGGCGGGTTCACCGCGCTTCACCTCGCCCTCAGCCATCCGGACCGGGTCATCTCGGCGGTGGTCGCGGGCGCCGGGTACGGCGCGCAACCCGAACGGGCCGATGCCTTCCGGGCCGAGTCCATGCTCATCGCGGCGGCGTTCGCGGCGGAGGGCGCGGCCAAGGTCGCCGAGCGCTATGCGGTCGGCCCGGCCCGGGTCCAGTTCCAGAACAAGAACCCGCGCGGCTGGGCCGAGTTCGCCGCGGCGCTGGCCGGGCACTCCTCGCTCGGTTCCGCCCTGACCATGCGCGGCGTCCAGGCCGGGCGGCCCTCGCTCTACGGCCTCACCGACCAGCTGGCCCGGGTGCACGCTCCGGTCCTGGTGCTTGTCGGCGACGAGGACGAAGGCTGCCTGGAGCCCGCGCTGATGCTCAAGCGGACCCTGCCCGCCTGCGGGCTGGCCGTCCTGCCGCGCACCGGCCACACCGCTAACCTGGAGGAACCCGACGTGTTCAACCAGGTCGTCGACAGGTTCCTGGCCACCGCGGCCCGCGGCGCTTGGCGCGAGCGCGACCCCCGTTCGCTGTCCACCTCGACGACCGGGACGATCATATCTTCCGAACGGTCCCTGGTTCCCCGGCCGCCGGAAGGCTGATCGCAGAAAGGGTGTTTATCCGGACCCGTCAGGGAAAGCCCGCGCCCGCTGTGCGGCGGCCCGGACCATGCCTTCCGTGGGTATCTGCTGACCGCGGTGCGCCATCTGGCCTACGACTGGTCGCAGGCCAGGCGTCGTCTGACGGTGGTCGGTGACCTGGACGTCCAGGCCACCGATGAGGCGGCGGGATCTGGCCGGGTGAACCCAGGGATGGGCACGGCCGCGGAGACGCAGGCCGAAGCCCGGGATGAGGCCCGCCTGGTCACCAGGGCCTTCGGCCGGCTTCCGGCCCGCTGGCGCGAGGTTTGGTGGCAGCTCGAGGTGGAGGGCAAGGCCCCGGCGGCGGTGGCGCCGATGTTCGGCCTGTCCGCCAACGGCGTTTCCGCGCTGGCCATGCGCGCGCGGGAAGGACTCAGGCAGGCGTACCTAGAGGAGCACGTCGGCGCGAACGTCCCAGCCGCGTGCCGTACCTATGCGGCCCGAGTTCGGCGCCGGGGCCCGCGGCCGGCTGAGCCAGCGCCGCCGGGCGGCCATGCAGGAGCATCTCGGCCACTGCCCCCCTGCCAGGACCTGTTCACCGAACTCACCGAGCTCAACAGCCGCCTCGGCACGATCCTGACCCCGGCCGCGCTGGCCGCCGCATCACGTGCGCTCGGCTCGGCCAAGCGGGCAACGGTCCTGCGGACTCACCTGACCGGGCACTGGCGCACCTGGCGGTGGCACCCGGTCACCTCGGTCACCGGTGCCGCCGCGGGCGTAGCCGTGGTCGGCGGCATGCTTCTTGCGGTCAACGTCACCCCGGTGACCAGCACCCCCGCCCACGCCGCCACCGGCCCCGCGGTCCCGGCCGCCATGCCCTGGGGTTCCTTCGACCGTAAGCGTCAGCCAGGCAAAGGAGGCGGCGGAGCCGCAGCCAGCGCCGCTACCCACGTCAGCCCTCATTCTCCGCCCGCCCCCGGTTCGCCGGCCAGCACCGGTTTGCTAGCAGCGGTGGCTCGGCCGTCCGGGGCGCTCCCCGGCGCCCCGCCCGCCAGCTTCGCCCCCGGCGCCCCCGCCAATCCCCGCCAAGCCAGCCAGGCCCCGTCCAGCGGTGGGACCACCGTCACGAGCACTCCAGCCAACCCGAACCAGACGATCGCCGACACCGCAAGCGCCACCGTGACTGGTCTGACCAATACGGCAGGCATCGCTGTGGACGGCCTGGTCGATACCGCTGGCACCGCCGTAGGTGGTTGACCAACGCCGCAGGCACCGCGGTGGGCGGGCTGGTCAATACAGCAGGCGCCACCGGGGGCGGCCTGACCAACGCCGCAGGCACTACCGTGTCCGGCCTAACCAATACGGGCAGCGCCACGGTAACTGGCCTGGTCAACACGGCAGGGACCACCGTGGCAAGCGTCAACAACGCGGCCTCCGGCCTGGTCAGCACGGCCACCAAAACGGTAACCAGTGCCACAAGTACGACCACCGGCGCGGTCACGGGCATCGCCAGTACGACCGGTGCCACGGTTGCGGCCGCCGGGACATCCGTCTCCAACGTCGCTAGTACGGCTACGAGCACCGTGACGGGCGAGGCCAGTCCGGTCACGAGCACCGTGACCGGTGCGGCCAGTACGACCGCCAACGTGGTGACTGGTGTCGTCGGCACCGCGAGTACGATTCCCGCCGTGGCTGGCACGGCCGCCACGACGGTGGCCGGTGGCGCCAGCGCAGCTGGCGGCACGGTGCCGAACACCGCGAGCGCGGCCGCCGCGGGCACCGCCAGCAATGTGGCCGCTGTTGCGACAGGTCTTGCCGGTGCCGCCGCTAACCTTTAGCTCGGCCGTTCCGTGGTGGGCCTAACGTAAGTGCGACGACACCGGCGAGGTGAGCACCACTCCGAGAGTCCGGTTCTTCCATGCCCTCTGCCCCGCGCTTCTACCCTGAAGATATTTAGGGATGCGTCAGTGTCAGCGCGGAGACACCGTGCCGGAACGCCGTTTCGGCCGCTGGGTTGTCTTCGATATGCCAGTCCTGGTGGTAGACCCCCTGTTGCTGGGCGATGTCGAACCAGACGAGCCCGAGTGTCCCGTACTGGCGCATCCCAGCAAACAGCTCCGGGATCTTCTGCGCTTGACCAGCGTTAGGACCCACTCCTAGCTCGGACAACAATATCGGCAGGCTCGTGAACATCCGCACCTGGGCGATGGTCTGGCCGAAGATGCTGAAGAAGGTTCTGACGGACGGTAATAGTAGCCATCCATTCCGACCCAGGTGACATACTTGGCGCCCGGCCACCATGAGGCGATCGGGCCAGTGCCAGGTTCATCTGCCTGGAGCGTCCACAGCCAGGTGACGTCGTTAGCGCCCTGATCGCGGAACAGTGTCACAATGTGCCGCCAGGCAGCTACGAAGGTCGACGCGGGCAGCTGCCCATTGCCCCACGAATACCAGTAGGCGTTCATCTCATGCCCAAAGCCGATCACAACCGGGTGGCCGAAGTCGCGGACGCTGCGGGCGAAGGAGCGCAGGTAGCTATCGAAACCCCCGGCGGCGATCTGTGCGACTGAGGTACGGGTGGGATCCCACTGGAGCAGTGTGGCCGCGCCATGGCTGAGCCCCGTCTCCGCGAACGATACCTGGAAGGGTTCCTCCCAACCGTTGTAGTAGCCAACGAGGTTGGGTGGTATGCCAACCGCCTTGCTGAAGTTCGCGACCGGCTGGTAGCTCTGCAACGCCCCTGACTCGTAAACGCCCAGGTAAGAGGCCTGTGCCGTCGGCAGGGTTTCAGTACTAGAGCTCCTCGGGCGCGGGGACTTTGACGTTTGTCTTGAGTTTTGAGCCGGTGCTGGCCGCGGGCCAGTACCGGCATGGGCTCAGGCCGCGCGTCCGAGGTGGGCGGCGGCGATGGTGCTGTCGATATGTCGGGTGATAGCCCGCCAGGCGGCGCGGACCGGGGCGGGGGCCGCGATCGGCTGGTCGTGCGCGGTGAGGGGATACAGGACCTGGTCGTGGACGCGGCTGTAGACCAGGGCGAAGGTGAGCCCGTCGGCCGTCAGCCGGTAGGTGTTAGTGCGGGCGATCCGTTCGATGAGCCCGTTGCGGCGTAGCCGGGCCAGGTCGTAGGAGGCCTGGTTCATGCTGTAGGGGGTGCCGCGCAGTCCGGTCATCCAGGCACGGAGGCTCTTGTTCGTGATGCCGTGGACGGCGTGGTCCCAGACGGTCAGGCAACCGGCCAGGGCCTGCACCCGGGGGTCCGCGAAGCGCATGGCCGGGACCCTCCGCCCCGCCTCATCACAGGTGGGGTGCGCGATCCGCTCGATGACTGGATTCGCGAGGATGCCGTTGCCCTGGCCGGCAATGACAGCATCCATCAGCCGGGCGTTGCATGCACGCGCTTTGGCCGACAGCTCGTCCAGGTGCTCCAGGCTCCGCTTGCAGCCCAGGTCACCAGGATCGTTGATCACGGTCTCGATCCGCAGCGCGCGGTCTTCCTTCAGGTTATCTTGAGCTTTCGTGCCAGGCAGAGCCGTGACCTGCGGCGTCCCGTCATGGACAGTGTCACCGACGGGACGCTCGCGGGCTGATCACTGCTGTTTCAGCAGTCTGGATCGTTACCTGATCGGGTCCGGGCTGACCGCTGGTCGCCGAGTGCGCGGGCGAGCTGGCGGCGGAGCCGGGCGTTCTCATCGGCGAGCTGCTTGTTGCGGTTCAGGGCGGCTGCGAGCCTGGCGCGCAGCGACGCGTCGGAGGCTCGCTGGCCGGCCGGGATGGCGCCGGAGAAGCCGGTGCCATCTGTCTTCTCGCGCAGTCGGCGGATCTGGCCGCTGATGTCGGGTTGGGTATAGAGCCACGACCGGGAGATCCCTGCAGCCTGGGCGACACCGGCGAACGTTACGGGAGTGCCGGCTCGGTCGAGTTCGCGCAGGACCTGGATGGCTTTTGCCCGGGTCAGCTCGTGCCGCCGGGCAGCGGCCTCGGAGAGCGGGTCGGGGCGCACCGGCGGCTGCTCCCTTGTCATCGGGTTCCTCGTCCCCGAGGGCGGCGATGATCTTGTCCAGGTTGCCGGCGACCTGCCGGTTCATCTCGGCGACGCGGACGTGGCCTGCGGCTTCGGCGGCGGAGATGATCTGCAGGGTGGCCTGCCGCTGGGCATGGTGCTGCGGGAGGAACTCGGCGGTCGTCGCGAACATCGGGCAAGTCAAACAAGAGTTCGCATGCGGGCAGGTCTTGACAGCCGGGAGCTGGCAGTAGCCGTTTGGGAGCGACTGCGTCGCGCGGGACAGCTGCTGGCCGGTCCAGGCGGCGTCGCCGAGCGGGCCGCCGGGGTTAATCCGGACGGGCTGCCCGGACGCGCCGACCTTGCGCGCTCTCTCCCAGTGCTCCCGGACGGTCTTATCGGACAGTTTCGCGTAGTGCGCGGTCATCTGGGGCGAGTCGTGGTCGAGGATCTTCTGCACGACATGCTGTGGAACATCGCGGTTGATGAGACGGGTGCCCAGCGTGTGCCTCCACTGATGGGGCGTGAGATGCACCGGTTGGCCGTGCTCGTCGCGGATGTCGCAGCGTTCCAGCCAGCGGTAGAGGGCATCCCTGTAGGTCCCGCTGGTCATGGCATGCCGTCCGGTGATGTTGCGCAGGGGCCGCGGGAACAGCACCGGTGTCCCGGCCGGCCACCGGCTGGTGATGAGTTCCTGCTGTCCGCGGATGCCGGCGGCGAGTTCCTCGTCGATGGGCACGAGTGCTTCCCTTTTCATTTTCGTGTTGTAGTACCGCAGGTAGGGGGCGCCCTGGCTGTCGCGGGCGATGCAGTCGAACGCCAGGGTCAGGGCGGAGGAGATCCGCAGCCCGCACTGGATGAGGATGTGGGTGATCAGCCGGTAGGCGGGGTTGTCCCACCTGGCGAGGCGGGCCTCGTCCTCGACCTGCTGCATGACGTGCTCGGCGACGTGGCGGGGCAGGGCACTGCCTGCCTGCGGTGCTGCCGGGTAGTCCTCGGGGTAGAGCACGGCGTCAGGCGGCAGCGCGGCGTCCCAGCCGTGGCGGCGGGTGTCGGCGAGGAACGCCGCCAGCTGGCCGGTCTGCTTGCCCTGGATGTCCCGCCCGGCGAGCTCCCGGTGCAGATCGCCCAGGTAGCGCTCGAGCAGGGCCCGGTCGACCTGGGCCAGGGCGGTGACGTCCCGGGCGGCGAGGAAGCCGGCCAGCCGGGTGACCGCCCGGATGCCGGCCTGCGCGCGCTCGCCGGGCACCCCGGTCGACAGCCGCCAGCGGGCCCATCGTCTGGCCAGGTCCCGCAGCCAGGGCTGGGGAATGTCCCCGAAGCGGACCGTGGCGCCGCCGCCGCCGATCCCCAGCCGGCGCAGCTGCCAGGTGTCGCGGGGATACTCGGCGTCCCAGCCGGCGCCCTCGGCCAGGTCTTCCAGGACCCGGCGGGCGTAGCGGAGCAGTCCCCGGTGCGCGGCGGGCACCGCGGCGCCGTCCAGGCCCGGCCCGAGCAGGGACCCGGGCTGCGCCTTCCGCAGGAACCCGACGGCGCCGCGGACTTCCCGGGGCCGCACCCGGACCGTCTGGTCATCACGACGGTGCTGCAGCGCGTACTGCATCTCCAGCTTCAGCGCCGGCGGCAGCCCGCGCAGGTCGATCTGCTCGTGGACCGGCAGCCCGGGCCGCAAGCCCGCGGACCGGGCCAGCCATTCATCCAGGCCGGGCCGGCCGTGGCGGATCCAGGCGCGCTGGTGGACACGGCAGAGCGTTCCCTCGGGCTGCGCCCAGAGGGGGCAGCCGGGCACCGCGCACTCCCGGCCCCGGCCAGCGGCAGCCAGGCCGGGAGGCAGCGCGTCGAGCCAGCCGTCGATCCCGGGCCGGCCCGCCTTGATCCAGTGCCGTGCGTGACGGTTGCACAAGCTCATGGCTGCGACCCCGTATCCGCAGCCGGGCACCCGGCAATGCAGCAGGGCGGACTGGGCGAACTCCGGTGCCGTCGTCGCGGCGAACTCCTCCAGCGGGGGCCGTCCGCAGCTGCGCCAGCGTCCTTCATGGCCGACGCAGAGTCCCCGGCTGCTGGCCGGGCGGCCGCAGCCGCCCACCACGCAGGCGGGACTCCCGAATACCGGGTCGGCGGCGTCGAAGGCCAGCACGTCAGCCCGGAACTCCGGGCGCACCACGGCCATCAGCTTTTCCAGCAGGCCGGCGGGGACCCGGTACTCCCCGGACTCTGCGGTATCCGGCCCTCCGGGGACGCTCACCAGCTGTCCTCCCCGTCATCGAAGACGGTCGCGGCAATGCTGACCGCGACGCCGCCGCAGGCACCGCGGGCGTGCAGGTAAACAGTCATCCCGCTGGCGGACGGGGTCTCGGTGGCCTCGCCGAGTCCCAGCGCCTGCCGCCATTGCCCGAACAGCCCGCGCCTGCCCGTGGCGGGTGCGAGGACCTGGCCGGACAGGGCCCCGCCGGACGCGGTGACGGTCCACGCGATCACCGGAAGACCCGGATGCGCGGCCAGGATGGCGGCCAGCTCGGCGGCGGCCTTCTGCTGCCAGCGGGACCGGTCGGCCTGCGTGATCCAGCCGCCGGTCACCACGACACGCCCTTCCCGGTGAGCCAGCCGGCCTTTTCCAGCGCCGCCCGCGCGTCCTCCACCGTCAGGTGCCCGTAGACGGACGACGTGATGGCTACCGACGAATGACCAAGTAGCGTGGACACGACCTCGATCGGGACGCCGTCGCGCAGCCACCGTGTCGCGGCACTGTGCCTGAACCAGTGGGGATCGAAAGGGATCCCGGTCCTGGCCCGCAGACGCAAGACGAGGTCATAGGCGGCCTGATACGACCACGCGTGCCCCTTCGGCTCCGCCCAGATGCTGACGAAGACATGATCACTGTCGATCCCGCCGTACTCCTCATGCAGGTAGTCGGCATAGAGCCGGATCAGCTCCGGCCCGACGGGCACCGTCCGGCCGCCGGACTTGGCTCTCGCCCCGTTCGCGTTCTCCCGTGACACGATGCTGATCTCCTGCTCGGCCGCGGCGATGTCCTTATGACGGAGGCCCAGGGCTTCCCCCGCGCGGCAGCCGCTGTCATAAAGCAGGGCAAAGAAGAAGCGGTCCCGCAGCCGGGTGCAGGCATCGAGAATCGCCTGCGCCTCGGCGGCGGTCAGGATCCGCGGCAGCTTCTTCGGGGCCCTCAGCGAGATCGCCCGGCCGCGATGCGGCTTCCCCTTGCTGGCATGGTGCAGGAACGGCTTCCATCCGCCGCGCCCGCCGGCTTTCCACGCGGCCAGCAGGTCGCCGACTTCGGCGCCGTTGCGGGCCTGGTGCGCATAGAACGCGCTCACCGCGGCTTGCGATTCACCGTCGCGGTCGTCACCTCGGCTGTCGCGGATGGCAGGACGGCGACCTCGCCGGACCGGCCTGCCGGGGGAAGCTGCAGCCAGGCGACGAACTCCCCGACATCCTCCAGCCGGGCCTCGCGCCAGTCCAGGGAACGGAAGCTGATGAACTCCCAGTAATTCTTGAGGTCGAACGCGTAGGCCTTGACCGTGTTCGGCGACCGGCCGATGTCGGTGAGATAGGCCAGGAACCGGTCGACCGGGACGACCGGCACGTCGTCGTCCCCCAGCACAGTCCACGATCGCGTCCCCGAACCGGGGATCACCACCGGATGCACGAGCATCGTCTCCTCCTTGAACAACGTCATGGACAAGGCAGGAGATAACCACGGATGAACCGCTATCCGGGCAGGTGAGAACGCTCGTGCTGGACGTTGAAGACACGCCAGTTGAGGCTAGAGATAATTCAGATACTGTTTGACCTGGGTCTTCTTGTAGTACAGGTAGAGGTAGGGGCAGGCCCCGCTGGTGATGACCTGGGTCCGGAAGGTCCCCGGAGTAGGGTTCTTGCCGCGCAGGCGGATCTTGCGATCAAAGACGATGCTGACCTTGTCCGGGCGGCCGATGTCGATGTTGTCCCGGATCAGCTGCTCGAAGAAGATCCGGCCCGCCACGGGCCGGTCCAGCGCCATGGTGGTGGAGAACTCGGCCTGCTGGACTGACAGCTGCCAGCGGTAGTCGGCGTCCTCATCGGCGGGGGTGAACGGGTGCGGTAGCCGGGCCAGCCATTTGCCGGCGAACCGGTAGATCTTCTGGTCGGTCAGCCCGTCGCAGATCCGCTGCACCGCGTCCGGGTCACTGGCCGAGCCGAACGCGTTGTCCAGGGCGGTGAAGCCGATCCCGGTCTTGAGGCACTGCCGCTTGGCATATTCATGCCCGTTCAGGTAGATCTGCCCGGTGTAGGGGAAGTACCCGCAGAACTTGATGTAGAACGCGCCGAAATCGGCGTCGAACCCGTAGAAGTACCAGTGGTTGACCATGGCCTGCTCCTGGCACAGCCAGGGGTACCGCTTGCCGGTCACCGGATCCCGACGCTGCCGGGTCCGCCAGACCCGGGTCTTCTCCTGGGCCACCCCGGCGAACAGGAGCTGCTCCCCGCCGTCGTGCCCGGCCAGGTACCGCCGGGCGATCTGGTCCTTGCTCTGGCCCTTGGCGAACCGGACCAGGTCCAGGCCGCGGACGTCGATGTAGTGGCGGATGCCGGCGGCGAACCGCTCGGTCATCGGGCGCATCAGCGCGGAGGACACGAACTGGTTCCCGCGGTGATGGCAGAAGAACCCGTGGATGCCCTGCCCGTACTGCAGCCGCGGCTGGCGGAAGGTCAGCAGCATCCGGTCGATGCAGCGGATCTCCAGCCTCACGTGACCGGACAGGACCTGGGCGGCAGTACGCGGTAGCGTCATCGTGGGCTCCGGCTGGGGCTCGGCCGGCAACGGCCACCGACCGCTGCAAGCGGCGAATGAACAGTTACATTGTGAACTGCCTTGAGCCCCAGCCGGAGTCCTCCCGCCGGTCTCAGCCCCCGACGCGCAGACGCCAGCCCGCACGCGCATGCCTCGTCGGGCTGGGGCAACGCCCCGTTATACATTCACGTCCCCTGTTTATGGGCGCTTTGGAGTGACGGCGGGTTACCGGTTCGGAGGTCACGGTTGCGCTGCGGGCGGGGTGTCGTGGCGGTGGCCGGGGCTGGTTTCGGGGATGATCTCGTGGCGTGACCGAGTCGCTGCCGCCGGAGGATCCGCGTGATGGGCTGATCCGGGAGCAGGCGGGGCAGATCGAGGCGCTGACGGCGCTGGTCGCGGAGCTGCGGGGGCAGCTGGACGCGGCGCTGCGGGCCGCGGCGCGGAACTCGGGGAACTCCTCGATGCCGCCGAGCGCCGATGACCTGCCGGGGCGCAGGCCGCCGGCCCGGAAGGAGCGGCGCGCCGCGGAGCTGGACGCAGGCCAGGCCCTCGGCTTCCTTCGCGAGGTGGACTCGATTAACCTGCGGCGACGGACCAGGGCGGTTGATCTCGCCGCCGATCTGGTCGGCGGAGATCTCGCCGACGTGCCGGTGTGCGTGCTCGGCGCTGCATTCAAGCCTGGCTCTGACGACGTACGAGACTCTCCCGCCCTGGATGTAGCGCAGATCCTTCACGGTATGGGGGCGCAAGTAATCGTGTACGATCCGGCCGCGCTGGCTAACGCCCGCCGCATATACCCGGAGCTCAGCTACGCCACGACGCTGGCCGAGCTGCACAGGACGCACACGTCGTTCTTGTGCTGACCGAGTGGGCTGAATTCGCTGAACTCAGGCCCGGCGACCTGGCCACCCTCGTGGCGCGACGGAACATCGTGGACGGGCGCGGCGTCCTGGACTCAGAGCTATGGCATGCCGCTGGCTGGAACTACCGAGCTCTCGGAGTAGCCCTGACCCCGCCGGTATCGTCGCATGTGAGGTAACCCGCTCAGCTACAGGTTGGCGGCCGCGCTGGCGGGACCTGTCACGGCAGCGCCCACTGTGCTGGCAGTGCTCGCCGCGGCGGTAGCGGCCGTGGTGGCAGTACTCGTACCCACGGTGACAGCGGAGCTAGCAGTGCTCGCTGTCGTGGCGGCGGAGCTAGCAACGTTGGATGCGGTACTTCCGGTGTTACTCGCCGTATCCGCGACACCCGCCACCGCGTTACCGACCGTACTAGTCAGGCCCGTTACCGCGCTACCGGCCGTACTGGCCGTAGCAGCCCCACCGGTCACCGCGTTACTGGTCGTACTGGCCAGGCCCGAGACTGTGGTACTCACGGTATTCGTCACGCCCGACACAGCAGTACCCGCAGTGCTCGTCAGGCACGACGCCGTGTTACCGACCGTACACGTCCTGGCAGGCCGGGCAGTGCCCGAGGTGCTCTTTCATGGCCGCGCGGCGGCGCTGGCTCAGCCGGCCACGCGCCCCGGCGCCGAACTCGGCCGCATACGTGCGGCACTCCAGCGGGATATTCGCACCGACATGTTCCGCGAGGTAGGCCTGCCGGAGCCCCTCCCGCGCGCATGGCCAGGGCGGAAACGCCGTTGGCAGACAGGCCGAACATCGGCGCCACCGCCGCCGGGGCCTTGCCCTCCACTTCCAGCTGCCAAAGAACCTCGCGCCAGCGCGCGGGCAGCCGGCCGAAGGCCCTGGTGACCAGGCGCGCCTCGTCGCGCGCTTCCACCTGGGTTTCCGCGGCGCTGCCTAGGCCGGGGTTAATGCGGCCGTAGCCGGCCGCCGGATCCCAGGCCGCCACGTCCATGTCGTCGACCACCGTCAGGCGGCGTCTGGCCCGCAACCAGTCGTTGGCCACATTGCCAACCGCGGCTAGCAGGTACCCGCGGAACGTCTGACTCGGGCCGCCGCCGGACCGGATAGCGGCCAGCACCCGGGCGAAGGCCTCGGCCACGATGTCATCGGCGACATCGGGGGGCACCATCGACAACGCGCCCGCCGCGCGGCGGGCGCGTGCTCGACGTAAGCTCTTCGTAGGAGTGCACGCCTGGGGAACTGTCACCTCGGCCAGGTGAAGGGTCAAGCATCATGATTCTCCTGCGGCCAGTTTCAGGACGGCACGTTTACATAGACTCCCGCCTTTCCCTCGCGGCGTCTGATAAACACTCGCCGCGGGCAGCCCTTTGACCGTCAGGTCATGCCGGTCGTGGAGGCGGACAGCGTGCGGGGGTCGCGCTGGCGCCAGGCGCCGCGGGCCTGGGCGGCCAGGAAATCATCGACGACGCGGTTGAAGACGTCGGGTTCCTCCAGGTTGGCGGTGTGGCCGGTACGCGGCAGGACGACGAGGCCGCTGGTGGGGATGGCGCGCTTGAGCATCAGCGCGGGTTCCAGGCAGCCCTCGTCCTCGTCGCCGGCCAGGACCAGGACAGGAACACGCACCTGGGTCAGTTCGGCGGTGAGCTCGTAGAGGGACGGGCGGGCGGCCTGGATGCCGCGCATGGTCAGGGCGGAGCCGAGCGAGGAGTGAGTGGCCAGCGCCGCGGCGAACTCGGCCCAGCCGCGCGGATTCTTATTCTGGAACTGGACCCGGGCCGGCCCGATCGCATACCGCTCGGCGACCTTGGCCGCGCCTTCGGCGGCGAACGCCGCCGCGGTGATCATGGACCCGGCGCGGAACGCCTCGGCGCGCTCGGGCTGGGCGCCGTATCCGGCCCCGGCGACCACCGCCGAGGTGATCCGGTCCGGGTGAGCCAGGACAAGGTGGAGCGCGGTGAAACCGCCCATCGACAGGCCGACCACATGCGCCTGGCCGATACCGAGGCCGTCGAGCACCGCGATCGCGTCCGCCACCGCGCGCTTCTGCGAGTGGGCGGCCGGATCGGTCGGCACGTCCGAGGGCAGGTAGCCGCGGGCGGCGTAGGTGACGCAGCGGTAGGCCGTCATCGGCATGTCAGCTCATCGTGCCCTTCGCCGTGCTCGGATGGCGCCAACTGGGAGCCTTTATCCGCCGAGGCATGTCATCCGCCGGCGGATCCGGCGCGTCCAATATTCATGGATGTGACCCTGACCCGCCGCTTCGGTCGGTTTGCGCGACGCGCGTATTTCCGCGGGTGGCAGGAATACGCTGGGCTCGCATACATTGCTCGGCATCCCAGGGATCTTGCCCGGCACCCGCAGTGGCTGCGGCAGCGGCGCGCGGCCACCATGACGCTGCGAATCCCGTGGTGGCCCTACGACGCGCCCGTATGGGTGGCCGCGAATCTGCCACCGGAGGCGCGCGTGTTCGAGTACGGGGGCGGTGGGTCGACGCTTTGGCTGGAAGACCTCGGCGCCGCGGTTACCGCAGTCGAGCATGACGCACAGTGGCACGCGCAGCTTGCCGCCGCGGTCTCGCCCCGTACGAGGCTGCTCTTCCGGCCGCCCCACCCGTCCGGTACGGTCACCTCGGCCGTCGCGCCCAGCTATTTTGACACCTACGCTGCCGCGATCGACGCTGAGCCTGATGGCAACCTCGACCTGGTCATAGTTGACGGCCGTGCCCGGGTTGAGTGCGCCCGCCGCGCCATGTCGAAGGTTAGGCCGGGCGGCCTGCTGATCCTCGATGACACGGACCGCGCGAGATATGAACCTGCCGTGCAGATGCTCGGCGGATGGGAGCGGCGTGTCTTCGCCGGCCTGAAGCCGGGTCAGCGTATCCCTGCACAGACCTCCGCGTGGCGGCGGCCGACCTGATGCAGCGTTTACTGACCCGCCCCATAACGGGTTTGCCTCGGAGCGAAAAAAGCTGATCAATCCGTGCCGCGAGGGCGATGCCAACTAGCAATCCGATCAGCAGCACGCCCAACTCCGTCTGAGTGGGCCTTCCAATAACGGGGCCAGAGGAAGGGGAATGATTATTGCGGCAGTCATGAACGAGTCCGAAGGAACATGCTGTAGCGACACCCATCTGGAAGGCCAGATCGCGGCTGAGCTTGCACTTCGCCCCGCCCGCGCCCCTTGGAGGTCGGCGCCTCCCGGCCGCCGGCCAGCGCCCTCCGCCACCGGTTGGCAGACATCCGCGAGACCCGGAACCGCTTTACGACTCCCGGTCACTGGCCCCGGCCTAAATCAACATCGCTGCCCCGGAACCACCTCGGCGAGATCGTCCGGCGCGCCCCTGAGGTAGGCCACGGGATCGTCCTCAGGATTTATTGTCGCTGGTGTAGCATCAGGGCCGCGCCGGCAGGTTCCGTATAGAGAGGCATACCGCGGGGCCGCCGTGGGGACGGTGTGACGGCGCGCGGGGATCTTTCTGTTCGGCCAGCGGAGGGGAACGCTGATGCGGATCTTGCTGATTGCCAGCGGCTACAACAGCATGACGCAGCGGGTGCATGCCGAGCTGGCGGACGGCGGCCATGAGGTGTCGGTCGAGCTGGCGCTCGGGGATGAGGCGCTGCGGGACGGGATCCGCCTTTTCGACCCGGATCTTGTCATCGCGCCGATGCTTACCACGGCGATCCCCGCGGACATCTGGTCGGCCCGCCCGTGCCTGATCGTCCATCCGGGACCTGTGGGTGACCGGGGGGCCGTCCTCGCTGGACTGGGCGATCATGACCGGCGCCGGGCGCTGGGGTGTCACCGTGCTGCAGGCGAACGCGGAGATGGACGCGGGCGATATCTGGGCCAGCGCGGAGTTCACCATGCCGGGCGGCTCGAAGAGCTCGGTGTACCGGTTTTCGTGCTTTTTCGATGACGTGCGGCGGACCGAAGCGTTCTGGGATCTCTTCCGGCCCGTCTTTAGCCGCTCTCCGTATCGGACGAGCGCACCTCCGGACACCCGGTGCTCTACAAGTCCCAGTGTCGGCCTGGGGCTGCCATGATTCCCGTCCACGGTGTGGGGGTGTGGGTGCCCCGCCTGCCATTGGTATCGAGTAACCTCGCTAGCCGTCGCATTAAGCGGGACGCCTCATGCGTGCTGTGAGGACATCGGCCTAGGCTCAGGTGAGTGGCCGGGGGGAATCGCACCCCCCGGCTCTCGCAGAGTGAAGTCGACCGCCGGCGAGGTGCCCTTGGCCGGGTCCTTTTCCGTCGGTCTCTTCCCGAACAGGGCTTGCGGGTTTCCTCGCACCCTGCTCTCCAGTGATCATTTCGGGTAGGGCTTCGTTGCCC
>Ga0224557_1001753_pt1 | contig 20015 bp, 16 predicted proteins | sample 714S31014metaG_FD_180677 | JGI IMG/M metagenome (GOLD analysis project Ga0224557, IMG submission 180677) | Peat soil microbial communities from Stordalen Mire, Sweden - 717 S3 10-14 | ecosystem: Environmental > Terrestrial > Soil > Wetlands > Peat | place: Sweden: Norrbotten County, Stordalen...
AACCGGGCTACCCGCCGCAACCGGGCTACCCGCCGCAGCCGGGCTACCCGCCGCAGCCGGGCTACCCGCCGGGCGCGCCGAGCACGCCACAGTTCAACATCGGCGAAGCGGTGACCTGGGCGTGGAACAAGTTCACCCAGAACGCCGTAGCGCTGGTGGTTCCGGTCCTGGGCTACGTCGCGCTGCTGAGCATTCTCGGCGTTGTCGCCGGATGGGTGCCCTTCCTGCTCGGCGATACCACGCCGTCCACGTTCACCGATAGCAACGGCCTCACCACCGAGACCGTGAACGTGCAGCTCGGCGCCGCATCGATCGCCGTTATGGTCATCGGCTACGTTCTGCTCTTCGTGGCGGGGATCTTCATGCACGCCGGATTGTTGTCCGGTTGTCTGGACATCGCCGATGGAAGAGCCGTGACCATCGGATCGTTCTTCAGGCCGCGCAATCTCGGCGCGGTGTTCCTGACAGCGTTGCTGGTCGGGGTCGGCGTCGGAATCGGAACGATCGCGTGCTTCATCCCCGGCATCATCTTCGGATTCCTAGCCCAGTTCGCCATCCCTTATGTCGTCGACCGATCGCTTTCGCCGGTCGACTCGATAAAGGCCAGCATCGCGACCACCAGGTCGAACATCGGCGGCAGTCTGCTGTCATGGCTCGTGCAATACGTGGTGGTGCTGGTCGGCGAACTGCTGTGCGGGGTGGGCCTGATCGCCGCTCTGCCGATCAGCCTGCTGATCCAGGTCTACACCTATCGCAAGCTTTCCGGCGGCCAGGTGGTTCCTCAGGATCAGCCGGGATATCAACCAGGACCGCAGCCCGCATAAACCAACCCGTCCACGCCTTTCGTTGACACGGCGGTAACACGTCGCTGGCGCGGTGCGCTGCGCCCCGCTGGCCCTTGTGATGAGATCAGCGGTTATGAGCATCAAAGTTGCGCTGGAGCATCGCACCAGCTACACCTTTGACCGCCTGGTTCAGGTTTATCCACATATCGTGCGGCTGCGGCCGGCCCCTCATTCCCGCACGCCCATCGATGCCTACTCGTTGCGCATCGAGCCGGCAGATCACTTCATCAACTGGCAGCAGGATGCGCTGGGTAATTTCCTTGCCCGGCTGGTATTTCCGAGCCCGATGCGCCAACTGATCATCACCGTCGGCCTCATCGCCGACCTCAAGGTCATCAACCCATTCGACTTTTTCATCGAAGATTGGGCCGAGATATGGCCTGGCGCGCCGGGCTTGATCTACCCGAAGGAGGTGGCTGATGACCTGAAGCCGTACTTGCGGCCGGTCGACGAATCCGGCGAGGGGACGGGCCCCGGTGATCTCGTGCAGGCCTGGGTGCGTAATTTCTCGGTCCCGGACGGCACCCGCACCATTGACTTCCTGGTCGCGATCAACCACGCGGTCAACGCTGACGTCGGCTATAGCCTGCGGATGGAACCCGGCGTCCAGACACCGGATTTCACGCTGCGCAGCGGCATCGGCTCGTGCCGGGACTCGGCGTGGCTGCTGGTATCGATCCTGCGCCAGTTAGGACTGGCCGCCCGGTTCGTGTCCGGCTACCTGGTGCAGCTGGCATCCGACATCGAGGCGCTGGACGGGCCGTCAGGCCCGACCGCCGACTTCACCGACCTGCATGCGTGGACCGAGGTGTACATCCCCGGTGCGGGCTGGATCGGGCTGGACCCGACGTCGGGGCTGTTTGCCAGCGAGGGCCACATCCCGCTCGCGGCCACGCCTAATCCCGCGTCAGCTGCGCCCATCAGCGGCGGCACCGCGGTCTGCAACACCACCCTCGAGTTCTCCAACACGGTCACGCGGGTCCACGAAGACCCGCGTGTCACGCTGCCCTACATCGACAAGGCATGGCAGACGATATGCGCCGTCGGCCAGCGCGTCGACGAACAGCTGGCGGCCGCCGACGTCCGGCTGACCGTCGGCGGCGAGCCGACGTTCGTGTCGGTGGACAACCAGGTCGACGAGGAGTGGACGACAGCCGCTGACGGCCCGCATAAACGCCAGCGGGCATCCGATCTGGCCGCCCGGCTGAAGGCGGTGTGGGCCCCGCAGGGGCTGATCCACCGCGGACAAGGCAGGTGGTACCCGGGAGAGCCGTTGCCCCGCTGGCAGATCGGGCTGTACTGGCGCACCGACGGGCTACCGCTGTGGACGAACGACGCGCTGCTGGCCGACCCTTGGAAAAGTGATGACGAGCCCACCATCCCCGCGGAGGACGACGCGGCCTACCGGGTGCTCGCCGGCGTCGCCGAGAGCTTGGGGCTGCCGCTCTCGCAGGTACGGCCGGCCTACGAGGATCCGCTGTCCCGGCTGGCGGCCACCGTCCGGCTGCCTGAGGGAGACCCGGTGGAATCCGGCGACGACCTCGCTCCCGAAACCGGCTCAGACACCGCCGCGGGCCGCGCCGCGCTGCTGGCGCGTCTGGATGAATCCACCACGTCCCCGGCGGCGTTCGTGCTGCCGCTGCACCGACGCGACGACGATCTCGGCTGGGCCAGCGCGGACTGGCGACTGCGCCGCGGTCACATCGCGCTGCTCGAGGGGGATTCGCCCGCAGGCCTGCGGCTGCCGCTGGATTCGATCAGCTGGGAGCCGCCGCGACCGTCGCTCGAAGTCGACCCCAGCACAGTCGAAGACCCCTTGCCGGAGGAGCCCGACAGCGAGGACGCCGTGCTCGACGACGACGAGACCGCGCCGACGACCGCTATGGTCGCCGAGGTTCGCGATGACGGTCGGGGGGCGCTGTTGTACATCTTCCTGCCGCCCACCGAGGCGCTCGAGCACTTCGTCGACCTCATTGCCCGACTCGAAAGCGCGGCGGCCAAGGCCCGGTGCCCGGTTGTGATCGAGGGGTACGGCCCCCCACCGGACCCACGGCTGCAGTCCACGACGATCACGCCGGACCCCGGCGTCATCGAGGTCAACGTCGCACCCACCGCAAGTTTCGCCGAGCAAACCGAACTGCTGGAAACCCTTTACGCACAGGCCCGGTTGGCCCGGTTGTCCACGGAGTCGTTCGACATCGACGGCACCCACGGCGGCACCGGCGGCGGCAACCACATCACGCTCGGGGGCGCCAAACCGGCGGACTCACCGCTGCTGCGCCGCCCGGACCTGTTGGTTTCGCTACTGACCTACTGGCAGCGACACCCGTCGCTGTCCTACCTGTTCGCCGGCAGATTTGTCGGTACCACGTCGCAGGCGCCGCGGGTTGACGAGGGCCGCCCGGAGGCGCTCTACGAACTCGAGATCGCGTTTGCCGAGATCGCGCGGCTGGCTTCTTCATCCAAGGGCGGCACCCCACCACCGTGGGTGACCGACCGCGCGCTGCGGCACCTGCTGACCGATATCACCGGCAACACCCATCGCGCCGAGTTCTGCATCGACAAGCTCTACAGCCCAGACGGCCCCCGCGGCAGGCTCGGGCTGCTGGAGCTGCGCGGCTTCGAGATGCCGCCGCATCTGCGGATGGCGATGGTGCAGTCGCTGCTGGTGCGTTCCCTGGTGGCGTGGTTCTGGGATGAACCGTTGCGCGCCCCGCTGATTCGACACGGCGAAAACTTGCACGGGCGATACCTGTTGCCACACTTCGTGATCCAGGACATCGCCGACGTGGCAGCCGATCTGCGCGCGCATGGCATCGCCTTCGAGACCAGCTGGCTTGATCCGTTCACCGAATTCCGCTTCCCGCGGATCGGCACCGCGGTGTTCGACGGCGTGGAGATCGAGTTGCGTGGGGCGATCGAGCCGTGGAACACGCTCGGCGAGGAATCCACCGCGACCGGTACCGCCCGCTACGTCGACTCCTCGGTGGAGCGCATCCAGCTCCGCATCATCGGCGCCGACCGGCACCGCTATGTGGTGACGTGCAACGGCTACCCGGTGCCGTTGCTGGCCACCGACAACGCCGACATCCACGTCGGTGGCGTTCGATACAAGGCGTGGCAGCCTCCAAGCGCACTGCATCCGACTATCACAATCGACGTCCCGTTGCAGTTCGAGCTGATCGACCTAACCTCCGGAACGTCGCGCGGTGGATGCACTTATCACGTCGTCCACCCCGGGGGGCTCGCCTACGACGAGCCGCCCGTCAACGCCGTGACGGCCGAGTCACGCCGAGCCCGCCGCTTCGAGGCAACCGGTTTCACCGCGGGCGAGCTCGACCTGTCCGACCTCCGGGAGAAGCAAGCCCGGATCCTGACCGACATCGGCGCGCCGGGCATCCTCGACCTGCGACGCGTGCGTACCGTGCAGCAGTGATGGCGTCCCCTTATATGACACTGGGCACGGAAGGATCGGCTGGATCGTCCGGGCCTCCACCCCCCACTGGCACCGAGCGCTACGACGCCGACCGCCTGCTGGCCGGGTACCAGGCCGCGCGCACCCAGGAAACACTGTTCGACCTGCGCCCCGGCGGCTCAAAGGGCCCGGGGGTCGGCTTCGACGAATTCTTCGACCGAACGGGACAGGTGCGGCCGGCCTGGACCGAGCTGGCCGACGCCGTCGCCGAGCGCGGCAGAGCCGGGCTGAATCGGCTGCGCTCGGTGGTCAACAGCCTGATCGACAACGACGGGATCACCTATACCGAAGTCGCTGCCGACCGCGAAGGGCCCGCCGGCGCGTCCAAGCTTCAGGGCCTGGAACCGAGACCCTGGAGCCTGGATACCCTGCCGATCGTGGTTTCGGCGCCCGATTGGGAAGTGCTCGAGGCCGGACTGGTACAGCGGTCCCGCGTGCTCGATGCCGTACTAGCGGATCTCTACGGGCCGCGTAGCTTGCTCACCGAAGGCGTCCTTCCGCCGGAACTGGTGTTCGCCCATCCTGGTTACGTGCGTGCCGCCGCCGGCATCGAAGTGCCCGGGCACCATCAACTTTTCATGCACGCCTGCGACATCAGCCGGCGGCCGGACGGCACCTTTGCCGTCAACGCCGACTGGACGCAGGCACCCTCGGGCGCCGGCTATGCGCTGGCCGACCGGCGCGTTATCGCGCACTCGATTCCCGACCTCTACGAAAGGATTGCGCCGCGACCGACGACGCCGTTCGCGCAGGCACTGCGGCTGGCGCTGATCGACGCGGCACCCGACATCGCCCAAGACCCGATGGTGGTGGTGCTCACCCCGGGCATCTACTCGGAGACCGCTTTCGACCAGGCGTATCTGGCCTCGCTGCTGGGTTTCCCGCTGGTGGAAAGCGCGGATTTGGTCGTGCGCGACGGCAAGCTGTGGATGCGTTCGCTGGGCACGTTGAAGCGTGTTGACGTCGTCCTTCGCCGCGTCGATGCGGATTACGTGGACCCACTGGACCTGCGCGCCGACTCCAGGCTCGGTGTGGTCGGCTTGGTTGAGGCGCAACGCCGTGGAACCGTGACAGTCGTCAACACGCTGGGCAGCGGAATCCTGGAAAGCCCTGGGCTGCTGCGCTTCCTGCCCGAGATAGCCGAACGGTTGCTCGGCGAAGCCCCGCTGCTCGATACCGCGCCGGTCTACTGGGGCGGCATCGCCAGTGAACGGTCGCACCTACTGGCGAATCTCTCGTCGCTGTTGATCAAGTCCACTGTCGGCGGGGAAACCCTTGTCGGACCAACACTTTCGATTGCGCAACTGGCTGAATTGACTGCGCACATCGAAAGCATGCCGTGGCAATGGGTCGGCCAGGAGCTGCCGCAGTTCTCGTCGGCGCCCACCCACCACGCCGGCATGTTGTCGTCGGCCGGCGTCGGCATGCGGTTGTTCACGGTCGCCCAACGCAGCGGCTATGCGCCGATGATCGGCGGCATCGGCTATGTAGTGGCACCTGGGCCTGCCGCATACACTTTGAAAACAGTTGCTGCAAAGGATATTTGGGTACGCCCGACGGAGCGCGCGCGGGCCGAGACGGTGACGATGCCCGCCGGGGAACCAACGCTGGAGCCGTCGATCAGACCGCCGACGAAGACCGGCGCCGGCACCTGGGGAGTCAGCTCGCCCCGCGTGCTGTCCGACCTGTTCTGGATGGGACGCTATGGCGAGCGCGCAGAGGCCATGGCCCGGTTGCTCATGGTCGCCCGCGACCGCTTCCACGTCTACCGGCATCACCAGGACACCGAGGAAAGCGAATGCGTGCCGGTACTGATGGCCGCACTCGGCCAGATCACCGGCACCGTCGCCGAAACGGATATCGACCACGCCGAGATGATCGCCGTCGTCCCATCGACGCTCTGGTCGCTGACTGTGGACCCAAACCGACCGGGCTCCCTCGTTCAGTCGGTGGAGGGTCTGGGACTGGCCGCCAGGGCGGTGCGCGACCAGTTGTCCAACGACACCTGGATGGTGCTGGCCGGCGTCGAACGCGCGGTTGCCCAAAGCCCGGAGCCGCCGGACTCGCTCGCGGTGGCCGACAGTTTGCTCGCGTCGGCTCATTCCCAGGCGCTGACCGGGATGCTCACGCTGTCCGGGGTGGCCGCCGAGTCGATGGTGCAGGACGTGGGCTGGACGATGATGGACATCGGCAAACGCATCGAACGCAGCCTGTGGCTGACCGCCTTGCTGCGGGCCACGCTGACCAGCGTCCGCAGCACCGCCGCCGAGCAAACCGTCATCGAGTCGACATTGGTGGCGTGTGAGTCGGCGTTAATCTACCGGCGCCGCACCGTGGGCAACGTCAGTGTTGCCGCGGTGACCGAGCTGATGCTGTACGACACGCAAAACCCCCGGTCGTTGCTGTACCAGCTGGAGCGGCTGCGCGCCCACCTCAAAAGCCTGCCCAGCTCGTCGGGATCGTCACGTCCGGAGCGGATGGTGGACGAGATCAGCACCCGCCTGCGCCGGTCAATTCCCGCTGAACTGGAAGCGTTCAAAGCCAACGGGCGCCGCGCCGAGCTCGACGAGCTGCTCACCGCCATCCATGACGCGCTGTGCGACCTCGCCAAAGTCATCACCGAAACGCAGTTGGCATTGCCCGGCGACATGCAGCCGCTGTGGGGCCCCGACGAACGCCGGGTGGTGCCTTAACCTGCGCTATGCGCCGACGGCCGCGGGCCCGCTCGATTCCGAGGTCACCTCGCCGATCACGGTGTGGATGAATTGCATCTTCTCCAGGACCGCGGCCGGCAGCACGAAGGGATACAGGTCGTCGTGGCCCATCGACCGGTTCACCATGTTCAGTGACCACGACAACGGCAGCCACAACTCGATGATGTTGGGAAAAGCGCTGGGCCCCAGGGCCGGACGGTCGAAGGTCGCCGTGGCCGGTGCCAGGCCGCACCAGGCCGAGGTGTCCAGGGCGTCGCGGATGTGCAGGTAGTGAGCGAACGTCTCGGCCCAGTCCTCGGCGGGGTGCATGGTCGCATATGACGACACGAATTGTTTCTTCCAACCCTTGGGGGCGCCCTGGCTGTAGTGCCGGTCCAGCGCCTCCTGGTAGTCGGCGTCCGGGTCGCCGAACAGCCGGTTGAACCGCGCCAGGTAATCGGATGACGGGGTGATCAAACGGTAGAAGTAGTAATGCCCTACCTCGTGGCGGAAGTGCCCGAGCAGGGTTCGGTACGGCTCGTCCATCTCGACTCGAAGCTGTTCGCGGTGAACGTCGTCGCCCTCGGCCAGATCCAAGGTGATGACGCCGTTTTCCTGCCCGGTGATCACCTTCTTGTGCCCGCTGGACAGCAGGCGGAAGGCTAGTCCGTAGTCAGGATCCTGGTCGCGCCCGACGATCGGCAACTTGAGTTCGTGCAGCTCGGCAACCAACCGCCGCTTGGCCGCTTCGGCCCGGGCGAATTCGGTCAAGCCGACCGTGTCGGCATCGTTGGGCCGCTCAAGCGTCAGCGCGCACGATGCGCACAGCGCGCCGCGCTGGCCGACGGGAACAAGCCAATTGCATTCGGCGACATGGAGATTACTGCAAAGTTGATAGTCCGCGGCGGCAACGGCGCCGGCATGGTCGCCTTCGTTGCCTTTGGCGATCACCAGCAGGGCCAGCTGGTCGAGTGAAAAGCCGAGCGCGCTGCCGCAGGACAGGCACTCCGAGTTCTCAAACGTCAGGCGCTGACCGCAGTTGGGACAGTGAAAGTCACGCATGCAACACATCGCCTTCGAACGGCACCACGTCGACGGCGACCTTGATGACGCTCTTCTCCGAATTGGTGTAGATGATGCCGCGCAACGGTGGCACATCCGCGTAGTCACGGCCGCGCCCAACGATGACGTAACGCTGATCGACCATCTGGTCATTGGTCGGATCAAGCCCCAGCCACTCGAATTGGCCAGGCTGTTGCGGAGTCCATACCGCGGCCCAGGCGTGGGTCGCGTCGATGCCGATCATCCGATCCTTTCCGGGTGGCGGGTCGGTGGCGAGATAGCCGGATACATAGCTGGCGGCCAGACCGTTGGCGCGCAGGCAGGCGATCGCCAGCCGCGCAAAATCCTGGCATACCCCTTCCCGGGCCGCCAGAACCTCGTTGACCCCGGTGGAAATCGTCGTCGACCCCGACCGGTAGGTGAAGTCGGTGTGGATCCGCGTCGTGAGATCCCGCAGCACCTCGATCAGCGGGCGCTCGGGCACGAAGCTGGGTGCCGCGTAGTCGCGCACTTCGTCGGTGATCTCGGGTGGATTCAGGTCCAGGGTGAAGTCGACCGCGAGCGCTCCCCGCCGGCCGGCCGGCCGGGCCGCCTCCCACGGTTCACGTGCCGGCCCACTCGCGTACCGCTCCGGGGGCGCCGGATACACGTCGACGATCGAGTCACTGGTGATCGTCAGTGCGCGGTGCGGCTCGGTCAAGTGGAAATACGAGCTGATGTTGCCGTAGGCGTCGATGCTGGTGGAGCTGTCCGAGGGCACCGGATTGATGTCGAGCCGGTGCGCGACGCAGCGCTGCCGCTGCAAGTCCCGGGGGGTGAGAAAGCCGCGGCCATAGGAGCTGGTCACGATGTCGGAGTAGCGATACTCGGTCCGATGGGTGACTCGAAAGCGGCGGGAAAGACTTTCTGACAAGCGACACCTCCTGACGCTGATCTCATCACACAGTCGCCCGCAGCGCGGGTCCGGAGCACAATCGAGGCGTGGCCACCTGGAACGACATCGCCCGCATCGTCGATGGACTGCCACTGTCCGCGGAGCAGTCACCGCACGACTGGCGGGTCGCACAAGCCCGTCGGCGGGCCGTCAACGCGCCACACCTGGTCGCCCCGGTCCGCGCCGGCACCCACTTCCACAAAGGCAAGCTGCTCGAACGCTCACACCCGCCCATCCACCGACAGCCGAAGCTCCAGCCGCGGGCTCGGAGGTCGCTTGAAAACCGACGGAAGCTATTAGCTTGCGGGCCACCCGAGTGCGTTGAATACGGCGATGGGGTTGAGGTAGTCGCGCCAGTGCACGATCTCCCGGTTGCGCAGGGTGATCACCGAAATGAACCTGTTGGCGTAGGGACGGTTTCCGTCGACGGTGTGGCCTTCGGATGCGTATTCGAGGACGGCGACGCCCTTGGCGGGGTCGTGGTAGCCGGCCAGGTCGAAGCAGCGCTCCAGTTGGATCGCGGTCCCGTACGGGCGGTATAGCTCGGCGAGTGCCTGCCGGCCCTCGATGCGTGGCGGGTATCCGGGCACGGTGATCACATACTCGGTAACGACATCCTCGGCCATCAGGTCAAAGAAGTGCCCTGGAACGACTAGGCCCTGTAGTCCTTGCTCGATGATCCGGAAGAACGGGTCGAGAGCGGCGAAATCTTGCAGGTTCGCAATGGGGCTCTTCATCATTGCCTTTCTCACTTTCGTCGGGGTGGAACTATTTCTTCCACGCATGTGCTGCAAGGGCGGCGAAGTCGGCGAAGCTGATCGGCGGCCGTCCTGTGACGGTCAGCACGTCGTCGTTGGGTCGTGATCCGTTGCCGCTGGCGACTGTGGATGTATTGCTCATGACTCCATCCTCATAGCATCGGATGAGTGCTTCAATGATCTTGACGTTCATTTATTTGTGCAAGACGCTCATTGTGTGGATCTACTCCAAGAGCATCTCGTGCGTGCCCGCGCTTCGGGTGGCGTATTCGCGCGATCCGCTGCGGTGCCCCCGTGGGGATTGCGGTTACCGGGTGCGATCCAGTTGGCGGTCCACGCCGTCGTGCAGGGCACCGCGTGGCTCTGGGTCGACGGTGCGGGCAGCCCGGTCGAGCTGCGGCCAGGCGATCTGGCTCTGGTGCGCGGTGGCCCGGATCATTTCATCGCCCACGAGCCGGGTGCACCGTGCGTTCTGCACGAGGACTTTCGTTCGCTGCCAGAGGCCGACGAAACCGAATCACTGCAGCGCGTCTCGGTGTTTCTGTGCGGCGCGTATCGCTTCACCGGCGACATCGGGCAGGGCTTGGTCGATGCCCTTCCGCCGGTGCTCTCGCTGCCAGCCAGCATCGACGATCCCATCCACGCCGTGGTCGCGCTGTTGTCTCGGGAGATGCTGCACGAGCAGCCCGGAAGGCAGACGGTGCTCGACAGGCTGCTCGACGTGCTCGTCGTATATGGACTTCGAGCCGGACTGGACCGAAGCCCGACCCCACCGGCGTGGTTCCGCGCGGCATCAGATCCACGTCTGGCGCCGGTGCTTCACGCCATCCACGCTGAGCCCGAAAGAACATGGACTGTCGATGAATTCGCCAGGCTCGCCCATATGTCTCGGGCCACCTTTGCCCGCACATTCCAGCGGGTGCTCGGACAAACACCGATGAAGTACCTGACCGGCTGGCGCATGACACTGGCCCGCGACCTGCTACTCACGTCGGACGCAACCCTCGAACAGATCGCCTCCCACGTCGGCTACGGCTCCGTGTATGCGTTTACCACCGCGTTCCACCGCCACCACGGCCAGCCACCCCGACGATGGCAACTCGCCGCATCCGCACACCGCTGGCCGCAGCGCATCACCCCCCAAGTGCGGCGCCGGTCCCACCCGTAGCATCGCTGATGGACGCATGACAGCAATCCACGTCGCCATCACCCTCATCCACAACTCTTGACAATCGCTCCGGCTATCCCGCGGTACTGGTCAAACTGGCCGAGATCGACGTCGCCGACCTCGAAGACCTCGTTACCGAAGCCCGGCTGACGCAGGCGCCCAAGAAGCTGGTGCAGGAGTTCCTGGCGTCAACGGAGCCGAAGGTCGATGACCCGTTGTAGGTCATCGATGCAGACCTGGACGGCGTCGGCCACCACCACTTCCCGTCGATCGCGGGCAACCGAGTGCAGTTCCTTGGCCAGCAGCCGTGCAGCGGCGACGTGCTGGATCGCCGCGATGGGTTCTTTTTCGGCGAGGTCGGTAGCCGCCACGAGCTCGGCGAACACCGCCGGCACGGTTGGGGGCAGCCAATTGTTTCCGTCCAGGGCGGCCGCGACCACACGCGCCAGCTGGAGCACCGAGACGGCGAGCAACGCCAGATGCAGGGCCTGATGATCGGCGGCCCGGACAGCGCCGCGCAGCCCCCATCGCCGCGGTGAAATCCGTACCACCTGGCGGGCCGTAGCGCGTGCCTGGATCAGCGCACCGACCTGTTCGTGCACCCGATCCACGGCTGGCAAGGGCCAGTCGGGCGCGGGTTCCCTGCGCCCGGCGGCGAAATCCGCTGTCCGAGAGAGCACACCGCGCAGCACGTCCAGCGCCGCAACGCGCGCCCTGCGCAGCAGTGTTAGCGGGTCGGCCGGGAACAGCAAGGCCGCGAAAATGATGGCCAGGCAACCGCCGATCAGGGCGTCGGCGATGCGTTCGTAACCGACACCACTGCGATATAGCGCCACCACCAGGATCGAGGAAACGACGGTCTGGTTGACGAACATCATTCCCTGTCCGACGTAGCCCTGGCCGATCAGGACCGCAGCGCTCAGCGCTATCAGCACCGTGAGAGCGACGGGGACGGTCCCGGTGCCTAGCAGGCCCACCACCGCAGTGCCGATCCCGATCCCCAGGGTCACGCCGATCATCATCTGGACGGCGCGCTGCGCGCGTAACACGTTGCTGATCGACAGGCACACCGCGGCGGAGATCGGCGCGAAGAACGGCTGCCGGTGCGCGAGTACGTCGTTGGCGATATACCAGGCCAGGCCCGACGCGACCGTTGTCTGCAGGACCGAGAACCACATGCCCTTGAGCCGCTGGACGCCGGCCAGCAGATTACCGGCCGTCCCAGTCAGCACACGCGGCATCGCTAGACGAACGAGACGCGCTGCAGCTCAAACACCGGAATCACCCGGCTGGTCTTGGCCTGATATTCGGCGAACCCCGGCGCCGCTGCGGTGATTTTCGGCCACAGCTCGTCGCGCTCGGCGGGCGGCAGTTCACGCGCCGCGGCATCGAATGCTTCCGTGCCGACCTCGATATGCGCCTGCGGTTTGGCCCGCAGATTGTGCACCCAGGCCGGATTGACCGGCGCGCCGGCATACGAGCCGATGATGATCAGCTGGCCGTCGATGCGGAAGTAGGCCAGCGGCGAGACCCGCGGTTGGCCCGACTTGGCGCCGGTCGTGGTGAGCAGCAACAGGTCGGCATTTTCGAATGGGCCAGTGCCCTTGCCGCCGTTGGACCGGAATTCGTCGATGAGATTCTGGTTGAAAGTCTGCAGGGCTGCTACGTCAGGAGTCTGTTCTTCAGCCATGGTGCCGCTCTCCCCCGCAAGCGGGAGGTGCCCCCACGTCGTCGGTTCGCTCTGCATCGTCGTCGTCACGCATACCCGGTCAAACCTCCTTGGGTTTGGCATCTATTCCGGACTCCTTGCGCTGCTGGGCCGTGATTGGCGCGGGAGCATCGGTAAGCGGGTCGACGCCACCGCCGGTCTTCGGGAACGCGATTACCTCGCGGATCGAGTCCACTCCGGACAGCAGCGCGTTGATCCGGTCCCAGCCGAACGCGATGCCACCGTGCGGGGGGGCACCAAAGGTAAACGCCTCCAAGAGGAATCCGAACTTCTCTTCCGCCTCGGCCTTGTCCAGGCCCATAATCGCGAACACTCGCTCCTGGATGTCGCGGCGGTGGATACGAATCGAGCCGCCACCGATTTCGTTGCCGTTGCAGACGATGTCGTACGCGTCGGCCAGCACGCCGCCGGGATCGCTGACTAAGACGTCTACGACGTCAACTTCCTGTCGTTTAGGCGAGGTGAACGCATGGTGCACCGCGGTCCATGCCCCCGAGCCGACCGCCACGTCACCGGCGGCTGTGGCGTCACCGGCGGGCTCGAACAGGGGCGGGTCGACCACCCAGACGAACGCCCACGCGCTGGGGTCGATGAGGTTGAGCCGACTGGCGATCTCGCCGCGGGCCGCGCCCAGCAGCGCCCGTGACGCCTTCGGCGGACCCGCCGAGAAGAAGATGCAGTCCCCGGGCTTGGCCCCGACATGCCCGGCCAGACCGTCGCGTTCGGCGTCAGACAGGTTCTTGGCCACCGGTCCGCCCAGCGCGCCTCCAGATGACGACTCGTCGACCAGCACGTAGGCCAGTCCGCGGTGTCCGCGTTGCTTGGCCCATTCCTGCCAGCCGTCCAGCGTTCGCCGCGGCTGCGATGCCCCGCCGGGCATCACGACCGCGCCGACGTACGGCGCCTGGAAGACGCGGAATGTGGTGTCTTTGAAGAACTCTGTGCACTCGACGAGCTCCAACCCGAACCGCATGTCCGGCTTATCGGAGCCGAACCGCCGCATGGCGTCCGCGTAGGTGATCCGCGGTATCGGCGTCGGAACCTGATAGCCGATCAGCCCCCACAACGCGGTCAGGATCTGCTCGGAGATGGCGATGATGTCCTCGGCGTCGACGAAGCTCATCTCCATGTCGAGCTGGGTGAATTCGGGCTGCCGGTCGGCGCGGAAGTCCTCGTCGCGGTAGCAGCGCGCGATCTGGTAGTAGCGCTCCATCCCGGCCACCATCAGCAACTGCTTGAACAGCTGCGGGCTCTGCGGCAGCGCGTAGAACGACCCCGGCCGCAGCCGGGCCGGCACCAGGAAGTCGCGCGCTCCCTCCGGCGTGGAGCGGGTGATGGTCGGTGTCTCGATCTCGACGAAGTCCTGGCCCGCCAGCACCGAACGGGCCGCCGCGTTCACCTTGGAGCGCAACCGAATTGCCGCAGCCGGACCATCGCGGCGCAGATCGAGGTAACGGTACTTCAACCGCATTTCCTCGCCCGCGGGCTCGTCGAGCTGGAACGGCAGTGCCGCGCTCTCCCCGAGCACGGTCAGTGATGTGGCGTTGACCTCGATTTCGCCGGTGGCGATCTCGGCGTTGGCGTTGCCTTCGGGCCGGATCTCGACGACGCCCTGGACCGCGACACAGAACTCGGCGCGCAGCCGGTGCGCCTGTGCCAGCACGTCAGTGGCGCGGAACACGACCTGTGCCACGCCCGAGGCGTCCCGCAGATCGATGAAAATGACACCGCCGTGGTCTCGGCGTCGAGCCACCCAGCCGGCCAGCGTCACCTGCTTTCCGGCGTCGCTACCCCTCAGCGAACCAGCGGCGTGGCTGCGCAGCACAAACACACTCCCTTTTAGGCTTGAATGACTCGTCAGTCTAGAGGGCGGTAATTTCGGAGCTATCACCACCGACATCGCAAACATCGCACTAGTGGGTCCCGGCGCCGTCGGAACGACGGTCGCCGCGCTGCTGCACGAGGCCGGGCATCCAGTACTGGTCTGTGGGCGCACCGCCCGCGACAACATCGAACTGCGGCCTGACGGCAAAGATCCGATCGTGGTGCCCGGTCCGGTACACACCGATCCCGGTGAGGTGATCGGCCCGGTCGATCTTGTGGTGCTGGCGGTCAAAGCCACCCAGAACGACGACGCGGCCGGCTGGCTGGCCCGGCTGTGCGGCGAGCACACCATCGTCACGGTGCTGCAGAACGGCGTTGAGCAGGTCGAACAGGTCCAGCCACACTGCCCCACGTCTTCGGTGATCCCGGGCATCGTCTGGTACTCGGCCGAGACCCAACCGCAAGGCTAGGTGCGGCTGCGCGGAGAAGCCGCGCTGGTGCTGCCCAGCGGGCCCGCGGCCGAGACGGTCGCCCAGCTGCTGCGCGCCGCCGGCTGCAGGGTGGACTGTGACCCTGACTTCGTCACGGCGTCCTGGCGCAAGCTGCTCACCAACGCGCTGGCCGGGTTCATGGCGCTGTCCGGGCGGCGGTCCGGAATGTTCCGCCGCGACGACGTCACCGAGCTGTCGCGCCGCTATGTCACCGAATGCGTGTCCGTAGCACGGGCAGAGGGCGCCCAGCTGCCCGACAGCGTAATCGACGAGATGGCCGGCCTATTCCGGCACGCTCCGGAAGACATGGGCACCTCGATACTGACCGACCGGGAAAATCACCGGCCAATGGAATGGGACATCCGCAACGGGGTGATCATCCGCAAGGCGCGCGCCCACGGTCTGGCGACGCCGATCAGCGACGTCGTGGTGCCGCTGCTGGCGGCGGCCGGCGACGGCCCCGGTTAGTTTGTTCGCCATGCCGCCGGAGGGTGTGCAAAGCTGGCTCCGTGACCTTTAACGAGGGTATGCAGATCGACACCAGCACCGCGTCGTCGTCCGGCGGCGGTGGGGGGCGTATTGCGCTGGGAGGTGGCCTCGGCGGACTGCTGATCGTGGTGATCGCGATGTTCCTCGGGGTTGATCCCGGTCCCATCGTCAGCCAGCAGCAGGCGGGCTATAGCAACGACGTGGCGCCCGGTTTCGACTTGGACCAGTGCAAAAGCGGGGCCGACGCCAACAAATATGTGCAGTGCCGCGTGGTGGCCACCGGCAATTCCGTGGACGCGGTCTGGCATCAGCTGATGCCGAAATACACCCGTCCGCATCTACGGCTTTTCAGCGGATCGGTCGACACCGGCTGCGGACCCGCGACGACTGCGGTCGGACCGTTCTACTGCCCAGTGGACCAGACGGCCTATTTCGACACCGAGTTCTTCAAGGAGCTGGTCGACCGATTCGGTTCCAGCGGAGGACCGTTCGCGCAGGAGTACGTGGTCGCTCACGAGTACGGCCACCACGTGCAACAACTGCAGGGAAACCTGGGCCGCGCCCAGCAAGGTGCGCAGGGGGCTAACGGCAACGGCGTGCGGACCGAACTGCAGGCCGACTGCTATGCCGGCATCTGGGCGCACTACGCCTCGACTGTCAAGCAGCAGAGCACGGGCGTGCCCTACCTGCAGCCGTTGAGCGACAACGACATCCGCGATGCCCTCTCCGCGGCGGCGTCGGTGGGCGATGACCGCATTCAGAAGGCCTCGACCGGGCGCATCAACCCGGAGTCCTGGACACACGGTTCGTCCGCGGAACGGCAGAAGTGGTTCACCATCGGCTATCAGACCGGTGACCCGAACAAGTGCGACACCTTCAGCGCCGGGGCCCTCGGCTAAGAGTTGACGGAGTTGTTGTTCTCCTACGGCACACTGCGGCAGCCGGAGGTCCAACGGGCAACTTTCGGCCGCCCAATCCTGCCGCCAACCGATCGCGTGGATGCTCACGTCGGCGGGATGGTCTTCGCGATCAGCGAGGCCGAGCTGGCCGCCGCCGATGAGTACGAGGTCGACGACTACCGCCGCATTTCGGTGCGGCTGAGATCGGCCGCCGCGGCATGGGTCTACGTGTTCGCCGATTAACCCTTACCAGGGTCGCGTTGCACACGTGACGGCGGAGGTGGCGTCTTGCCGCACGACCACCTGACCGTCCACTGCGATCTCGCAGTGGAATGCGGCAGGGCCGTTACCAGAATCCGGCCAATGCAGAATGCCACTGGCGGTGACGATCGCCCACTGGTTCGGGTTTGTCAGAGTCGCCGTGTAAGTGACCGGTTGTCCGCCGGTGACCGGGGCCTGCACGTTGTTCATGTACTTCGACGAGTCCGCGTTGTAGGCCGCCTGACTGGGCGGATCGGAGTTCATGTACGCAACGGTGGCGGTCAGGGTATTGGGGCTCGTCACCGTATAGGTCACCTGGTGGCCGGCCGGGTCCGCGGTCCCCACGGCCGGGGCGCCGACTCCCAACGCCGCAGTCGACGTTGCCACCGCGACCCAGGTGGCCAGTTTCCGCAGGTTCCGCATAATAAAAACGCTACCGGATCCGTAGCGCACTCCGGTATGAAGTCATGAATGACTGACGAGCCGGAACAGACCGGCGGCGCAGAACCCCCCGCACCGGGCATCACCCGACGCAGGGTCGTGATCACGGGCGCAGCCTCGGCGGCGCTGGGTGCGGGCATAGCCGGCGGGGCGGTGCTGATCCGATCGCACCCTCGCGGCCCCGGCTTCTGGTACCAGCCGAACCGGAACGGCGCGCCGCCGGTGGGCGGCGTGCATCTGCAATTCGGCAAGAACGCCGGTACCGAAGCGGTGGTGTCATGGCACACCACCGACGCCGTGAGCAATCCGCGGGTCATGCTGGGCACGCCGACATCCGGCTTCGGTCAAACCGTGGCAGCCGAGACCCGAACCTACCGAGACGCGGAGTCCCACAACGAGGTTCGCGTCAACCACGCTCGGCTGACCAACCTCACCCCGGATACCGACTACGTATACGCCGCGGTACACGACGGTGCCGACCCCGCGCTGGGCACCCTAAGAACCGCGCCATCGGGACGAAACCCACTGCGCTTCACCAGTTTCGGCGATCAATCCACCCCGATGCTGCACATGCTGCCCGACGGCAAGCTAGGCACTGACAACATCGGGTCGCCGGCGGCCGGCGATATCACCGCGGCGATCGAACGCATTGGCCCGCTGTTCAACCTCGTCAACGGCGACCTCTGCTACGCCAACCTTGCGCACGACCGGATCCGCACCTGGTCGGACTGGTTCGACAACAACACCCGCTCGGCGCGGTACCGGCCCTGGATGCCCGCTGCCGGCAATCACGAGAACGAATTGGGCAACGGGCCGGTCGGTTACGGCGCCTACCAGACGTACTTCGCAGTGCCCGACTCCGGAGCCAGCGCCGAGTTGCGCGGGCTGTGGTACTCGTTCACCGCCGGCTCGGTGCGGGTAATCAGCCTGAGCAATGACGACGTGGCCTTCCAGGATGGCGGCAACTCCTACGTGCACGGCTACTCGGGTGGAGAGCAAAAGCGTTGGCTTGCTGCTGAACTTGCCGACGCGCGCCGCGATCGCGACGTCGACTGGGTGGTCGTTTGCATGCACCAGACGGCCGTCTCCACGACCGACCAGACCAATGGCGCCGATCTCGGGATCCGCGAGGAGTGGCTGCCGTTGTTCGACCAGTTCCAGGTCGACCTGGTGCTGTGCGGCCACGAACACCACTACGAACGGTCACATCCGTTGCGCGGAGCGCAAAACACCGATACCCGAACGCCGATACCCGTCGACACCCGCAGCGACCTCATCGACGCGACAAAGGGAACCGTGCACCTCGTCATCGGCGGCGGCGGCACGTCCTCGCCGAGCAACGCGCGGTTCTTCCCCCAACCTAGGTGCCGGGTGTTGACCGGAGTCGGCCCTTTTGATCCCGCGATCGGGCGCAAGCCCCCGATCTATGTTTTGGAAGACGCGCCGTGGTCGGCGTTTCGCGACCGCGACAATCCCTACGGTTTTGCGGCGTTCGACGTCGACCCGGGGCAACCCGGCGGCAACACGTCGATCAAAGCGACGCACTACGCGCTGAACGGACTGTTCGGCGCGGTTACGGTGGTGGACGAGTTCACCCTCACCAAGCCGCGCGGCGACAACGCCGGCTAGCTCAAAACAGCGCCTGCTGGACGGGTTCCGGCGACACAGCCGCTTCGGCTGCCTGTGGGAACGGCCGATGGTCACCCGCCAGCCGATGCTTCGCGATCAACGGCGCGGCCCGCTCGCGCAGCATCTCGCGGTAGCTCGGCGGCAGATACGCTCCGCGCCGGTACAACTCGCGGTAGCGGCCGACAAGATCCGGATGCGAACCAGCCAGCCACGCCATAAACCAGCCGCGGGTCGAGCCACGCAGATGCAGGCCGAAAACCGTTGCGCCGCTGGCGCCGGCGGCCGCGATCTGACCCAGGAGCCGGTCCAGGTGCTCGACGGAATCGGTGAGGTGCGGCAGCACCGGTGCAACCATCACATGACAATCCAGCCCGGCGTCGCGGATTGCCCTGATGAGGCCCAGGCGGGCCTGCGGTGTCGGCGTGCCGGGTTCGACGTCGCGGTGCAACTCAGCATCGCCCACCGCCAACGACACGGCGACCGACACCGGAACCTGCTGTGCCGCTTGACTGATCAGCGGCAGGTCGCGGTGCAGCAGAGTGCCCTTGGTCAGGATTGACAGCGGCGTTCCCGATTCCGCGAGCGCACCGATGATGCCCGGCATCAACGCGTATCGGCCCTCCGCGCGCTGGTAGGGATCGGTGTTGGTGCCCAGCGCGACGGTCTCTCGCCCCCAGGACGCCCGGCGTAGTTCCCGGCGCAGGACTTCGGCGACGTTGGTCTTCACTACCACCTGGGTATCGAAGTCGTCGCCAGGGTCGAAGTCCAGATATTCGTGAGTGGGGCGCGCGAAACAATAGCGGCAGCCATGCGAGCAGCCGCGGTAGCCGTTGACGGTGTAGCGAAATGGCAGCGCGGCAGCGTCCGGCACCTTGTTGAGCGCGGACTTGCACAGCACCTCGTGAAAGGTGATGCCCTCGAACTGCGGCGCCCGAACGCTTCGAACGAAGCCGATCCGCTGCAGCCCCGGTAGCGCGCCGTCATCGACGGGTTTCCCGTTGACCGCGACAGCCTGGCTACCCCATCGCATTGCTCCATTCGAACAATAGTTCGAAGCGATGTCAACGTAATGCCTAACTTTCTGGCAGGGTTGTTTGCGCGACCATGGCAGAGAAGTGAGGCGTGCGTGTCAACTCGACGGTACGAAGAAGAACTGCGGTCCGAGCAGAGCTACGTGACCGGGCTCTACGCGCGGCTCGACGCCGAGCGCGCGCGAGCCAAAGACAAGTTCCGCGCCGCGCTGGCGGGCGATGCCGAGACGCTGGCGGATCGGGACTCCGAGGTGCGTGCCGTGGCCAAAGAGGTGAAGCGGCACGC
>Ga0224557_1001755_pt1 | contig 19987 bp, 19 predicted proteins | sample 714S31014metaG_FD_180677 | JGI IMG/M metagenome (GOLD analysis project Ga0224557, IMG submission 180677) | Peat soil microbial communities from Stordalen Mire, Sweden - 717 S3 10-14 | ecosystem: Environmental > Terrestrial > Soil > Wetlands > Peat | place: Sweden: Norrbotten County, Stordalen...
TCGCAATCCGTCCGCAGCCAATCCCGCCCGCTGCGACGCGTCGGAGCCCCACCAGATTCCGACGACTGTAGGGCCTGAACCCGACACGATCGCGTGGTCGGCGCCGGCCAGCCGCACCGCTGCAAGCGCGTCCGCGCAGGCCGGGCACAGTGAGATCGCCGCCGGCTCCAGTTCATTCACGATCAACTCGTCGGGCAGACGCCGGCCGGGCGTCAGCCCGCCCGTCACATCGCGGTAGGCGTGGGCGAGCTGGGCGTCGCTGCGCGGGCGCGCCAGCCGGTCAGCCTCGCGGAAGACGTCCGGCGTCGACAGCGCAAACTCGGACGGCAGCACCACGAACGCGTGCTGCGCGAGCGGTTCAAAGCGCTCGACGATCTCCCCCGCGCCGCTGCCAACGGCCACGCCGGGCAGTAGCTGACTCGGCACGTCGGCGCCCAGCGTCGCCGCCACCAGGTCGACCTCCTCGGCCCGTCCGGGCGCGATCGCCATCGCCAGTCGCAGTGCGGCGGCGGCGTCCGCGGACCCGCCGGCCATCCCGGCCGCTATCGGGATCCGCTTCTCGATCGTGAGTCTCACCGGCGGTCCGCCCCAGCCACGCGCGCGCAGAGCGGCCAACGCCAGCGCCGCCAGGTTCTCCCCCTCGACCCCCGCGCAGAGGACCTGATCGCGCTGCCCGTCTTCGAGCACCTCCAGCTCGAGCGTGTCGGCCAGCGACAGCGATTCGAACACGGTCACGAGCCGGTGGCGTCCGTCCTCCCGGGTGGCCCCGAGAAACAGGCTCAGGTTGACCTTCGCCGGTGCCAGCGCACGCAGCTTCATGCCGTTAGCCTCGCAGCCAGATCGACAAACTCCGCCGGCGTCAGCCGCTCGGCGCGCACATCCGCCGGCAGCCCCATCTGCTCAAGCGCCGCCCGAGCCAGCTCACGGACACCCGCCTGCGCCCCGGGCGACAGCGACAGCGACTTGGCCAGCGCCTTACGGCGGTGCCTGAAGGCGTCATGGACAAGCTTTGTCTCTGGAGTAGTGGCCCGCAATCCACTACGGCGCCGCAGCCCCAGGAGAACCGAGTCGACGTTCGGGACCGGGCGGAAGACCTGGCGGCTGATCGGCCGCAGCACCTTGACGTCGCACTCGAACTGAGCGAGCACCGAGGGGACGCCGTAGGCGTCGCTGCCCGGCGCGGCCGCGAAGCGCTCACCGACCTCCTTCTGCACCATCACCACCCAGCTCTGGATGCTCGGCAGCTCGGAAATGGTGCGGATGATCACGGTTGCCGCGACGCCGTACGGCAGGTTCGCGACCAGCTTGTCCGGCGGCGGCTCGAAGCCGGCGAGATCCACCTGGGTGGCATCCCCCATGTGCAGCTCGACGTTGTCGAACGGAGCCAGCACACCGCGCAGGTTGTCCTCGAGTGAGCGGTCGAGCTCCACCACGTGCAGAAACTTCGAGCGCGCCGCCAGCCGCTCTGAGAGCACCCCGGGGCCGCCGCCGATCTCCAGCACGATGTCATCGGCTGAAAGCTCTGCGAGCCGCTCGATCACGTCCAGGATGTTGCGGTCGACCAGAAAGTTCTGACCGAGCGGGGGTCGCGCCATGATCAGTGGCCGGCCTTGGCGAGTGGCTGGGGGTGACTGGTGGGAGGCCGTGGCACAAGACGTACCGGTGGTACGGCGGTGACACGGCCTCCCACCAGGCGCGTCCAGACGCCGCCAAAGACGCCAATGATCTTGGCACGACCCCTTACCACCCGAACACCGCTTGTGCCGCCGACTCCACCTCCAGATTGAAGTCGTGGTAGCTGACGCGTCGCTCCAGCGCGAGCGCCTGCGCGGTCAGGACCACCAACGCGGGAGAGTTCGGCTTGCCGCGATTCGGCTGCGGCGACAGGTAGGGCGCGTCGGTCTCCACCAGCAGCCGCGAGGCCGGCACCTTCAGCGCCGCGTCACGCAGATCCTTGTTCTTCGGGTAGGTGACGTTGCCCGCGAACGAGATCCACCAGTCCTCGTGAGCCAGGCACTCGTCGATCCGGGACCCCATCGAGAAGCAGTGGATGATCACCTTGATGCCGTGCGCGTGCTCGTCGAGCATGCGGAGCGTGTGGTCGTCGGCGTCGCGGGTGTGGATCACCACCGCCTTGCCGTACGTGCGCGCGATCTCCAGCTGGGCCTTGAAGGCCACGGCCTGTTCCTCTGGCGAAGCGTGATCGCGGTAGTAGTCGAGCCCGGTCTCACCGATCGCCACGCAACGCGGATGCTGGGCCATGCGCTCGAGCGCGGTGTAATCGCTGTCCGCGAAGCCGGTCGCATGGTTCGGGTGCACACCGACAGCGGCGTAGACCTCCGGGAAGCGCTCTGCCGCGGCCAGTGCCTGCGCCGAGCTCTCGACGTCGGTGCCGATCGTGACCAGACGCGTGACACCCTGGGCGAGAGCGGCGGCGACCAGCTCGTCGTCGGGTGGCTCGCAGATATGAAGGTGGGTGTGACTGTCTACCAAGGGATCGGGCTCCCGGACTGCGTCAGGCGCGGTCGGAGGCCATCTTGGGGAAGAGCGGCGGCAACGAGCTTACGGTGACGCCGCTGGTCAGCGGACCAGCGGCGGAAAACGAGGCTGCGGCGTACGAGCTTGCCGGAGCGCCGAGCGCTGCCAGCAGCTTCGCGACGCTCTCAGGGACGTACGGCTCGAGCAGCACGCTGACGACGCGAACGCCCTCGTACAGGGAGGCGAGCACCTGATCGAGCTGCGCGGCGTTGTCCGGATCTTTGGAGAGCTGCCAGGGCTGGCGTTCCTCGGCGTAGCGGTTCAGGCGCCGCACCCGTTGCCAGATCAGCTCGAGCGCCTGGGTCGAGTCCGCACGGTCAAAGAGCGCGGCGACCTCTTCGGGCAGCGTGCTGAAATCGTCCCCCAACACCGGGTCGGTCGCGACCGCCGGCACCAGACCATCGCGGTAGCGGATGATCATCGCGATCGTGCGGCTGGCGAGGTTGCCGTACTCGTTGGCGAGCTCGCTCTCGTAGCGCACGGTGCAGCCGTTGATGCCGACGTTGCCGTCCTGCCCGAACTGCACCTCGCGAAGCAGGTAGTAGCGCAGCGCGTCAGTGCCGAACTGCTCGATCACCTCGAACGGGTCAAGCCCATTTGCGAGCGACTTGCTCATCTTGCGCCCGTCCTCGCCCATCAGGAAGCCGTGCACGAAAACGTGCTCGGGCGGGGGGATCTCGGCGGCCATCAGCATCGCGGGCCAGAAGATCGTGTGGAACTTGAGGATGTCCTTGCCGATCACGTGCAGCTGCGCGGGCCAGTAGTGGTCGGTGAGGTCCTCACCGGGCCTCGCGTAGCTGAGCGCCGTGTAGTAGTTCAGAAGCGCGTCGAACCAGACGTAGAAGACGTGGTTCTCGTCCCACGGAACGGTCACGCCCCACTTGAGCTTTGAACGCGAGAGCGAGACGTCCTGTAGCCCTGAGCCCAGGAACGCCTGCGCCTCGTTCATGGCGCGGGTCGGCATCACGAAGTCAGGGTGCTCGGCGTAGAGCTGCTCGAGCTGCTGCTGGAAGGCCGAGAGCTTGAAGAACCAGTTCTCCTCGGACTCGCGGATCAGCGGGATCCCGTGGATCGGACAGCGGTTGCCTTCGGCCACGTCGGTGTCGGTCTTGAAGTCGGCGCACCTGGGGCAGTACCAGCCCTCGTACACGCCCTTGTAGACGTAGCCGTTGTCATAGATCCGCTGCATCACCTCCTGGACCTTGGCGATGTGCTCAGGGTCGGTGGTGCGGATGAAGAAGTCGTGGGAGATGTTCAGCGTCGGCATCAGCGCCTTGAACTGGGCCGCGTTCTCGTCGGCCCACACCTGCGGCTCGACGCCCTGCGCGTGGGCGGAGTCGGCGACCGGCTCACCATGCTCATCGGTGCCGGTGAGGAAGAAGACGTCCTCGCCGCGCTGGCGCATGTGGCGAGCCAGCACGTCAGTCACGATCTCCTCATAGGCGTGCCCCAGGTGTGGCGGCCCGTTGACGTACGCGATGGCGGTGGTGATGAAGTAAGGCACTACTTCAGAGATTAGTGGTCTGTCCCGTAAATAGCTGGCGACCGAGAGGCGTCACCGGTGGATGCTGCGCAAGGACGCAGGACCCGATGTGTGGCAGCGCCACACAAGGGGACGAGGACGCCGCGCAGTGCCGCCGGGGGCGACTCGAATCGACAGGCATTTACGGAGACAGGCCACCAGTGGTCAGCCCCTTGTACAGCTTGTTGGCACTCGAGCCTGTGAGTTCGGCGACGACCTGCGCAGCTATGCGCGGCTTCGCGCCTGCCTCGACGAGCTTGCGCACCGCCTCGAGCGCGGGGGTCAGGTCAGCATCCGTCGGGGCAGGTGCGGCGCCGACGACGAGCACGACCTCGCCCTTGGGCGGACTCTGCGCATACCGCGCGGCCAACTCGCCGGCGCTGCCGCGCACCACCTCCTCGTGGAGCTTGGTGAGTTCGCGGCAGACCGCCACGGGACGCTCCGGGTCGACCTCCGCCAACGCCGCGAGTGAGGCGGCGACACGCCGTGGGGACTCGAAGGCAACGAGTGTCTCCTGTGAGGTGAAGACCTGCTTGAGCTCGGCCGACTTGCGCGGGAGGAACCCGGCGAAGCGCCAGTGGTCTGCGGGCAGTGCGCTGGCCACCAGTGCCGCCAGAGCCGCTGACGGACCCGGAAGCACCTCGACGGCCAGCCCGGCCGCGACGCAGCCCCGCACCAACAAGAAGCCCGGGTCTGAGACCAGCGGCATGCCGGCGTCGGAGACGAGCGCAACGGTCGCGCCGTCGTAGATCCGCTTGACGAGCTCGGCTGAGCGTGTGCGCTCGTTCTGCTCGTAGTAACTGATGAGCTTGCCCGAGACGCCGTAGTTCTTCAGCAGCACGCTGGTCCGGCGTGTGTCCTCGCAGGCGATCAGATCGGCCTCGCGCAGCGCTGCGAGAACGCGCAGCGTGATGTCCTCAAGGTTTCCGATCGGGGTTGGACAAACGATCAGCTTTCCGCTCATTGCGCCTCCTCGCGGGCGTTGCCATCTGGTGTGCCGCCGCCGAGCGCATCGAACGCCAAGGCCGCAGCGCCGATCATGCTCGCCTCGGGACCGAAGTAGGCCGGCACCACGCGCACGTTGTCACGTGAGGGCGGCAGCGCTCGCTTGGCGATCTGCGTCCGCACCGGCTCGAGGATCATCTCCCCCGCTGCCATCACCCCACCGCCGAGCACGATCAACTCTGGGTTGAAGATGTTGACGTAACTTGACAGCGCGACACCGAGGCGAGAGGCGATCAGCTCGAGCACCGCCAACGCGGCCGGGTCACCATCGTGCGCAAGCTCCGTGACCAGCTTTCCGTCGACTTCGCGACCGGCACTGAGCGCCTGCCCCAAGGCCGTGTCAGGTCGCTGCGCCCCCAGCTGGCGTGCCTCGCGCGCCAGTGCGGTGCCAGAGGCCATCGCCTCCAGACAGCCGTTGTTCGGGCAGTTGCCCTGGCAGGGAGGCCCATCGAGCGCGATCACCATGTGCCCCAGCTCAGCCGCGCTGCCGATCGAACCCCGGTAGAGGAGCCCGTTGAGGATCAGGCCGCCGCCGATGCCGGTGCCGATCGTCAGCAGGAGCATGTCGTCGACGCCAACCGCGGCGCCCGCGCGATGCTCCGCGAGGGCCGCGACGTTGCCATCATTGTCGACGGCAACAGGCAGATCTAGCCGCTCGGCCATCAACGCCTCGAACGGAAGGTTGTCCAGCGGCAGATTGATCGCCACCACCGATGTGCCCGTGCGACGATCCATCAGCGAGGGGATCCCGAAGCCGACCGCGGCGACCTCACCCGGGGCCTCGTTGATCAACTCTTGAACCGCGTTCTGCACACTGTCGAGCAACGTCAGCGGGTCGCGCCCATCCACGAGCCCTTGCACTCTGTGGTGCACGCGGAGGTCTTGGTCGACCAGTCCGCCCGCTAATTTCGTCCCACCGAGGTCTATGCCGATCACGAATCGCGGAGCCATGCGGCCACTATATGTAGTGGTGACACGGACAAGTTGAGACCGACTAACCCGAAGTGACCTGATGTACGAACCGCCAGAAGAGCGCCCCTACAAGACCTATCGCTCAGCCCCGCGCGGGCTGCTTGCACGGCTGCGGGGTGAGACCGACACCGAGCAGCTCGAGGCACGCGCCGAGAAGCTCTCTCGCCAGGCCCCGCCAGGCGGCGGGGGGCGACGCGGTGGTGGCGACGGTCGCGGCGGCGCTGGCCGTGGAGCCGGAGACGGTCGCGGTGGTGACGGTCGCGGCGGCGCTGGCCGGGGCGGCGATCAGCCGCCGGCAAGGCGTCGCGGTCTGTTCCGCCGTCGCGCCGGGCTGCCCCGTCGCCCGCGGTTTCACCCGATCCGCATCATCAAATACGTCGTCACCTTCGTGCTGGTCTGGGTGCTGCTGTCATTGGTGCTCTTCTGCATCAGCGCGTCGCAGGACGCCGGCAACCTGCCCGGCGGTAACGCCACCGAGGCGGCGCTGAGCAGCTCCGGCCCGATGCTGATCTCACCCAGCACAGTGCTGATCCTCGGGCTCGACAACCGGCCGACCTCCGGTTACAGCTCCAAAGAGCCAGGCGCCAACTACAACGAGGCCGAAGCGAATACCGACTCGATCATGCTCTGGCGGATCGGCGGTGGCGTCTCGCGGCGGCTCTCGATCCCGCGCGACACGCTGGTCGACGTCCCGGGGAGGTGCGGTGAGCAGAAGATCAACGCAGCCTGGCAGTGCGGAGGCCCGAAGCTCACCATCCAGGTTGTCGAGAGCCTCACAGGAATCAAGATCAACCACCTGATCGTGGTCGACCTCGGAAACTTCCCGAAGTTCATCAATGACATCGGTGGCGTGACCGTGCACACCCCGCGGATCTGCTCCGTCATCTCCGGCGGCGCAAAGAACGGCGGTTTCAGCCTCTACCTCTCACGCGGCTACCACCATCTGGACGGCACCAACGCGCTGACGCTGGCACGCACCCGCGACAACAGGTGTGACCCGGCGTACTCGGACTTCCAACGCGAGGCGATGCAGCAGCAGATCATGAATGCGATCAAGTCCCAGCTCTTCTCGGTCCACGCCTTCATCCACCTGCCGTGGGCCTCCTGGGACGCACCGAAGGTGATTCAGACGGACATGGGACCCGCTGACCTGCTGCAGCTGTTCGTCTCCTCGGAGACCGGCGGCTCCGCCCCGACCGAGCTGTTGAAGGAGACGGGCAGCAGCTACAACGGCGCGGATGTGGAGCTGTCGAACCCGGCCAACGTCCGCAAGCAGGTCAACAAGCTGATGACGGGCAGCTGACCCTACGCGGCTTGGGTGGTCGACGGCTTCTTTTCAGAAGACGTCGACTCTGACTTGGAGGAGCCGTTCGACGACGAGTCCTTCGAGCTGCCCGAGGAGTCGGATGAACTGCTGGAGGAGTCGGACGAGCTGCTCGAGGAGCTTGAATCCTTCGATGACTCGGCGGCCTTCTCACGCGCACGGCGCTTGGTGCCGTAGTCGGTGTTGTAGAAGCCCGACCCCTTGAAATGCACCGATACGGGATGGAAGACCTTCTGGACCGGCGCGCCGCAGACCTCACATTTGGTGAGCGGCTCGTCGGTGAAGCTCTGCGTCACCTCGAACATATGGCCCTTCTTGCACTTGTATTCGTAGATCGGCATCGCACCGAACTATAGCTTTCCGCCCCGGCTGAGCCCGGGCGCGGGTCCCCGGGTACCATCGGCCGCCATGACCTCAGACGTCGTCACGATGGACAAGATCGTCTCCCTCTGCAAGCGCCGCGGGATCATCTTCCCAAGCAGCGAGATCTACGGGGGCATCGGCTCCAGCTACGACTACGGCCACTACGGCGTGCTGCTGAAGAACAACGTCAAGGCCCAGTGGTGGCGCGCGCTCCTGCAGGAGCGCGACGACGTAGTGGCGCTCGATTCGGCGATCATCCAGCATCCACGCACGTGGGAGGCAAGCGGCCATCTGGCCGGCTTCACGGACCCGCTCGTGGACTGCCGGACGTGTAAGCGGCGCTACCGCGCCGACAAGCTTGAGGACGGCCAGTGCGGTGAGAAGCCGTCCAAGTGCCCCGGGCAGGGACCGAACTGCGACCTGACCGAGGCGCGCAACTTCAACCTGATGTTCCAGACCACCGTCGGACCGGTTCAGGACGAAGGTTCGACCGTGTTCCTGCGCCCCGAGACCGCCCAGGGCATCTTCCTCAACTTCAAGCACTACCTACAGTTCGCGCGCAAGAAGCCGCCGTTCGGCATCGCCCAGGTGGGCAAGAGCTTCCGCAACGAGATCACTCCCGGAAACTTCATCTTTCGCACGCGCGAGTTCGAGCAGATGGAGATGGAGTTCTTCGTCCCGCCGGGCGAGGCGGACCAGTGGTATGAGTTCTGGAAGCAGGCCCGCTACGACTGGTACCTCAAGCTCGGCATCCGCAAGGATCACCTACGTCTGCGCACGCACGACGCGGACGAGCTCTCCCACTATTCGAGCGGGACCAGTGACGTCGAGTACCTGTATCCGATCGGCTGGCAGGAGCTCGAGGGCATCGCCAAGCGCGGCAACTTCGACCTCACCCAGCATGCTGAGTTCTCAAAGCAGAACCTCGAGTACGTCGACACCGTCAGCGGCGAACGCTACCTGCCGCATGTGATCGAACCGGCCGCCGGCGCCGACCGGGCGACCCTGGCGTTCCTCTGCGACGCCTACGACGAAGATCAGATCGATGGCGACACGCGCACCGTTCTGCGTCTGCACCCGGCGCTGGCGCCGGTCAAGGCCGCCGTGCTGCCGCTGGTGAAGAAGGACGGGCAACCGGAGATGGCACGCGAGATCCTGGTCGAGCTGCGCGAACGCATGCAGGTCGAGTACGACGAGGGTGGCGCCATTGGCCGCCGTTACCGCCGTCAGGACGAGATCGGGACTCCGTGGTCGATCACCGTGGACCATCAGTCGATCGAGGACCGGACCGTCACCGTACGTGACCGCGACAGCCTCACCCAGGATCGGATCGCGATCTCTGAGCTGGCTGCGGAGCTCGACCGGCGCCTGCGCGCGCCGTGGCAGTCACCGAAGCTCAGCTCGGACTGAGACGGTCAGCCCGCCGCTGACAGCGGCCCCGGTCACGGACTGCACGAAGACGTCGGGATCGTCGAACACGGTCACGTTCAGGAAGTCGCCAAGCAATCCGGCGGGCGCCACCACGACCTTGCCGTCGCTGGTCGTCACCACGGCGGTGACGGTGGCACTGATGCCGAACGCACCGCCCTTGCCTCGCAGCCTGAGCTGGCCGTCAGCGCTGCTGATCGGCGTCACCGAGTCAATCACCGGAAGCGCCGCCCGCAGGTCCGCATCTTCAACGCGAGCGCTGCCGACCAGCTCTGAGCCGCGCTTGGTGAGCGTCACGTCGCGGAGCGTCAGCTGGCCGGAGCGCAGCGTGGCGATTGAGACGTTCAGCGTTCCGACGCCTCCGGCTTCCTGCAGCAGGCCGGGCACATCGTTTGGGAGTGCCCGGTAGTCCCCGAGCTTGATGCTGACCGTGTCAGCGTGATCCCACAGCAGTTGGATCGCGGGGAACGCGCTGACCTTGACACTCAGGACCTCGCCGTCATGCCCGATGCGGGAGCGGACATCACGTGCAGCGATCCCAGGCAGAACCAACTGGCTCACTGCGATCACGACGACTACCACTGCCGCAATCGCGAGCGCCGCCAACATCATTGGTGTTCTGCGGCCGGGAATCTGGCGTCCGGCTAGTGCGCCGTTCCGGAATTGCGTTGATGATCGGGTGAGTGGCTGGGCGTGTGTGGGGCCACGCGATTCGCTAGGCAGATACTGGTGGTATCTGCCGCGAAGCGGGTGGGCTCACGCGCGTCCAGACGCCGCCCGGGCGCAACGGAATTTCGAGAACAGTGCACGAGGATCGCTCAGGCGTCCGGCGTTGTACCGGCGTCCGGCGTTGTACCGGCGTCCGGCGTTGTACCGGCGTCGCCGGCGGGCGGCGAGTAGTTGAACTCCTTCTCCGCACCAAAGAGCTTGTCCAGGACCGTCGAGCGCAGATCTTCCGAGCGGGCAAGCGCCACTCCACCACCGACGATCGCCAGGAAGAAGAGCTTGCGCAGGCGACGCTTCTTCCTCTTCTTGGGCTTGACTTCCTCTACGTCCTTCTTGCGCTTCGCCATGTGATCTCCAGTCGCTGTTTAGAGGTTCATGAGCCTTGTGAGGTTCGTCAGTCGAGAATAGACAGCCTGAGCGCCCAAGCGGAAGTGAGCGCACCGAAACGATGCAGTGGCGGTGCTCTAGACCCTGAAACGGGCTCCGGCTTGCACCAGTTCCACGGGCCGGCCGAAGCCGGCCTGCCCTTCACGGATCACAACCTGAGGGTCGAGCAGATCTGAGAAGTGGGTGAGGGCCAGCCGATTCGCGCCTGCCTGGCTCGCCATCTCGCCGGCCTCACGCGCGGTCATGTGCCCGCGTACGTCGCCCTCAGGCACGTCCGGGACCACCTCTTCTGTCGCTTCCAGCATCAGCAAATCCGTATCGCCGGCGAACTCGACAAGCCCTTGATTCGGCGCACAGTCAGCCCCGAACGTGAAGCGCCCACCTTGCGGGTCACTCAATTCGCAAGCCCAGGTCCTGACGTAGTGGGGAACCTCGCTGTGGCGAACCGTGAAGGGACCGACCGCGGCGACCTCATCAGGGTCGTACTCCTCAACGTCGAAGACGCCATCGATCGGATATCCCATGCCGAAGAGCTCCGCTATCTGCAGGAGCGGTTGGCGGCCACCAGGAGGCAGCAGCAGCCGCGGCCGGCGGCCCGAATCGCGATACGGATACGCGAGGGCGTGTCCGTAGGGCAGCAGGTCGGCGAAGTGATCGGCGTGCATGTGCGTGATCAGCAGCACGTCAACCGCAGGAGGCTCGCAGACCGTACGGAGCTGTGCGAACACCCCCGTACCGCACTCAAGCAACAGCTTGAAGCCGTCTTCCGTGACGAGGTAACCGCTATTAGCGCCGCCGGCATCCGGCATCGCCGGTGACTTGCCCAGAACTGTGATCTCCACCGCCGTGCAGCGTACTAGCGGCTGCACGCCGGGCCGGCGACCCGGCCGGAGATCTAGGCGTGCAGCGCCACCTGTTCGCTCGCCGATGGGAACGACCAGGCCGACTGCAACCGCCGCTCCTGACGGAAGTTGAAGCGCATCTGACTCGGCGGACGCAGGCCCTCGGGACGGTTCGGCCGGAAGGTTGCGCATGGCCCCGCCTGGGTCACCGCGCAGAGCATGTTCTGCTTGAAAAAACATTCGTCGCAGGAGACCTTCGACGTAGTACCCCGACCACTTGCCATCCGACCAGTACCGTCCTTGCCCTCAGAGTTGTGACGCCGGCTCACCCAACCGGCGTCAGCCATGAAAACAACTTCTCCCCCCCAGCGCGAATGTCTTTCCCGGAACACGCAACACTTTTGTCACAAAATCTTTTACCTGCTATTAGCGGGTTTTTTAGCTACTTGAGCGGGATTCACCCGCATTTTCCGTAGCTTTCACATGTGATGAAAATTCTCGTCACGGGTATCACCGGAGCGATCGGCGCGAACCTGGCGCCGCGACTGCTGGCTGATGGCCACGAGGTGCGTGGTCTGAGCCGCCGCCGGCGGCCGTCGACAGAGTCCGTCAGCGCCTCTGAGATCGAGCTGCTGACCGGCGACGCCGTCTCGGGCCTCGGTCTGCGCGGGGCGTTGCGCGGCGTCGATGTCGCGTATTACCTGATCCACTCGATGGAGCCAGAGGCAGGGGCTCGGTTCCACGCACGCGAGAGCGCCGCTGCGACCAACTTCGCGCGCGCCGCAGCGCGTGCTGGGGTCGGCCGGGTGGTGTACCTCGGCGGACTCGTCCCCGAGCACACTGTCAGCCCCTCGGCGCATCTGAGCAGCCGGCTAGAGGTTGAACGCATCCTCACCGAGGCGGCACCGGACTCAGTCGCGCTGCGCGCCTCGATCGTGATCGGCGCGCGTTCGCGCTCGTTCCGTTTCCTCGTGCGACTCGTCGAGCGCATGCCGGTGTTGTTCATCCCCGCGTGGCGCGAGTACCGCACGGCGCCGGTCGACGAACGCGACGTGATCGAATGTCTGGTCCGCGCCGCCGACGATCCAGCCCTCAGCGGACGCTCGCTGGACATCGCCGGTCCGGAGGTCATCAGCTACGGCGGCCTGATTGAGAGGATCCGTGACCTGATGATGCTTGAGCGCCCTGTCCTCAACCTGCCGGGGCTCACGCTGACGCCGATAGCCAGCAGGCTCTCGGCCCTGATAGCCGGGGAGCAGCACGCCCTGATCGGTCCACTGATGGCAGGGCTCGCGAGCGATCTGCTGCCCCGCGAGCCCCTGGCCACCGAACTGCTGGGACTTCGCCGCCACTCACTGGACGCCGCGATTGAGCACGCGCTGGCCGTCTGGGAGCGCACCGAACCGCTGCGGGCTCGTTGAGCGCCCGACTAATGTGAGCGCGGATGAGCACGGTCCATGTGCAGATCAGGATCGACGCCGCGCCGCAACTCGTGTGGGACACGGTCATGGATCCGGCCCGGCTCGGCGAGTGGGTGACGATTCACCGCTCTGTGACCGTCAAGTCAGACGACGCGGTGACCGAAGGCGCACAGATGGACCAGGTGCTGCACGTGATGGGCGTGTCGTTCAAGGTGCACTGGACGCTTGAATCGGTGAGGGCGCCACGGCGCGCGGAGTGGGAGGGCCGAGGCCCTGCGATGTCTCGCGCGGTCATTCGCTACGGACTTACCGCGAACGAAGACGGGTCGACAAACTTCGACTACGTGAACGAATTCCACCCTCCGGGCGGACCATTGGGGAACGTTGCGTCAAAGGTCGTCGTCGGTCATATCTCCGAGCGCGAGGCACACGACTCACTAACTCGCCTGAAGCAGCTGGTGGAACGACAGTCCGCTGAGACTAAGCTTTAGACGACTAACGCAATCGATCGCATACTTGACACACCTCGAATGTGAGCGTGTGTAATGTTGTATGCACACTTTGTACGGACGCAATAGAAGTAAGGAGAGTTGACTATGGCCGGCTTCATCGACGCCGCTGTACAGGACATCGACAACCGCCTCAAGGAGCTTCGCGAGGAGGAGCAGAAGCTGATCGCGGCGCGCTTGGCGCTCACAGGTACCGTCAAGCGCGGTCCCGGACGCCCGCCGCGCAGCGCGGCGTCCGCGCCGCCGGCGCGCCGCACCCGTCGTCCCGGCCGTCCGCGCGGACGCCGTGGCGGCAACACACGTTCAAACCAGGCTCTTGAGCTGGTGCGCAGCCAGCCCGGCATCACGATTCCGCAGATTGCGGAGTCGCTCAAGATCGAGCCGAACTATCTGTACCGGGTCATGCCAAAGCTGACCTCGGACGGTCTTGTGACGCGTGACGGCCAGGGTTGGCGCGCCGCCGCCGCGACGGCAGCCGAGTAGTCACTGCCGCGTAGTAACCGTTAGGTGCCGTGGGGGCGGCTCCCAAGGAGCCGCCCCCACGCGCCATCAAGGGCTTGGAGCCCTACCGGGCCAAAAGTGCTTCAGCCCGAGCCGTCTAAATCAGACCGAGTGCAGTGATCGCCTCGCGCTCTTCCGCGAGCTCGGTCACTGACGCGTCAATCCTTGACTGAGAGAACTCGCTCACGTCGAGGCCTTGGACGATCGCGTACTCACCAGCGGCACAGGTGACCGGGAAGCTCGAGATCAGTCCCTCCTGCACACCGTATGAGCCGTCCGACGGGATCGCCATCGACACCCAGTCGCCCTCGGGAGTGCCGAGCACCCAGTCGTGCACATGGTCGATCGCCGCGCTCGCGGCCGATGCGGCACTCGAGGCGCCACGCGCATCGATGATTGCGGCCCCGCGCTTCTGGACGGTCGGGATGAAGTCGCCCTCGAGCCAAGCCTGATCGCTGATCTTTTTCGCAGCGCTCTCGCCGGCGACCTTGGCGTGGAAGATATCCGGGTACTGCGTGGCCGAGTGGTTGCCCCAGATCGTCACGTTGGTGATGTCCTTGACGGCAATACCGGTCTTCTTTGACAGCTGTGCCTTGGCACGGTTGTGATCAAGGCGGGTCATCGCGGTGAATCGGCCGGCCGGGATGTCGGGCGCGTTCTGCTGCGCGATCAAGGAGTTGGTGTTGGCCGGGTTGCCGACCACCAGCACCTTGATGTCTGAAGCGGCGTTCGCGTTGAGGGCCTGCCCCTGCGGCTTGAAGATGCCACCGTTGGCCTCGAGCAGGTCGCCGCGCTCCATGCCGGCGGTACGGGGGCGAGCACCGACCAGCAGGGCGATGTTGACGCCGTCAAATGCCTTGTTGGGGTCGTCGCTGATCTCGATCCCGGCGAGCAGTGGATAGGCACCGTCGTCGAGCTCCATCGCTGTGCCCTCAGCAGCCTTGATCGCAGCCGGAATCTCCAGCAGCGAGAGCTGTATGGGGGTGTCTGGGCCGAGCAGCGCGCCACTTGCGATCCGGAACAGAAGGGCGTACCCAATCTGACCGGCGGCGCCGGTGACGGCGACCTTCACGGGGGTTTGGCTCACGGTTTCATCTCCTAGTGCTGTGTCTTCTAAGTCGGTTTCAATTCAGATGCAGAACTGGTGGCACCGGCTGGCGATCCTACGCCAAGGGCAATTCGTACACGTCGCTGAGCTTCGCTTTCAGGTGCCGTACGAACGGGGCGACGGCGATCGGCTCGCCCACCACCCGCTCGAGCAGTTCGCGGCTTGAGAACTTCCCACCGTGACGGTGAACGTTCTCACGCAGCCACTCACGCAGCCCGCTGAGTTCGCCCGCGGCGATCTGGGAGTCAAGGTCCGGCAGCTCCTGCTGAATCTTCTCCCAGAGCTGCCCGGCGATCAGGTTGCCGAGCGCGTAGGTGGGGAAGTATCCGATCAGCCCGGCGGACCAGTGGACGTCCTGCAGGACGCCGTCCGCGTCGCTCGGTACCTCAATGCCGAGGTAATCGCGCATGCGCGAGTTCCACGCTTCGGGCAGCTCTGCCAACGTGAGCTTGCCCTCAAGCAGCTCCTGCTCCAACTCAAAGCGCAGGACGATGTGCATTGAGTAGGTGGTCTCGTCTGCCTCAAAGCGGATCAGCGAGGGCTTAACGGCGTTCAACGCCCTGAACAGAGCCTCGGCTGGCACGCCGTCCAAGGTGCCGCCGGAAAGCTCAACGAGCCTGGGATGCAGGAACTCGTTGAACTCGCGGCCACGCCCGACGAAGTTCTCCCACATGCGGCTCTGAGATTCGTGCAGAGCAAGTGAAGGCGGATGCGACAGAGGCGTGCGCTGCAGGGCCGCCGCTACCCCTTGTTCGTAAAGGCCGTGCCCACATTCGTGCATCGCGCCATACAGCCCCATCGGGAAGTAGTCGTCCTCAAAGCGGGTCGTGAGGCGCACGTCGTCGTGACCGAAGCTGGTGGCGAAGGGATGGACGGTGTCATCGAAGCGCCAGCCGTCGTCGGTGAATCCCATCCGCCGAAGCACCTCGTCAGACAGCTGTCGCTGCCCCGCGATCGGGTAAGCCACATGCAGTGGCGACGGATCGACCTCGCGCTCACGAAGCTGAGCTATCAAGGGCACCAGCTCAGCCTTGAGCTCATCGAACAACGCGCGTACATGGACGCTGGTACCGCCGGGCTCATAGTCGTCCAGGACCACGTCATAGGGAGCGTCGTACTCGTCAAAGCAGTCCACGTATTCACGCGTCAGGTCGAGGTTGCGCTGCAGGTAAGGCGCGAACATGCTGAAGTCGTCAGCCTTGCGAGCCGCCACCCAGGCCTCGTAGCCGGAGGATGCTGCCTTGGCCAGTTCGGCGGCAAGCGCCGAGGGCACGCGTCGCGCCTTGTCGTAATCGCGTTGTGTCTTGCTCACAAGCCGTGCGTCATCGGAGTCCTCCGGCGTCGCTTCCGCCTCGGAAGCGGCTGCTTCGAGCAGACGTCCTGTGTCAGCGGCGATGAAGCGCTCGTGCTCGATACGCGCGAGCGTGGCGAGCACGTCACCGCGTTGGCTGGAGCCCTTCACGGGCATCATTACGTTCTGGTCCCAGTGCAGTACGGCGCCTGCGTGACTGAGGTCGGAGATCTCCGCGAGCCGCTGCTTCAGCTCTGACATTGCTGTGGCCATACATGCACTCCTGTCGTCGAGACACCGCTGTGCGACCATTGCAGCATGTTTCGACGGCAACGCTCGATCAAGCTGGTGAACATCGCCGGCATCCGGATCGGTGTGGACGGCACCTGGTTCCTGATGCTGTTCGTCTTGATCTTCCTGTTGTCCCCGTCGTTTCGCAACGCGCTGCACTCCTCTGAAGACGTCGCGTACCTGACAACGGTCGCGACCGTATTGCTGTTCTTCGGGTCGTTGATAGTCCACGAACTCGGGCATGCGGTGGCGGCGAGGCGCGAGGGCGTGGGTGTAAGCCGCATCGAGCTATTCCTCTTCGGCGGTACCACTCACATGAGTCGCGAGGCGAAAACGCCAGGCGAGGAGTTTCGAATCGCCGTGGCGGGACCGCTCGGCACGCTGCTCGTGCTGCTGGTCTGCGTCCCCCTATTGGCGGCGATCGTCGGTTCCGATCGCCTGGTCGACGCGGTCAGACTCGAAACCAACGTTCCGCTGACGCCTGTGCAGCTGTCGCTGAGCTGGCTTGTACCGATGAACCTCCTGATCCTCGTATTCAACCTGGTTCCGGCATATCCGCTGGACGGTGGCCGGATCGCCCGCGCGGTCGTCTGGCGCGTCACGGGGGACAAGCTGCGCGGTACCCGCGCGGCGGCGCGGATCGGCGAAGGCTTCGCCATTCTGCTGGCCGGCCTCGGCATCTTTTTCACCTCCTCTGGCTCCAGTTTCACCGGGATCTGGCTGCTCTTCCTCGCCTTCATGATCTGGCAGTCCGCGCACGCCGCCCTCGGCGGCACGGCTGCGCAGCAGCGCGTCCAAGGGGTCCGGGTGGCAGACATCATGGATCACGAGCCGGTGGTGGTCCCGGGCACGATCACCGTCACGCAGGCCCTGGACGAGTACTTCCATCGCTACAACGAGCACTGGCTACCGGTGGTCGACGGCGACGGCTACTTCATCGGCATCGCCCGTCGTGAACGTGCACAGGATCACGTCGACAGCGGTGAAGGCTGGATCACCGTCGGGGCGATCCTCGAGGCCGATGCGCCCGCATTGATGCAGGTGCAGGAGACCCAGCCACTGACCGACCTGTTGACGATTGAGGCGCTCGGCCGGCTCGGCGCGGTGGTCGCGATCGATTCGAACGGGGTTCTGCGGGGCGTCGTAACCGTGGACCAGGTCCGCCGCGTGCTTCAGACCGTGCTCGCCACACCTGTTGCGCGGCCCTAAATCCGTTTCAGCCGGCTAGGCCGTCGTGGTGGCGGAGACGATCCCGTCGCGGATCAGGACTTCGGCTATCTGAACGGCATTGGTGGCAGCACCCTTGCGCAGGTTGTCCGCCACGACGAACATCGACAGGGCTCGGGGATGGGAGTCATCGCGACGGATGCGCCCGACAAAGACCTCGTCACGACCCTCCGCGCGCAGCGGCGTGGGGACGTTCTCCAAGAACAAGCCCGGTGCCCGCGAGAGCAGCTCAACGGCGCGTTCCGCGCTCAGCGGCTCGCGTGTCTGGATGTTGACCGACTCCGAGTGGCCGGTCCGGACCGGCACCCGCACACAGGTGACGGCCACGCCGATCGACTCGTCCTCAAGGATCTTGCGCGTCTCAAACATCATCTTGCGCTCTTCATCGGTGTGATCGTCACCCTCGGCAAAGTTGCCGGCAGCGCCAATCACGTTGAAGGCGATGTTCTCGGGGTAGATCTCCGGCGCGGGCATCGGATCCCCGTGCAACGAAGCCTCGGCTTCGGCGTCAAGCGCCTTGATCGCATTCTGCCCCGTCCCCGAGACCGACTGGTAGGTGGACACGATCAGCCGCTCGATCCCGACTTCGCGGTGGATCGGCGCCAGCGCCACCATCAACTGCATCGTCGAGCAGTTGGGGTTGGCGATCAGGCCCCTGTGGCCACGCAGAGCGTGCGGGTTGACCTCTGCGACGACGAGTGGCACCCCCGGGTCCTGGCGGAAGGCGGACGAGTTGTCGATCACGGTCGCCCCTGCCTCCACGAACCGCGGCGCCCACTGCTTGGAAGTGCCGCCGCCCGCGGAGAAGAGCGCGATATCGAAGCCGCTGAGGTCAGCGTCGTCATTCAGGGCTTGGACCGTGCGTCCGTCGATCACGAGGCCGGCCGAGCGCTCGGTTGCGAACAGCACGATCTCATTGCCGACATCGAGGCCGCGCTCGTGCAGGCACTGGAGCATGACCGTGCCGACGGCGCCGGTCGCGCCAACAACCGCGATTCGATAGCCGCTGGCCTGGATAGCACCCGCCCCACCGGCGTCAGGCGAGGTCGCGGTCCTGGCATCGGCGTCGTGCGAGCCAGCCGTCATCGCGGATCCTGTCCCATCGGCGGCTCTTCCTGGATGTCCGTCTCGGACAGCCCGAAAGCGGAGTGCAGGGCCTGCACGGCCTGGGGCACGCGCGCCGCACGGATCACGCAGGAGATCTTGATCGGTGAAGTGGAGATCATCTCGATGTTGATCTCCTCTTCGGCAAGAGTCCGGAAGACCCTGGCGGCGACGCCGGGGTGTGAGCGCATGCCGGCCCCGATGATTGACACCTTACCTATGTGCTGGTCGGTGCCGATCCGCATGCCGTGCTCGGAGATCACGGGGGCAAGCGCGGCCTCGGCGTCGCGTAGATCCTCGGACGGGATCGTGAAGCTGAGCTCGGCCTCGGCGCCGTCACCCTTGGGCTCGTTCTGGATGATCGTGTCGACGTTGCAGCCGGCCACAGCGAGCGCCTCGAAAACCGAGGCGGCGGCACCCGGGCGGTCGGGCACGCCGGTCAGGGTGATGCGCGCCTCTTCAGTCGAGTGCGTCACGGCGGTGATTAGCGGATGCTCCATCGTCTCTTCTTCTCCAATGACAAAGGTACCCGGGCCGTCCTCGAAGCTCGAACGGCAGTGAATCCGGACGCCGTGCGTGCGTGCGTACTCGAGTGAACGCAGCTGCAGCACCTTGGCGCCCGAGGCGGCCATCTCGAGCATCTCCTCAAACGAGACCACTGGCAGCATGCGCGCGTTCGGCACGATTCGCGGATCGGCGCTGAACACGCCCCTGACGTCGGTGTAGATCTCGCAGACCTCCGCGTGCAGCGCCGCCGCGACGGCAACGGCGGTCGTGTCCGAGCCCCCGCGTCCCAGCGTGGTGACGTCACGGCTGGTGGACACCCCCTGGAAGCCCGCGACCAGGACGATCATGCCCTCGTCCAATGCCTCACGAATGCGATCGGCGCGGACGTCAAGGATTCGGGCCCTGGTGTGCGAGGTGTCGGTCACGATGCCCGCCTGCGAGCCGGTCAGCGAGATCGCCTTGTGCCCGAGGTCGTTGATCGCCATCGCGCAGAGCGCGCATGAGATGCGCTCGCCGGTGGAGAGCAGCATGTCCATCTCACGGGGATCTGGATGCGGCGAAACCTCTTCAGCCGACTTGATCAACTCATCGGTCGTATGCCCCCGCGCGGACAGCACGGCAACGACCCGCTTACCCTGCTCACGCTGGGCAACGATGCGGCGGGCGGCGCGCTTGATCCGTTCGGCGTCGGCGACCGAGGTGCCGCCGAACTTCATGACTACGGTGGGCTGATCCATCGTTTTTCAGGTTACGGTCTCGGCGGCCGAGCCGGTTACCTCGTCAACCCCGAGCCCCTTAGGGCCTATCCCGGTTGGGGCGTGCGACTGGGGTGGTCCAGGACCAAGCTGGGCGCCGCATAACGTCGCGGCAGGTAGCGGCGCTACCTGCAAGACGGTGGGTGGCGAGCCAGCGCCGGTACTG
>Ga0224557_1001757_pt1 | contig 19982 bp, 25 predicted proteins | sample 714S31014metaG_FD_180677 | JGI IMG/M metagenome (GOLD analysis project Ga0224557, IMG submission 180677) | Peat soil microbial communities from Stordalen Mire, Sweden - 717 S3 10-14 | ecosystem: Environmental > Terrestrial > Soil > Wetlands > Peat | place: Sweden: Norrbotten County, Stordalen...
TGGAGGGCCTGGTCGAGGAGTGGCTGGGGTCGGTCGGCAAGGGCGTGCCGGGCTACGTGACCCCGAAGGTGGCGGTGGGCGCCGCGGTGGGCAACGACAAGGGCGAGATCCTCCTGATACAGCGGGCCGACTCCGGCGTCTGGCTCTACCCCACCGGCTGGGCGGACATCGGCTACTCCGCGTCCGAGGTGGTGGTCAAGGAGGTAGAGGAGGAGACCGGCATCGAAGTGGAGGTGGTCCGGCTGATCGCCGTGCTCGACGGCCTCCGGATCGGTATGAGCCGCATCCCTCTCTACAGCCTGGTCTTCCAGTGCCGGCCGATCGGCGGCGAGCTCAAGGCCCATCCCCTCGAGTGCACCGATGTGGGGTGGTTTCCGATGGACGACCTGCCGTTCCCGTTGGCCGGCGCCGAGCGATGGGGCGAACATGTCTTCTCCGCCCTGCGCGGCGATCCCATCGAGGTGCTCTACGACACCGTCCGGTCGCCGGTCTGGCGTGGCGATCCCCAGCGGACCTGAGCCCGTCGGGCGCTGTGACCCCCACGACCCGGGCTTCTCGCTCCTTTTCGCACCTTCTTACCCCGCCTCCGTCGGCCGGCTGACCCCGGAGAGGATCGCCCAGGCCGGAGCTGGCTACACTCGCCACCTGTGACCTCTGAGCAATCGGCACCCGGGACGGCCACCGGCGGCGCGGCGGGTGGTCCACCAGCCTCCGGTGTCACGGTGAGCGAGGTCGTCGAAGTGACCTCCGAGCTGGTCACGGCATTCACCCGTCTGATGCCCCAACTCTCGTCGTCCTCCCCGCCGCCCAGCCGGATCGAACTTGCCGAGATCGCGACCTCCGAGGCGTCGGTGCTCTTCGTGGCCCGTGACAGCGCCGGTACGATCGTGGGCTCACTGACTCTGGCGCTCTTCAGGGTGCCGACCGGCGTCAGGGCCTGGATCGAGGATGTGGTGGTCGACGAGACGGCACGGGGTGCCGGTGCGGGTGGGGCGCTGGTGATGGCCGCCGTCGACCGGGCATGTGCCGAAGGGGCCAAGTCGGTCGACCTCACCTCACGCCCCAGCCGAGAGGCGGCGAATCGTCTCTACCAGCGCCTGGGCTTCGACGAGCGCACGACCAACGTGTACCGCCTGACGCCAGAACCTCCAGGTAGCGGGCACCGCCAGTGACCCTTTGGGTGCGAGTGAGACTCCGTCCGCTGCCAGCGTGGTAGCCATCTGCGTCAGCCCCCCAACCTAGGTCTAGGGGACGGGGGATCGCTCAACGGTGGGAACCAGCTCGACCAGGAGAGCCTGGACTCTGCGGTCGATCTCGTCGACGATTGGTCGGACCTCTTCGACCGGCTTCCCCGCTGGGTCTTCGAGTTCCCAGTCGACGTACCGCTTTCCGGGATAGACGGCACAGGTGGCCCCACAGCCCATGGTGACGATGACATCTGCCAAGCGGGCGGTTTCGTCGGACAAGGGCTTCGGGAACTCGTGGGATGGATCAAGGCCCCTTTCCCGCAGGATCGCAACTACCGAAGGGTTGAGCTGATCACCCGGTTCCGACCCGGCGGACTCGACTTGGATGCGGCCCTGCGCATAGTGATCAAGTAGTACTCGGGCGGCGAGGCTCCGACCGGAGTTGTGTATGCAGAGGAACAGCACCACCGGCTTGTCGGTCACAGGGACTCCTTCGTCATGTCCTGCGGGACGGGGCGGTCCGATGATGGCAAGGTCACGGTCACAGGCTGGGATTCCACGTCGGAGTCAGCGACGTGGTGAGGGAAGATGATGTCGGCAGCCTCGGCGGAGGTGATGTCGGGGTAGAGCATCTTGATGACACCGACGGCGACCACTCCACCCACTACCTGTGCGACAACGAAGCTGGGGACCGAGGAGGGGGCGATACCAGCGAACGTGTTGGAGAACATTCGCCCAACAGTGATGGCCGGGTTGGCGAAGCTGGTCGAACTGGTGAAGAAGTAGGCCGCCCCGATGTAGGCACCGACGGCAGCAGGTGCACTGCGGGATCGCCCACTGCGGGCGAGGGAGAAGATGACCAGGATCAGCCCCAGGGTGGCCACGATCTCGGAGAGGAAGTGGGCTGGAGAGGCACGGTCACGGGTCGAGATGCTGACGGCGGCCTTTGAGAACATGAGGTTTGCAACCACCGCACCACCGATGCACCCGGCCACCTGAGCAGGGAGGTAGGCGGCGGCGGTCCGCCAACTAACTCCACCGAAGGCGGCATCAACGAACGACACCACCGGGTTGAAGTGGGCACCCGATACTGGGCCGAACATCAAGATGATGGCCTACAGCCCCGCTCCCGTCGCTGCAGCATTCTCGAACAGCTCCAGGCCGACGTTGCCAGGCGAGAACTGTGGCGCGGCGATGCCCGATCCGATGACCACGGCGGCCAGAAAGGCACTACCGAGCAGTTCGGCGGTCAGGCGACGCCAAAGAGCGAGCTCGATCACCACTCCACTCATCGGCCGGAGGGAGGATTCTGACCGTTCAGCAGCACGAGTCGCTGACCGTCTCGTCGGGCGTCCCCCCTGCGGCGACCGGCTGGCGGTCCATCGGGGCGCAGCCTTCGGTTGAACATCCCAGTTCGGACTCGCCCGGGGCGTCGGCCAGGACCGTATAGACCTCCCACGGTGCCCCATCAGGGTCGTTCACCCACGCCTTGTCCTGCACCGCATAGCAGCAGGTGGTCGACTCCTGGACATCGGGGGCGAGCCCCTCGGCCGCCAGCCGACGAGTGGCTTCCTGGACTTGTTCGGGAGTGTCGACTTCGATGCCCAGGTGATTGAGCGCCCCGGCACTCCGCTCGTGCGTGACTCAGCGGTCTCTATCAGCACCAACTTCAGCGGGGGCGTGACGATGGCGAAGTTGGCATATCCGGGGCGACGCTTTGCTGGCTCTGTGCCGGAGAGCTTCGTGTAGAAGCCGACGGCAGCCTCGATGTCGGCCACGTTGAGGGCGAGTTGATCTCTGGACATGCGGGATACCTCCACTAGCATTTACGAACGTCAATGAATCGATTATGATCGATACATTCACGAGTGTCAATAGGAGCGCCGATCCATGGAGAAGCGAACCGGCAGTATCGAACTCACAGGTGCAGTGGAGTGTTGCCCCTCGGTGCTGGCGGCACCGCTTGACCTGACCGAGTCCGCTGAGTTGGCCAAAGGGTGCTCCGCCTTGGCCGATCCGGTCCGACTCAGGGTTCTGAGTCTCCTTGCCGCTGCACCCGCAGGCGAGGTGTGTGTCTGCGACTTCGTTGAACCCCTCGGCAAGAGCCAGCCCACCATCTCCCACCACCTGAAGATCTTGAGCGAAACCGGCCTGGTGCAGGGCGATAGGCGTGGCAGATGGGTCTGGTACTCGATCAATCGCCAGCGCCTCGCGGAGCTACGTGCTGCGATCGGCACCTGATCACACCGCGGAAACCGCAACCGCCCACAGCTGGACCGAACATCGGTCGATGAAGTCACGACCGTTCGATGTAGACCAATCGGTCCACTGCACCGGCAGCCTCGTGACCAATGGCCCTGGAGGTTGCATGGGCCCGCAGGTAATGATCACAAGAATGGCGGGATTCCTGGCTTATGCCGCTGCAGCGATCGTGGCCCTGTGGGGGGCTGCACATGCGATTCCCACTCGCCAGGTTCTCGCGGGCTTCGAGCCGATCACGACGCACAACCGCAGAGTTGTCCTCCAGGAGTGGTTGGCGGAGGCGTTCACGATGTGGGGCATCGCTGCAGTGGTCGTCAGCGTGACCATCGTGGCTGGAGCGGGGGCAAGTGCCAGTCAGTGGGTCTACCGTGCGGCTGGCGGACTACTGCTCGCACTTGCCGTGCTGACCAGCCTCACTGGTGCCCGTACGCCGGTCATCTGGTTCAAGATCTGTCCGGTTCTGATGACCGCGTCTGCCGTTCTGCTGGTTACGGCGAGCTTGTTGTAGACGGCCAATCCTTGGAGCGGATGCTCGCTCCCTTGGAGACCGACGATGTCCCAAACAGCCAGCTCGGAGAGGCACTCCTTCATCGCATCACTTCGGGGACCGGCCTCAGCCGTCTTGGGCGGGGATCTGGCTCACTCGGTTCCCCACATCCCGCTTGACGCTCCCCTCAGCGTCGATGATCGAGGACTACGGGATTGACCACGTTGATGGGCGACCCGGCGGCGAACGCATTGATCTGGTCGAAGATGTCGCTGAACTGAATCTCCCACTCATCACGGGACACATAGCCGATGTGAGGCGTGCACACCACGTTGTCCATGTGGAACAGAGGATCGTCGGTGTCCACCAGGGGCTCGGTCTCGTAGACGTCGACGGCAGCCATGCCGGGCCTGCCGAACAGCAACGCTTCGACCAGGGCACCGGGCTCGATCAGCCCGGCCCGACTGGTGTTGACGAGCAGAGCCGAAGGCTTCATTCGGGCGAGGTCTTCCGCAGTCACGATGCCCCGTGTGGCCTCGACCAGGCGCATGTGCAAGGAGAGGACGTCGCACTGCTCGAAGAACGCCTCTTTGCTCGTGGCGACCACGAGGCCGTCGGCTTCTGCTCGTGCTCGTGACGCCTCACTCGCCCAGAAGACGACGTTCATGCCGAAGGCCCGCCCGTACTCGGCCACCACCTTGCCGATCCGTCCGTAGCCGTAGATGCCGAGGGTCCTGAACAGCAGCGAGCGCCCAACTCCGTCCTGCCAGTGACCTGCCTTCATGGAGGCGACCTGCTGGGGGATGCGGCGCATGCCGGCGATCACCAGTCCCCAGGTCAGCTCTGCCGTCGCATAGGAAGGAGACCCCTGGTGCAGGTCGGAGGACACGACGATGCCGAGCCGGGTGCACGTGTCGATGTCGATGTGTGGATACACGCTTCGCTGGCTGATCAGCTTCAGTTCGGGAAGACGTTCGAGCAAGGGCGTCCGTATCTGGGTGCGTTCACGGACGAGCACCAGGGCCTCGGCGCCCTGAAGGCGACCAGTGAGCTCCTCCACTTCCTGGACGTGGTCGTTCCATACGGTGACCTCGTGATCAGCCAGTCTGTTGAAGCAGTCGAGCGTCCGGAGCGTGTCGAAGTAGTCGTCGAGAATCGACACCTTCATCGTTGGGAAACCTCCTCAGGCGATGCAATCGGGGTTGTCCGCAACCGGCGGAGCCATTCTGCCCCAGGCGGTCACGGATCACCCGGGGAGGCTGGGTACTGTCTCCTGCGGACCGCCCCACCAACGTCCACCGGATTTCACACCCGGCGGCCCGAGACCTGGTACCCGGTGGCCCCCGTACCGAGTCGGTGGGCTCGGAGTCGGGCGCGCAGACCGTTCAGGGTTGAAGATGCGGGTCGGTCGACTGGCCGTCCATCTCCTGGCGCAGGGCTTCTTGCGCATCGAGCTCGGCGTCGATCTGCCGGGTGAGCACTTCCTCGGACCGGACCCACTGGATGACGACGGGGATCATGGCCAGCGCCATCAGGCTGTCTCCGAACACCCACATGATGGCACCACCGGTGTGCAGGTCGCCGACGAGGGACGGGCCCCAGGTCCGGTGCATGGTGGTGTAGGCGGAGAACATCTCGTGGTTGGTGGAGAGCAGGACCAGCCCGCAGAACGTGTCCACAGGTACCGCCAGCATCAGGTAGATGAGCCTGAGTGCGGGGCTGAGGGGGTGGCGACTCGGCTCGATGGCCACCACCGGCCGCCAGAACAGGTAGCCGATGACGAGGAACGCCAGGTGCTCGTTGTCGTGGACCAGGTCGTTGGTCAGCATGACGTTGTACAGACTCGTGAGGTGGGCCACCGGGATGAACACGGCGTAGAGCACGAACCCGGTGATCGGGTGGCCGACCACTTCGGCCACCCTCGAGTCGAGCACCCTGGTCACCACGCGGTGGGTGCCACCGACCGTCGACCGGACCAGCAGCTCGACGGGGGCTCCCATCGCGATCAAGGGAGCGGCCCCCATGATCAGGAGGATGTGCTGGATCATGTGGTCGTAGAAGAGCGTGTCGTCGTAGACGCCGATCACCGTCTCGATGGCGACGAACACGAGCACCATGGCACCGACAAACGCGATCGTGCGCTTGACGGACCACGGGCTCTCCGGGTCGGCCCTTCCGACTCGCCACGCTCCCCAGAGGTACAGGGCGGTGGCTCCGCCGATGAGCACACTCGGCGTGAACGCGATGGCGGTCGCTCCAAGATTGCTCGAGATGTTGGGCAGCGCGACGTCGGCCAACAAGGAGAGCGACGTGCCGATCACGGCGTCTCGTTCGTGCCGGCCCGCAAGGTGGATCGCATCCTACGACCCGGACAGCTCGAGCTTGTTCGGCTCCGTGGCGTCCTCGGCGGGCGAGGGCGGCAGGGTCTGGGTGGTGAACAGGCCGATGAGGATGAATGCTGCGGCTGAGAACGCGACCGCGTGGGTGGCATCGACTGCCGCATTCGAGGCCGCCGGTAAGATCTGCGTCCCGACGGGCAGTGAGTGCAGCAACCCGATGGCGGCGTCGCCCGAGGCGCGCACCAGATGGCGAATGCGGTAGCCCGATCCTTGCCGTCGGACACGGCGTTGACGTTCGACAGGGTGGCCGGCAGGATGATGGCGCCCCCGATGCCCTGGAGGAACCGCCCCAGGATGAGTACGTCGTCGCCCGAACCCGAGGCTGCGGACTGTCTGCCGGATGAATGAGGAGCTGTCGGGGGACGATCGCCGTTCCGTGGCATCGCTGCGAGAGCCTAGTGGCGCGGCCTCAGTCCCCCGGGCCGGCTACAGGTGTGCGCTCAGGCATCCGAGCCCGCCGCCTCCTGGAGGACGACGCCGTTGCCGTCGGGGTCGTCGAACGTCACGAACCGACCCCAGGGTGCCTCTTGGACATCACCACCGATGTCGACCCCCCGCTCCTTGAACACGGCGATGTCGGCATCGAGGTCGCTCGACTCCAGCACGGTGCCCTTGCTCGATCCCGGTGCCATCGACCCGAACCAGGTCACCAGGGTGATCGACGTCTCCGAGCCGCGTGGCCTGACCTGCACCCAGCGCCGGGTGGCACCCATGTCGGTGTCGGCCACCAGCTCGAACCCGAGCTTGTCCACGTAGAAGTCGCGGGACCTGCCCTGGTCGGAGACCGGCAACGAGAACAGCTGGACCTTGGAGACGGGCATGACTCTCAACGTAGGGAGTGGGCAGCCCAGCGGTCAACCGCCCGGACCGATCCCCGTGAGTTGATCTTCACGTCAGTTGATCTTCAACAGGTCCACGATGAAGATCAGGGTGTCGTTGGGTGCGATGCCTGCGCCCGGCGAGCTCGCCCCGTAGGCCAGGTTCGGCGGGATGATCAGCTCGCGCCGGCCACCCACCTGCATTCCGACCACCCCTTCGTCCCAGCCCTTGATGACCTGGCCTTCGCCCAGCACGAACTGGAGCGGTTGGCCTCGGTCCCACGATGCGTCGAACTGCTGCTTGGACGAGTAGGCCACCCCCACGTACTGCACGGTGACCTCGTCGCCCGGCTTCGCCGCAGGCCCCGTGCCGACGATGAGGTCCTTGGATTCGAGCTGGGTGGGAGGTGCCCCGGGGGGCACGACCACCGTCGGCTTCGTGCCGAAGGTCCCGGCCGGTGACGGGTCCTGAACAGGAGGGGTGGCCGCCGACGTCGAGGAGGGTGCACCGGCGGCGGCGGTGGTCGACGAGCTGGTCGACGAGCTGGTCGACGAGCTGGCCGACGAGCTGCTGCACCCGGCCAGTCCGAGTGTGAAGGCCGCCAACACGACCAAGGACCAGTTGCGGAGGCGGGACATGTTTTGCGTTCCTTTCCGATGGCGAGAGTCGAGGGGGCCGAAGAGCATGCGGCCTTTCGTGCAGGGGAAACGGTAGTCGCGGGTGGAGCCGCGCGGAAGGCGGGGTCCTCCGAGGTTCCCCGGGGTCCCTCCCCCGCCGTCATACTCCCGGGACGCACCTCCGGGGCCCCCACTCCCCACTCCGCTGACACACCCACCTGGGACCATGTGCCCATGTTGTCGGACAGGCTGCTGCAGGTGACCGAAATCCTCCGTTCCTCCCTCGCCGACTTCGAACCGGAGCGGCTCAGCGGACCGGACGCGGCACGGTTGCTCGAGATTTTCGCTGAGATCGAGAAGCTGGCCTCCGGAGGGAAGCTCCTCTCGGCTCGACGGGTGGAGTCCTCCAACGTCTGGCGACGCACGGGCCACCGATCGGCGGCCGCCCACATCGCCCAGGCGACCGGTACGGGGCTGGGTCCGGCGATCACCACCCTGGAGGCCGCCCGCCAACTCGGTTCCCTCCCGGCCACCGACGAAGCGGTGCGTAGCGGTCGCCTCTCGGAGGCTCAGGTCAAGGAGATCGCCGGAGCCGCCATCATCCAGCCCGAGGCCGAGCAGGCGCTGGTCGACGCAGCAGGGAACCAGCCACTCAGCGTGTTGAAGCTGCGCTGCCGCCGCGTGAAGTCGGCCGGTCGGGATCAGCGCGCCGCCTACGACGCGATCCGACGGGAGCGATACCTGCGCAACTGGGTCGATGGTGAGGGCGCAGTGAGATTCGATGCCCGGTTGACCCCAGACGAGGGGGCCCGCCTGGTGGCCGCAGTCCGGGCGCAAACCGACCGACTCGCCGGGGAAGCCAGACGTGCCGGAGTGGACGAGCCTCGGAGGGCACTCGCCGCCGACGCCCTGATCCAACTGGCGTGCGGCCACGCTTCCGGCGCTTCCGGCGATCCACGGGCGACCGACGCGGACGAGCGCAGGGATCCCGGCCACGGGAAGGACGGGAACGGCCGGGCCGGCCGCAAGGGCTCAGCCGTGGCCACGGACGGCAGTCGCACCGGCAGGTCGACCGGTCCTTCGCACGGTGGGCCGACCACCATGGTCCACGTCCGGGTCGACCACGACGCGTTGGTACGCGGGCACCTCGAGGCCGGTGAAGTCTGCGAGATCCCGGGGATCGGACCGATCCCGGTGGAGGTCGCCCGCCGCCTGGCCGTCGACTCGATCCTGAGTGTCCTGGTCACCGACGGCGTCGATGTGACCTCTGTGACTCACGCGGGACGGACCATTCCGGCCTCGATCCGGACCGCGCTCATCGAGCGCGACCCGATGTGCGTGGTGCCGGGCTGCGGTCTCCGCGAGGGATTGGAGATCGACCATGTCGAGCCGTTCGCCCAAGGTGGACCCACCAGCCTGGGGAACCTGGTGCGACTGTGTCACTGGCACCACTACCTCAAGACGCACCAACGGCACCGGCTGGAGCGCTCGGGGAAAGGTTGGGTCTGGCTCGGTCCCGGCGAAACCACTGCTGGCCTACCCCTGCCATCGGGATAGGCCGCCCTGCCGACTGCCGGGCGCGCTAACGCGCCCCTGTCTAGTTGGGAATCTGGGACGTCACGCAGAACGGGTGCCCGGCCGGGTCGAGCAGGACCCTCCACCGGTCCGGAGCCGGCTGATGGTCGGCACGGCGGCCACCGAGTCGGAGTGCCTCCGCTTCTGCCTCGTCCAGATCGTCCACCGCCACGTCGAGGTGCATTTGCTTGGGACTATCCCCATCGGGCCAGGATGGCGCCCGGTAGTCCGGCACCCGCGTGGTTGCCAGCCACATCCCCTCAAGCTTCACCGCTACGAAGTCGTCGCTGGAGAACGCCACCTTGCCGCCGAGCAGTGCAGCCCAGAATGCCGCCAGAGCAGCGGGGTGGGCACAGTCCAGTGCGATCGATCCCAAACGAGGAGTCGCCATGGGCCCGATAGTATCGATCCGTCGGTCTGCGGTCGAGGGGAGAGTCAGGTCGACCGGCCGGAACCGCCACCGGCCGGCGGTTCGTACTCGTGCAGGCCTCCCCCGGGCCGACCGCCCTCCGCTTCCTGCTCGGTGTGCCACTGCACCTCCGCACGGGCGGCGACTTCCCGTAGCGGCTTCCCTGTCCGCCGAGCAGCCAGGGCCACGTCGTCGTGCTCGGCCTTGACCCGCGACGCGCTGACCTTGACCCGGATCAGCTGTCCGTCGACGACCACCGACTCGATCGAGCGGGCTGCCGGCCACCGCTCGCCGGCCACCATCCGGACACCCAGGGAACCGGTCGACTCCCGGAGGATGCCCCGGAGTCGGGTCGCCTGAGACGGGTCGCACAGCACCTGCACGACGAAGCCCGGTCGGCCCTTCTTCATCACCACCGGGTTGAGCCACGCGTCGTGGGCGCCCGCATCCAGCAGCACGCCGATGGCATCGGCCAGTTGCTCGCCGGTGGCGTCGTCCACGGTCACCTCCAGGAGCGCTACGGGCTGTCCGACGTCTGCGTCGGCATCGGCATCGGTGCCCGCAGCGACAGTGACAGCAGTTCCGGGTAGCCCGCCGGCGTGGGCCACATGGGGAGGGCCGAACGAGCCGGCGCCAACCACCGACCCCGTGCGCAGGTCAGCCTGCACGCCGGTGACCACCTGAGTGCAGTTGGGGAGCTCCTCGAGCTCGCGGGCGCCGGCACCGAACCCCTGTCCGGTGACCCTCATCGGAGGCATCGGGCCGTAGCCGGCCGACAGGGCAGCGAGCAGCGCTGCCCCGGTCGGAGTGGTCAGTTCCACCGAGACGTTCCGTCCCCAGGTCGGCACGCCCTCCAACAGCCCCACCACGGCGGGTGCCGGATTGGGCAGCATGCCGTGAGCCGCCCTGACCATGCCGAGGCCGGTGGCCACGGGACTGGCCCTCACCTCGTCGATGCCGAGCACCTCCAGAGCGGCCGCCGTGCCAACCACGTCGATGATCGTGTCGTGCCCCCCCACCTCGTGGAAGTGGACCTGGTCCACCGGGCGCCGGTGCAGGCCGGCCTCCACCTCCGCCAGGGCAGCGAACGTGGCGAGGGCCCGGCCGGCCACCCGCTCGGGGAGCCGCGCCTCTTCGACCAACCCGACGATGTGCGCGTAGGTGCGCACCACCACGTGGTCGCGCACGGTCACGATGGCACGGGTCGCGGCGATGCCACCCCGCAACACCGGCTCCACATCGAGTGCCCATCCACCGATGGGAAGGCGCTCGAGCAGGGCCAGTACCTCGTCGATGTGGGCACCCGCATCGACCAGGCTCCCCAGCGCCATGTCCCCGGCGATGCCGGCGAAGCAGTGGAACCAGGCGATGCGTCGGGCACCGTCCGGTGCTCCAGCGGCGCTCACGGCAGCATCCGTGCGACGGCACAGGCCGCTCCGAACCCGTTGTCGATGCCGACCACGGTGACCCCGGCGGCACAGGTCGCATGCATGGCCAGCAGCGCAGTGACCCCCTCGAGAGCGGCGCCGTACCCGGTGCTGGTGGGGACGGCGACCACCGGCGCCGGCGTGATGCCCCCGATCAGGCTGGCCAGGGCCCCTTCCATCCCGGCCACCACCACCACTGCGTCGGCGTCGGCGAGCTCGTCGGCCGACGCCAGCAGTCGGTGCACGCCGGCGACGCCGCAGTCGGCCAGCACCGTCGGGCGCAGCCCCAGGGCGGTGAGCGTCGCCTCGCACTCGCGCGCCACCGGAAGGTCGGAGGTTCCGGCGGTCACCACCAGCGTGCGCGCCGACCGGGGAGGCGCCGGTCGCCAGACCACTGCCGAGAGCTCCCCCCGGACCTGGTCGCCACCGGTGGCCGCCCCGGTCACCGTGCGCGCTCCCCCGGGGTGCTCGGCCATGACCAACGCCACCTGGGCGCCGTCGGCTCTGGTGAGGATCACCGGGCCGCTCCCGCCGCCGGCTCCGGCGCTGTCGGTCCGGACCCCCTCGGCGAGAAGTTCGCCCACGATCGCCGCGCACTGCTCTGGCGTCTTCCCCTGCCCGTAGACCGCCTCCGGAAGCCCCTGGCGTAGCCACCGGTGGTGGTCGACCTTGGCAAACCCCAGCTCGGCGAAGGGAAGCCGCCGCAGGCGCAGGACGGCCTCATCGGCGGAGCACGCCCCGGAGCGCACGTCGGCCAACAGTCCTTGCAGCATGAGTTCGTCCATGATGTTCACTATCCTGCCTGGGTATGGCCGCCGACGCATCCCCAGGCACTCCCTCGGCGTCCCCCCTCCGGATCGGGTTCCTCGGCCCCGAGGGCACCTTCACCGAAGAGGCGCTCCTCAGCGAGGCTGACTACGCCTCCGGCGAGATCGTTCCCCTCGGATCGTTGACCGAGGTCCTCGAGTCCGTGCAGGAAGGACAGGTGGACCTGGCGTTCGTCCCCCTCGAAAACGCCATCGAAGGCACGGTGCGGGACATCATCGACAACCTGGTCTTCGAGTTCGACCTGCGCATCCAGCGGGAGGTGGTGCTGGACATCCACCTCCACCTCATGGCACTCCCCGGAACCGACCTGGGCGCCATCGAACGGGTGGCGTCCATACCGGTGGCCACCGCCCAGTGCCGCCACTTCCTGGCCGGGCGCCTCCCGTCCGCGGAGACCCTGGCCACCAACTCCACCGCCGATGCGGCGCGGCTGCTGGGCGAGCGGGACCCGGCGCTCACCTCGCGGCCCACTGCGGCCATCGCCCCGCGGTTGGCAGCCAAGCTCTACGGCCTCGACATCCTGGCGGAGGACATCGAGGACCATCCAGACAACCAGACCCGCTTCGTCTCACTGGCCAGGTCGGGCATCCCGGCGCCGACCGGACACGACCGGACCAGCATCGCCTGCTTCCAGAGTACCGACCATCCCGGAAGCCTCTATGCCATCCTCGGTCAGTTCGCCGCCCGCAACATCAACCTGAGCAAACTCGAATCGCGACCGACCAAACAGGCGCTCGGCGACTACTGCTTCATCATCGACTTCGAGGGCCACATCGCCGATGCGGTGGTCAGCGACTGCCTTCGCGATCTCCATGCCGAACTGGCTGGAGTGAAGTTCCTGGGCTCCTACCCCGTGGCGGGGCCGGCCGGGCCGGCCATACGCCGCGAGGTCGACTCTGCCAACCGCAAGGCTGCCGAGTGGGTGGACGGGCTGAGGGCCGAAGTGGGACCGGGCGGCATCTCCTCGAGACCTCCGACCAGCCCCTGACGGCGGCTACCCTGGCAGACGCTGGGAGGGATGGCAGAGCGGACAAATGCGCGGCTCTTGAAAAGCCGTGAGGCGCAAGCCTCCGTGGGTTCGAATCCCACTCCCTCCGCTGGTCAGGGGCGGTTTTTGGTTCTGACCCATTGAGCCAGCATCGCCGCTGGCCATAATCTTGGCCATAATCACCGAAGCCGAGTTGGGCTGATCTCGTGTCTGGGAGCATCCGCGAGAAGGGGCCCAATCGGTGGCAGATCAGGGTGTCGGGCGGCCGCGACCCGGGGACTGGCCGCTACCGGTATGTCCACAAGACGGTCGAGGGGAGCAAGCGGGTCGCCCAGCGGGCCGCTGACGAGTTGGCCACCGAGGTCCAGCACGGCATGCACCAGGCTGCCCGGGGGACGATGGCCGATCTCCTCGAGAAATGGATGCTCCACCTGGAGACCCAGGACCGAGCCCCCTCAACCATGATCCGGTACCGCTCGGCCATCGACGTCCGGATAATGCCGGCGCTGGGTTCTATTGAACTGACCGAGCTGACAGCCGCCGATCTCGACGCATTCTACGGTGCACTCCTCAAGCAGGGGCTCCATCCCCTGTCCGTCCGGAAGTGTCACGCCGTCCTATCGGCGGCCCTGCACCAGGCGGAGAAGTGGGGCCTAATCGATCGAAACCCGATTGTGCGCTCCTCCCCGCCGCCGGCTCGTCAGCGTGAGATCGTGCCCCCGACCATCGACGAGGTACGTCAGCTGATCGTCGAGTGCGAACGCTTCAACCCTGATCTTGCCCGGCTCTTCACCGTGGCCGCCACAACAGGGTGCAGGCGGGGTGAACTCTGTGGGCTCCAGTGGGGGACATCGACTTCGAGAACGCCACGATGGTCGTAGCTCGGTCGATCTCGGACACGCCCGGCCACGTAGTGGTAAAGGACACCAAGACCCATGCAGCTCGGCGCATGGCTCTCGATCCGATGACAGTCGAAGTGCTTCGAGGGCATAGGGAGACTGTCAACCAGCGTGCCAACGCTGCGGGCGTCACCGTCGCGTCCACCGGATTCATCTGGTCTCAGTCGGTGGATGCCAGCGAACCCTATCGACCAATGCGAGTCAGTGGAACATTCAGAGGTGTCCGCGACAGGCTCGGGCTCACGAATGTGACGTTTCATGGCCTACGGCACTTCTCTGCCACTGCACTCGCAGGTCAAGGGGTAGGCATCAGGACCATTGCGGGCAGACTTGGACACGCCAATCCAAATCTGACTCTTCGAACGTATGCTCACTTCCTGGAAGTAGCCGATCGCGAAACGGCGGCAGCAATGGGACAGTTGGCCGTCGGCTTCAGTCTTCCTCGAACAGACTTGTCGTCGATCTCTCCGAGCTAGGCGACGTCCGACTTGAGAGGGCGATCAGGCCTGTTCAGTGAGTTTGCCTGATCTGCTCCTGTGCCATTCAGAAGGGGTGCCCGTCCGCCTCACGAGCTTCCGTAGTCCCTGAATTCGTGGAGTTCAGTAGCAAACCCAGTAGCAAGGTTCGGTTCAATTCCATTGCCAACGTGATTGCCACGCAGAACGATGCTGGTTCTGCGTGCGCGGCGACCTTTGGGGTCACGGGTGCCCGGAGCGTCGTTATGCGTGGTTACAGGCTCTCGGTCGACGTAGGCGCTCGGCGCTCGGCGCTGAAGTTCAGTCCGCGAGTGAGTACAGCAGTCGACCCAAACACAAAGGTCTCCGTCAAACCCAGGCCGGTTCAATGACAGGACTCAGCGGAGACAGCGGAGCTCAGGCAAGGAGGTTGCGAGGGTGTGCGTTCCGAAGACAGCATCCAAACCAACCACGAGGCCTTTCGCCCAGGGCTGGTGGCTGGCAATGATGGCCCATGTCGGCGGTCGCCAACCTGATGGTCACCATCGGAAAAGATTCCCCGCGTGCAGACTCATGCGAATCGGCTTCCCGCCCGGTTTCGGCGGTTCCGCTCAGGGCAAGCCGCCAGGCTACCGAGTGGCGTACGAACTCTCATGATCCGGAGAACCATCTCGTAGATCCGAACCGTCGGCTCACCGAGCACGTGCCAGTGCGACTCAGTGCAGCGGGCTGGGGTTCCGGGCACAGGTAGCCAGCGAGTGACGGTGGCCCTGGTCAAGGGACCGGCTTGACCTGATCGGAGTCCGGGACACAACCAGAAATGACCAGCCGTTGCGCAGCTCGCAGGCCGGTCGCCACTGCAACCCCGCCCCGGCACCTGACCCCTGCAAATGCCCAGTAGAGTCAATGATCAAGGCTCGTCGACCGGCCCCGTGGGGCCATCCGTATGGCCTTGCCTCATGCGCCTCGGCGCTTCCGGAGGTCCCGTGGGTTCCCTACTCGTTGCACCCGAGCCAATGGGCGCCTCCGACCCCGCCGACATGCCAGAACAGGCACCGGCAGTCGTGCACGCGACCCAGAAGCTGGTCACCGCCGCCATCGTGGCCGGCCCGGCTGTCGCGCTTGCCATCGTCATCCCCTGGCTATGGGGGCACGCCGTCAATCTGTCCGACATCGTGATCGGAATCGTCTTCTATGTCGTCACCGGCTTCGGGCTCACCATCGGCTTTCACCGGTTGTTCACCCATAGCGGCTTCAGGCCGCGCCGGGTGTTGAAGATCACCCTCGCCGTCTTGGGCTCAATGGCCGTCGAGGGCTCGGTGACCAGCTGGGTGGCCACCCATCGCCGCCACCATATGTTTAGCGACCACTCCGGCGACCCCCACTCCCCCCACCGCTACGGCGGCCACGGCGCAGCTCTGCTTTGGGGCCTTGCCTTCTCCCACGTTGGTTGGCTATTCATTTCGGACGCTTCGAGCGCGGAGCGCTACGCACCTGACATGCTGCGAGACCGCGACCTGCAGCGGATCGACCGCCTGTTTCCGGTCCTGGCCGTGGCGTCGCTGGTCATTCCCTTCGGGATCGGCTACTCGCTGGCGGGGACCCTCACCGGGGCCCTCACTGCACTCCTTTGGGCGGGCCTCGTACGGATGGCGCTCCTTCACCACGTCACTTGGTCGGTCAACTCGCTGTGCCATACCTTCGGCCAGCGGTCGGACGGGACCACGGACCACAGCACCAACCTCTGGCCGTTGGCCATCGTGTCACTCGGTGACAACTGGCACAACATCCACCACGCCCACCCCAGCTGGGCTCGCCACGGCGCCCGGCGGGGCATGGTGGACCCATCGGCGTGGCTCATCCGCCGGTTCGAGCAGTTCGGCTGGGCAACCAAGGTCCGGTGGCCGAAGCTAGAAGCTCAGGGAATCTCCCGAGACATGAGGTAGATGCATCTTCAGCAACCTCCGGGCCGTGGGGATGGCGGCGGAGCATGGCCCATGGCTCAGTGGCCGTTCCGTACCACTGAGATCAGTGCTTTATCCACGGTGCCGGCGGTCGGGGGATGGGCTTCTCCGGCGCACATAACGTTCGCCGGAGACCGCAGGGACTGGGAGTGGTGACGGATGTCAGCGCACCCCGAATCGGCGTACTGCATCGTCGGGGCGGCACAGAACGCAGCGGCAGAACGACGGGCGCCGCCTTCCGAACCTCAGCGCAGAACGGCACCTACGCGTGCGCTCGCGGGCGGCAAGCACGCCCTCCGCCGGGCGGCTTGGGCCACGCCGCGAACCACTGGCGTTAGGAGTCACTCAGAGGGCGGCCTAGGTGTTGCCTTTCGCCTGCTTCGAAGGTCCCGCACGTTCGACGGCAACTCTCCAATCGCCGCACGAGCTGTGCACTCGCTGGGATGACGGAGGATCCACGGTCCTCGCGTGGCCACCCCCAGTGATGCGTCACGCTTCGGCTGAGGGGTGGAATGGTGGCCGCTTTACCATCGGCCACCATTCCACCCTCCCAGATGTGACCAGAACTACGAAGCCGCCTCGATCGGGATAGTGACCTTGAAGAAGGAGTTGGTCGCTAGTCCGTTGGCCGTCACCGTCGCTGCGGTGTACCAGATCCCGACGTCGTTGTTGGCGATGTGATTTCCGGCGATGGTCATCTGGATCGGAGAGGCGGCAGAAAAGACGGAGATGCCGGTCGTGACCAGATCCTGAGGACCGGGCACTGGTCCATTGTCACCGTCACCGTCGATGTTGTTCTGGCCGATGGTGTTGCCCACGATGACATTGCCGTTCACGTCCTGGCCGGGGGCGTGCGAGTGGATGGTGACCCCGGCAAGGCCATTCCCGGCCAGATAGTTGCCCTGGACGAGGTTGTTGTAGGCCCCGGTACCCGGGAATGGGGCGAAGATACCAACGCCAGCTCCACTTCCCGAACCATTTGCCGGGATCGTTCCGTTGTTCACCGACACGTTGTTGATGATCTTGTTGTCGAACACGCCGCCTACTGTCGGATTCGTGCCTGTCACCGCAAACGTGGTGGAGTTGTAGGAGACGGCACCGCCGTTGTGGGACGGAAGAGTGATCCCGCATTCGGTGGCGTTGTCATACACCCAGTTGTTGGCTACCAGGTTGTACGCGGTCGGCCCGTATTCATCGGTGAGCAGAATGCCGTCGGCATTGCCGGTTACGACATTGCCGCTCATGTTCGAATGGGATACCGCAACGAAGTGGATGCCCCCGCCGCAGTCAGACGGGAGAGGCAGGTAGTTGCAGGTGGAGGCGGCCCCGCCTGCGCCGGCAAAGCCTTGGTCGTCGTCGATCACTCGGTTGTTGAATACACCCACGTTGGTGAGCGACGTTCCCCACGCGGGGTCGCTCGTGGTGTCAGCACCCACCAGAATGCCCTCGCCGATGGCCTTGGTGAGTGTGAAGCCGCTGACCGTGACGCCCGACGAGACCACCTGCACGGCATTGTTCAGGCCTGCTGCGTCGATGGTGGCCCGCTGCCCCCTCAGTGTCAGTGCCTTGTTGATCACGACGTCTTCGGTGTAGGTGCCAGGGCATACCACGATGGTGTTACCTGCACTTGCGGCCGCTACAGCCGAGTTGATGGTGGAATAGGGGGTGTCGAAGCATCCCCATGCGCCGTAGCCGTCGGCGTGACGGCTGGCGGTCGAGTTCGAAACATAGAGAGTCTTGGTGTTCGCGCCACCAGGGTACCCACCACCACCACTACCGCCGCCACTACCGCCGCCGGCGAAGGCGGGTCCCGTCCCCACGACCAACACACCGACTATCAGGCCAACTGAAGCAATGACCTTTGACTTTCTGAAGAGTGAACGAGCTTTCATGATTACCCCCTTGGTTATCGCCGACTAATACCGACAGACAGGGTTACCTTAGGAACTGGGCATGCGATTGTCCACCGCGGCGTACGGTTGTTGTGTCGCGACGCAACCCGAGACTGCCGGTGACCCACTCGTGCCGTTCCGGGCGCATGCAACTTCCGCGAGCAGCAAGGATGCCGGGTGGGCTTTCTCTGGCGCACTTGACGTTCGTCGGAGGCCTCAGGGACTGAGAGTGGCAACCGATGCCGGCGCACTCCGAATCGGCGATCTCGCGTCTCCAACCGACTGCAGAACGACGCGCCAGAACGAGGCCTCTTTGTTGTCAAGAGGCTTGTCGAACTTTCTTCACTGCGGGTGACCGCCGAGATGGCGGCGGCGCGGGACGGGTCGTAGCCTTTGGCCGGGTCCGGGAGTGGCTCGGCCGAAGAGCCGGCGTGTTGGGGTGCAAGCCGGTCGCGCTGGCGACAGAGTCGTTCCCCATTTGCCCTCCCGGGCCCGATTCAGTTGTCCGGCCCGTCACGGCCCGAGCATCGGCTTGAAGGTGGGTGAACAGTGCGTCGCTGATCCGGCGCTTCAAGGAGCGGAGCGCTTCTTTTCCACTTTTGCCCTCGGCGATCTTCTTGTCGTAATAGGTGCGTCCCTCACTATCGCGATGGCGGATCTGGGTGACGGCAGCCACGTGGATGGCGTGGTTGAGCCGCCTGTTGCCGCGCCGGGAGAGTCGGTGGACCTTGCGATTCCCTGAGGACACCTCGATCGGGGCCGTGCCGTTGTAGGCGGCGAAGTGATCTCGGTCCGAAAAGCGGCTGACGTCTCTCACGTAGCCGATGACCACCGCGGCGACAAACGGGCCGACACCGTAGATCTCGGTCACCGTCGTACCCGAGGCGGCGACGGCCACAGTGATGCGCTTTTTCGTCTGGCGCATCTGCTCGTCGATGCGGGTGAGGTCGGCGAGGAACTCATGCGCGAGCTCATAGCGGGCGAGCTCGATCGCCCCTTGTGGTTCGATCTTCTCGAGAAGCGTGGTGGCCTGAGCTGCGCTTATGCTGCCGGGAAAGCCCCCCGGGGTGAGCTCGGCCAGCACCGCATGCAGCCGGCAAACCACTTGGGTGCGCAGACGCCCGAGATCACGGGCACGCTTCGCCCAGAGCTTCAACACCGTCGCATGGTCCTCGGGCACCACCTCGACGAGCATCGTCGAACGTAGCGCCGCGATAGCCACAGAGCGGGCGTCGTTGGGGTCGTTCTTGTTGGTCGCCCCAGTCGCCAGCAGCCGGACCCGGGCGCCGAGCTTGGGTTGGATGTCGACCACTCGTTCCCCGGCGGCGAGGAGTTGTTGAGCGACCAGGTAGCCAAGACCACCGGCTCCCTCGACCGCCCAGATCCGCTCCGGCCAACGCTTCGCCCACGAGCGGAGCTCAACGACCTGGGTGGACGACGAGCGCACCCGCAGCTCACCGAGTGGCTGTTCCAATTCGTCGATCGCGACTGCGGTATGGGAACCCTTGTGGGGATCGATTCCGATCATTATTGCTGCCATGAAACTCTCCTTTGCCGTCGGGTAGGTGAGAACCATGGCGGGCATGTCTGATTTCGGATCTACCGGCGCTCGCGCCTCTTTCGAGCCACGCCACGGCGAAACCCGACGGGCCGGCACCTCGTTCTAAAGCCAGGCTGTATGCAGTCGGCAGACGGTCGGGGAGCCAGCCCATCGGACCTCTCAACGCTACGGACTGGTCGCAACGCCTACAAGCATTCTCAATCAGACGGCCGT
>Ga0224557_1001760_pt1 | contig 19957 bp, 18 predicted proteins | sample 714S31014metaG_FD_180677 | JGI IMG/M metagenome (GOLD analysis project Ga0224557, IMG submission 180677) | Peat soil microbial communities from Stordalen Mire, Sweden - 717 S3 10-14 | ecosystem: Environmental > Terrestrial > Soil > Wetlands > Peat | place: Sweden: Norrbotten County, Stordalen...
TGGCAGTTGCTTTTGACCGGAAAACTCGGCGACGTTATGAAGGAATCGGCGCAGGCCGCCTTGAGTTACGCAAGGGCAAAGGCAAAAAAGCTCGGCATCAAGGAAGAAACATTCGCAAAAACAGACATTCATATACACGTTCCGGAGGGCGCAATACCCAAAGACGGACCCTCGGCCGGCATCACGATTGCCACGGCTATAATATCGGCTTTTACCGGCAAACCCGTGAAAAAGCTCCTATCCATGACGGGAGAGATAACACTGCGCGGACGCGTACTTCCAATAGGGGGATTAAAGGAAAAGACCCTTGCGGCGCAGAGGAACGGTATAAAGGAAGTAATATTGCCTTATTATAACAAAAAAGATTATGAGGAGCTTCCGGATTACATAAAGAAAAACATGAAGTTTCATTTTGTCAAGGCTATGGATGAGGTAATAAAAATAGCCCTCGGGATTGCCATGGGCGGAAAAACAAAATAAATGCCCAAATATGTATTCAAAAAAAAGAAATTAAAGTTATTAATCGGCGCGGTGGATTTGCTTGGCGGCATAATTTACGCGCCGATTCGTTTTTTACGCGCCGCAAAAACAAGAAATAAAATCCCTGAAAATATAGTTGTTTTACGGCTGGATCAGACCGGCGACTGCGTGCAGACCCTGCCATTCTTTGACGCCCTCAGAAAAAAATACCCCGCAGCCAGGATTACTGCGGTTGTGCTTGAAAGCAATGGTTTCCTGTTCAGGGAAAAGCCCGGGATAGATGGTGTGATTACCATTCCTGTTTCATGGCTGGTTAAGGGCAGGAAGACCGGTTTAAAAATGGTTATGGGGCTTGTCAAGTCGATAAGATCCGGAAAATTTGATCTTGGATTTGAGCTTCGCGGAGACATAAGGAACATTGCCCTTCTCTGTTTTTCCGGTGTAAAAAAGATTGTGGGATACGCCTGCGCGGGCGGAGGCTTCATGCTTGATGGGGAAATCCCGTATGACAGGGATATGCACGAGATAGATAAAAATTTAAAGCTTATAGGCATAGGGCCGGTTTCCCCGCCTGTCACAATGGATTTCCCGGCGTCGGGCGAAGCCGCGGCGGCCGAATTCATGGAAAAAGCATCCGAGGGCAAGAAAATTAAAATTGTAATACATCCATTTGCCGGGGCCGCGTCAAAAATGTGGTCCCCGGTAAGGTATCCGGAACTTGTCAGAAGGATACTCAAAGCGCAAAAAGACGCGCTGATTTTTATAACGGGCGGCCCGGGTGACGCACAGGGCTGGGATCAATTTAAAAACAACGGCGTAATAAATGCAATAGGACTGCCTGTGGAAGTTTCAACCGCAATTGCCGGGAAATGCGATATATTCATAGGCAACGATTCGTTTATGCAGTTCGTGGCGGCCTATTCGGGGTTAAAAACATGCGTCATAGCGGGATATACCTCAAATTACCGGCGCTGGAGCCCAAAAACAGCTCCGGAAAAATTGGTGGTATTTCATAAGCCGGTCCCGTGCGGCCCGTGTGAATTACAAGTTTGCAATCAGAAAAGCCATTTTTGCATGGAAATGATAACTGTGGACGAAGTTTTTAATTCATTAATAAAATGGCTTTAATCAATACAACAAGGGAAGGTCAAAAGTGGAAAAAAAAGAAAAAATCCTTATAATTAAGCTATGCTGCATCGGCGATATAATCCAGCTCACGCCGGCGTTGCGGGCGATAAAGGATTCGGGGGCCGAAGTACACCTGCTTTGCTCGAAATGGGTTAAAGAAATAGCTGAAATGGTACCTTTTATAGATAAGGTTCACATTATTGACACTAAAAATATTTTCAGTATAGCGGCGGCGTTTTTCGGCCTGCGGCTGGAAAAATTTGATATCGCTGTCAATTTCCACAGGGACCTTAAATCGTTTATTTTTATGAAACTTGCGGGCGCGCGTTTAACGGCCGGGTTTGAATGGAAAGGGTCGGGAAGGTTGGTTGACCGGGCTTTTCAATTTGACCCAAATCAGCATGAAACCCAGAGGTACTTATCTGTTGCCCGGGGGCTCGGGTATACAACAGGCAATGAATACACCGAGATATCAGCGGTTGCAACAAAGCTTCCAGGAGCGGAAGGGCGGCCGAAAATAGGCATATTTCCCGGAGGCGGGAGCAATCCCGGGACAAAAATGCCGACTAAAATATGGCCGGCGGAAAAGTTCAACGCGCTGATCAGGCTTCTGGAACGGGATAAAATGGAAGTTTACGCTTTTGGATCCGCGTCAGACAGGACTTCTGTGGAGAACGCGGTAAATGGGACGGGTGCAAAAACAATAATTACACGTTCAATAAAGGAATTTGCATCATATGCGGCCGGACTTGACGCTTTTACCGCGTCAGACACGGGGCCTCTGCATATAGCCGCGGCCCTGGGCGTGCCGGCAATAGGTATCTTCGGGCCGACTTCGCCGGAACATTTCGGTGCGAGGGGAAGAAAAAGCGTGAACCTCCGGGAAAGCGGGGCCTGCGCTGATTCGCCGTGCTGCGAACCGGAGACTTTTCATCAGAGAAAATTTCTGGACTGCGCGGATAATATATGCATGAAAGCTGTTACACCGGAAAAAGCATTCGGGGCGATAATAGAGTCCTTAAGAAAATAGGTTTATAATATTACAAAAAGGAGATAGTATGCGCGTAGCGGTTATACACGACTGGCTTACAGGCATAAGGGGCGGAGAAAAGGTGCTCCTTTCCATACTTGAACTCTTTCCGCGCGCGGATATTTTTACCATTATTTGCGACCGCACAGCTCTTGATGAGAGGATAACAAAGCATAAAATAACAACATCTTTTCTGCAGGGCATACCGGGAATATTTACGTCATACAGGAATTTTTTGCCGCTTTTTCCGGCTGCTGTCGAAAGCTTTGACCTGAAGGGATACGACCTTATAATATCATCCAGCCATTGCGCGGCAAAGGGGATAAAACCGCCATCACCCCAAATCCACGCCTGCTACTGCCACACGCCAATGAGGTACGCCTACGGGCAGTTTGATAATTACTTTTCTGTAAAAAGAAACGGCATCATAAAATACGCAATGATTTCCGCCGTTATGCCGGCATTAAGGCGCTGGGACAGGAGCACTGCAAAAAGGGCGGGTTTTTTTATGGCAAATTCAAATGCTGTGAAAGGGCGTATAATGGAATATTACGGCAGGGAAAGCTCGGTTGTGCATCCTCCGGTTGATACTGATTTTTACACCCCTGGAGGGAAAAAAGAAAATTTTTTTCTTATGGTGAGCGCGCTGACCGAATATAAAAAAGTTGATTGGGCGGTTGAAGTGTTCAATTCAATGGCTGATAAAAAGCTTGTGATAATCGGCGGAGGGCCGCTTCTCGATAAAATAAAAAATTCCGCCGGGCCCAACGTCGCCGTGCTCGGACGGAAGAGCGATGAGGAAATAAGGGACCATTACCGCAGGGCGAGGGGATTTATTTTTCCGGGCGAGGAGGATTTTGGAATAACAATGGCCGAAGCGCTCGCGTGTGGAACTCCTGTACTGGCTTTTAACAGGGGAGGCGCGCTTGATATTGTTACTGACGGCGAGACAGGCTCGTTTTATGACGGTTCAGGGGAAGGTTTTATAAAAGCCCTTGAGAAAATGGAAAATAACAGGTATGATGATAAAAAAATGAGGGCATGCGCCGAAAGATTTTCAAAGGACGCATTTAAGACGAATTTTGTCCGGTTTCTGGCGGAAAATTCGCTCATACCCTCCGGAGCAAAGCTTGGATAAAAAAACAGTACTGGGTTTTTTGAGAGGATCATTGCTGCTCGGCGACGCCGCAGTCGTGGTCATATCATCTTTACTGGCTTATTACCTGCGTTTTTTTTCGGGCATGGTATCCATAAAATACGGCGTACCGGACGTTTCTATATATTTCAAGGCGCTGCCGGTGATTCTGGCGGTTTTTATACTGGCATTTAATTACGCGGGGCTTTACAGGGTTGATTTCGGCCGCTCACGTTTTGACGAGGCGCTTTCCGCAATAGCCGCCTCAAGCGCGTCCATAATTATACTAACGGCAATGACTTTTTTTTTCAGGCGGGTATCTTATTCAAGGATAGTTATAATGCATATGTGGCTACTTATAGCTGTTTTTATTACTGTATGGAGGTTTTTTTACAGGACCGTATTTCAGCACATGAGAAAAACGGAACTGATCATCCGCAGGCTGCTGATAATCGGGGCGACGCCGGCATCCGGAGTGCTTATCGAAAGGCTGAAACGCCTGACGGGCAGCGGATATAAAGTGGTGGGCGTCATAGACGACCGCGCGAAAAGCAATTCCAAATTCTGCGGGGTACAGGTTCTTGGCGGCTCGAAAAATTTCACGAAAATAGCGGAAAAAATGAGGGCGGACGAGGTTTTCGTGGGGGACACCGGCGGCTCAAGGAAAACGCTGGCTTCAATCATAATGAAGAACGACAAACTGAAATTTATGATAGCGTCGGATGAACTGGGAATTATAACAAAGGTCAAGGATTTCGGCGAGATCCACGGCATTCCGGTCTTTGAAGTCAAAGAACTGCCGCTGAACAGCGTATTTAACAGGTTTATAAAAAGAAGTTTTGATATAATTTTTTCCATATTTTTTATTATAATTCTGTCGCCCGTTTATATCGCGGCGGCGCTGCTGGTAAAATTAACATCAAACGGCCCGGTATTTTACGGGCAGGAACGTGTGAGCAGGAACGGCAGGCGTTTTATAATGCTTAAATTCAGGACAATGAAGGTGGGAGCCGAGAAAACCACGGGGCCCGTATGGGCGAGCGAAAATGACCCGAGGCGCACATTCATGGGTGGATTTTTGAGAAAGACATCCATTGATGAATTGCCGCAGTTCTTTAATGTGTTAAAGGGGGATATAAGCATCGTCGGGCCGAGGCCGGAGAGGCCGCACTTTGTAAAAAAATTTGCGGGTGAGATACCTGGATATATGGAAAGGCATGTTGTAAAAGGGGGCCTTTCGGGCTGGGCGCAGGTCAACGGGTTGAGGGGGGATACGTCGCTTAATGAACGGGTAAAATATGATCTGTATTATATTGAAAACTGGACGCTATGGCTGGACCTGAAAATAATAATCAGGACGGCGCTGGAGATTTTTCACCAGGATACGGCGTATTAATAAAAAGGAGAAATTATGAGAATTTTAGTTACTGGCGGTGCCGGATTTATTGCTTCAAATGTGGCTGATGCTTACATCAAAGAAGGCCACAGGGTGGTTATTGTCGACAATCTTTACATGGGTTCCATGAAAAATGTGAACAAAAAGGCAAAATTTTATAAAATGGACGTCAGGGATGTTAAAATCAGGGATATAGTGAAAAAAGAAAAAATTGAAGTCATAAACCACCACGCAGCGCAGATTTCCGTGCCGGATTCCGTAAAAAAACCCGTGGAAGACATGGAAATAAATATAGGCGGAACATTGAATATGCTCGAGGCGGCAAGGGAAGGCGGGGTAAAGAAATTCATTTTTATATCAAGCGGCGGCACGGTTTACGGGTCAAAGATAAAACTGCCCGCTGTTGAAACATACCCGCTGACCGCGGAGAGCCCTTATGGCATTTCAAAGGTAACCGGCGAACATTATGTGAGGTTTTATCAGGCACAGTACGGCATTAAATACACAATATTGAGATATTCCAACGTTTACGGACCAAGGCAGATACCGCACGGCGAGGCCGGGGTCGTGGCTATTTTTATCGAAAAAATAATGAAAGGCGTCCAGCCGGTAATTTTCGGAGGCGGCAAATGTGTGCGTGATTATGTTTATGTCGGTGATGTGGCGGCGGCCAATTTAGCAGCGCTGAAAAAAGGCGATAATGAGGCCTTTAATATAGGAACCGGGATAAAGACTGATGTGAACGGGTTATTTAAGGAAATAAGGCTGGCTACCGGTTTTATGGGAAAGGCGGCGGCGGCGCCGTATCGTTCCGGGGATATTCCGGCCAATTATTTGAATGCCGCCAAGGCCTCAAGAATCCTGAACTGGAAAGCGGCGGTTTCGCTCAATGAAGGCGTGAATAAAACATACGAATATTTCAAAAACAGGCAGTAAAACGGAGGATATGATGAAAGCTCTGATACTTATCGGCGGCGAAGGGACAAGGCTCAGGCCGCTGACAATGGACACCTTGAAATGCATGGCGCCTATTGCCAACAGGAATTTTATTGAATACCAGATAGCGCTTCTTAAAAAATATGGCATAAATGATATAGTCCTGTCGGTGTGTTACATGCCGGAAAAAGTGAAGGAAATAGTCGGAAACGGCAAAAAGTACGGCGTAAGGATATCTTACACCGCTGAAAAATTACCGCTGGGCACGGCAGGGGCGATAAAAAACGCGGAGAAGCTGCTTGATGAAACTACCATAGTCATGAACGGCGACATTTTGACCGACATAAAACTGGACGAAATGCTTGAGTGCCATATTTCAAAAAATGCTGACGCCACAATAGCGCTCCATGAGGCGGCAGACCCTTCTGCCTACGGGCTTGTCATAACAGACGCTCAGGGCATGATAACCCGGTTTCTGGAAAAACCCAAGGAATCCGAGATAACGTCAAAGTGGATAAACGCCGGGATATATATATTCTCGAGAAAAGTCATAGACATGATACCTTCCGGGCTGAATGTTTCACTGGAAAGGCAGACGTTCCCTCTGGTCATTGATACAAAAATGCGCCTTGCGGCTTTTAAGTCATCACAATACTGGCTTGACATAGGAAAAATAGAGAAGTATATGCAGGCAAATTTTGACGTGCTGCAGGGCCGGTTTGAATCGCTGTTCGGGGACGAAATAGCGGACACCGGAATTAAGACCGGGCATGGTTCAATAATTGACGACAGGGCCGTTCTGTCAAGCCCGGTAATAATAGGAAAAAAATGCCGGGTCGCCGCGGAGGCAAGGATTGAACGCAGTATTATCTGGGATAATGTTAAAATTGGCGAAGGCGCCGTAATAACAAATTCCATAATCGGGAACGGGTGTGTTGTGGAGCAGGGCTGTGTGATAATCAATACGGTTGCCGGAGCCGGAAGCGTATTCACCCGCTTCACAAGATCGGGGACAAAATAGATGTATAATATAAAATTCGGGACAGACGGCTGGCGGGCGAAAATAGCCGAAAATTTCACTTTTGAGAACCTTTCAAAAGTTACAGATGCATTTGCGGTTTTCGTGCGGCGGACAGTAAAAAAACCGCGCATTGCAATAGGATATGACAACAGGTTCCTGTCGGATAAATACGCGGAATTCACTGCAAACAGACTGGCCGGGCTGGGTTTTGAGGTGTTGTTATTCGACACATCCGTGCCGACGCCGCTGGTTTCATTCTGCGTCGTGAAGAAAAAGCTGGATTACGGAATAGTCATAACATCGAGCCATAATCCGTATACTTATAACGGGTTTAAGATAAAGAACCGGCATGGAGCAGGAGCGTCAGAAGAGGAAACACGGGAAATAGAAAATATAATTGCCGGCGGAATTATTCCAAAAAAGGCGCCGGGCAGGGTATCTCCCGTTAATATGGATGAGGCATATGTGAAAAAGCTCTCCTCGATAGCCGATATTACCGCTATAAAAAAAAGCGGGATAAAGGCCGTTCTCGACAATATGTACGGGCCGGGGGCCGGATATGTAAAGATGATATTCGGCAGTTATAAAGGCATTACATATATTCATGACAAAAGGGACCCGCTTTTTGGATCCATCAATCCGGAGCCTATAAGGAAAAACCTGATGGAACTTGAATCCGCGGTAAAAAGCGCGAAGGCTGATATTGGCCTGGCTCTTGACGGAGACTCCGACAGAATGGCGCTTGTTGATGATAACGGAAGATTCATCCCAACACACAAGGCTCTTGTAATAAGCCTTATTCATCACGCAAAAAACCGGGGCATGAAATTCAGATTTGTCAAGACCATCTCCGGGACATCGCTTTTAAATATCATAGCAAAAGAGTATGGAGTAGAGATAATTGAAACGCCTGTTGGATTTAAGCATATAGGCGACCTGATAATAAAGGACAGCGCCACCATTGGCGGCGAGGAGAGCGGCGGGCTGGGATTCGGTTATTATCTGCCGGAGCGCGATGGTATAGCCGCAAACCTGCTGCTGCTGGAATTTCTCGCGAAGGAAGGGAAAAAAATATCACAGGTACTCGCGTCATTCGATAAAAAATACGGCGCTTTTGAGTACGACCGTGTAGACGTAAGGTTTGACGCGGAAAAAATGGATGAAATAACCGCGAAGGTAAATGAATTTGAAAAGCAGGGATATATTGCAGGTAAAAAAATAGCCTCGGTAAGCCGCATGGACGGGGTAAAGTATATCCTTTCCGACAGGGAGTGGCTGCTGTTCAGGTTTTCGGGGACGGAACCACTGCTCAGGATATACTCGGAGGCTCCGAATTTATCGGAAGTATGGCGTAACATTAATTTCGGAAAAAACGTCACGGAGTAAACCGGGGTTTAATATCCCATCTTTTTAAGTTTTTCCAGGTCTGTTGCCAGCCTTGCCTGGGTCGGGTCAAGCTTCAGGGCTTTTTCAAAATATTCTTTTGCTTTTTTGTAATCATTAAGCCTGATATAACACAGGCCTTTGTTTGCTAGAGCGGGAACACTGTTGGGGTCCAGTTGCAATGTTTTGTCATAATATACAAGTGCTGTTTTCAGGTCGTTTTTCATGGAATAAATGAGCCCTATGTTAAAATAAGATCTTGGATTTCCGGGGAAAAGTTTTATATCCTGGTTGAATTCCGCAAGAGCCTCATCAAGTTTGTTCTGTTTTAGCAGGTCCATACCGCTGTTAAAGTGAGCCATCTTTTCCTGAATGGCTATCTCTTTGTCCGACTGCGCCCTGTATTCGGCCAGCGCTTTTTGCAGGTAAACCCTTGCGGAGTAATTGTAAGGATCCAGTTTAACCGCTTTTTCAAAAAAATAAGCCGCCTGCTGGGGGTTGCCCGCTCTTCCATAAAAGCTGGCTATGTTAAAAACGATCGGAAAAGAATCGGGGTTAAGTGCGTAACTTTTCATAAAAAGATCCCGGGCCTTCAGGTTGTTATCTTTTATGAACGGGTCAAGGGAATATACAAGCGCCACATTGCCCAGCACGGGCACGGAGTCGTATCCGGTATCGGAGGCTTTTGCGAGCAGCCATTCATACACATCAAATTTAGCCTGGTTCTTGTAGAAATTTGCCAGCCTGCAATAATATGTGCCGGCTATTTCACGCTCCTCGTAGTCGTGATAAATATAGGGGCCTGTAATAAGCCCTTTCATGGAGTACATTTTCCAGTACTGATTTTCCGGTTCACCCGGTTTGTCCGATATTTTATAGATTAATCCGCACGGAATCTCCGAAAAAAGCCTCGATTCGACTTCGGTGGCGGAATACAGGCTGGTATAGCCCATTGAAAGCGCCTGCATTATGTTTTCCTGCGTCTGGCTTGATTTTGATTTTTCCATTATGGGCAGAGCATCCTTAAAAACAGTAAGAATGTCGTCGTAAATCGAAATGTTTGGCTTTTTACCAAGAATGAATTTGAAATAGGCAAGCGGATAAATATTGTTGTCGCCGGTTGCAAAAAGCCCCGCCTTGTCTGCCGGAAGCGGCAGAAGCAGGTCGGAGGCGTAGTTATAAGCCATAAAATTATTACGCTTGCTGTCCTCGTATGAATTTTTCCCTATTGAAAGAAAAAGCATCAGAGCGGAGAAAATAACCGCTGAAGCCGCCGGCAGGGCGATGCCGCCAACCAGGTCGTATATGTAATAAACCAGCAGGCAGATAAAAAACATCATTATGATATATGACGGGATCATGTACCTGAAAGCAAGTTTTAAGTCGGTATAATTTCCGTAAAATAGAAGCATTATTATTGATGCGAAAAATATTACAAGAAACGAAGCCGTGTACCTGAATTTTTTGATTATGGCGGCTATTACGCCGGCCATGAAAAGTATTATTGCGGCGGGCGAGAGTTCGCGGAGCAGGACATCCTTTATATACGCGAAAAACACGGACATGCCCTCCCATCCGCGGGAAAATTTCTTTATGGAATACTGTTCCTGCGTGATGTAACTGAAAAATTTCGAAAATGAGTTAAGGTCGGACCATTTCAGCGTTATATCCGATGAACCGCGTATAAGCAGAAAAGCGTAAACCGAAAGCCCCGTAAAGAAAAAGAAGGCTATCCATCCGGATGCTTTTTTGAACCCGGCAAAATCATCAAACGCCAGCTGTATCCAGAGTACCGCGGAAAAAGCCATAAATGTAAGATGGAGCCCGGCTCCCAGCCCGGTAAGCAGGGCCCATAGATACAACAGTACCGGGGATTTTTCTTCGGTATATAAGAAGAACAATAAAAGCACGGCCGCGCAGAAAGCGGCGTTTAATGTATAAATTCTGGACATTACCGCCTGGGACCACAGCGTGTAGGAAAATATCATCGTCATTGAAATTATGGCCGGAAGGAAATATGAAAGGAAAACCCCGGTTTTTTTTCTCAGGAAAACATGCAGCGCAAAGAAAAAGAGGGTGACTGCAAGCGCGCCTGAAACCGCGGAGAGCAGGTTTATTTTAAAACCCGGGTTGGCAAGGGGTAAAAAGTAAAAGAGCCTTCCCAGAAGTACGTAAAGAGGGAAACCAGTGGGGTGGGGGACGCCCAGCGTGGCGATGTCGGATATGAGTTCCCCGGAATCGCCGAAAGTCAGGGTGGGCGCCAGGCAGAAAAGGTAAACTGCATAAGCCATAAAGAAAACAAACGCGCCGGCGGCGCCTGCTGCCAGTTTCTTATTCATATTTGATATCAATCCTTTCTATGGTTTTAGCCCTGCCGTCAGCCTCGTCGACGCCGGTTAAAACGGCGTTTATATGGACGTCTGTCTCGGAGAGCTCAAATTTCTCGGGAGCGGCCATTAAAAAGCGCCTGATGATGATTTCTTTTTTTACGCCTATTACTGAGTCAAACGGTCCCGTCATGCCGGCGTCTGTTATGTAAGCTGTGCCTTTTGGCAGTATTTTTTCGTCCGCGGTCATGACATGCGTGTGAGTCCCGAAAACTCCGGTGACGCGGCCGTCAAGATAATATCCCATGGCCTGTTTCTCGGAAGTGGCTTCCGCGTGTATGTCCACGAAAATTATTTTCGCGTTGCCGTTGATTTTTTCGATTTCCCTGTCGGCGGATTTGAAAGGGCAGTCCACAGGAACCATAAAAACACGGCCGATGAGGTTTATGACCGCTATGTTTATTTTTTTTGAGTTTTTTTCAATTGTGAATATTGAATGGCCCCTCCCGGGGTTTCCTTCGGGAAGATTCGCCGGCCTGATGAGCCTGTTTTCGGCCTCAAGAACCGGGATGATATCCTTTTTGTCCCAGATGTGGTTGCCCAGGGTCACCGCGTTCACGCCGGCAGAAAGAAGGTCCTCGAAAGTCTTGCCGGTGATGCCAAAGCCGCCGGCGGAATTTTCGCCGTTGGCTATAACAAAATCTATTTTTCTGTCCCTGATAAGTTTTGGGAGCAGGGCCGAAAGAGCGCTCCTGCCGGGTTTTCCGTTAACGTCGCCGATGAAGAGTACATTTATCATGAAACACCGCTCATTGATCCGCTTCCGGAAGGCCTTTTGAAAGGCCCCCCGGTGCGGGATTTTTATTATTTACTTCGCGTACTCCACGGCGCGCACTTCCCTGATGACGGTAATCCTTATCTGGCCGGGGTACTCGAGTTCCTGTTCGACTTTTTTCGCTATATCCTTGCTGAGCTGGTAGCTCTTGAGGTCGTCCATCTGATCCGGCTCGACCATTATCCTGACCTCACGGCCGGCCTGTATGGCGAATACCCTCTGGACGCCCTCAAAACTTGAGGCGATCTTTTCGAGGTTCTCGAGCCTCTTTATATAGCTCTCGAGCGTTTCGCGCCTTGCTCCGGGCCTTGCCGCGGAAATCCCGTCGGCCGCCTGCACAAGCACGGCTTCGATTGTCTTTGGCTCGACGTCATTATGGTGCGCCTCTATGGCGTGCAGTATCTTTTCCGATTCGCCGTATTTGCGCGCTGCTTCCACGCCGAGCGCCACGTGCGAGCCTTCCTGCTCATGGTCTATGGCTTTTCCTATGTCGTGAAGCAAAGCGGCCCTTTTTGCCACAGTGGGATCAATATGAAGTTCGGCGGCTATTATCGATGTGATATAGGCCATTTCAATTGAATGCTGCAGGACGTTCTGGCCGTAGCTTGTCCTGAAGTGGAGTTTGCCGAGAAGTTTTACTATTTCCGGATGGACGTTGCCCACGCCCACATCCATGCATGTCCTCTCGCCGATCTCCTTTATTTTCTGGTCCATATCCTGTTTTGTCTTCTCAACTATTTCCTCAATGCGGCCCGGGTGGATCCTGCCGTCCTGTATGAGCCTTTCAAGCGACATCCTGGCAATTTCCCTGCGCACCGGGTCAAAGGCCGAAATTGTCACGGCTTCGGGGGTATCGTCGATTATGAAGTCCACACCGGTGGCGGCTTCAAGGGCCTTTATGTTTCTGCCTTCGCGGCCGATAATGCGGCCCTTCATTTCCTCATTGGGAAGGGGAACCACGGAAACGGAAACTTCCGAAGTGTGGTCCGCGGCCACGCGCTGAATCGCGGTGACTATTATTTCACGCGCTTTCTTTTCGGCGTTTTCCTTTGTTTCTTCCTCTATCCTTTTTATCTGGAGAAGCGAAGCCTGCCTGGCCTCGCCAACGAGGGAATTTATCAGCTCGTTTTTTGCGTTTTCCGCGGAGAGCCCCGAGATTACCTCGAGTTTCTGCCTCTGTTCGGCGACTGATTTTGAGAGGTCCTCCTCGGACTTTTTGAGTTTTTTCTCAAGCTCGGTAAGTTCGTTCTTTTTCTGGCCGATTTCCTTCTGGCTTTTGTCCAGGGTGTCCGCGCGTTTGTCTATTGATTCTTCGCGCTGCCTGAGGCGTTTTTCCAGATTGCCGATCTCGGCGCGCTCTTCGCGTGTTTTCTGGTCAAATTCCGACTGTGCCCTGAGGGTTTTGTCCTTGATCTCAAGCTCAGCCTCTTTTTTAACTGTTGCGGCGTCTTTTTTCGCGGTTTCGATAATCTGCGCCGAATATGCCCTGGCGCTAGATATCTGCTGTTCTGAAATGAATTTTCTCATCAGGAACCCGAGTCCTGACCCTGCGGCGAGAGCCACCAGCGCCGCGATGATAGTTACTAACATAAAATACCTCCTAAAAAGGTCCAGTTTTTTTTCCGCAACACAGACGTTCTTAGCTACAAATGACAGTCTGTTTACGGAAAGCTTATCGGGCGGAAAAATACAAAATGGGGGAAATGAAGGAAATGCGGTTAAACCATATTAACAGAAAAAACCCCGCGAACAAAGTACAGGGTATTATTATCCGCTAATATGACAGGGCATTGTATGCCGCTATTAACCTTGATTTCAATCAATTCTACAACCATTAATTTTTCTCCACCGCTTTTTTAAGCTTTTTGCCGGATTGCCGGCTATCCCGTTTTAATCAAAAAACGGGTAATTTTTAACCCCGAGGTGCCGTGAGAAACAACAATTTGGACCATATCAAACAGGTGGGTGCCCCCTCATACGCTTCAGGCTTCCTGCAAGCAGGCATGCACACGGCGTATGGTAAAAGGCTCCCTATTTAATAGGTGTTGGACCAAATTAAGAGTCCCCCACTAACATCCCAGGAATTTTTCACTCTGGTTTCGTTTCAAAATAACACAATATAAAGTAATCAAATATTAACATAAAACATAGTTTTACGTCAAGTGGTTTTGAAAGGCAAAAAAACCGACCAAAAGTCTAAAGAACCGGAAATGGAGCCTCAAAAATCATCTTGTTTATCTCATTATTATAGTATAAAATTATTAATCAAATAAATTAGAGGTAAAAAATGGGCAAAAAAAATGTAAAAACTTCCGGAAAAAGAATTTTGGAAAACAGCGCGGAACAGATACTCCTTTTAAAACCAACTCCAATCAGGGACGCGCCTGTATTTGCGTCTCTAAAAAAAAGAAAGACAACCCGTGAAATCAGCGGCAAAAAACTTCCGCCGCAGATTCTTTCAAATCTTTTATGGGCCGCATGCGGCGTAAACCGTGAAAAGGGGCCTTTCGGCGACCCGGGATCAACCGCGGCGTCCGCAAGTAATTCCAGGGAAATTGATATTTATCTTTTTTTAAAAGAGGGTATTTACCTGTACAACCCCGTCCGCCACTGCCTTACACTTGAGGCCGCCGGGGATTTCCGGAAAATTGCCATTGGAAGAGGGCAGCGCTCTTCGGGAAACGAGGCTCCAGTAAGGCTTGTTTATATCGCGGATATTGACAAGTTCAGCCTGGCTGGATTTCAGGAGCCGGGTTTGAAAAATCCGGAGGTCCAGAAGGCTTACTATTACGTAGATACGGGAATTATAGCGGGAAATGTATATCTTTTTGCCGCATCGCAGGGGCTCGGCGCGTGGTTCCATAACTGTGACAGAGAGGCGGTCGCCGCCGCTTTAAATCTGCGCCCGGGACAGCGCGTGTTATTCGGGCAGACCATAGGGTTTGCCGGTAAATAAAAAAAAGGAGAGTCAATTATGAATTTAAAGGGAAATACGGTTTTAATTACCGGAGGGGCTTCGGGGATAGGATACGCGCTTGCGGAGGATTTTTTAAAGGCCGGCAGCGAGGTCATCATATGCGGCCGCAGGGAGGAAAAGCTTCTTGAGGCACAGAAAAAACATCCTGAATTTAAAATAAAAAAGTGCGACGCGGCTTCTGACGCTGAGCGCGCGGAGCTTGTTCAGTGGGCTGTATCAAATTTTAAAAACCTGAATATCCTGGTCAATAACGCGGGTATTCAGCGCGATATTGATTTTAAAAAAGGAATAGCGGAGTATAAGGCGGGGCCAAACGAAATAGCGATAAACCTCGAGGCGCCGATAGTGCTTTCAGGGATGTTTATACCGTATCTGACCGGCAAAGAGGGCGCCGCAATAATAAATGTTTCGTCGGGGCTGGGATTTGTTCCGGCGGCAAAAATGCCCGTATACAGCGCGACAAAAGCGGGGCTGCACGTTTTTTCAATGGCGTTAAGGCACCAGTTGAAAACCACGGGGATAAAAGTTTATGAGGTAATCCCGCCGGCGGTGGACACGGATTTAAACGCCGAAGGCAGGGCGTCAAGGGGCGGGTATAAGGCAAATCTGGGGCCGGAAGAATTCGCGGCGGCTGTCATGAAAAAACTGGAAGCGGATGTATTTGAAATAGGATACGGCATGACGGAAAATTCAATAAACGCGTCGCGCGCGGATTTGAATAAAAGTTTTGAGCAGATGAACAGCCGCTGGTAGTTAGCGGGGAAGTTAAATCTGAAAAATAACAGAGCCCTTGTTTATTCCGAGCCACAGGAACAGCGATATGAGGCCGATGACAATAAAGAACATGAAGGGGTCGGCTTTAAGCTGTAAAAAGGGCCTGTTTAATATCATCAGGAATGAAGCGGAAAATATTACAAGCGCCGCAAGGTAGACAACGGCGTCTCCTTTTATAATGAAGGCGAGGCCGTAAAAAATGGCGGCTATAAAGATTGACCAGAAAAGCGGCATGCCGAGCTTTTCCACTTTTCCGGCTTCCGCGTCTGACTGGTCGTATACCGAAAGCTTCGCGATGCCGCACGCGCCGAAAAGAAGCAGTATCCATACTATATGCAGCCTTTCAAAACCAAAATAATAGAAAAAAACAGCGGGTGAAATTATATATGCCAGAAATTCTATGAGCCCGTTCATGTACCTGCCGAAGTGCCTCTGTGACTTGAACACTTTCACGAAGAACGGGTCAAGAAGGTTTATAAGCATGGCGACGAACATGAAGGCCACGGCGTTCTCGAACCGCTGAAAATGTGAGTGGAGTATCGAGACCAGAGAAAACAAAACGCCGGTCAGTGCAAACAGGTCCGACGGGCTTATGCTGAGAAAAAAGATGCTGTTTTTTTTCATTTTAAACTTCCTTTTTGTTTTTTAATATTATATAGCAAACAAAAAAATGGACAACTAAAATAATGGGAAATAATGAAAATCTCTTGACAAAAAAAACCCGTGGGGGTATCATTCTTATTGAAAATCATTTTCATCAGGAGGTTGCATGAAAAACTGCGAATGCCCCGGCGCGGAAAAACTCCACGGCAGGTTCCGCGGCTGCGGCTACAGGATGACCGCGGGCAGGGAAGCCGTCATAAAGGTGCTCCAGGAGACACAGGAACATTTGAGCGCGGATGAGATATTCTCAAAGGCACGGGTGATAAACCCCGATATTGGGCTGACAACCATATACAGGACACTTGAAAAGCTCAGCATGATGGGGGAGGTGCACAAACTTGATTCCGGGGACAAACGCGGCAGGTTTGAACTGGCCAACAGCGGCAAGGGGCACCATCACCACCTGGTATGCTCCAGATGCAACAGGATAATAGACTATGATGATTTTATTGACGACGAGGTAAGGCTGCTCAAGGAAATGGAAAAAAAGCTTTCCAAAAAATATAATTTCGCAATAAGCGGACACCTAATCCAGTTTTACGGCGTGTGCGATAAATGTAAGTAATTTTTTTTATTTGTAAATGAAAATGATTTTCAACAGGAAGGAGTGGAAAAATATTTTAAAAGGCAATCATGTGGGGCTGCAGGGCGGGATTTATAAACCGCGAACGCAGTTTTCCGGGAAGAATCCGCGGCTCTTGCGGGCGGCAGTAAAAAAAATAAAATCAAAGTTGAGGTGTAAAATGAAAATCGGAATCACAATGGACACTGATGAAGGCATGAAGGGAACAGTATCACAGCATCTCGGGCAGTGTACGCATTTTCTGGTGGTCGGGATAGAAAACGGGAAGGTAATATCCGAGGATGTTTATAAAAATGAGGACACTCACGGCGGCGGCGGATGCGCGGCAGTCGCCGGCATAAGTAAATACGGGATATCGCACGTGATATCGGGGGGAATGGGAGCGGGCGCCAAGGCAAAGTTCGCGGCGGCGGGAATAACCGTTTTTGGATTCAGCGGAAGCGTAAAAGACGCCGTAGCCGGGTTCATCAAAAACTCTCTGGGAAATATTGAGGCCTGCGCGGGCCACGGGCATGGACATGAGGACGGCGGCCACTGCCACGGCCATAACTGAAAAGCCTGATTTTACAGAGATTTTAATCAGCCTCAGCCGGGACCGGTAAAAATATTTTTTTGGTATGTTGTAAAATACTTGAAAACCGTGTTATACTATGTAATACAAAATTTCCGGCAGGGCACCGGCTTTTCCGGAAAAATTGTTTGTTTTGTTCCGTTGCTTTAAAAAATAGGGCAGGGAGAATAAAATGAAGGCTGGAATACTCGGAGTAGGTTATTATGTTCCGGAAAATAAAGTCACGAACGCGGATATGGAAAAAATAGTCGAGACCACGGATGAGTGGATCAGGACCAGGACCGGCATAGAGGAGAGAAGGTTCGCAGCGCCGGAGGAATTTGTTTCGCACATGGGGGCAAAGGCCGCGGAAATGGCCATAAAAAACGCGGGTATTAAAAGGGAAGAGATAGGCATGATAATAACCGCGACCATTACGGGGGATTATCAGTGGCCCTCGACGGCCGGGCTCATACAGGAAAAGCTCGGACTGTACGGGATGCCGGCTTTCGACATATCCGCCGCATGCTCCGGGTTTATTTATGCGCTCGGCATCGCGAAAGACATGGTAGAGGCGGGAACATATAAAAAAGTTCTTATAATAGCGGCCGAAAAACTCTCCACAATAATCGACATGCAGGACAGGGGCACTTGCGTGCTCATGGGAGACGGGGCCGGAGCGGCTGTCGTCGGGGAAAGCGAAAACAGCAATATCATGTCGGTCGTTTTGCACGCCGACGGTTCGAAGTCAAAAATTCTTTACCAGCCGGCGGGCGGGTCGGCGATGCCGGCTTCGGTTGAAACCGTAAATAACAGGCTTCACTACATTAAAATGGACGGCAAGGAAGTCTATAAACACGCCATTGAAAAGATGCCCGCAGTCCTGGCTGAAGCCATGGAAAAAGCCGGCGTGACGAGCGGACAGGTTGATTTTGTGATTTTTCACCAGGCAAATATCAGGATAATAAAATCCATCGCGGAAAAATTTGGCTGGCCCGATGAAAAAAATATTGTGAATATCCAGAAATACGGCAATACTTCCGCGGCGACGATACCCATAGCTCTGGCCGAGGCAATCGAAAGCGGAAGGATAAAAAAAGGGAATATTGTGGCCTTCTCGGCTTTCGGCGGGGGACTCACATGGGGCGGAGCGGTAATAAAAGTTTAGGAAAAAATGATAAAAGGAGATTTGAAATGACAAAGCTTGAGATCGTGGATAAAATTTTTGAGACGGTTGCGCAGCCCAAGAAAGAGATTGAAAAGGTAATAGACGAGTTCGTGAGAATAACGCAGGAAACCCTGAAAGCGGGCGATAAAGTGTCGCTTACGGGCCTTGGTTCGCTTGCCACAAAAGATCGCGCGGCAAGGACGGCGCGCAACCCCAAGACAGGGGCGCAGGTTCAGGTTCCGGCGAAAAAAGTGGTAAAATTCAAGCCGGGCAAGGAACTCATTGAGGTTTTAAAAGAAGCTTCATCCAAACAGGCATAAAACCGCACGCAAGACAGCATGGCGGAAAATAAGAAAACACCGCGGATTTAAGCCGCGGTGTTTTTTATTAATCAGCGCCGGGTCTTAAAAAAGGTCCACCCGCTCAACTCACGTAACAGATAAACCATGGCTTTTCGACATCACATCAGGATAGTTATGAAAGGCATATGAAGGGGAAAACGGTGTAAAATGAAGAGAATAATAGTACTCGGGGCAGTCATTGAAAAAGACGGAAAAATCCTTCTTGCCCGAAGGAAACAGGGGCAGGGCATGGCTGATAAGTGGGAATTTCCGGGTGGAAAACCGCAGTCGTCAGAGGATGAAAAGGAGTGGCTCAAAAATAAAATATTTGATGATATTAAGGCTGATATAGAAGTGGTTGATTTTTTCGCGGAGACAATATACGGGATGGGAAAAAGGGAACTGAACCTCAGGTGTTACAGGGCAAAGCTGTTATCAGATAAAATAAATTCGCCGTGCAGAGATTCCTTTGTATGGGCCGTGCAGGAAAAAATACTGGACTACGACCTTTCTCCGGCCGACATAAAAATAGCGAACAAACTTGTTTACAACAGGAAGTAATTATTTGTAAAAAAGGCGTTACCTGCCCGTATAATCACTGCGCATGAGTGCCTTAAATATTTTTACCCCTGTTTCCAGTTCGTCAATCCCGATGGATTCTTCCGCCGTATGTGACAGGGCGTCGTTGCCCGGGCCTATTATTACGCAGGGAAGGCCTGCGCGGTTGAATTCTCCGGCGTCGGTGGCGTACTGCGCACCCGCGGGAGTGGAATTATATCCCGATTTCTTCAGCGAACCAAGGGCCCACTGGATAAAAGTCCCGTCGATATCCTGCGAAAGAGGGTCGTCGTAGAAATCCATGTTTACAGAAACATCAAGTTCCGGGTCTGCCAGCCGCAGTTTTGCCAGTATCTTTTCAATATCAACAATGACGTCCCCTGATTTTTCTCCGGGCATGAACCTGCGGTCTATTTTTATGACGCACAAATCCGGGACAGCGTTTACCTGGCGGCCGCCGTTTATCATATTTATGGAACACTGCGCCTTTCCGCACAGGGGATCCACCGCCCTTAAATTTGCTATATATTCTTTTTCAATTGTTTTAATGACCTTCAGCATCCCTTTTATAGCCGATTTTCCCTTATATGGCTCTGATGCGTGGGCCGCGCGGCCTTTGACCGTCACTGAAAAATGGGCGACTCCGGCGTGGCGCACTATCGGCTTAAAAAG
>Ga0224557_1001761_pt1 | contig 19942 bp, 24 predicted proteins | sample 714S31014metaG_FD_180677 | JGI IMG/M metagenome (GOLD analysis project Ga0224557, IMG submission 180677) | Peat soil microbial communities from Stordalen Mire, Sweden - 717 S3 10-14 | ecosystem: Environmental > Terrestrial > Soil > Wetlands > Peat | place: Sweden: Norrbotten County, Stordalen...
GAAAACCGTGTGAAATTGTTGACTGGTCATAGTGCAGAACTCACGAACGTTGTAATTAAGCCCACTTCAGGATCTCACGGCGGAATTACCGCGAGCCTCCAGCTGATCGAGATCGGAAACGACGCCCAGCGTCTTTCTTGGCGCAGTCTCCTGCAAAAACAGACAGACAAACGCCCCCGCCACTAGCCCCGCCAGCGCGAAATAGGGCACATACTGAATGCCGTATTTCTGCGCGATCGCCCCGGCGATAACCGGTGCAATGCCTCCGCCGAATATTTCGCCGGCGCCGATAATAATGCCAGCGACAGATGACACGAGGCCAAGGGGGGCCGCTTCAGTGGCAATAGGGCCGGTAATCAGCGCAAACAGTCCAAACGCAAAGACGGTGGTACCAAAGAGCAGTGCGAACAATAGCGCCGGGTTGGCGCCCGTGTGGATAAACAGCAATAAAAAAACGGCCCCTATCGCAAATCCGATAATGGCCATTACTTTTCGACCAAAAAAATCGGAAAGTCCCGGTAGTCCGAACTGTCCAAAAAAGCCTCCAAAACCGATAGCCGATGTCACAAAGCCCATTTGTGCCGGCGTGAGCCCCAAGTAGTCGGTCAGGTAGCTCGGCACCAATGCGCTCAGTACAAAAATGCCGGTCATCGCGCAAAACAGCCCCAGCATGCCGAGCGGAACATTGCGGTGCTTGAAGATGCTCGACAGGGGCGCACGGGGTGCGGCGGAGTGTCCGTGGCTCGGGGCGACGGTCAAGGGCTCCCGGATGACGATGGCCAACAAGACGGCCGTGATCAGTCCTGGAATGGCGACCAACACAAATACCCAGCGCCACGACATGACATGCAGCAATTGAGTGGCGATTATAGGTGCGAACGCCAGGCCAAACAACGCGAACGTGCTTTGTTGAATTCCTTGATTGAGACCCCGCCGGCTGGGTTTGGATGCCTCGGCGGTCGCGGCAAAACTCGTCGGACAAAAAGCGCCTTCGGTCACGCCCATCACACCGCGGATCAGCAGAAGGCTGGTCAAGCTTACGGCCATTCCCGAAAATCCGCTCAGGATCGAGAAAAGCACAATGGCAGGGATCAAGACTTTCTTGCGCCCGATTCGGTCCGACAACCCCCCCAACAAAATTGCCGACACGCCCCAGGCCAGCCCCAAAGCCCCAATGATATTGCCCGCATCCTGATAATTCAGGTGCAAATCTGTCGCGATGGCGGGAAACATCGGCGCGACGATCCAACGATCAAGACCGACGAGACCAAAGCCAATGGTCAGGAGCGTCACTGCCCTCCATTCATAGCGCGTGTCCCAGCTCTTTATGTTATCGCTCATTACCACTCCCCGAAGAATCCGTTGTATCCCAAGGTTATCAGCGAACCTATATTTTTCAGCGAATACTGTGTTCGTCGTTTTGCCGCGCGCTTTGCGCGACTCAAGGTGCGCTATGCAGACCTTATTTTACCTACCCTTTCGAAAGCCAGGGGAGCGGCGCAAATTCACCGTTCGCCTTTTTGTTGCCGCCCTCACCCGAGGGCCACAGTGCGACCCAGAAACCAATACAACCCCTCTCCCACCAGAAAGGATGCCGCCAAATCCGTAAACAAGGGCCGCGGCATTGCCAGATGCAACCGCACAAATAGGCGGGCCAGCAGCACCGCGCCGAGTACGACGGTCACCTGTCCGATCTCAACCCCCGCATTGAAACCCACCAATAACTCGGCCAGACGATTGGCCGGTAGCCGCATTTCCAACAAATTGGACGCAAAGCCGAACCCATGAATGAGCCCAAACACCAAGGTCACTAACAATCGGACGCGTCCCGCGTCGCGCATTTGACCGGTCAACAGCAAATAGAACGCCGAGAAAATCCCCCCGCCGATCAGCAAAGTCATCGGCAAAGAGATCCCAGCCCCCAAGGCCTTGGCGGCAGCCATCATGAAGAGCAGGCATCCCAACCCTAGCGCCACGGGCAGCGGATGTCGGGTCGAATCACCGATATTCTCCGCGCCGATGAGCGCGATGGTCAGTGCCACGAGCGCGTCGATGTACTGCGCATCGGGACGCAGGATTCCGGTCACTGCAAGCCCGAGGGTCAAACTGTGGCCGATGGTAAAGCCGGTGACGACGAATAACAGGTCGCGAACGCGGCGGGAAATCAATACCAAGCCCAACATGAAGGACATGTGGTCGATCCCCGTGAATATATGCATCATGCCGAGCCGTACAAACTCCAGGAGACCCGCATTTCGCAAGGGACTCCCCGCATCTGCGCCGGTGATGGCCACTTCTTGCCTATCGTGAGTGAGTAACTCCTCGTAGAAGTGGCCCGCATCATCCTGTATCCGGGCAAAGTCGACGTGCGAGGGCACAAACTCATAGAATGCGGACGAGTGGATCTTGATATTGAGGTTGTCCGAACAGGCAAACTCAAACTCGATATTGGAGAACCCTGGAACGGATGCCATCGCCCGCGGGCCGAGAGCGATGGCGCAGGGTTTGCCCGCCGCGGACGCGCCCACATGTTCCTTGAGATATGCGCCGATCACATTTCCCAAAGGGACGACGTCCCCGGTCTTGGAAAGCCGCTTCGCCTCGAGATCCGGGACGATGAATTGCAGGCGTACGTGGCCGGCGCTGATCTGCCAGGAAGATATACTTTCACTCAATGTATGCGCGCGAAGGCTGGTTACTCCGAGCATCGCCAATAGCACGCACCACACCCAGCGCGCCCGTCGATTCATGGCTTGTAGTCCGATTGGTAGTCGGGTGCGATCAGTATCTTGGCGCGGGTCCGCAGGAATGTCATGGTCGAGTCCATGATGCGCTTTCGCGCCGCTTCGTTGTAATCAGACGATACTTGCGATCGCGCACTCTCGAAGCTCAACGGCACAGGCCTGGTATTCTTGATCATCTGCACGATATGGATGCCATCCTTCATGGGCACCGGATCCGATATCTGGCCCTCGGACAATCCTTGGATGGCGTTAAACAAAGAATCGCCCAATCGGAACTTGATGGTGAAATAGTATTCCTGGTCTTGACGTGCTCCTTCCTTCAGCCCGAGCGTCGTGACGACTTGATCGATAGAACTTGCCGCGCGCAGTTCATCGACTGCCCTCCTCGCCTCCGCGGCCAGGTTTCCTGAATTCCTGCCAATCGAGCTGGGAAGAATGAAATCGCGCAGCGACATCACCCCCTCGGTCGCCCACCGTTCCGGGTGCTGCTGAAAGTAATCACGCAATTGCTGCTCCGATGGCAGGCTCGTCGTGACTTCGGCAATCGCCTGTTCGGAGATGGCGGCGGCCAGCGCATTCCGCGCGGTCTGATCGGTTTCCGCGAAGTCGAGTTCCAACGCGCGCTGTACAAGCAGCTCCTCGCGTACCATCTCATCTAGCACGTTCAATTGTTCGGCTCGGCTCGTGTCTGCGAACCGCTTGCCGGTTTCACTTTCCGACTGCGCCACGAAATCACTGCGCAGAATGGGTCGTTGATTGACCATGGCCAACACTTCGGGCGGGACGCGGCGGGTCGACGTCCCCGATGCCGTGAACAATCCGTAGCCGGCAATTCCCAGACCGATCAGCGCACCGGCCGCGCACAGGAGCATTGCGCGCAGCGTGCTGACACTCGAACCATCGGTGAATGCGCCTTTGGACTTGGACTCATCAATCATCAGTACCGACCTTCCCATCTCGCGCCGCATGAACGTACCCTGCAATCGCGCGAATGGTCTCCGGGGCCAGCCGCGACACCCACTGAGGACAAACACCGGCTAACCCGTGGGAGATTTCCTCTTTGATGCTTTTGATCGATCCGTCGCCATATAGCCAGATATCGTCCGTAAGATTGGGCGCACCGATCGCAGGGTCCCCTTTTGCGTGATCAGCGTGGCAATCGAAGCATAGCCCTTTGCCATGATAGATTGCCGCGCCACGCGCCACGGCTTCTTTGTCCACCGCTTCAGGATGTTTAAATGAGTACACGAGAGCTGTCACGTCATCGACCTCGCGTGGACTCAAAGGCTCGATTGTGTAGCGTGCATACGGAGAGGAAGTCGCGAACGCCGGCATATCGGCAAGGTTTTTAGTCTTCGAGTGACCCGCGCGAATTCCGTACAGGACGATTCTTTCGATTTCCCCCACCCGCCCTGTGCCATAAAGCCAGTCGGCATCCACGAGATTTGGAATCCCTCTGCCGGGATCGCCTGTCATATCGGAACGATGGCACGCGGCACAATGCTGACCGTAGGCGACTTTGCCCCGACGCCTCGCGTAGTCCAGCAGCTCGCGATCGTTCGCAATATCGTCAGGTGCCGCCATCAACAATCTGGACTTCATGGCTTGATGCTTGTGAAGCTGCTGCGCCACGGCGAGTGTGACAACGGCGATCACCATCACCGTCACCGTCACCGTCAGCCACAGTGTGCGACGGCCGCGGCCTGACAAGTTGCCGGTCGGGGCGATCGGATCTTTGTGAGAGGGTCTTGCTGGCATGGTAATACTGGCGCGTAAGATGATAATACGTGCGGGCCGCGCCAAACCCCTATGCGTCCAAGATACACCAACGAGCTGAAAGATCAGCCCAACAACGCAGCTAAATGAATTGGATAAATCGCAGGCGTTCGACCGCGAAAAGCATATCCCGTCCGCGACCTCCATCGGCCATCGATCTGCAACTCCAAGGCACCGTTCCCGATGATCGCGAACCAGTATGCGCGTCGAAATAAGACTATTTCGACGGAATAAACGCTATAAAACGTCCCGCCATGATTACGCCGAACCAAATGAGAATCGACAGGGCGGAAATGACCTTTGCCAGTCGAGATGCTTCGATTCCGGGGCCCCATTTGTCCACGTCGATGAACACCCCCAATTGAAACCACAGCGCATTCAACCCGGCGACTACGATCAATAACATCTTGAGTCGAAAGCTCATATTGAACGCATACACGTAAGGGTCGTGGCAGAAGAAAAAGATTCCGGTTATCAAGTTGATGCCGAAGCCCACAAAGGCTACGGGCAGAAGCTTGTGAAGCGGGTGGATCGGTAACCCGCGAGCTACCCCCAGGACTCTCAAGTCAATGGCGCCGACAACGCCAACCAACATCGTCATGCCGATGAAATGAAGCGACTGCAATGTCGGAAATGCCCACGCGGAGTCACGTACGAACACGCCAATAGGTGTGTACTTGATCCATTCCAGCACAGGATGCGCCATCGCCAAAGCCGGCGTACTCATTCGACGCCCACATCGCCGTAGGTAAAGTAGGCAAGCAATCGCCCGCTGATGATCGCGCCAATCCAACACGCCAAGGAGGCCACCGCCATGGCCTTGGCCGGCCACGCCGTGTCACCTTCGGGCTGTGCTTGGGCACTGACGCTATTCAGCACCTTGGACTTGATAGCGGATCCCAATATGAGGCCGATTGCAATCGCGGAAAGTTTGGTGCGAAACAAAGTACTGTAGAAATCCTTCTTCGCATCGATTGTGAACAACATGGTGCCCGATACCGCGTTAATCCAGAATCCGATCCATACGACCGTCATCAGGCGCCGCAGAGCGGGCAACGGCAAAGCCTTGGCGAATCCCAGTACGCGCAGGTCTATGACGAGGAGTAGACCCACCAGAGTGGCCAGGCCAATTGCGTGGAGAGTGATGACGTACGGATACACCGACTGTTGCACCCAATTTGCAAACGCACTCTGCTGCGTCGCTTTTAACAGCTCATCTATCATGCTGACAGTTTCCCCATAGAAAGCTCAATTTCTACCCTCGACCGGAAGTATGCGCGAACAGCAGAGAGGATTCTTTGCACTCGCGAGCCGGATTCAGCCGAACGTGCCCGACCACTTCCAATGATCGCTCATGCGCTCAATGGACTGCATTCTGAGTCGATGGTCCGACGAATTTCGCGCTGGTGCTCCGGTTATCTTGACCTTGTCGCCCGGTTTGAGGGTATCGCTCGAGATGTTGTCGCTCGCGAGTGATCCGCCGGCACCCCATTCCACCGCCCAGCGTTGCATAACGCCGTCCTTGTCGGGTGCCATTACGTGAACAAACGAGTGTGGATTTCGGTACAGAAACTGCACGACCGTGCCTTCAATCTCGACTTTCTGGTCCACATAATAGGTTGCTGGAAAGGAATGATGCGCTTGCACGGGGACGCTGGCGATGGTCCCTGCCAACATCACGCACAGGCCAATGCGATTTAGACGTTTCATAGTTGCTCCTCGAATGTGATGGTGAAGGGCCAGTGGTCCGTTTGAATATGGTGAATAACGATTCAACATTGATAAATGAACTGAACACTGCAATCGCGCCAGTCTAGGATTTTTCGCCTACATGGTGCAATCTCGCCCTTCTCGCCTGCTGCGCACGTCGGTAAGCTACACATCCGCCTACCAACACACGCTCTTTCCAATACGCGCGGTACTGGCAATTCCCGCATGTATTTCCCAATCTTTTGTTCGCATAGCGCGAATTATTACTTCGTGGCTTGGCCCCATTCGGCAGCTCGTTTTCTAGACTTTTTTCCTGCTCTTGATCGCCGCGTTGCCCTAGTCCACGGGTCCAGCCGGCGGCGGACTCTCCAAGAACGAGCGCAATCAGTCTCAATCAAGCAAGAGCCAAATGTCGGCCGACGGCTTCAAATTGCCGAAAAAACATGAGCTTCGAATCCCGCGGGGTCCATGCGGTCAGGGTGAAGACTGTCCAGCGTGGTGCCATCCTTGTGCGCGCCAAGGGGAAAATCCAACAGCCTGGAACCAGCCATCGCAGGCTCGGATTAGAGGGCCATCGGTCGCGCCCGGAATCATGCATCTAACTCTATGCAGCAGCTTCGACTATAGTGCTTGAAATATTTGACTTGCCGGTTTGTCAGGGGCCGGTAAGCCGAAAGTCTTTGTGAGGAGAATTTTTTTATGACACATCGATCCGTTTTCCATCGACTGGGCCTGTGCATAGCTGCTGGGGCTGCCCTCGCGGTCGCGCCGGCCTTTGCCCACCACTCCTTCAACGCCTATGACATGAGCAAGACTGAGACCGTGTCGGGCACCATCAAGGAATTTCGCTGGGGAGCGCCCCATTCGTCGATGGTGCTGATCTACCTCGACAAGAGCGGCAAGGAGCAGACCATGTCGATCGTCAGCGGCAGCCCGTTGATGTTCTCCAAGCAGGGGTTCGCGCCGCGCGATTTCCATCGCGGGGACAAGGTGACCGTCACCTACCATCCCAACACCAGCGGCGGCAGCGGCGGCGCATTGGCATCCATGACACTGCCCGACGGCAAGATCTATAAGGATGCCGAGGTCGCCGCTGCAGGAGGGCCTAACGCGCCGACTCCCCCTCCCGGTCCCCCGGCCAAATAGGCGCAACGACATGGTCATGATCAAGTCTCCTTCTCTACACGGAATCGGCACCATCCTGGCAGGGGCCCTCGTGGCCGCTGGGATCGCTGCCTCAGCCGCAGCTCAATCCGCCACGCCCAATCTGCAAGGCGTCTGGAAAATCGCCGCGCCGACAAAGAGCCTCAAACCGGTGAGCGGGCCCGTTCCTTTCAGCGCGGCCGGGCGTAAGCAGTACGAAGAGAACAAACGCCTCCAGGCAAAGGGCGCTTACGACGACTACGACATCACGCTTTCGCGGTGCAACAGTCCGGGCGCACCCCGGCTCATGTTGACGCCCGAACGTTTCAAGATCTGGCAGCAATTCGGAGTCCTGACATTCGACTTCGAATGGAACCGCGCCCTTCGGCAGATCGACGCCAGCGGTCTGCCGCCAAAGGATGATCCCTTGGGCCGGAGGTTGGTCCCCACGATGACCGGTATCTCGACAGGGCACTGGGAAGGCGATGTTCTCGTCGCGGAGACGACCAACGTATCAGAGCGCACCTTGCTTGACGACTTGGTCCCCCATACCCAGGACATGAAGCTGACCGAGCACCTGCGGCTCGTCGATCCCGACACGCTCGAGGACCGCATCACGATCGAGGACCCCGCCTATTTCAAGCGGCCCTGGGACGCGGTGGTCACGTACAAGCGCCAGCCGGACGCGCTGTTCCCCGAGGACGTCTGCCTGGACCGTCACGATGCGCATCAACCGGTCTTCCCGTCGCGATGATCCGGTTTCCATCTCAGATTTGGAGTTTTTCTTCATGAAGACTGAATTCTTCTGTCGGCGCGGTTTGAAGGGGCTTGTCCTGGTGGGCGCCGCCGCGCTGGCGCTCGGCTCAGGCGGTGCGGGTGCGCAAGTCCCCCCCGGGGGCGGCCCACCTCCTAGCGGGTTTGGAAGTCCGCCGGGCGGAGCTCTGCAGGCGCCGCCGGGGGGGGGGCCTCCCGGCGGGGGATTGATGCCCTTCGCTCCGCCGCCGTTGACCCCCGTTGAAAAGTTGGTGACCGAGCTACCTCCGCCCATGCCCGGCGCCAACCTCCCCGTACCGCCTCTGGCCCCCGATGCGCCGATGTCGAGCGCAGACCCGCGCGATCTGCAGGGGACTTGGTTTCACAATCAGATTCTCGAGTTCCGCATGCAGCGGGACATGTATGGCGCCCTCGCCCCCTACAACATGGCTGGGGCCAAGGTCCTCGCGCGCCGCGTCAACTCGCTCAAGAACGGCGCGCCGTTCATTAATGCCTCGGCCACGTGCCGGCCGCCCGGCCCGCAGTGGCAGCGCGACCTCAACATGCCGTTCCAGATCTTCCAGTCGAAGGATTGGATCGAATTCGTGTTCGAGGAGTACCACGGTCGCTGGCAGGTGATCCTGGATCCGGCCAAGGCGCCGCGGCCGGCCCAGAAGAACTACATGGGTTATTCGGTCGGCCACTGGGTTGGCGATACCCTGGTGGTGGAAACCAGCGACTTCAGGCAGGCGCTCTGGCTCGCCGTCGACGGTACGCCGCTGTCGGTGAACGGCAAGCTGGTCCAGCGGATCAGAAAGGTGGACAACGGCGACCATACGCCATTCCTGGAGATCATCACCACGATCGTTGACCCTGCCTATTACACGCGGCCGTGGTCGGTGGTCCGCACCTTCGGCTGGCATCCAGGCCGCACCGTCTTCGACGAATACAACTGCGAGGAGCAGATCGGCGACCCGACCGTGAGTGCCGACGCCGGTCTCATTCCCGAACCCAAAGATTGAATTCGGATACAGGAATCACCCTATGCGCTACGCATCGAAGATTGTACGACTGAGCGGCCTTGCGCTTGTTGTGGCGGCCGGTTTCGTGATCGCCTTGCCCGCTGCGGCAGCGAACACGCCTACGGAAGCGGCTAACAAGAAGGTCGTACTCGACTTCTACGCCGCCCTCAACGAGGCCGATGCGACCCACGGCACGAAGGAGCGCATTGCGGGCATTGTCGAGAAGTATCTGAGCCCGGAATACAAGCAGCACACCATGATTCTGCCCGGTTCCGGCACTGACCGTGAGAAGCTGATCAAGATGTTCCAGGACCGCCCGGCGCCGCCGCCGGGAGTGGCGGCCATGCCGCCTCAGCGCACCGACGCTGTCATGGCCGAGGGCGACAGAGTCATGCTGCTGACCAGTCGGGACCTACGCGATCCGGTCACCGGCGAAACGAAGCCCTCCTATGTCTTCAACATGTTCCGGGTGAAGGACGGCAAGCTGGTGGAACACTGGGACGTAGCGGCAGGTGGTATGGGGCCCCCGGCGTCGGGCGGGCCGGGCGGCGCCCCGCCGCCGGGGCGCTGATCGCGCGTCATTGGCTTACCGGTCATAGAAGCCATACTCGCTGGGCGCCGACTTGGCCCAGGTGGTGACCGGCATGCGCTCCACGAAGCGCATTGAGACGATGGCTTTGACCCCCTTGAAGCCATACTTCCACGGCGTAATGAGCCGCAGCGGCGCGCCATTCTGGTTGGGCAGCACCTTGCCGTACAGCCCCACCGTCATCAACGCGAGCGGATGCATCGCCTCGTCCATGCGCAAACCTTCGGTGTATGGCCAATCGAGCACCGAGCCACGTTCGCCCGGCATCTGTTTCGGATCCATGAGGGTCTTAAATTCGACGTATTTGGCTTTCGACGTGGGCTTGAAGCGCTTGATGAGATCGCCGAGCGGGAATCCCACCCACGGCACGATCATCGACCATGCCTCTACGCAGCGCATCCGGTAGATGCGTTCTTCCAATGGGTCCTCAGTCAAGGATAAAGGTACCTACTGAATGGACCGGTATGCCCGCCAAATTGTTGCAAATATGATCGGCTTCCGTCCCCCGGACGCCTTGGCGCTAGCCAATGTCCAGACCCGACTGGCTCATCATTGCACAGTGAAGCCGATCCAGCGGCCGAGAAACACGATAGCGATCCACAGGGTGAGCGAGGTTGCTCCCGCGATGCGCGCTGAGCGGGGCGGCGGCAGGGCGTCGTCCCATTCGCCGATCCGCCGATACGCGGTCATGTGGAAGATCGCCATGTTGATGCCGGCAAGCACCAAGAGGCACATCTTGGACAGGAACTGCGTGTTGGCGGCGTAGCCCACCGCATTGGAGGTGAACAGCAGCGAACCGGTCACGGCCGCGAGCGCGAACGCCGCCCAGGTGAACGGTAGCAGGTCGAGAATGAGCTGCCGCGCGCCCCGACGGTGAGAGGCGTAGCCAATCAGCCTGAGATCGACGATCGCAATGCTGCCGACCACGGTGGTTGCCATCAGGACGTGGATGCTCTCGATGGAGGGAAACAGCACGCCGCTTTCGCGGATACCCGATCCGACGGCTGAATCGTACAGGCTTTGAAGGAAATTGGTCCAGGTCATGAAGTGGCTCTCAATGGAATGTCCCCGCCGTTTCAGATGGCATAAGCAATCCAGCGTCCGCAGAAAATCACCGCGATCCAGACCAGCAGCGACACCCAAGCCATGGGCTTGGCGAGGCCGGCCCAGCGCGGGTGTTCATGCTGGAATTGTGGGTGGAGGTAGGGGTACCGAAATAGGAGGGTCAGGACAAAGGCGAGCACGACCAGGACCATTTTGATCCAGAACAAGGAGTTGGCGAGGACACGGTTGGGTTCGGCGACGACCAGAGTCGCCCCTGTCGCCAGCAAGACGGCGATGGCCGCCCACATCCAGGGCAAATAGCGCCGCACGACCGTCTGCGGCGTTTCGTCGATCGCCAGCACACCGGCCAGGCGCAAGTCGGTTACCAAGGCCGAGCCGACCACCACCGCGATGGCGAGAATATGGATGCTCTGGGTGGTAGGGATGACTCCCGCCGTTTCCCTGATCCAGGTGCTGATCGGCGTCGTGTACAGCGCGCCGGAGAAGTCATGTAAACTCATCACTATGGTGTCCTGTAGCCGCCGCGATCAGATTCCCGGAGCCGCTCCGGGGGCGGCGGCTCCGCTTGCGTCGCCCGGAGGGGGGGCGCCCTGCCTGGCGACAAGTCCCAGTGCTCCACGAGCTTTCCGTCCTTCACCACGAACATGTTGAAGGTATAGGACGGTTTCAGCTCGCCGGTGGCCGGATCGCGCTGCTCGCGACTGGTCAGCAACATCACCCGGTCGCCCTCGGCCATGATGGCATCGGTCCGCTGCGGCGGGATGGCCGACGGTCGCGCCGGCCGGCTTTGGAACATCCTCACCGTCCTCTCCCGGTCGGTGCCCGGGCCCGGTAGGATCAAAGTATGCTGTTTATAGTCGGGGCTGAGGTACTTCTCAACGATGTCTGGGATTCGTTCCTGCATCGTATTGGTCGCATCGGCTGCGTTGAGGGCGGCGTAGAAGTCGAGCACGGTCTTCTTGTTGGCCGCTTCGGTGGGCGTGTTCGCCGCCATCGCGGTCGATGCCACTGCCAAACCGGCTGCAAGCACGAAGCCGCTCAGCCGTAAAATGTTCGATGCGTAACGCATAGAGTTTCCTGAGCCTTGATTTCAGTCTCGGGGTTCGGGAACGAGACCGACAAATTCAGATTTCATCAGCGTTATATCCGAAATTGCGCGACGAGTTAGATGCATCAATTCTTAGCCCTACCAAATCTATGCGAGCTTGCGATAAGAGCCTTCGGACTGCTGGATCTCCCCCTTGGCGCGCGCCAAGAGGTCGGCTGTTTCGGCATCGCCGGCCTCGATGGCCCGAAGGATGCGAACATTGTATGCGACGATGTCAACTCGCCTCTGTGGACTGGTACTCGCGTCCAAACGCACGAGGTTCGCCAGCCCCAGCGAGCGTGTCATGATGGACAGCAGCGGGTTGCCCGCCAACTCGAGAAGTAGATTGTCCATACGGATGTGATCGATGAATTCCATGCTGTTCGCGAAGGAGCTCAGAACGCTAACTTGGGCCCGGCCCTGTGCGGCGGCGCGTCCGGCAGCAAGGCGCGGAGCGTTGCAGGCCAGGAAATTCGCCGTCTCGGTACTGTCGCGCGTCGTCATGCCGCTTGCGATGAGGCACGGGGCCAGGAGCCGTATGATGCCCGCCGCGCTGGCCGGAGCTCCCGAGAGGGCGCCCTTTTTGCCTCGTTGACAGCGGACGATGCCAAAATCCTGGAGAATTCGCCGCGCCTGCCGGACCACCGCGTCCGAATAGCCCAGCCGATCGGCGGTCTCCCATTCCGCTTCGAGCTTATCTGGCCGATGGATCATCTCCCGCGTCATTCGCTGCGCGAGAGCGATCGCCGATCTGCGCCCCGACCAGGCAGAGTTGCGCTCCATCACGTCCGGTAAGAGCAACGGGCCAGTGAGGTCCATGGGGCTGGCCATATCTTCCACCCTGGAGATCGCCTGGCGTGCGTTGCGGGCCCTCAAAGCGCGCTCGAGAAGGACATCGTGCCCAGGCGCCGCGCGCCCTTCGCAGGTTCGAACGAGCATTTCGGCGATCTGGGCAACCAAGGCCATGGCCGGGTTGCCAATCCGTTTAGCAAGATCGACGGCAAAACCCCATTCGCCGGCCTTGCCAGTGGGGTCCGGTGCGCCGACGCCGTGGTCGATGGCCGCTTCGACAACCATGCGCCACGCCAAAAGGCGAAATACCTGAACGCAATCCCGGCTAGCGCCGCAGATGGTCAGGTACATCAGCAGCGCTCCGACCACGTCCTCTGCGCTGGGGGCCGCGACGAACACTCCACCGCCCGGACCACGCCGCACGTCCAGGAGGCCGCGAGCCTCCAGAATGATCATGGCTTCGCGACAGGCCGGCCGACCGAGACTCAAGCGCTTCTGAACGTCCGGAAGGGCGCCGAGAGCCGTACCGACGGGCCAGCCCCTCTGCAGAAGATGCATTTCCACGGCCGACACCGCCTCGTGGGCCCGGTTGCCCGTGGGTTCGTTGGCGCCGATAATGCAGGCAATAAGCCGCCGCGCAGCATCGGAGCCCTTCTCCGGCGAGAAACTAAGATGCATTTCCGCTCTCCTCCCCTCTCATTGCCCGCGGGAACATGATCATCTGTTATTATCAAGACACACATTGTCAAATTTGGACCGAAAAAACACGGCGGCACCGGACTGTGACGCAGTGATCATAGCTCGTCGATCGATGAAGGGCTGTCAGGACAAGGGCAGCTTTCTGTAAAGATTTCGAAAAACCAGATGACGAACCGGGACCGGCGCGGCAAAGTTCCGTGGATGAGCACGAACAGCGCAGGCGCGCACGTCTTGCTGGTCGACGACGACGTCGAGTTGAGCGCGATGTTGCGCCAATACCTCGAGAACGAGGGTTTCAAGGTCACGGTTGACTTCAACGGCAAACAAGCCGCCGCCGCCGCCATCAGCGGCGACTACGATGCTGTCATTCTCGATGTCATGCTGCCGACGATCACGGGGATCGAACTGCTCCGGCGTATACGGCAAGAAAGCACGATCCCGATCATCATGCTGACTGCGAAGGGAGATCAGGTCGACCGGGTGATAGGGCTCGAGCTCGGCGCGGATGACTACCTTCCCAAACCATACTACGCGCCCGAATTGGTCGCACGCTTGAAAGCGGTGCTGCGCAGACGCAACGGTGCGCGGGTCGGTGCCGACGACGAGGCAGAGATCGCGCTGTCTGAACTTCGGGTCAATGCGCCGGCGCGCCGAGTCACCTGGCGGGGTGAGCCCGTCCAACTCACCACAACCGAATTCAACTTGCTCGTGGCGCTGCTTCAATTCGGCGACCGGGTCGCAACCCGGGACCAACTCTCACGCAATGTCCTGGGCCGACAGTGGGAGAGTTACGACAGAAGCATTGACGTGCACGCCAACAACCTACGACAGAAGCTGCTGCACGCCTCGGACGGAGGCCTAGAGATCGAGACGGTCAGGGGCGTCGGTTACCGTTGCAAGGCCCGACAGTGAAGGGTGGCCTGTTCTGGAAACTCTTGGTGGCTTTCTGGGTGACTTTTTTCGTCATAACCCAACTGATCTGGGTTCTTGTGATTGTCGAACCCCCGGTGACGACACAGGACGACATCGTGGCTCAACGCGCGGCTCCCCTCGTCCTGGACGCGGTGGGAACGACCTTGAGCCGGATGGGCGAGGTCGCCGCCGTGAGGGCACGCGATTCCCTGCCCGAGTCGGAACGCACCCGGGTAGAGATCCTGCCGCCCGCCGCACAGCCTGCACCGCTGAGCAGGTCCGACGCGTACATCGAGCGCCAGGTCAATGGACCGGATGGCGCGGTCTTCCGGCTGCGCTACCACTATCACGGCGCCACGCTGTTCCTGATGACGATGCCGATCGTGCCCATGATCTTCGCCCTCTTCTTTGGGCCGATATTCGGGGTCGTTATGGCCTGGTATTTGGTTGCGCCGATAAGACGCCTGCGGCAGGGATTCGAGCGGCTGGCCGCCGGCGATATGTCGGTACGCCTCACGCCTGGCATGGGCGGCCGACATGACGAGATCGCCGACCTCGCCAAGGACTTCGACGTCATGGCCGTGCAGTTGGAACAATCCATCCAGGCACGCGAACGCTTCCTGCACGATGTATCGCACGAGCTCCGTTCCCCACTGAGCCGTCTCCAGCTCGCCATCAGTCTGGCGCGGCAGGATTCAACCAGCGTCAAGGCCTGCCTGGACCGGATCGAATATGAGGGGCGCCGACTCAATTCAGTCGTCCGGGAACTGCTCAGTCTCGCGAGGGCGGAGAGCGGATATTCGCCGGGCGAGGACTACTTCGATCTCACCGATCTGCTGGAGAGTGTGCTCGCCGACGCCCGCTTCGAGGCGGAGACCGCTGGCGTCAAATTCGTGTCCGACGTGGACCACTCCGCCAGTGACGACGACGCCCCAAGCCTGCGCGGCAACACTGAGCTCGTGCGCTGGGCGCTCGACAACGTCGTCCGCAACGCGCTTCGCTTCTCCACGAGCGGCCAGTCGGTGCACGTGAAACTCGCCTACGACAAGGCTGCTCGGCAGTACGAGATCGATGTGGTGGACGAAGGACCCGGAGCGCCGGCGTCTGCGCTTCCCACGCTGTTCGAACCATTCGTGCGCGCCGATAAAACGAGTCCCGGGTTCGGACTGGGCTTGGCCGTCGCGAAGCGTGCTGTCGCGACCCACGGGGGAACGATCGAGGCGAGCAACCGGGCGGGCGCCGGGCTCGGGCTTCGCATCACCTTGCCGGTCAACCGCCTACTCGACCGGCCCCGGACGCTGGGCGACATCGCCGTCTGACGTGTCGACGGATCGACTAGTTGCAGGGTGTTGACATATCACCGCGAGCACACCGAACTTCAGAGCGAAGTCAGGTCACTGCTTCGGCAGACCATGAAGACCTGAATTCATGCACCTATCTTGCTGTCCAGCACCCGCTAGCATCAACGCTCGAGGTATTGGGTCGTGAGATCCGTCGCATTCCACGGTGGTGAATGAAGTTGGGTTCAACCAGCTCTTGCATGGCTTTAGGCGCGGGCCACACACGAACCGGCTCAAATGTGACTTTAGGGGTGACCTTCGGCTTCAAATACTGATCGTTAGCGCCTCATGAGGAGAACAGGATGCAAGGTCATTGGTATTGTGCATTGGCGGTAGCAGGCTTGCTGTTGAGCGCAGAAGCATTCGCGCAGGAACGCGTTGTGGGAGCCAAGGACCCTGACGCGTTATTCCATAGCAGCGATCCTAAATTGGATGCCAACAAGCAGATCGTTTATCACATCTTCAAGGACATTCTTGAGGGCAGCAACGTCGATGCCATAGACAAATACTTGAGTGCGCGCTACATCCAGCACAATCCGAACATTCCCTCGGGTCACGATGGGCTCAGGAAGATGTTGAGTATGGTCAAACCGAAGCCGGCTGCCGAAAAACTGTCGGCGCACGTGGTATCGGTGGTGGCCGAAGGCGATTTCGTCGTCGTCAGCACCGTGCAGCCACTACCCGATCCGAGGAGCCCCGGTAAAACCTACACTACCACCCACTTCGACATGTGGCGCATACAAGACGGCAAGGCCGACGAGCATTGGGACGAAGCACAGCTCGGCCCGCCGCCGGGAGCCACGCCATCTGCACCTTGAATAGCCGCCTGCGCGCCTGGTATGCGGCCAGGGATGGCCTGAACAGAGAGAGGGTAGACTACCGTGCTTGATTATCTTCAAAACCTAGCGTTGGCTGAGTGGGTCAGATCATCGCCGTCCCTCTTTGCCTACTCAACCGTGCTCACCGCGCACGGCGTGGGCCTGGGAATCGTCGTTGGAGTGAACACGGTTATCGCTCTGCGACTACTCGGGGTCGCGCGGGATATTCCGCTCGCCGCGCTGAGGCGACTGTACGGCATGGTGTGGATAGGCTTTTTCATCAATCTGGTATCCGGGCTTATGTTGTTCATTGCTGAGGCGCATACGATGGCCGCGATGGTGGCGTTCTGGGCAAAATTGCTGTTCGTCGCATTGGGTATGGTCGTTGCCGAACTACTGAAACGCTTCTATTTCAAGGACCTCGCCAGCGTTCAGGCCGGCGTCGTGACCCGAGTTGGACGCAATTTGGCGATTCTCTCGCTTGGGTGCTGGTATCTCGCGCTGATCGCCGGACGCCTGACCGCCTATCCAGACATGGTGAACGGCTGGCTACATCTGAGTGGGGGGAGCACCTAGTCATGCAGGCCTTTGTCAACGCGCATGAATGGATCTGGTCGGTCTTGCAGATGATTCACTATGTCGGCATGTCATTGATCGTCGGGGTCATCGGCACGCTGGACCTGCGCATCCTGGGGATGTTCAGGAGCATACCCATTGCCGCGTTCCGTCCTCTCGTCCCCTGGGCTGTCGGCGGATTCTTCGGCAATCTTCTGACGGGCATCATGTTCGTGACCGGCAAGGATGCGGGACCCAGCTACTACACGGACAATCTGTCGTTTCGGCTCAAGATGGTGTTCCTCCTGGTGGCCTTCATCAATCTGCTCATCTTCCAGCTCAGCCATCTGGAGAAGAGGACCTATGCGACTCCGGCGGGTGGAAGCGCGCCGGCCGCCGCGAAAGCGGTTTCGGCTTTCTCGCTCGTTGCATGGCTTCTGGTCATCTTTTTCGGGCGGACGATGCAGTACAACGACACGCTGTTATTGTTCCTGGGTTTATAACTCATGTCCGCTTGGGAGGCGAACAGCGTTGTTGAGCATCAGCGAAGGCACCGTCGAAAAGCACATGGCCCGAGCAGCCCGATCGCTGGTGGATGTGCTCTGCACCCCAGAAGCGCCGCGAGCCGCTCCGGCATGGTTCCCTCAATTCGTACCGGATTTTCTGTGATGAAAACAATGGGTTTGCAATGATGCGTTCATCCGACGTTGGCGCCCCACGCGATCGCTATACGCGAGTCGCGATTGTTCTACACTGGGCGATCGCCGCGTTCATCGTCTTCAATCTCTGCAGCGGCTTCTTCATCGAAAGCTGGCTCCATGGACAGCTCAAGGACAGCGCGCCGCCGCAGATCACTTGGATGTCTCTGGTGCTGCACGTATCCTCGGGTCTGACCGTACTCGCCCTCACGATAGCGCGGGTCGTCTGGCGGCTGCTCAACGAGCCGCCGCCGTATCCTTCGGGAATGAAGCCGTGGGAACGTCATACGGCTCACTTCGCCCACTTCCTGCTCTACGCGGCGATGGTGCTCATGCCGCTCACCGGCTGGGCTATCCTCTCGGCACATCCGCCTGCAGGCTCCCGGGGCGCCGCCACTATCCGATTACCTCCCCCTTCCGTCGCGCCGCCGGGCCTGACATCCGGAGCTGCTCCCCCTCCGGGTATGGCCCCGCCGCAGGCAGGGGCACCGCGGGATGTTAAGGTCTGGAACCTGTTTCCGATGCCCGTGATCGCTCCCATCGAGGCTATCGGCGAGGAGCCTGGTGGGGTCGCGCCGCAGCACGTCCTGCACGAAGAGTTCGCGGAGTGGCACGGGGTGGGTGGCTATCTCATGCTCTGCCTACTGATTCTACATATCCTCGGTGCGCTCAAGCATCAGTTCATCGACCGGCAGTCCGAGTTCGCGCGGATGGGGATCGGGCGCAGGAGGCAATCTCGAGTGCTCGGCACCTGATCGGGAGCGGAATAGTGGCACCTAACTCAAATCCTGCGCGTCGGTAGGATCGAAGTGATGGCGCTGGCCGCATTTGGCCGGTCGACAATCGAAAACACCCATCCATGATCAAATCATCGAGCGCACACCATGAACGTCGTTAAGCATCGGGCGGGTCCTTTGCAAGGAGTGCTGCTCCTGTTGCCGATCACTATGGCGGTCATGGGACTGGTCGTCTTGGTGCCGGTGCTGCCAGGAATGATGGCGCACTTCCACGATGTCCGAGGGGTCGAGTACCTGGTGCCGCTGATGTTGACACTGCCCGCGCTCTGCGTCGCCGCGCTGGGGCCCATTGCTGGCGTGGTCGTGGATTCATTCGGTCGCCGCAGGACCTGTATTGGCGCCCTGGTGATCTACGCCGTCGTCGGCATGCTGCCCATCATCCTCAACAGCCTGACCGCCATCATCGCCAGTCGCTTCGTGCTGGGCGCGATGGAAGCGTTGATCGTCACTTCGAGCACCACCCTGATCGGGGACTATTTCCATGGGCGGGAGCGAGAGAAGTGGCTGGCAAACCAGACGGCGGTGGCTTCGATCGCCTCCATCTTTCTCGCGCTCCTCGGCGGCGCGCTGGGCAACATCAGCTGGCGCGGGCCGTTCGCGGCCTATGGCGTCAGCATCCTGTTCGCCATCGCGCTAATGCTCTGGACCTGGGAGCCGCACAAGAGCGAAGAGCCCAGCAACGAGGTCGCCGGCTCCGCCGCGCGCTACCCGTGGGGAGCCATCATGCCAATCGCGCTGCTGGCCGTGTTCGGCGGCGTCATGTTCTTCACGATGCAGATCCAGGTCAGCAACGTGTTGAGCGAGTACTACAACGTCCGCTCGCCGAGCCAGTTGGGTCTGTACACGGGTTTGGCAGGACTGTCCGTCGCAGGCGGTACGCTGCTCTACCGCCAGTTCACCGCCCGCCTCGTCGTTGCCACACAGCTCCTGATCGCGTTTGGTCTGCTCGGCATCACCTACGTCGAGATGAACCATGCGCCAACGTCGACGCTGTTCACCGTCTGGCTGATTGGCAACCAGATCGGCAGCGGTATGCTGCTCCCCGCCCTTGTGGTGTGGGCCATGGGACGTTTGCCCTTCGAGGTGCGCGGCCGTGGAACAGGCTTATTCATGACCGGGTGGTGGCTTGGTCAGCCGCTGAGCACGCAGGCTGTTGCCCTACTACGCGGTCAGATGAATGGAAGCCTGCCCGAGGCACTGCAGATCTTGGGCATCCTGTGCCTCGTGGCGACGGCGATAGCTCTGGTCAGCAGGCTCAGCGTGTCCGCCCGCCCGACCGCCCCGACGGCGTGAGAAATTTTCTTGAATGTGCGCTTTTCGTGTCGACAGTAATCGTGATTTGGCTCGCGTCTTCAACTCCTTCTGTATTTACGAGGTGATCAATGAGTAGTTATTTTTCGGGTAAGAAAGCAGGCTGGCTATTGGTGCTCAGCATTTGCACG